>Ga0209517_10005724_pt1 | contig 15662 bp, 12 predicted proteins | sample PeaSoiMetSII2010_FD_187695 | JGI IMG/M metagenome (GOLD analysis project Ga0209517, IMG submission 187695) | Peat soil microbial communities from Weissenstadt, Germany - SII-2010 (SPAdes) (version 2) | ecosystem: Environmental > Terrestrial > Soil > Wetlands > Peat | place: Germany... | reverse complement strand
GCGGCTGGCGGGAACGAGCCGAGCGACAAATCCGGCGGCCAGAACAATTGCAGGCAGCACGCCTTCCGGTGACCATGAACTTCCGCGCTGCTCTGGGTTCGAGATTCCTGGTGGGCCGGATCCTGCAGCGGAGGATGACGTCATGCGTTCAATAGAAATCCTGCAATTCGCAAATGATACTATGCTCCGGTTCTTAAAGAGCCGTTGATTTCAGGGAGGCGCAGGCGAGTCTCGTCCCGCGATAAGCATTTTCATGATAGGCAGACCCACACTGAACTCGGTGCCGAAGATGCTATCCTGAATTCACGAGCCTTTAGCTTTGTGACGGATCCTGATGAGCGCGACCACCCCCATCGCGGCGCAACCGACGCCAGCAACCGACGCGCGCTGGAAGGGATACGTGTCGGTGATCGTGCCGGTGTACAACGAGGCGGCGCACCTGGACGAGCTGTTGCAGGCGATTCATGCCTCGCCCGTGAAGAAAGAGATAATCATGGTCGACGACGGTTCGACCGACGGCACCCGCGAAAGACTGCAAGCGTTGCCGCCCATGGACGACGTCACCGTCGTATTCCACGAAAAAAATTGCGGTAAGGGCGCGGCCATTCGCACTGCCCTGGCTCACGCTCGTGGCGAGTATGTGCTGATTCAGGACTCCGACCTGGAATATGATCCGCAAGACTATGCTGGTTTGCTGCGTCCGCTCGAACAGGGCATCGCCAACGTCGTGTACGGAGTACGCCCCGATCGTCCGGAGCGCGGCCTGCGCTTCTTTCTGGGAGCCAAGCTGCTGACGCACCTCACCAATCTGCTTTACGGGGCGGGCATTCACGATGAAGCCACCTGCTATAAGGTCTTTCGCCGTTCGCTGCTGTCGCGTTTGCAATTGGAATGTCACCGCTTCGAGTTCTGTCCGGAAGTGACTGCGAAGCTGTGCCGGACGGGCGAGAAGATCGAAGAAGTTCCCATCTCGTACCACCCGCGCTCGGCGGTGGAAGGAAAGAAAATCCGGCATGCGGATGGGTGGATGGCGATCTGGACCCTGATCCGTTACCGCTTCGTGCCACGCTCCCGGTGGATGAAGACCGCGCCCGCCCCGGACCATTCCGACGTGCCGTTCGCGGTGAGTTTCCTGCGCCTGCCGCCGTCGTAGCAATTCCTTGCGCGGTATAATTGCTTCTACGCGGTCACTTCAATTGGGCGCGCTGGGGAGTGGGGATGGGTCAAAAATGCTTGGTTCACAAGCTGGAATACAATGTCACCCATCACTGCAACCTGAAATGCGATCACTGTGACCACCTTTCCCCGTTTTTTGGCCCCAAGGATTCCGAGTTCAACAGCTCCATCTCCGTGGCGGCGTTTGAAAAGCAGATGGGCATCTTAAGCCGCCACCTGCACTCGGAAGAATTCCTGATCCTGGGAGGAGAGCCCCTCCTGCACAAGAACGTGCTGGATTTCTTGAGGCTGGTGAAAGAAAGCAAGATCTGCGAGAAGACGGTACTGGTCACCAACGGTTTCCTGCTGGGCAATCAAGACGACGAGTTGTTCCGGTTGGTGGACAAAATTACGATCAGTTTTTATCCGTCCCAGCCGCTCAAGAAGGAAGCCATGGACAAGGCGCGAGAGCGGTGCCGCGAACACTCGGTCGAGCTGGAAATCTTTGACCAGCCCAAGTTCAGCATGAGCATCGTGGGCATCAAGAACGAAGATGACCGCCTGGTGAACGGCATTTTCAATACTTGTACTGTCGCCTGGACGCAGCGGTGCTATGCGCTCCACGACGGCTACGTCTACCGCTGCTCGCGAGCTCCCTTCATCGCCTACAAACTGCACAAGCTGAACTTGATTCCGCAGGACTTCAGCAAAGAAGACGGCCTGAAACTCGAGGACACCGACGATTTCGGAGCCCGGGCGCAGGAGTACTTCAACCGTACGACGCCTCTAAAATCCTGTTCGTACTGCCTGGGCAGTGTGGGCAAGCGAGTCCAGCACCGGCAACTCAGCAAGACCGAGATACAGGACGAGGCCTGGGCACGGCACAGCGTAGACGAGAGCATCGACCGCACCAAGGCCTTCCGGAGAATTGCTCTGTGGAACTGGTTCAAAGTCAGGTGATGACCAACTCCTCGGCCGGGAGGAGGTTTGCTCTGTCCCCCGCAATCCGCAAGACTCTTCTACGACTCATGTTGCTTTCGTTCGTCCTGCAGGTGGCGTCCATCGGAATTTTTCGTCAGTACAAGACTCGCACGGAAGACGATCACTTCGGTTTTGGCTGGGAGATGGGCCGGATCGCGCGCTCCATCGCGCTGGGGCAAGGCTTCAGCAATCCCTACGGCGGCAATACTGGACCCACCGCCTGGGAGCCACCTCCGTATCCGTACCTGATGGGCGGAGTCTTCAAGATTTTTGGTATCTACACTTTTGCGTCGGCCTGGGTGCTTCTCACCTTCAACAGCCTGCTGTCGGCGCTCACTTGTATTCCCGTGTACCTGATTGCGGAGCGCACGTTCGGCGCTCGCGTCGCGCTGTGGTCGGCACGAGTCTGGGCCCTGCTGCCGTACGTCTGGTACTGGTCGATCCACTGGCCTTGGGATACGACCTTGTCGCCTCTGATCCTGAGCCTGATTTTTCTGGTTGCTCTCGAAATGAAGCAGTGGCCGGGCCTGCGCGGCTGGATCGTTTTCGGAGGATTGTGGGGTGTCGCCGCTCTGACCAACCCCTCGACGCTTTCGTTTCTTCCGTTCTGCGGCCTATGGGTCTGGCGGCAGAGGTATAAGGCAGGCTTGCCTTCGCTGGCCGGAGTCGCCCTGTCTTCCGCGGTTTTCTTTGTCATTCTTTCACCGTGGGTGATCCGCAATTACGAGGTCTTTGGACACTTCGTCCTGGTGCGGGATGATTTCGGGCTCCAGCTCCGGCTGGGCAACTGGAAAGGCGCCGACGGCATTTACCTCTTCTACCTCGCGCCCAGCAAGAACCAACTGGAGTATGACAAATTCAAGCGCATGGGAGAATTGGCTTACGCAGAAGACTGCAAGCGCCTTGCGCTGGAGTGGATTCGCGAAGATCCCGGACGCTTTGCGATCGTCAGCCTGAAGCGCTTCATCTATTTCTGGGACGGCGTTCCGCGCGAGACCAGCAGCCGTGCTCCCGTGGATATCCGCAATTCACTGTTCCTCGCCACCTCCGTGTTAGCGCTCTGGGGAATGGGGCGAGCGCTTCGCCAAAAACGGCCTGGAGCCTGGCTTTTTGCCGGACTGCTTCTGACCTATCCCACGATCTACTACTTCGTATTTCCCTACGCCCGGTACCGGCACGTGATCGAGCCGGAATTGTTCATCCTGGGTGTTTTCCTGCTCTCGGAAATCGTCCGCCGCCCTCAGCCCATCGCTGAGAAGAGCTAGCGGCTCTGTTCGGGCCTCCAGTAGAATATCCAGTCCGGCCGCAGACGAAGAGGCAATCCGTACGGCGGACGTTTTTCTATGTTTAAAAAGATTCTCATCGCGAACCGCGGCGAGATTGCGGTGCGCGTCATCCGCGCCTGCCATGAGATGGGAATTGCCGCGGTCGCCGTCTACTCTGACGTGGATCGCCCCGCGCTGCACGTCCGCAAAGCTGACGAAGCCTATCCCATCGGGGCGGCGGCGGCGTCAGAGTCTTATCTCAATATCGAGAAGATTCTCGACGTCGCCGCTCGTTCGGGGGCCGACGCCATTCATCCCGGCTACGGCTTTCTTTCCGAGAATGCGAAGTTCGCCCGAGCCTGCGCTGACGCGGGCGTGAAGTTCATCGGCCCGACGGCCGCTGCCATGGACGCCATGGGCTCGAAGACGCGGGCGCGACAGGCAATGGAGCGCGCGGGCGTGCCCCTTGTGCCTGGCACTTCCCGTGGACTCGAATCGTTCGAGCAGGCCGAGCAGGTGGCGGCGCGCATCGGCTATCCGGTGATGCTGAAAGCGGCGGCGGGCGGCGGTGGCAAGGGAATGCGGCTGGTGCATGAGCCGGAGGAACTCAAGTCGGCGCTCGAGGGTGCGCGCAGCGAGGCCGAGCGGTCGTTCGGCGATAGTGAAGTCTATATCGAGAAAGCGATCATCAATCCCCGCCACATCGAGATGCAGGTGCTGGCCGATGAGCACGGCAATACCGTGTATCTCGGTGAGCGCGAATGTTCCCTGCAGCGCCGCCATCAGAAGGTCGTCGAGGAAGCTCCTTCTCCAATCGTGGACCCTGACATGCGGCGCAAGATGGGCGAGGTTGCGGTTCGCGTGGCCCAGGCGGCTGGATATACGAATGCCGGCACGGTTGAATTCCTGGTCGACCAGCAGAAGAACTTCTATTTCCTCGAGATGAACACGCGGTTGCAGGTGGAGCATCCAGTGACCGAGTTGGTCACTGGACTTGACCTGGTGCACCTGCAGATTCGCATCGCGGCGGGCCAGCGGCTGCCCTTCACGCAGGACGAGGTGCAGATTCGCGGGCACGCCATCGAGTGCCGCATCTACGCGGAAGATCCCGACAACAACTATTTTCCCAGTCCGGGCAAGATCACGCTGCTGCTGCTGCCGTCCGGCCCGGGGATTCGGCGCGACAGCGGCATGTACGAAGGCTGGACCGTGCCCATGGACTACGATCCGCTGCTGGCCAAGCTGATCGGCTACGGCACGGACCGCGAGCAGGCCATCAGTCGCCTGACCCGCGCCTTGAACGAATATTTCGTGGGCGGGATCAAAACTAATATTTCGCTGTTCCGGCGCATTCTAAGCGATCCGGATTTTCGCGCCGCGAAGCTGGACACCGGTTTTCTGGACCGGCTCTTGAAGCAGAAGCAGGCAGAGGCTCCGGCGGATCCCAAAGCGATCGAGGTGGCAGTGATTGCCGCTGGCATATTTGCCGCCATGGGCGCTGCCGCTGCTGGCGCGGGCGAGCAGGTGGTCGGCAACCATTCCACAAATAGCAGGCCGAACCCTGCGTCGAACTGGAAGATTGCGGCGCACAAAGAGGCGACGCGATGACCAACGGAGTTACTGGCAACCGGCAATTGGTAGCTGACAACTAGTTTCTCATGACCTACGACATCAGCATCGACGGCAAGCAGCACCGGCTCGATCTCAATCGAGCAGAGGGGCGCTGGTCGTGCCGGCTTGATGGGCGCGAGGTCGAAGTGGACGCAGTGCTGGCGCGCCCAGATGTGCTTTCTCTCCGCATCGGAAACCAGGCGTACGAAGTGAAGTGCGAACGCGTGGCGGGCGACATGCATCTTTGGGTGGGCAGCGCGCGCTTTGCCGCGGAAGTCCGCGATCCCAGGTCATTGCGCGGGCGCGGGCGCGCGGTCGATGATCAAGGGCCCAGGAAACTGACCGCCCCCATGCCGGGCAAGATTGTGCGTGTGCTGGTTAGCCAGGGGGCCGAGGTCGAGGCGGGCGCAGGTGTGCTCGTGGTTGAGGCGATGAAGATGCAGAACGAAATCAAATCGCCGAAGAAGGGCACGATTCAGAAGATTCTGGTCAGCGAAGGCGCGGCGGTGAATGCTGGAGATGTGCTCGCGATCGTCGAGTGACTGGAGTACATACCTGTATCAGTCAGAATCGCGGACCTCGCGGAGATCCGCCCGCGTTAGGGCGTAACACTTTAAACTGCCGGGTTCTGGAATGTCCTCTATTTCCGTTGATACGCCGCGATACCGGGTCCCAACGGCATCTCTATCGGCGCGTGTCATCGCCTCTCGCGGCGTGCAAAACTGATAGTTTTTTTCGGAAACCGGTATGCGCGTTAATCGCATCGCCCAGCGATGGCCCGCCTCGAAGAGTTCTTCCGGAAGTCGATCTGCGGAGTGATGCCGATTGCTGCCCCAATAGTCGATCCGTATCCACGGATCGTCCACCTTGCCGCTCACAACTTTTTCCACTTTCGCAACTAGTGTGTCGTATTGATGACCGAGTCCGTTCGGAGATTGGCTCAGCCAATCGTCGTAGGCACCGACCTGAACGATTACGTCGACCGTCGCTGCTTCTGTGGAAGAAACCTTGGAAGGACTTGTTCGCTGCGTTTGTGCCCACACCTGCAAATAGAAGAGAGTCACAAAACACGTCGCTGCTATCGAACCCGATCGAAACGACATATCTCTTCCCCCGACTGCCTGCTTGGGTGATTACTTCTCCATCCCGTTGCTGTCGAGCACTTTCTTCGCGTAATAGTTCTCGACCTTGGCGGAATCCCGCAAAACCTCGTAATACGCGGCCTTCAGCAATTGCTCGCGGCGGTCATGAAGCTGCGAGCGGATGGCTTGCTGCACCCGCGGGTCGGACAGTTCGCGTTGTCCCGCAGGTTCCTTCGACACCAGTTTTACGATGCGGAATCCCACCGCCTGCCTGGTTGCGGGATTCACCACGCCAATGATGGGGCTGTACTGGCCGGGCTTGAGCTTCATGACCGTTTCGCGGGTTGCCGGGTCGGTGCCCTTCAGGCCAGACTCGGGCACGGTGCCGAGATCGCCGCCGTTGCCGGACGTTTCCGGGTCTTCGGAGTACTTCATGGCTAGAGTGGCAAAGTCATCGCCACTGTCCAGGCGATTAGCGATCATCTGGACTTTTTTTCGGGCCTCGGCTTCGTTCTGCGCTTTGTCGTTCTGATTTTGAGCCTGCGGGTTGGGCTCCGAGGTCACCATGATCTGGGCCAGGTGATATCGCGTCTCGATCAAGTTGAACTCGCCCTTGTGCGAGTTGTAGTAGTCGGTAATGTCCTGGTCGGTCACGTTGATCTTGGACGAAACTTCCTTGTTCATCACCTTGTCGAGAGTAATCGAGCGCCGGATGTCGCGTTTGAAATCGGCGAGGGTGATCTTCTTGTCCTTGAGGCGCTTGTCGAATTCTTCCTGTGAAAAAGGAGATTTAATCTCGTTGTACTTGCGGTCTACCTCTTCATCAGTGGCCAGCAGACCGAGTTTTTCGGCGCGGCGCATCAGGATCTCGTCTTCGATCATCTGCTGCAGGATGTTGAGGCGCAGCGCGGTGGCCTGCTCACCGGTCGGCGGCTGCGGGGCCGCGGCGACGTTGTTGTCGTAGACCTTGTCGACGTCGGTTCGGAAAATTTTCCGGCCATCCACCGTCGCCATCACGTCACCGCCGGTCTGCGAGTTGCAGGCGGCCAGAGCTGCCAGCAGCACGGCGGCGGAGAGTGCCGCGGCGAACTGGGCAAAGAATGAGTTTCTTCTCAAGAGTGTTTCTCCGTTCCTGACTGCAAGCACAAACGAGAATCCGACCGAGGGACAGGCCGTGTTGCATCCCTTCTCGACCAACTATTTAGATGCTGGAGCCAGGGCTGATGAAACGTGCTGCGGCACAGGTTCTCCTGCGTCTTTCAAAGCGGCGTCCAGTGCGGCGCGAACCTCAGCGATAGGAACCGCCCCATCAATTTTCTGTCCATTGATGAACAGAGCCGGTGTTCCGTTTACACCAAGTCCTTCCGCTTCTTTCATGGAAGCCTTCACGGCGTCTTCATTCTGGGCTTTGACACAGGATTGCAATTTCGCCACGTCCAGGTTGTGTTTCTGCCCTTGCAGCATAGTTATCTTGTCCACAGCTTCAAGGCGCGCCCCCGGAGTTTTCTCCGTGTCCACCTCGCGCTTGTTGGCGTGGATGTAGTCGGCGAAATCCCAATAGGCGCCGCCGTTCTGCGCGGCCAGGCAATTTGCGTCCACGGCCGCATGGAGCGCCCAGGGATGAATCTCCGTCAGCGGGTCGTCTTTGTAGATGAAGGTGACCCGGTCGCCATACTCCCTGAAAATTTCCGGAAACAGCGTTTCGTGCATTCGCGAGCAGAACGGGCACTCGAAGTCGTCGAAATTGACCACCACAACCTTGGCAGACTTGGCCCCGCGCGTGGGCCGGCCATTGACGTCGATCTTGCTCATCAGTTCGGCGAACGGATCCTTGGTCAGATCGAATCTGGTCAGGCGCAGCATGGTGGCGCGGTCCTTGGAAAGCAGGAACTTGTAGTCTTTCTGCTTGCCCTCGCCACCATCGATGATCACAGACACCGCATCATACCCGGGCATTTCACTACTAGGAGTGATGGCGCCGACGACTACTTTCACCTCGGCGGGGATGGTGTAGAAAGAGCGCACCTGGTGTTCGATCTTGCGAGCGACGTCGGGAGGCGCGGACTGGGCCACACAGCCCAGGCAAACCAGAAGCAGGATAAGCAGCGAACGTCGGATTAGAGTCACCAGAAACCGCCTCAGCGTCACTTTTATCTTCTCGATTATCTCACAGCGACATGCGAGCCAGCCCCCGGAAGGCGCGGGCTTGCGGCGCGTCTAACCGGTGCGGCGTAGTTGTTCCGCGGGCAGTAAGGAGTTCATCGATCCGGAGCGGAATCCTTCCAGGTCGAGAGTGACGAACTTGAATCCCAGTTCCTTGAAGATTGCGGTGAACTGGGCTGCCATCGCGGGATTCAGCGCGCGTTCCAGTTCCTCGCGGGCGATCTCAATGCGGACGATGTCGCCATGATGGCGCACCCGGAACTGCCGGAAGCCGAGGGCTCGAATCGCGTCCTCCCCCCGCTCGACCACATCGAGCGCCTCGCGTGTGACCGGGCGGCCGTACTCGATGCGCGAGGAGAGGCAGGCCGATGCGGGCTTGTCCCAGATGCGCAGCCCAGCCTGGCGCGCCAGTTCGCGAATTTCCTGCTTGGTGAGTCCTGCTTGCAGCAGGGGAGCGGCAACGTGGTGCTGCTTGGCGGCCTGCTGCCCCGGGCGGAAGTCGCCCTGATCGTCCAGGTTGACGCCGTAGGCAATCGCGTCGAACCCACGTGCGGCGCGGAGTGTCTCCATCACCGCAAAAAGTTCGTCTTTGCATTGAAAGCAGCGCTGCCCATCGTTGCGCGCATATTCAGGACGGTCGAGTTCCGCGGTGGAGATGACTTCGACGGGAATCCCCTGCTCGTTGGCGAAGGCGATCGCATCGGCAAGATGAGTGCGGGCGAGACTGGGAGAATCGGCGATTACCGCCAGCACGTCGCCTCCCAGTGCGCGGTGAGCCGCCCAGGCGAGATACGCGGAATCGACGCCGCCAGAATAGGCGACCAGCACGCGCCCCAGTTGGCGCAGGTCGGCCTGAAGTTGAGCGTCCTTTGCGCCAGTGCCAGTCTCGGGGGCCTGCATCGCTTCTATGGTACCAGCCGGACGCCCGGCTATAGGCGAGGATTTTGGGCGGCGCAGCGCTTTAGCGCCGCGGCAGAGCCATAGAATGACTCCGGTTTTTAACCGCAGAGGTACCTCAGAGGCTAAAGCTTCAATTTGTGCAGACTCTCATCGCAGCGCTAGAAGCGCTGCGCCACCCCAAATCCACCGCCACCCAAATCCACTTCTTTCTCGATTGCACAAGGCTCTAATACAGACGTTCCTGACGCCTCAGATTGCCGAACGAGCCGATGTTCGCCAGACTGAAGGTGAAGCGAAATAGATTCTCATTGCGCACGTTGGCGATAGCGTAGCGGCGGTATTCCACCGTCACGCCGCAGCAATCCCAGTTGTAGGTGGTCTGCCCGGTCGCGAACTGCAATTGACGAGTTACCGAATCGAAGCCAAGACTGCTGGCGGCACTGAATCCCCGGCGAGTAAGCCCGCCATAGCCCAGCGCCACGCGGAACTGCTGATACTTGACGGGAGCCGTGTTGGGCTGTGGAACCTGCAGAAAAGCATCCCCACCGCCCACGGTGAAAGATCCCAGATTGTAGTTGAGCAGGAGCGTGCTCTCATTGATGCGGCCCTGCTGGAAGTCGTAGTCGAAGTCCCACTCGGTGTCGGTGTGGCTGCTGGTCGCAGCTCGCAGGCGCGACACGATAGGAGAAAGATGCCGCGGTTCGGTGGCGAACGCGATACCGGTCAGGGCTTCCGTGGTGGTAAAGACGTTGCGTTGTCCGGCCACCAGCGCTCCGCCAAAATTCGGGTCGAGAAAATACTTTTGGGCAACTTCCCAGGTGGCCACTTCCCTCACCTCAGGACCGGTGGTGCAGGGCTGGTTGTCCAGATTGCTGACGCGCTGCCACGGAACGATTTGCTCTGGCGCCGCGGCCCCCACCGCAAGGCCAGTCATGGGCGTCTCGCACTCCTGCGCTTGTGCCGCCGACTTTTTCGCGTAGAGGCGGGTCACGAATCCGTATTCGACCTCGTGCGTATTGCTGAGGATGTCACGCTCGTCGAAATGCAGCACATTCGCGGAATCGTTTACCCCGGTCACCAGACGGTAGACGGCCCGTGGTTCGATGACGTGCTTCCACTTCTTCCCCAGAAATTCCTTGTCGAATATTTTTTCCAGAACCGGCGCACGCAGTTCCACCGACGCTTCCAGCGCCTGGCGGTTGGTGGGATCGGCGACCGATAGTCCCCGGACGAACCGTTCGTTGTAGTACGTCTCATGAAAAGCGAGTGCGGGGCGCACGGACCAGCCAAAGAATTGCAAGGGCATAGAAATCTCGGGGTTGAAGTCGAACCGCCCCAGCAGTTCTGACGTATGAAAGCCGGGCTCGCTGCGCGAAAGGCCGGTCAGAGAGACGTCGAACGACCAGAAGAGCGGCGAATGGCCTAGAGGCCGGTCTGCGCTGGAAACGTCTACGCTGGGGGTGTGCAGAATCCGGATGGAATCAAACGCCGGCGGATTGGTGAGGGTGCCATTGGGATTAAGCGTTTGAAAGAAGTTCTGATAGCGCTCGACCATGCCGCCGAAAGAAAAGCCGTTGACCGCCTTCGACAGAAAAACCTGCGACTTCACTTCTGAGTTCACCGCCTGGGTAAATACTTCGTTGAACGCGAGCCGGAACAGAAACGAACTCAGGTAGTCGATATTGGAAACGGCGCGGAAACCGTAGAAGTTGTCTTCGGCCGTCAGTCGAACCTCCTGCCCGCCTTCTTTCAGCGAGGGCTGGGGAACGCACACTTGGGGCGTCCCGCTGCACACTGCCGGCTCGCCGATGCCGCGGTCAATCACGCCAAAATAATTCAGGTCCACGTAGGAATTGTCGCTGGGGCGCAGGCGGAATTCTCCGCGCTGGGACCACCCTCTCTTGGAGAGGTATTCTGCCCCCACGATGGCGTCCGTGCTGCGGTTGATGGCCCAGTAGAACGAGTCGCCGATCTCATTGCCGTTGGTGGATGAATGGCCACCCGTGGGCACTAGAAACCCACTATCCCTGGCCAACCGGTCCACGGGATGAGTGGCGTAAGGAAAGTAGAAAACCGGAAGCCCATGCAGCCAGAACGTGCTGTGATAAATCTGCGCATTCCCGCCCACATCGACAACCACGGTGTGGGCGCGAAACTCCCAGTTGGGATGCGGAAGTTCACAGGTGGTGATGGTGCCGTCGTAGACCATGTAGTGGTCGGGACTGGTTTTCTCCACGATCTTGCCGGTGAAGGCAAACGGGGCAGTCGAGGTCAGCACCACGCGGCTGCCTTGAAAGCGGAGCCCGGTGGTCGCGGTCACGTCGTAGAAGCGTCCGGTTTCGGCCCTCAGATTGTAGGTTCCATGACTGGCTTTAATGTGGTCGTCGTTGGGTCCGCCGTCGAGGGTGAAATGTCCGGAAGCCGTGGCCTCGCGACTGCCGGAGTTGTAGGTAACCTCATCGGCCCGCAGAATGTAGGTGCGATAGTAGATCTCGGCGTTGCCACGCAATTTGTAAACATCGCCGACTTTTTCCTGCTCCAGCGAACAGATGGTGATCGAATCGGAGTCCTGGCCTGCGGCTTGAGTCGCGCAGGGCGTGTTGGAGGCGGGTGCTGGAGTCTCTGCCTTCTGCCTGACCGTTGGCGTGGGAGAAGCCGCCGCTTGTCCCGAATTTCCGAACAGCAACTGGCTGGTTACTAGCGCAGTGCCGGGAAGCTGATGACAAAGAAACAGCGCCGTGATAAGGAATCTAGTGCGAAGAGTCATCGGAAGAAAATCAACGGAAGAAGATCCATCGAAGACGTACCTGCCCGTTTCCGCCATCTTGCCGCGGCATCGTGAACTTAGCACGGCGCTGGCCGTGCGGCAAAGTGGCGAAAGAGGCTAGGATTCCCGTTGCATGGCTTGCGGTTGTACGCTGAGCGCGAACTGGTACGATTTCACTGGTACGATTTCTAAAGACTGGCTTTCATGAATTGTCCGCTGTGTGGAGAAGTTTGCCGTTGTCCCTTGGAGCCCCTTCCCCCTGCGTTGTTGCAGCGGAGGCCCGACTGCGAGCCTGCCTCTGGTTCGTCGTCGGTTGCCGCTTTTGAGTCGAAGCCGGAAGTCGGGGAGGCGATTGCTGTGGAGGGTTCGGATCTGAATTTGCGAGGAGATTCCAGCGCAACATCCCATCCGGCCGCCGAAACCCTTCCTGAGGACGGAGATGCCGCAGCCTGGCGCGACGAACTCTCCGCCCGCCTCAACCGTTATCGGGCGCGCCGCAAGGTGCGTCCGCCCCGCTACCCGTCTCTCAGCCTGCGGTTTGAGGCCCCTGAAGTGCCCGCGAGCACAAATGCTCAGAGCGTATTTTCGACGCCAGAGTTCGAGCCGGTCTCGAACCAAGCGCTCGCACTCGATGGAATGAGGCACGAGCCCTCCGCTGCCGCGGAAACTGTGGGGCAAGCACGTACTTCAGAAACCGCGCCGCAGCCCGCCCACCAGTCCGCCGGACATTCCACCGGGCATTCCGCGGTACATCCCACCGTACATCCCACCGCGAAAATTATCGAGTTCCCACGGTTTGCCTGGGGACCACCTCCGCCCCCACCGGATCAACTTGCCGAGCCGGTCAGCGAGCGACCGCGAATCCTCGAAGTCCCCGAGGTTGCGCCTCCGCCTCCGGCGCTCGGCGGAATTACCATGGAAGCAGCCGAGCAACAGGAAGTCGAAAAGCGCCCCGGCATCGACATTCCTTTGCAGAGCGCGCCACTTGGCCGGCGCTTCCTGGCGACCCTGATCGACGGGACGATCGTAGCTGCGGCGTTGGGCCTGTTCGGTTACATATTCTGGAAGGTGGCAGCGGTCCGTCCGCCGCTGGTGCAAATCCTGGGGCTCGCTGCCGCAATCCCCTGTCTGTTCTGGTCCGCCTATCAATATCTGCTGATCGTTTACTCCGCGAGCACTCCAGGGTTGCGCGTTGCTGGCCTCGAACTGTCCCGCTTCGACGGCACGGCAACGCCCCGTGCCCTGCGCCGCTGGCGCGTGCTGGCAGCCTGCTTGTCTGGTCTTTCTTTAGGCATGGGCTACGCCTGGGTCTTTCTCGACGAAGACGCCCTCTGCTGGCACGACCGGATCACGCACACCTACCTTGCGCCGAGAAAGCCGCAGCCCAAACCTTAAGGCTCTCGAAGACTCAACGGTCTCCGCCGACGGGCAGTCAAGCGAGGGCGGGGGCCATGGCGAGATCAGTCATTTCTGTGTGGTCTTTGGCGGGGGTACTTCGAGCAACATACGGCTCTTAGCCTGGAACTTGTGGCAATTTCGGAATCGCACGACGTTGCGCGTGTCCACTCCTCGAAACGTGGTCGCAACCGTGGCGTCACTGGGAAGCACGAAGCTCGAACCATCGTCAAACCCAACCTTGGCATAGTCAGTGAGAATTTCAGCACTCTGCGTCGGGAATGCTTTCGGAATGTCGTTCGCCTCTAACTCAAAGCGGAGTAGCTCGCCGGTTTTCTGATCGACCCAAAGTTCGCCCGAGTACGCTGGCGCTATCCCGTGATAGTCGGCGCTCAGCCACCACACGGGATCCTTTTGCTGCGGAACCCGGTACGCGAAAACCCACGCCGCGCCTGCGCCCATCTTCCTTTCCCCGGAAAACTCAAATACCGGTTCGTTGCCCGGGTAAAAAATCGAGCGCAGATTGTTCCCAAACTCGCCTGCGGACCAAAGGCCGGACAACTCGGCCACTACGGCAGCTGGCGCGGGCCTGCCATCCAGCTTGACCTCGCTGTAAGACTCTCTCTCATTCTCGTATCGCAAGAGGGCCGTGATCTGGTCGACAGGCTTACTCTCGCGGTAGCGCGCAGTATCCTCATCGCAAATGAAGTTCGGCATCCTGCGCGGCAGGCTCATGGCAAACTCGCACACGTTCCGCAGCACCTCAGCATGGGGAATGTCCGTGGCCAGCCAGGCGCAGAATTCTGCGGCGGACGAGTCTGTATTGGGTTGGTAGGTCACGGTTGGTTCGCTTTGAGCAGCGCTCGAGTCTCGTTCGACCGGTTCGGGAACCGCTCGCCTAAGCACGGGCTCCACAGGCAGGGTTCCACTATGGCGCATGCTGTCCGCCCGCTGCAATTCCGCGACAACAAGCGAGACGCCACGTTTGAGTGCGTCGGCTACCGCATACTCGCCCGACATCGGGTCTTCTCCTATCACCATTTCGGGGGCGTATTTTGTGCCATCGGGCACGCCGGCGAGCTGAAGCTCAATGATCGCGCGAATCTCGGAAAGCATCCCGGGGAATGCAGGGCCAACCTGAGAGAGGGTGGTGAGCAGTACGAACCGACAATTCTTCGTTTTCGCTTCGGCAATCGCCTGAGTTTCCTGGGACACTTCAAGCCCAACGGCCTCAATGGAGGTTTTCAGCTCTTTGTCGAGTCTGTGGTGGTTCAACGCCTTGACCAAGCGGTCTCGCTCTTTGACGGCCGAGATTTGATTCGAGGGGCCGCCCATGAGCGCCACGCCGACGCGCACGGCGGTCCCCTCCTGAGAGAACGCTGGCAGGCTGAGCGAACACAGGAGGAGAATCAATGATCGTGGGACGAAGCCGCACATGTCTCGATTTCGTGTGTCCGGTGGCAGGACACGACCATGATACAGCGGTTTCCGTCGAGCATTCGCCGGTTTTGTTTCCCCATTGCTCTGGCCCCCGCGTAACCGTTGTCAACAGGCGATACCACGCATTGACCCGGCCCGGTTGGAGCGTGCCGGTTTAGTCTGTTACGCTAATCACCCTATGCGTATTTCCATAATTTTCCTGCTTCTGCTGGCCACGGTCGCCTCTGCCCAGGGACCGAAGCCCGCTGCCGAACGCCTGGCAGCGCAGAATGCCCTGTTCGACGAGCAGTATGAAACTGATCTCCGCAACTTCCCGGAGCGCGCGACTGCGTTCGGCGACTACCGCTACAACGACCGGCTCGCCGACTACTCCCTTGACGCCATCCTGCACCGCCATCAGGCCGACGACGCCTTCCTGCAGCGCCTGGAGGCGATCGAGACCGCTGATTTCTCCGACCAGGACCAGCTCTCCCACGATCTGCTGATTCGCGTCCTGCGGCAGCGCATTGCCGACTTCGAGCTGAAGGAATACGAGATGCCGATCAACCAGCAGAGCGGCATCCACACCAATCTCGCCGACCTGCCGCTTGCCGTCCCCTTCGATTCCGTCAAGCATTATGAGGACTACATCTCGCGCCTGCACCAGATTCCGCGCGCCCTCGGCCAAGTCACCGAAGTGCTTCGCGCCGGCATGAAGGACAAGCTCATGCCCGTGCGCTTCCTGGCGGAAAAAATTCCGGCGCAGTGCCAGGGCGTCATCGATGCCGATCCCTTCCTGCTGCCGACCAAGAAGTATCCTCCAGGCATTTCGCCGGAAGAGCAGAAGCGTCTGACCCAGCAAATCAGCGACGCCGTCAACACCGACGTGCTCCCGGCCTACAAGACATTCGCCGCTGATTTGCT
>Ga0209517_10005720_pt1 | contig 15677 bp, 12 predicted proteins | sample PeaSoiMetSII2010_FD_187695 | JGI IMG/M metagenome (GOLD analysis project Ga0209517, IMG submission 187695) | Peat soil microbial communities from Weissenstadt, Germany - SII-2010 (SPAdes) (version 2) | ecosystem: Environmental > Terrestrial > Soil > Wetlands > Peat | place: Germany... | reverse complement strand
CGACCTTGGCGGACTCTTTGGTGCCGTCGCAGGCACGGCCCTGATGTTTTACATTGGCGATCAGAAGTCTCGGCTTGCGGACAGCAAATCAAAGTGATCGACGGGACTTATGTATATAAATCCCCAACCTTTTCTACGTCCGCGATGTGACCGGCGCCCTCCGCTCCGTCTACGTGCACTGGTGCGACGACGCCTGGAACGTGGAAGCCGTCCGCATCGGCCGCGCGGCCGAGTGGCCGATCCGCGATCGCGCCTTCGCCCCCGCCTAAATCGTTCATCCTGAACGATTTTTCATGAAGATTCGTTCGCCGCTTCTACCCCCACAAGGGTGATCGCAGTCGCCCGCGCAGGCGATGGTTGCGCTGTGGGTTTCAGGGCAAGATGGTTCTCGGAAGGTGAATAAGATTCACCCCTGATAAGTAGAAGGAGACGAAAATGAAACCTATGATCTTGACGATGCTGGCCGCGGCCAGCTTGATGGCAGCGCAGAACACGCCGGCTCCGGCCACCTCGGCCCCGGCGATTTCGAAGAGCACGAGTTCCGCCCCGGCGGCCGCCGACTCCAAGAAGCCCGTGAAGCGCAACCACAACAAGAAGCCTGCAACCGGCGCCCCGGCCACCTCGACCACCAATTCGGCCAAGCCGGCCACGAGCGACTCCAGCAAGCCAGCCGCTCCGCCCAGCAAGTAACCTCCGCAATCCGGGAGCAGGTGCCCGTGCGACCTGCTCCCGAGCCATCGGGCGGCGTACGCCCTAAGGTGGGAGAAAGCCCTCCCGCGCGCGTTGGGTAAGCCCTCCGGCGCAGCGTAAGTCCGTCGGCGCCGGTGTCAGCGCCGTGTAAGCCCTCTGGCGCCGTGTAAGCTAAGATAAATCTAGTGTCCCCCGAAGATCCCACACAGCAGACGGCCGGTTCCCTGCAGAACGAGGCGTCCGTAAGCGATCTCCTTGCGCCTCCGCACCCGCAGCCGCCCTCCAACGGGTTCGATCTGCAGCCGGCCGTAACGTCAACCGAAGCCGCGCCGACCGAAGCCGCGTCCCCCAGTGAGCCCGCCGGAGAACCGCCCCGCTCGGCGATCGCCGAGTGGACCATCACCATCCTCCTGCTCCTGTTCCTGACCACGACCCTGGTGCAAGCCTTCGTGATTCCGACCGGCTCCATGGAAGACACCCTGCTGATCGGCGACCATCTGCTGGTGGACAAACTCGCCTTCGCGCCGCCGGGTCCGGTCAGCAAGTATCTGCTGCCCTATACCCAGGTGAAGCGCGGCGACATCATTGTCTTCCGCTATCCTGTCGACATCCGCCAGACCTTCGTCAAGCGCTGCATCGGCACTCCCGGCGACCGCATCCGCATCATCAACAAGCAGGTGTACTTGAACGGTGTGCGTCTGGACGAGCCCTACAAGTACCACAAGACCGATTACATCGATTCCTATCGCGACAACTTCCCCGGCGAGCCCAACCTCACGGTGGACCACCGCGCCATGGACATGCTGGTCAACAACGTGGTCAATGGCGAGGTGGTGGTCCCGCCCAACTCCTACTTCGCGATGGGCGATAACCGCGATTCCTCCCTTGACAGCCGCTACTGGGGCTTCGTGCCGCGCGAAAACATCATCGGTAAGCCGTTAATCGTGTATTGGTCCTACGACGCGCCTACCGACGATCTGAATGACGCGTCTCTTAGTGCGAGGCATGTGGTCGATTTGGGCGAGCACTTCTTCAACAAAACCCGCTGGCGCCGGACGTTCATGTTGATCCACGGCTATCCCATCCGCTGACACCCCAGAAGGAATCCCATGAAGAACTTCGCAGAGTCGGTGAAGAATTTCGTCTACGAGTGGTCGATGAACATTCTGATTCTGCTGTTCGGCACCACCACGCTGGTGCAGGCCTTCATCGTGCCTACGCCCTCCATGGATTCGACCGTGCTGGTGGGGGATCACCTGTTGGTGGACAAGTTGTCGTACGCGCCTCCGGGTACGGTCAGCAAGTACCTGCTGCCGTACACCGACGTCAAACGCGGCGACATCATCGTCTTCCGCGTGCCCATCGACATTCGCCAGAATTACGTCAAGCGCGTGATGGGCGTGCCCGGCGACCACATTCACCTGGTCAACAAGGTTCTGTACCTAAACGGCAAGGCCATGCTTAACGAGCCCTACGCGCATCACATCGACGGATACGTCAGTCCTTACGCGGATGAGTTCCCATCGGAGCCGCCACCGGGCCCCGCCACTCCGGGCTACGAATTTCGCATGGAGATGCTGGCGCACAACGTGGAGAACGGCGAGGTGGTGGTGCCGCCGGAGCACTATTTCGCCATGGGCGACAACCGCGACAACTCGCTCGACAGCCGCTACTGGGGCTTCGTGCCGCGCGAAAACATCATCGGCAAGCCGCTGCTGATCTTCTGGTCCTACGACGCTCCCACCGAGGACCTGGTGGATTACACCGCCAACCACTTCATCGATCTGGGCAAGAACTTCTTCGTCAAAACGCGCTGGAACCGGACTTTGAAGCTGGTGCGCGGCTACCCCGTGCAATGAGGCGAACAGATCGCTGATGCCCAAAACCTACGGGCTGATTCTGGCGGGCGGCCGAGGAACACGCTTCTGGCCGCGCAGCCGGCGTCGCACGGCGAAACAAGTGCTGCGGTTATTCGGGGACCGGTCCTTGATTCAGCAGACGGTGGCGCGGCTGACTCCCGTGATCCCGCCCGAGCGCCTCTTCGTCCTGACCAACGACCATCTGCGCGACGAGATCGTGCGCCAGCTCCCCGAGGTCCCGCGCCGCCAGATCCTGGCCGAGCCCGCCCAGCGCAACACCGCCCCGGCCATCGGCCTGGCCGCCCACATTCTCCAGTCGATCGATAAGGACGCGCTGATGGGCGTATTCCCCTCCGACCACGTGATCGCGAAACCGCGCGACTATGCCCGCCTGGTCAAAGCCGCCTTCCGTTCCGCCGCGCAAGGCAACATCGTGGTGCTGGGCATCCAACCCCGCTGGCCCGAGACCGGCTACGGCTACATCGAATTTCCCAAAACCTCGCCCATAAGGGCGGGGATCGCCGCCCCAGTCCGCCGTTTCCGCGAAAAACCCGAAAGCCCAGTAGCGCGCCGCTACGTAGCCGCCGGCAATTTCTATTGGAACGCGGGTATGTTCTTCTGGAAGGCCTCGGTCCTACTCGACGCCCTGCGGATGTACCTGCCGCGCACCGCAAGCCTGCTCGCTACTTTGCCCGCGTTCACATCCCGCACCTTCGCCGCGAAGCTGGCCGAGGTGTTCCCGCTGTGCGAGAACATCTCCATCGACTACGCCGTGCTCGAACGAGCCTCCCTCGAGGGCCGTCCGCCTGTAGTGGGCATTCCCGCCGGCGACATCGGCTGGAACGACGTGGGCAGTTGGAACGCCGTCTACGAACTGGAGGCGCGCGACAGCCACGGCAACGCCCTGCGCTCGCGCACCCTGATCGAAGCGAGTTCCGGCAACTACGTCGATGCCAACAAGAAGCTGGTGGCGCTGCTGGGCGTGAACGACCTGATCGTGGTCGACACCCCCGACGCGTTGCTGATCGCCGACCGCAGCCGCGCGCAGGAAGTCGGCGAGCTAGTCAAGCGCATCGAGCTGGCGGGGCACGAGCACTTGTTGTAATTCATTCCACGACCCGCTCTGCCAGCCGTGCGAGACTACGGTCCAACGTCCAGAGCGGGCATCGGGAAATCATCGCGGCACAGAGCAAATGCGCATCGACCCACCCGATGCCTCGACCCCACAGACGGCGCAATTCGATGGTCTCCATGACGAGATCATCGGCGAGCAGTGGGACGCCGGGCAGAACTGCGAGTAGAGCCAGGGTCCGCGTCCGCTGTGGGAGGTTGCCGCAAGCGAGCTCGCCCAGAATCATCGGATGCGTACACACCTCGCCGTCTTCCAATAGCCGCCGCAGCCGAAGATTGTCGCGGCGGAAGTGATCCACCCAGATGGACGTGTCAACCAGAGTCAATGGACCGCTCTGGACCCGCGGCTCGGACCGCGTCGTCGCCTGCCCGCCTTCAGGTTCGGCGCCGCGCCGCCCAAGGCGGCCAGCAGCCTTGCGCTTTCACGGCGGATCAATTCCTGCAGGGCCCGGTGAATCAGCGCGGTCTTTCCCTCGACGCCCGTGAGACGACCGGCCTCTTTGAGGAGATGCTCGTCAAGATCAAGGGTGGTCCGCATATGCATATCATTATGCATGTTCTATGCAGATAAAGCAAAGGAGGCAGAGCCGGTTAGTGCGCCTCCGCGGCCTCCGGCGCCGTGGTCTTCTTGAACACCCGGTTCAGCACGCTGATGGCCCGGTCCACGTCCTGCTCCGTGAGGTTATACGGCGGCAGCGCGCGCAGCACGATGTCGTGCGTGCAATTGATCAGCAGCCCCTGCTCGATGCAGTCGAGCACGATCTGCTTGCCGGGGAACTCCAGCTCCACGCCGATCATCAGGCCGTAGCCGCGCACTTCCTTGATGAACGAGTAGCGCTTGGCCAGCTCCGTCAGCCTCATGCGGAAGTAGCCTCCCACGTTGGTGATGTTGGGCAGCAGCTCGTCCAGAATGTCGAAGAACTCGAGCGCGGTGCGGCACGCCAGCGGATTGCCGCCGAACGTCGTTCCGTGCTGGCCCGCCCCGATCGTCGACGCCGCGCTCTCGGTCGCAGCCACGAATCCTAGCGGGATTCCACAGGCCAGCGGCTTGGCGGCCACAGTCACGTCCGGCATCACGACAGGTTCGAGCAACTGGTAAGCGAAATAGGTTCCCGGCCGCCCCACGCCGCACTGGGTTTCGTCGAACACCAGGATGGCATTGTAGCGGTCGGCCAGCTCGCGCGCCTTGCGCACGAAGGCCGTGGTCATGGGATAAATGCCGCCCTCGCCTTGCACCACTTCGAGCACGATGCCCGCGGTGTTCGGACCCACGGTCTGTTCGAGTGCTCCGATGTCGTTGCGCGGCACGAAGCGCGCGCCGGGCAGCATGGGCTCAAAGTCGCGGCGGTATTTCTCCTGGCCGGTGATCGACAGCGCGCCGAACGTGCGTCCGTGGAAGGAATCTTGCAACGCGATCGTCTCGAACTTTTCCGCATGCAACTTGCGCCCGTGCGCGCGGACGATCTTGAGCGCGCCCTCCATCGCTTCCGTGCCGGAGTTGCAGAAGAACACGCGGTCCATCCCGCTGGCCTGTGCGATACGCTTGGCGAGCGGCCCCTGGTATTCGTGATAGTACAAGTTGGAGCAGTGGATCATCTTCCCAACCTGCTCGCGGATCACTTTGATCAGGCGCGGGTGCCCATGGCCCAGAGCGTTGACGCCGATGCCGGCGATCAGGTCCAGGTAGCGTTTGCCGGCGGTGTCGTAGACGTAGCTGCCCTTGCCGCGCGCCAGCACGACGGGCAAGCGGGCGTAGTTCTGAAACAGGTACTGCTTCTCAAGATCGACAGGGGATGCGGATGCGACGGTCTCCATTCGTTCATGATAACCGTGGGGCAGCCATTCCTGGCTGCCGCCGCCTTTTGAGGCGGCCTCCGGCCCAGCAACTCACGCGAAGCTATCATGACTAGATGCGAGCCGTGATCACCGCGCACGACCTCCCCGACGCGGGTGAACTGCGCGTAGCGCACGGCGCGATCCTCACTCCGTCGGCGCAAGATCTGGTCAAGGAGCGCGGAATCAAAATCGTCGAAATGGCCGCCGGGGAAGCGCCCGCTCCGGCGGCCGCGGATCGCACCATCGCGGTAGGCAGCGACCATGGCGGCTTCGAGATGAAGCAGAAACTACTGCCGGTTTTAGAAGAAGCCGGCTTCGCCGTGCGCGATGTGGGCGTGTATTACGCGGAACCCGCCGACTATCCTGACATCGCGCGCCAAGTGGCGGAACTAGTGGCCTCCGGAGCCGCGGCGCTGGGGATGATCGTCGACGGCGCGGGCATCGGATCGGCGATGGTGGCCAACAAATTTCCGGGCGTGCGCGCGGCCCTATGCTACGATAAAGCTTCCGCGCGCAACAGCCGCGAGCACAATCACGCCAACGTGCTCACACTGGGAGGCAGCCTGCTGATCCAGACCCAGGCCGAAGACGTGCTGCGGACCTGGTTGGCGACGCCGGTGGGCGGCAGCCGTCACGCCGCGCGGGTCGAAAAGATCAAGGAAATCGAGAAGGCCAACATGAATGGAAGCCGCTCCGAGCCGAACACCGCTCGACGCGGAGCGGACGCCCAAGAACTAGACCGGCTGGTGGCGGAAATCGCCGAGGAGGTTCTGGCGCGCGCGGGCGGCGGGCAGGCCTCCACGCCTGTCGAGGCGCACTGTACGGCAGAAGCCTGTGCGAAGATGCTCGGCGCGGGCGCAGCGCGGATCGCTCCCGATTCGGCTCACCTGCCCGAAGTCGGCCGCGACATCGCCGCGGCCATCGATCACACTTTGCTGCGCCCGGACGCGACGGCATCGGACATCCGCAAAGTGTGCCAGGAGGCCCGCAAATACAGCTTCGCCAGCGTGTGCGTGAATCCCTACTGGGTGCCTTTGGTGGCCGCGGAGCTGGCCGGATCGCCGGTGAAAGTGTGCACCGTGGTGGGATTCCCGCTGGGCGCGAGCGCCACCGCGATCAAGGTGGCCGAGACCGAAGCCGCGGTCCGCGTGGGCGCACAGGAGATCGACATGGTGCTGAACATCGGCGAACTGCGGGGCGGCAACTACGACGCCGTGCGCCAGGACATTCAAGCCGTAGTGAAAGCGGCGCACGCCGGCGGCGCGATCGTCAAGGTAATTCTGGAGACTGCCCTGCTCGACGACAATCAGAAAGCCATCGGCTGCTCGCTTTCGAAGCTCGCCGGGGCGGAGTTCGTGAAAACTTCTACCGGATTCAGCACCCACGGCGCGACCGTGCACGACGTAGCGCTGATGCGCCAGGTGGTGGGCGCGGAGATGGGCGTGAAAGCTTCCGGCGGCGTGCGCACACTCGAAGACTTGAAGCAGATGACCGCGGCGGGAGCCACACGCATCGGCGCCAGCGCCAGCGTTAAAATCATCGAGGCCGCCGGGCGCTAACGTCGAATCACCGTGGCCATCCCTACCCGATCCAAAGTCCGCTTCCGCGAGCGCGCCGAGCTGCTCGATTTTCTTCTCGAAGCCTCGCGTCTCACCTCCGAGACGCTGGACCTGGACCGCCTGCTCGACAACGTCGCCCGCATCGTGCGCGACGTGGTTCCGTACGACTTGTTCGCCATTCTGTTGTACAGCGAGCGCACCCAGGGCTTGTCGATCCGCTATTCGATCGGCCATCGCGAGGAAGTGGTGCGCACGCTGGTGATCTCGCTGCACGAAGGCATCGTCGGCGAAGCCGCGGCCACGCGCAGCGCGGTGCTGGTGGAAGACGTAAGGAACGACCCGCGCTACCTGAACGCCATGGACGCCGTGCGCAGCGAGCTGGCCGTGCCCATGGTGGCGCGCGGCAAGCTGGTGGGCGTCCTGGATGTGCAATCGACGCGGCTGAAGGCGTTTTCCGGGCATGAGCGCGCGCTGCTGAGCCTGATCGGCTCGCGCGTGGCCGGCTCCATCGACAACGCCCGCCTTTACCGGCGCCTCGACCGGCAGAACCGGACGCTGCGCACGCTGGCGCATCTGTCGCAGGAGTTCAGCTCGATTCTGGATCTGGACGAACTGCTGGGCAAGATCGCGGCCACGGTGCGGGCGCTGATCAATTACGACGCGTTCAGCATCTTTCTGGTGGACGCGCAGCACCGCGTGTTGCGGCACCGCTTCAGCGTGCGTTACGACCAGCGCGTGAATCTCGACAACATCCCGCTGGGCAAAGGCCTGACCGGAGCGGCAGCGGAAACGCGCGAGGCGGTGCGGGTGCTCGATACCGCTACCGATCCGCGCTACATCGCATCACATCCCGATATTCGCAGTGAGCTGGCCGTGCCGTTGGTCGTGCAGGATCGCGTCGTCGGCGTGCTGGATTTGGAAAGCGACCGCGTCTCCTACTTCACCGAAGACCATCAGCGCACGCTAACGCTGCTGGCGCCGCAGATCGCCAGTTCGGTCGAGAACGCACGCCTGTACGAGGAGCTGACCACTCGCGAGCAGCGCATGGAGCAGGACCTGAAAGCCGCGCGCAAGGTGCAACGCGTGCTGCTGCCGCGCACCGCGCCGGAGCTGCGCGGCCTGGAAATCGCGCTGCGCTCGCGCCCCGCGCGCGAGATCTCGGGCGACGTCTACGACTTCTTCGAATACGACGACGGCGACGCCGTGATTGTATTCGGCGACGTGAGCGGCAAGGGCGCGGCCGCGGCCTTGTACGGTGCGATGGTGAGCGGACTCATGCGCATCCTGGCGCCGCGCCGCCGCAGTCCCGCGCAGTTGATGAAATCGCTGAACGAGATTCTGCTGGAGCGGAAGGTGGACGCGCAGTATGCCACCATGCTGGTCGCGCTGTGGCGCCCGGCCGAGCGCAAGCTGGTGTTCGCCAACGCCGGAGCCGAGCCGCCCCTGGTATGGCGCGCCGGCCAAATTCTGAAGCCTAAGGTCGAGGGCGTTCCCATCGGCCTGCTGGACGATCGCGAATACGAGGAGGTGACCTTCCCGGTACTACCCGGCGATACCATCTTGTTTTATTCCGATGGCGTCGAAGATCAGCTCAATGCCGGCGACGAGAATTATTCGCGCTCGCGGCTCACCCTGCTGCTGGAGCGCCAGGCCGCCTCGTCTCAGGCGATGGGCGCTCCGCAGGCCGTGGTCGACGCCATCTTCGACGATCTGGACGCGTTCCGGAGTGGCACGGCGATCACCGATGATCAGACCGCGGTGGTCATCAAGGTTCACCAGTGAGGCCCCTGGAATATCGCGGAGCAGCGCTGTGTTGCGACGGCGTAGCGCTGGCCGACATCGCAGTCCAGACCGGGACCCCCTGCTACGTATACTCGGCCGCTGCCATTCTTGAAAACTACCGCGCCTATGACGGGGCTTTCGGCGCGGCGCCACACACGGTGTGCTTCGCGGTGAAGGCCAACGGAAACTTGGGCGTCTTGAAATTGTTGGCCAGAGCCGGCGCCGGATTCGATATCGTCAGCGGCGGCGAGTTGTACCGCGTGCTGAAAGCCGGAGGCGATCCGCGCAAGGTGGTGTTCTCCGGAGTCGGCAAGACGGCCGCGGAAATCAATGCGGCGCTCGAAGCCGGGGTGTTCGCGTTCAACTGCGAATCCGAACCGGAGATGGCGTTGCTCGACGCGCTGGCGCACCGGCGGGGCCTGAAAGCGCGCGTGGCGCTGCGGGTGAATCCGGACGTCGACGCCTCGACGCACCATCATATTTCCACGGGACGCCTGGGTCACAAATTCGGGATCGACATCGGCGAGGCCGAGGCTGTGTACGAGCGGGCGCGGGCCTTGGAGAATCTCGCGCTCGAAGGCGTCAGCTGCCACATCGGCTCGCAACTATTGGACACGCAGCCGGAGCTGGAGGCCGCGGACCGGGTGCTGGAATTGATCGGGCGGCTGCGGGCCAAGGGATTCCCGATTAGCCACGTGGATCTGGGCGGCGGCCTGGGCGTGGCGTACCGGCCGGGCGAGATCAAGCCGGCCGCGGCCGAATTCGTGCACGCGTTGCTGGCGAGAACCGCGAGCCAGAATCTTCACGTAATCATCGAGCCTGGCCGCTCCATCGTGGGCGACGCGGGCGTGCTGCTGACGCGCGTCCTGTATCGCAAGAAGAGCGGCGACACGGAATTTGTGGTGGTGGATGCGGCCATGAACGATCTGATCCGTCCCGCACTCTACGGCGCGCATCACGAGATCCTCCCGTTACGTCAGAGCAAGCGGCCGCGCATCACGGCCGACGTGGTCGGGCCAGTCTGCGAAACCGGAGATTTTCTGGCGCGCGGACGCGACATGGAAGAAGCGTTGCCCGGCGACTTCCTGGCCGTGTGCACCGCGGGCGCTTATGGATTCGTGCAGGCGTCCAACTACAACGCCCGACCGCGGCCCGCGGAAGTGCTGATCGAAGGCGGCGCGTGGCGTGTAGTGCGCCGGCGAGAAACCTACGAGGATCTGGTCCGCGGCGAGGAGGCGTAAGATAGGGTTGTGAAAGTCACTGCGCTCAGCCGAACGTTCAAGTTCCGCGATCGAAGCGGCCCGTCAGAACGCGCTGGACCGCTCCACCCATTCGGCCAACCGCCGCAGCAACGAAGCCGGCCAGAAGCGCAGCTCCAGCGTCAAGGTGGTCCCGATTTCGGATTGTTCCGGCAGCGATTCGGATGTAGGCGCGGCCGCCGTGCTCTCTCGCAACGATAGAGGTATCACCTCATAGATGGTGCAGGCGACATGGGAAATATCTCATCCGCTGCGGGGTAGGAGGATACTGTACCTGTCCTTCTTGAACCCTGAGGCTATTGCACGAAAGTGTTAGCAGACCAGCCCGCGCGAGTGCTCGCAAGAGTGCGGGCGGGTTGGCCGGTCTTCCGCGCACGCTTGTCGGTGTACATGCGGCGATCGGCTTCCGCCAGCAGCTCCTCGGCGTCGTGTCCGTCGTGCGGGAATGCGGCGATCCCGATGCTGACGGTCAGCGGATGCGCGCCCATGTATTCTTGGGCCATCTGGGTCACCACGTCGCGCAGCTGCGACGTCCTGCGCTCGACGTCGGCCGGGCCCATGCCGGGCAGCAGCACCACGAATTCGTCGCCGCCCATGCGGGCGACATAGTCGTAATCCCGGCACGACGTTTTGAGCGCCGTCGCCACGTCCTTCAGCACCTTGTTGCCCTCCAGGTGGCCGAAACGGTCGTTGATCTGTTTGAATCCGTCCAGATCCAGCACCAGCAGGGTCAAGGGCTGCTCGGTGCGGCGGCTGCGGGACAGCTCGCCGTCCAATTGCAGGAACATCGAACGGGCATTGGGCAGGCCGGTCAGGTAGTCGGTGGTGGCGGAGGATTCGGCCTGGCGGAAGCGCAGTACGTTTTCGATCGACATGCTGATCTTCAGGCTGATGGCCAGCAGAATCCGCAAATGGTCTTTGGTGAAGGCGTCCTTTTCCAAGTGGTACAGCGTCAGCACGCCCAGCACTCCGTTGGCGCCTTCGAGAGGCACGGCCACGGCCGAGCGCAAGGTCGAAAATTTGCTCGGATCGTTCAGGTAACCCGGCTCCACGGTGGGATTGGCATTCAGAATGGGCTTGCGGTTCTCCGCGACCCAGCCGGAAAGGCCCTGGCCCATGGGAATCTCCAGTGAAGAGAACAGGCGGTAATCTTCGCCCGTCACGTATTCGGGAAGCAGAACGTGATCGCGCTTGATCCAGATGGCCAGCGCACTGTGGGGGATGATCTTGCGCAAGCGCACGCCCAGCACCGACAGGGTTTCGTCCAGGCTGAGCGAAGTGCCCAAATCCTGCGAGATCTCAAACAGCGCCTGCACTTCCTGGCGCGCCGCGGCGATGGAGGTGAGAAAGTCCGTGGGCGGCTGGCCGAGCTGCGGCGTTTTCACCGCGGCCGCGGCCTCACGCTCAAAACCGGCGGCGGGCGCAGCTCCGCGGAACACCTTGAGGTCGGTCGAAAGCTTGCCTAACTTGGAGCTTCGCGCCTGGGCCATGCGTTCCAGTTCCACATAGCGGCGCGCCAGCACCTCCACCACTTTAGGATCGTAGGCCTTGCCGCTTTCGCTCACCACCACCTTCATGGCTTCATCCAGCGGTAGCGCCCGGCGGTACTGCCGGTCGGACGCGAGCGCATCCAAGCAGTCCACCACCGATAGAATCCGCGCCCCGATCGGAATGGCCTCGCCCGCGGTTCCGGCGGGATAACCGGTACCGTCCCATTTCTCGTGATGGCACCGCACGATGGGCGCCACCGGATAGGGGAACTGTACGCGTTCCAGAATCTCGGCGCCCACCACGGGGTGAATCTTCATCTTTTCGAACTCTTCCGGCGTCAGGCGTCCGGGCTTGGAGATGATGTGCTCCGGCACCGCCAGTTTGCCGATGTCATGCAGCAGTGCGGCGGCGCGCAGAGCTTCGCGCTCTTCCTTGTTGAGCCCCAGCTCCTTGGCCAGTTCGATCGCGTAAACCTGCACGCGCTGCAGATGGTCGTGGGTGGTGTGATCCTTGGCCTCGATGGCTAGAGCCAGGGCCTCGATGGTGCGCAGGTGCAGACCCGAAACTTCCTCGGCGTGTCGGCGCTCGTCTTCGAGACGCTCCAGATAGAGGCGGTAGGAGAAGTAGATGCCGTACACCACGGGTCCGGTCAGCAGGACCGTTTGCCAGCCGATGTAACGGTCGGCGAGACTCAACACCTGGGCCACAGCCGCCCCTCCCAGATAATACGAGAAGGACCACAGATGCGCGTTGTACCAGACCGCGGGGAAGGATTCTCGCTCCCGGCGCGCGGTGACCAGCGCCATGGGAACCGTAGTCACCAGGAAGAGGGCCAGGGTAGCAAAAGCCAGCCGGATAGGCGGGTCGATGCCGAAGTGCGGCATCCAAGGGGACGAATACACCCGCTCCCCGGCCTCCGCGCCCAATGCCATCAGGGATGCCTGAAGGCCGCTATAGGCCCACGGCACCCGCGACTCACCGCGCCAGCAGCCTTGTGCCAGTCCCGCCAGCACGCCCATCAGCACGGTTTCGGAGGGAGTGAGTTCCACTATGCCCAGCAGCACGAACAGGAAGGTCAAGGGCAGCGAGACACGCGCGCCGGGAACACTGATGCGCATGCCCGAGCTGATGATGGCGATCAGCAGGAAGCACCCGTACTTCAAGACATCGGGCGAATTCCAGCGCAGCAGGTTGGAGACCAACGCCACTGCTCCCAGCAATGCGATGATGGTGAGGAAACGGCGGGTTGTGACGTCCCCGCTATCGGCGGTGCCGTTACCGCTACCGACCGAATCTGACACTACGAGCGCTTCCATGTGCTTCCGCCGTTCTAAGCGCAAGTGGTAGACCAAACCGAAACCCATTCTGTATCAGTGCGGTACGATTCAGCGCGAGACAAACTGGCACTTCATGCGCCAGAGTTTTGCGACAAACTGTCTCAGGATGACGGCAGGTTTCGGCCTACATCCTAAGGTGTTCAACGGACAGCAACGAAGGGCGACTCCTGTTCAGATAGAACTGTAGGCATTGTGCATTGGCTGGTGTTCCAGCGGCTGGTGTTCAAGCGACTGGTGTTTCAAACGGCGAAAATGACAGTTCCGACCCAACGAACCACACACATCTTCCTGGGAACTCCTGCGATCATCGCCAGCGAACCGATGCAGCGCACGCTAGCCCTGGCCGCGCGCGTGGCACGCAGCGACGCGACCGTGCTGATCACGGGCGAGAGCGGTTCGGGCAAGGAGATGATCGCGCGCGCCGTGCACTTCTACTCGCAACGGTCGCCCAAGCCGTGGGTGGATCTGAATTGCGCCGCGCTGCCTGAGAATCTGCTCGAAAGCGAACTGTTCGGCTACGAAAAAGGGGCGTTCAGCGGGGCTGACGCAACCAAGCCGGGGCTTTTTGAGTTGGCCCATCAGGGTACCATTTTCCTGGATGAGATTGGGGAACTGGACCCGCGCGTGCAAGTGAAATTGCTACGCGTATTGGATGGCGCTCCGTACTATCGCCTGGGCGGCGTCAAGAAAGTCACCGTTGACGTGCGCGTGGTGGCGGCCACGAACGCCGATTTGGAGACCGCGGTGGAGCAGGGACGGTTCCGCAACGATCTGTATCACCGCCTCAGCCAGTTCACGATCGAAGTGCCGCCTCTGCGGGAGCGCGGCGAGGATGTGGCTCCGCTGGCCGAGTATTTTCTGGCGCAATCCTATCCGGGCATGCGATTTTCGACGGGCGCGGTGGCCGCGATGCGAAGCTATGCGTGGCCGGGGAATATCCGCGAACTGCGCAACGCGGTGATGCGGGCGGGCATCGTGACGGAAAGCGACGAAATCCAGGCCGACGACTTGCCGCTGAAGGCGGCTTCCATGGCCGGATCGCCCGCGTTCATAGGCCCGGGAAGCACGCGGCTCCGCGATGCCGAGGCCCCCACCGACCAGCTCTGGCCTGTGGAAAACGGCACCAGCTTAGAGTCCGCCGAGCGCCGCATGATCTTTGAAGCGCTGCATGCCACCGGAGGGCACCATCAGCGCGCGGCCGACCGGTTGGGCATCTCGCGCCGCACCCTGACGCGCAAGCTGAAGGTGTACGGCGGGTGGCGGGAGAACGGCGGGCGCGACGCCCCCAAGCAGGCTGAGGCCGTGGTATGAGCCGCCGAACATTGGAACGCGCAACTGGGGAACGCGCAACTGGGGACCGTGCGCCCAAAACCGTGCCGCCGGAAGTGCGGGCGGCAGCGCACGCGCCTACAGAAGCCCGCGGGCCGGAAGCGCACAGAAAGGTTCGCGCCGCGGGCAGCCCGACGGCTTTGGAACCGGATCAGCGCCGTGAGCCACGCCGCCGGGCGGAAGGCGTGGTCGTGGTCCGCTTCGGACAACCGGAGCGGGAAGTCCGGGGGCGCCTTGTGGATATCAGCCTCAGCGGCTTCCGCATCGCCCACGACTGCAAGACTCTGGAAACCGGTCAAACGGTTGAGTTTTCTCACCCGGAAGCCTGTGGAAAAGCGCGAGTCGTTTGGAATAGAATCGCGGTAAGTGGAGTAGAAACCGGACTGGTTTTAGTGGCCCATTAACCCCGGGTATTAGGGTCTAAAACGCGGTGTTTTTGCTTGCGTTAAAGGTCGGGAGCGTGATAGCATCAAGGAAAGTCGTGCACGGAGCACCAAACGCGGAGGCTCGATGAAAAAGCTCGTTCTGTTGCTGGCGGCCGCCGGGCTTGCCTCGGCAACTGCCATCACGTTCACGAATAACGATACTGGCGTATTATTTCTGGCGTCCTCGATGAACGTCAACCAGCCAGTGGCCGCCGGTCTCCACGCCCACGGCTCGGCCGGTGCCGTCGGAGGAATGTGCGTCGGTATCTTCTCCAACTGCCCCGCTACTTCGGGCGCGACCCCGGACTCGCTGACGTTCACGCTAGCTTCCGCCGCAGCCCTGCAAATCCAGCTTCAGGATCGATATAACGTGGGTGACGTATACGATGTGATCCTGAATGGTCCCGGTGGCACCCAGGTATTCCAGTCCTCGGTCGTGAACCAAAATGGCACGGCCGTCCAGTCTTGCTATAATCCCGTTCTCGGAGCGGGACAAGCCACGGCGGCCAACAGTTGCCTCAATACCACCACCGCAGTGCTGGCGCCCGGCAGCTACTCCATTACCGTGTGGGACATCATCCTGAGTTACGTTGGCGACCCGAGCGGCGACCCGTTCGATCCGTCTCATCCCGTCTTCTCAGTCAAAGGCGGGTGGAATCCGGCCAGCTATACGATGGATCTGACGTTAATTGGGGGAGCGGCTGGAGTTCCCGAGCCGGCCACCTTGGGTATGCTCGGATTGGGCGGCATCGTTCTGGGGCTGCTGCGGTTGCGGTTCCGTAAGTAGAACATTCCCTTTTAAGTTCCTATACGAAAGACCCGACTCGCTTCCGGCGGGTCGGGCTTTTGTTTTGTACTACTAGACCCTGGTTTCTTTGTAGCGCGCGAAGATTTCATGCGGCCAAAGTTGTAAGCTGCTGAGCGGTGGTGCGTTGCGCCGAGAGCAAGGCGTTCAGAATGAGCCTGCCGTGGTCGGTGA
>Ga0209517_10005719_pt1 | contig 15681 bp, 9 predicted proteins | sample PeaSoiMetSII2010_FD_187695 | JGI IMG/M metagenome (GOLD analysis project Ga0209517, IMG submission 187695) | Peat soil microbial communities from Weissenstadt, Germany - SII-2010 (SPAdes) (version 2) | ecosystem: Environmental > Terrestrial > Soil > Wetlands > Peat | place: Germany: Weissenstadt... | reverse complement strand
CGAAATAGAGCTGTCAGCCAGCATCTGTATTACTTCAGGCGCGCAGCCAGGTCCGGCATTTGACCCCACGAGCCGACTGCCGAGTTGAGCTGGTTGACGGGAATAGTTCTCGTGACACGAGAAGGGGCCACCGTGAGGCTCTGGCCAGTTTCCGAAGCCCTGAATAGCCTCCCGAAACACGACCGTTTTCCAGGGGCCTCCTCCGGCCCAGGAATAGGTGGAGACACCTCACGCGATGCCAATGCTTCGGCACCCGAATAATCTGGGAACCCAGCTAGATGGCCCCCTCCCGGCCGGATTCAGGGAGCTGGGCGGGGGGGGGAGCGATTGTTCCCGAATGCAGCTGTAATGCGGGGAGGAGTCGGCAGAAAGCCACCAGTCGGAATGTTTCCGCGGGGCAAACAGCCTTGTTGTTGCTGGTGCAAAGGGATTTCGCGACAGCTTGTACGTTTTGGACACCCTTACCCGAAATGTCGGACCCAGTCTCCGATACGCCGTTTTGGGGCCAGTGTACGATAAGCTCACAATAACCGGCCCAAATCTGCTTGAACCGATTTTCAGCGTAAGCGATTTAGAATCAAGCAGTTTGGCCGGTTATTGTCGGCATATGCGGTCCAATCTGTGCACGCGCCCCTAATTGATAGATTCGACTGTAGTTACTGGCGCGCGGGCATCACGATTGGCCGTATATGCCGGTTTATCTGCCCCGATCTGGTAAACACGTGCCCAATACCCCTGTGGTTCAATACTTGCGCGGCTGGCCGGGAGTGATCGGCGAAGCGGTGAGCCCAACTTCCGGGTTACGCCGACCATACGGAGTGATTGGTCAACGATTCAGCGCAGTTGCGTGCGCTTCATCCCCGTTTTCTCGACCGCCGGAGTCGCTTTTTCCGACGCGAGGAAAGCGATCAGCCTTTTGGCTGCGTCTGGATCCTTCGCGCCTTTCACTACAGCGGCGGCGAACACCTGGTCGAACTGGATCTCGGGGGGGATCGTACCGACCAAATCGACGCCTGGAACGGGCAGAATTTCACTTAACGGCAGAATTACCATCTCCGCTTCTCCCTTCGCTACATTGGCCGCCCCCGCGTTCGAGAGCTTCCCCGCCATGGCGTCGACGATGCCGAGCCGCGGAAATACCATTGTCTTCAGGTAGATAGCGGAAGTGCTTTGAATGCCGATGGATTTCGCGTGAAGCACGGTCTGTTTGAAAGCATCCACGGTCCCGATATTCGGCCGGGGTGTTCCGGCACGCACACCAACTCCCAACGAGACCCGAGCGAGATCGATGTCTGAGCCGGTGGCGATTCTGCCGTCCTTAAACAGTTCGGCGAGCCCCTCCCTCGACATGATCACCACGTCAGCGGGCACACCTCGGCGCAGTTGAGCGCCTATGGTGTTGGGTCCATCGCCCTGCGACGCTCCCGCTGCCGTAGTAACAGTGATGCCGGTGGTGCTCTCGAACTGGGGCAGCAGTTCTTGATAAGCGGCTCTGAAGCCACCGGAAATCAGGACCCTGACCTGCGCCAGCGCCGAGGCGGGCAAAGCGAGAACCATCGTGATCGCAAATATCAGTGTTGGCGGCGACGGACGTGACTTGTTCATGTGGCTGTTTCCTTTCAAGCTGGTTACTGTCGCCGTGGCGTGTCCGGTGAAGCCAGCGCTCGAGACTTTCGATAGCGACATCACCGCTCAGCCGCTTGTCACGGGCTTTCCGGAGCTCGCCAATACCACCCTTGCCAATAGCGGCGAGGATTTGATGCAGACCGAGTCTGCGACCAAGGGCAAGTGGCATACAGTCTCACCCGATTTTATCGAAGTGCGGACCTGTCCGGCGCGAATTGTGCCAGATTGATCTCGAGATTCAACTCCTCAGATTGGTTCAACTCGCTCTTGCTGGGGCTGAGATCGTGACGCAGCGATCAGAGGAGGTAAGGCACCAGGGCAGCGGTCTGATGAGCATAGGTGGCATACGCCTCGCCGAACTGGGAACGCATCCACTGTTCCTCCATGCGGAGCTTGATCCAGAACGCGAGGAAGAAGAGAACGATAACGATGAACCCGCGCACTTGGGAGATGGCGATCGCCATGCCAAGGAAACCGGTCAGAATACCGGTGTAGATGGGGTGACGGACCACGGCATAGGGACCGGTGGTGATCAGCTCGTGGCCCTGCTTAATGGTGACGGAGCGGCTCCAGTTGCTGCCGAGGTGCTCGCGCGCCCAAACGGCGAACAGAAGGCCGGCGATGGTGACGACAGCTCCCAGCCAGAAGGGCCAAATGCCAACCGGCCAGAGTTGGAGGTAAAGCCAGGGTAGCGGGATGCGAGTTGTCGAGAGGAGGATGATCGCGATCAGGAAAATGAAGGCGCGCAGGATGCGCGAGGCAGCCGGCTCGAGGCGCTGGGTGGTCTTGGTATTGGCGGCCTTGATCTGCCAGTAGAGAAAAAAGAAAATCCAGACCACAGGAAAGAAAGATTCGTAGAACCAGAGCATTCAGGACCTCAGGGCGCTGAAGGTGTTTACGCAGGTGCGCGAGGGGAAGTTCCAGGTAACGCGACATTTCGCCGCCCCTATGCCGATCAAACGCGCATCCCGTTACTTGACTCCCGGTTTGTCGGCCAACCGGAGGTTGGTTTTTGCGCATCGTTGGAGGCGGAAACTTCCGGATGCGCCGTCATCCAGGAGCTAACCGGGCCAAATCCCAGCCGCCTCCCGTTGGTCGGTGGTTGACCATGTGCATAACGCCCCGCCGCCAACGTCACCTTCACTCGGCGCGCCGACCCCACCGCCACCGTCGACGCCGCAACGCGCCGGTAAGTTAGCGATGAAAAACAAAGGCCGCCGGGCAGCAATCCAAGTCGCGCCGCCCGGCGGTCTCACACACAAACGCGGTAAGCCGGCTTTTTAACTACGGCTGTACTGCGGGAAGTGCGGTTTGATCCCCGGTATTCAAACACTTCGGATGACCGAAGCCGGAGTGGCTCGTCCCTACGCCTCCGCTGCCAACTGGGCTCTGCCCCGTGCCACCGGTTCCGTCCGCATTGGCGACAATGTCGTAAATAATGTTGTCTGGACGGGAGGCATCTCCAGACACGCCACCGACCCCCATCAGGTGGTCCAAATTCAGGGCGTGGCGAACGCGCCAGGCGATCATGTGATCCGCACAGGAGGTGTCACCGCTCACCCCAACTGCGCCCACGATTTGTTTGCCGACCGCATAGAGCGCAAGGCCGCCACCGAATACGTTCACCCCCCCAATCTTCTTCCCCACCATGGGATCCTGAGCTGTGCCATTTTGTGACGATGGACCGTTATACGCAACCCGTGTGTCTACCGGGTTGCTTTCCTGCAAGCCGAAAAGGCTTCCGCCGGGCTGGACTGCGGAATACAGGTTAGCGGTAGAGAGCGCAAGGCCGTTGGGCTGTCCCGAGCCGCCGCTGTTCGACGACGCGTCCAAGCTGAACGCATTGGCGGTATTGGCCTTCTGCGCGGATATGACCCGGCTGCCAGGCCATTGCGCGCCACGATTGGTCCCCGTAAACGCCACCGCGCAGACGTTTCCATCGCGGTCCACAATGGTTCCCCACATTTGGTTATTGAGGCCGCTGGTTTCCGTTGCTGTTGCGGCAGCCAGGGCGCTTTTCAGCGCGCTATAGCCGGGAAGACTACTGCACCCGTTGTTGCCATCTCCATTGTTGTCGGCTCTCGCCGCGCCAATCGCGCATACTAAGGCCACTGCCAACGTGGCCACCCGATAAAGCAATGTTTTTCGAGACATTTTTTCTCCTTATTGGAATTCTCTCAGCCAGTAAGCCGTTTCTGGCCCGGCTTCGCGTAGTATACAGCAATCGCGTCGATTTGCGACCAAAGCGTTTAGCAGCGCATCGCCGGAAGCCGCACCGGTACCCATCAAAAGTGGGCGGTGCCCCCTTCCGGCAGGAGCCAACCGGTAACTTTGGATGCGTTTCGGAGCAATTCTCGGACACTCCACCTTTCGACAAGCTGCGCCGCCGTGCCGCCGGTTAGCGGGTGGAGAGGATTTCCTGTTTGAAATGGAAGTGGGGTGGGGACGTGCTGGAGCATTTACCGGTTAAGTCCTGGGTTGTCGGCCATCCGGAAGTTGACTGAAACGGCGTTGAAGAATTTGGTGGGCTTAATCTCGACAGGTCGGCCAGCGTCCAGGAATGGCTCTCGGACTCGGTCTCGCCACGGGATAGAAAAGCGGGATTTATAGGAATTGATGCGAAGTAGCTTCCTCCGGGCTTCGGCAATTTCGTATGGGCCCGACGGACGACCGGAGTCCCACAGTGACGACAGGGTTGTCCCTCGTGATCGATCTTGAACGGCTGGGTCCCGTGGCAACCGGGATAGCGGCCGCAGCCCCAAAACGAACCATACCTACCAGTCCTCTTCACCATGCTGGATTCACAGGCCTGACAAACGATGACGCTGGATTGAGTCCGGTCGATCTATCCTTGGTGAACATTCAGGACTGTTTAGCGAAGCAATCACGGGAGGTAGCTCTTACCGTCTAATCTAGATCAAGCACGCTGGCTCCTACACTCGTGGCGGAGTAATCGACTGGAGCTGGGATCCGTGAATTGAGGTTTGAGAGCCAGGACAACGGGCTAGGACCATCTCCGTTCGCTGGTCGGCTTGGCGAGCGTCAGCAAGCCAACCGACCAGCAGAGACTCCTCTATTCCGGCTGGGTTTGTCTTTGTCTTTGACCCGGTTAGCCCGGTCAACAACTACATCACATTAGTGTTTGTCCTTCGGGTGCGGTTTCAGGTACACCCAGAGAATATCGTGACTCAAAGGTGGCGTGCTTATGCGTAAAACACCGAAGGGCTGCCAGCCAGGACAACGGTTAGGACCATCTCAGCAGAAACTCTTCTATTCCTGCTGGGTTTGTCTTTGTCTTTGACCGGTTAGCCCGGTTAACAAGTACATCACATTAGTGTTTGTCCTTCGGGTATCGTTTCAGGCATACCCACAGGGTATCGTGATTCGAAAGTGTGGAAGCGCCTCCAGCCAAGACAACGGTTAGGACCATCTCCGTTCACTGGTCGGTTTGACGAGCGTCAGCAAGCCAACCGACCAGCAGAGACTCCTCTACTCCGGCTGGGTTTGTCTTTGACCCGGTTAGCCCGGTTACTAAGTACAACACATTAGTGCTTGTCTGATCACTGGACCTGCTAAACGACCCGCCTCTAACGGGAGTCAACCAGTGCCGGGCAAAATCAGCCCGGCACGAGCGCGCAAAATCAGCGCGCTCCAGTCCTGCTGGGAAAATCAAAATGAAACGCCAAACGACCGCCAGTCAATCATCCAGATCATCCAAAATGGTCTCTCTAGATCAAATCAAGAGCAGAGCCAAAAACCTCTGGGCTCTTCCTCCCCCCCATCCTAGGAGAGCCAGTTGCAGATACAGCTCTCCCTACCGACGGGAGAGCAGGTGTTGCCCAGTTGTTATCCTCAGGTTTCACCAGCGCAGGGCCGCGTTTCTAGCCGCGACCAGCGTAGCCCGAACTCCGTGATCTCTCCTGTGTAGTGCCCTGCGCGATTTGCACCGCGTTTAGGCAACCCCACCCAAGGGTGAGGCGGCTTTCGCCCCGGTCAGCTTTATCGTCTTCCGATCACGCCGTTCACAACGAGCGATTCGCGGGTAACAGGTGAAACAAAGTTCACCATAGGCTTGCAGCCTGCTTTGCTACCCGCTTCCTGGGCTGTCATACCCAGTATCTTCCTCGTTGGGATTAGCTTGCAGGCCAACTTCGCCCGCCTGGGCCAAGGGGATTTTCACCCTCTGTGCTTTTCGGTCAGTGCCAGAATACTGCGGCACCGCCTCCCCGCCCGCCCCGCCCAGGACGACACTCCATGTCTGGGCGGCTCCTCGGGGATACGCGTTAAATTTCCAGCAACCTGGCATAGGGTAAGGCCAGGAAAGCATCACTGTCCGGCTGCGGTCCAACTACCGACGCCGGGCTTTCGCCCGGAAAAGGCCTCCCCTTACGGGTGGCCGTAGGCCTACTCAACTTCTTCAGCCCGTTCTGTCGCCTGTTCTGGGGCCTCCGCTGTGTTCGTTTGGCTTGCCCAGGTTCGCTCATTGAGACTTGTGCTTTTTAACTTCCACGCTCACCAGGACCGGAGATCCGGTTGACGAACTTGCTTCGTTCGTTATGAGAGTTATCAGCCTCGGCTGGCCGTCACGTTGGGGCTGCCAACGCTCGGGGGCCGTGACCCCTGTAACAGACCGTATGCGCCTCGACGTATCGCTTTCGGTGGGAACGGTTGCCCGTCACCCGACTCTCGCCTGATACCTATCTGAGCCTAACTGCTTTGGGAAGCTTGGGCACCTCCGCTCTAGGACCGTCTCGACCCACCAACTAGACTCTCCCGGCGATCTCTCGCCTCGGCTGGTGGCGGCTACTGCGGCGTCGGAGTATTGGGCCTCAATTCGCTATCCGCGACACTCTTTCACCTCTACTTAGTAGAGCGACGCTTTCGAGTGGCCCGCGCCGAAAGCCCAGCGACCGGGGCTGCCTGCGGGCGCTAGGGACAGAGCCTGAGCGTGGCCGGTTTTAGATTGGGTCTCAAAGTTCCTCGGATGGCAGGTGCGGCAAGCTTGGCTGCCCACGTATTGCGCCATGATTGCGTCGGCGAGGAGCAGGGACAGCAGAATCACGCCCGATGAGGTCTTCAGCACCGTGCTAGCCTGCGATTATGCCAACCGGGGCGGGCATGTGTCAACTCTAGCCGCGCCGCCGCGCGCCGGTGCGCGCCGGTGTTGCCACTACGCCGGCCGGGCGCCACCCCGGGTACGGTTTGCGTCCCAGGTTGCGGCGAAGCAGCAGTCGCCCGCGTACGGAGACGTCGAGGCCAGCATCCGGTGGACACAAGACTTCCTGAGGAAGCTGTAAGGGAAGCACCGTTTCGGGGACCAGGCAAAGGGTAAAGCATCGAACTGGAGGCACAGGGCCAGCCGGGAGCTAGCCGCTTCTCCTCAGCGCGTATTGGATGGCTTCGACCGGAACCTCGTACTTGGCCATCGCGGTGTTGCCGCGATAGTCCAGGTCTTCGATCCCAATCTTGCTGGTGTAGAAGGCGTCCACCGTCATGCGTCGTGCCCAGTCGAAGAAACGGATGCCGGGGCCGAGATCCGGCGAATCGTTCTTGCGATACGCGATCAGGTCCAGCAGGGCGGTCTGCTCGGCGGGAGATGCATCCACGAAGTTCCTTTCCGAACGGGCCTGCATAGCGTGATCCAGCCACGTCAGCCCGCCGGTGTAGATATCCGCCAGCCGCTCGTTCTCACTCGAAAGCATGTCGATCCAGGCCGCGGCCCCGGCGGCCGCCGCGCCCGGCGATTTACCCTCGGGCGGAATGATCAGGTCGGTCAGTCGTTCGAGCGTGGCATATTGATGCGCTGTGAGTGCTTTGGGTTGGTAACTGCCGGACTTGGCGGTCCCATGCGCAGCCGCCATTTCGTGGACGTGCCGGCCATCCTGGGCGTTGATGGCTTCCGTACTGACAACGGCCAGCGCCACATTTCGCAGCAGGTCTCTTCGCGAATAGTCAGACATTGCCTTTCCTCATTTCTTCGGCCAGATATTCGGCGGTGCGCCACGCCAGGGCGATGATCGTCAAGGTCGGGTTCTTGTCGGGATTGCTGACGAACGGGCCTCCGTCGGCCACAAACAGGTTCTTCACGTCGTGCGCCTGGCAATATCGGTTCAGAACGCTGGTCTTGGGGTCGTCACCCATGCGCACGGCGCCAACCTCGTGAACGATGGCGCCGCTGCGCGAAATGACCTGTCTGCCGGACGTGCCGGCTGCCTCGGAACCGCCGCGCCGCCCCCCGGTCACCGTCCCGCCCATAGCATGAATGATCTCCGCGAAGGTCCGCACCTGATGCTCGGCCTGCTTGAGTTCGTGCTCGCTCCATTCCCAGTGGAATCGAAGCACCGGGATGCCCCAGCGATCCACGGTCTGCGCATCGATCTCGCAGTAGGACTTCTCGTTGGGAATCATCTCGCCCCTGCCGGAGAAGCCGACGCCCGTTCCGTACTCCTCGCGAATGGTTTTCTTGAGGGCCAAGCCGTAGCCCTCGTGACGCTGGCAGGTGGATTGAAACGAGCCGATTGCCGGCATTCCGAAACCGCCGCCCAGCTCGATGTGATAACCGCGCGGGAATCCTATATCCTTTTGCTTCTCCCATAGCCACCAGGGGACGTACATGTGTATCCCGTACCCGTCGGAGTTGTAATGCGGCAGCCCCTCCAGCGCCGGGATGTGTCCGCTGAGGCCGGTACCGACCGTGTCGGTCAGATAGCGGCCAACCACGCCGGAGGAATTTGCCAGGCCGGCGGAATGACGCGGCGATTTCGAGTTCAGCAGCAGGCGCGCTGATTCGCAAGCGCTGGCCGCCAGCACCACCGTGCGGCAGCGCACCTGCTGCTCACTGCGCGTGTTCTTGTCCACGTAGGAGACCGCGTTTACCTTGCCGCCGCCATCTGTGAGCAGTTCGCGCGCCATGGCGTTGGTGATCACCTTCACCCGCCCAGTCTTCATGGCGGGGAAGATTTGGACGTAGCTGGAGGCATAGTTGGAGGCCGTCATGCAGGCGCGGCCGCATTGGCCGCAGTAGTGACAGGGCGCGCGCCCATTGGTCGGCCGGGTAATGATGGCCGAGCGCATCGGGATGCATGGAATGCCGAGCTTGTCGCACGCCTTCTTCGTCAGAATGTCGTGAACCTTAGGGGCCGCCGGAGGCTGGAAGATGCCATCCGGTGCACTGCGGATTCCCTCTTTGGTTCCGACCACGCCGATGAAGGTCTCGGCCTTGTCGTAGTACGGCGAGATGTCTTCGTACGAGATGGGCCAGTCCCAGCCCAGGCCGTCCCGCGAGTGTGGTTTGAAATCGTAGTCCGCGAAGCGAAGCGAAAACCGGCCGTAATGATTGGTCCGGCCGCCCAGAATGCGCGAGCGAAACCACGAAAACTCGCTGCCCGGCGCCACGGCGTATGGCTCGCCATCGAGCTGAGACCCGCCGAACGAGGCGCTGAATGTGAACGGCGACCGGCCGAAATAACCTTCCCCGTGAGGGCCCACACCGCGGTGTGGCACCTGGTAGGGCCACATGTGCTCCTTTATGTCCTTGGCCGGGTTGAACATCGGGCCCGCTTCCATCAGCAGTACCGATACACCCAGGTCTGCGAGAACCTTGGTGACCGTGCCCCCGCCCGCTCCCGATCCAATAACCACCACGTCATGAACAGGGCTGCTTCGCATGACTTGCGGCATTATCGCCTCCTGTTGTGATAGGCATTTACGCCTTCGTCCCAGCCATCGACTTCCAGGCGTTTTCGGCCGTGATCCGCACCCTACGGTTGTCGCTCTTCAACTTCGGAAGTATCGCCGCTGCGGCGTCCGCCGACCCGATTCTGGCCAGGCCGATGACCGCGGCGCACTGCCAGTGCTCCTGCGGAAGTTCGAGCGCGCTCTTGTAAAGCGCCAGCGCCTCAGCCATGTTCCCTTCCTTGACCTGCGCGTCGGCATAACGCAGCATGCCATCGAAAACGTCGGTGGCCTGCGTGTCGGAGAATGCCTTCGTGTCCGGGTAACGCGGCAGCGTGGCGGGCTTCTTCCCGATTCGCCCGAAGGCCCTCGCGCCCATCACGGCAATATCTTTGTTGGGTGACCGCATAGCCTCCAGACACAGGCTCACGGCGCTGGTCGCGCGGCGGTGCCCTAACGCCGCCAGAATGCGCGGTTTAAAGTCGTCCGCCGTATCTTTGTAAGCGGCCATCAGCACTTTGTTGGAGGCCTCACCGGGGATGCGCTCCAGGCAGTAGACCACCTCTTCGCGCAGCTCCGCGCCGCCGATCCATTTCGCGATGGCCGGCACCGAATCCTCACCCGCGACGTTAGAAAGCAGCCGCAGCGCATGCACCCTTACCGGCAGCGCGTAATTCGGACCGCTGATTTCGACCAGGCCCTTCACCACGCCGGCCCGGTTGGCCGACGCCAAGTCTTTGCCCACCGAGTGCCCCATGGTGGTCAGGGCCTCCCTGGCCGCCTTCCCCACGCCGGTCTGGTTGGCGGCCAGCTTGCCGAGTTGCGGAATGACGGCCGGAGACGCTTCGCCGGCCTGCCGCCACGCGGCGAAGCGCGTATCGGCACTGTCGCTCTGAATATCAGTCAGAAACTTCTGATCGTCCGCCATGGTCGCCTCCTCACAGATGCCACGGGCCGCGGCCCGGGCGGCTCAACAGCCTATTGGCTTCGTCGTCGTTGATGAACCGCTCGTTCACCGGGTCCCACTCCAGCTTGCGCTGCAACTGGAACCCAACGTTCCCCAGGATGCACAGCGAGGCCACACGGTGTCCCGCCTCCATGGCCATGATCGGCTTCTCGCGCGTGCGCACGCACTGCTCGAAGTTCTCGTTGTGTCCGGGGCTGCGAGGCACCTTGCCGCAGTCGCATTGCGAGGAGAAGTCTTTCACCTTCTGGTCGGTCGCGGTGCTGGCGCCATCGCCGTTAGTGACCGTGAGTCTCCCCTTGTCGCCCCAGTACACGGCTCCGTAGCGCGCCTGGATTTCGGTGGAAGGCGTGCCCGGCTGGGCCCACACCAGCGTCCAGTCCGGGTTCTTGAACTCGTAGGTCACCTCCATGGTGACTGCCGAATCGTACATGCCGTCGCGCGGCGGCTCGCCCTTGGCGTCGATGCTCACCGGCCCGGTATTGTCGGTGCCCATGATCCAGCTCGCGATGCTCATGATGTGCGCGCCGCGATCGCGGATCTGGCCTCCCCCGAAGTCTATCAGCCAGCGGAAGGAGCCGTGGGTATGCTTCGAATTGTAGGGAAGCCAGCGTGCGGGTCCCACCCACAGGTCGTAATCGATCTCGGGCGGCGGATCGCCGTCCGGGGTCCAATCGCCCACCGGACTGGCGTAGTGCCAGCAGGTCACCTTCTGGACGGTGCCGAGTTGGCCGGCACGAATGTAATTGGCCGCCTGCCACGCGGCCACTTGCGAGCGGCCTTGCGAGCCGACCTGCACCACGCTCCCATAGCGGTCAGCCGCCGTGACCATGGCCCGGCCCTCCTCGATCGTGTTGCAGGCAGGCTTCTCGCAGTAGACGTCTTTGCCGGCCTGGCAGGCCATGATGGTCATCAGCGCGTGCCAGTGGTCGGGCGTGGCGATATAGACCGCATCCACGTCCTTGTCCTCGAGGAGCCGCCGGAAGTCCCGATAGGTCTTTGGCCTGCCCCCAACGCGCGTCGCCGCGTCATCCAGGTGCTTCGCGTCCACGTCGCACAGGGCCACCGAGAGCGCCGGACTTCTCAGCCCCTTGCCGTCGCCGCCTTGTCCAGGCGTGGGTGGAAGCGCCTTGCCGAGGTCTGCCTCGGGCCGCAGGTGCGTCCGCCCGCGCCCGCCGATTCCGATATGCCCCAGCCGCAGCGTGTCGCTCGGAGCCGGTTGCCCCTGACCCAGCACTCGTCGCGGCACGATGTCGAACAGAAATGCTCCGCCCGCCGCGGCGGAAGACTTCAGAAGATCTCTTCGCCTCATGGATGGTTCCTTTCTCAAATGGTCCGCAGCAGCTCCCGAGTATGCCGCACGCACACTTCAAGGTCTTCGCATTGTTGCCGGCCGGGGTCTTTTCCCGGTGGCACGGGAATCGCCGGAGTCGGCTTCCCTCGCTCCGCCAGCGCGAAAAAGCGGCTGAATTCCCAAGCCGGCATCTTACGGTAGTTGTCCCAGAACTTGGGGTCGAAGACGCCGAATATGCGGGGCTGCCTCGAAACCAGGTTCTCAAAAATGAGCGGCACGCCGGGTCGCATCGCAATGAACTTCTTGATCCACCCGTCGATGTCCACGTTGCCGTCACCCATGTTAACCCATCGCACCGCAATACCCTCCGGCACGCGCCACACGGCGCTGTCCCGAAGGTGCGAGGTTTCGGCATAAGGCCCCAGCATTTCGAGCGTCATGTGCGGATCTTCCAGCATCCACACGGGGTTGGCTGAATCCAGGCAAATGCCGAGGATATCTCTGCCCGCCGCCTCCACGAGAGCCTTGAGCTCGCGAGCCTGAAGGTCCCCACCGTGGTTCTCCACGGCAAGTTTGACGCCCGAGTCCAGGATGCGGGAACGCATTCCGCGCACGGCGCGCAGCATGTTCTCGATATGCATGTCGATCTCAGGGCGCTCGGTCCCGCTGCCCAGGACACACCGCATCGAGCGGGCGCCGAAGATCTGCGAGGCTCTCAAAGCAGGGGCCACCTGCTCTTCGACGGTGCCCAGACTGGCATTGAACGATTTCGAACTGGGACAGACCGATCCATGCGCAAGGATCAGCCGGATGCCCAGTTTATCGGCATGCGCGCGGACCTGTTTCACGGCGGATTCGTCGAGCAGCACGTCGCGCGGCAGGGAGATCATGGCGTGACGGAGGTCGATTTTGGACAGGTAATCGAGGAACTCGGCCGGCGTCCATTTCATTTGGCTGACGCTGCCCTGGATGGCACCAAGTTCCACTTCTGAGCGTTGCGCTGAAGCCAAGGTCTGGGCCGCCACAACTCCGGCGCCAGCCAGGAAAGTCCTTCTGTTGATCGGCATCGTAAACTCCCTTAGAACCGGAACCGCAGAGAGTTGCATCACAGCCTGGGGTTCCGGGCAGCGGTGGCATGTGCCCGAACTGGCCGTTGGTGGGGACTCGGTTCGGGTCGAATGGCGCCGCATTGTTGTTTCAATCGATCTCCTAATCTTGGAGGGTGAATGAGTCTTTATGCGCTCCCCGTTTCAGAAGGTTAGCTTTAGCGCCCCTTGCATGATTCTGGCAGGATAAGTGGCGCTGATGACGCCCGCGCTGCTCGAACCGATGGAAGCGCCGGGATTGTTAAAGTTGACGTGATTGAACGTGTTGAACATTTCCCCACGGAATTGGAGATGCAATTTTTCCCGGATACGGAAGGTGCGGTGTATGCCCAGATCCAGGTTGAAATAACCCGGTCCGACCAGAATGCCATTGCCAGCATTCCCGAAGGTGTATTGCGCCGGCGCGGAGAACGCCGCGACATTGAACCAATGAGTAATTGTTTGTTGGCCCGTCGGCAGATTGGGGGTGCCGTTGAGGTTCGGACGCTCCGTAGGGGCGACCGTACCGGTGACCCCGGAAGGGAGCGAGTTTGACACCGAAGATGCCAAGGAAGGCGTGAAGTGCAAGCCGGTATATTTGGTCCAAATCCCGGTGAGGTCCCAACCCCCGACGATATGGGACAACACACCCTTGGTGACAAACTGGCGGCCGCCGCCGAACGGCAATTCGTAAACGTGATTGATCACGAGCATATGGTCCCGGTCGTCAGCCGTATTGCCCCACTCGCATTTATAGCATTGGCTGTTCTGCGGCCTCGAAAAGTCCGCCATGTTATGGGACCAAGTCCAAGCCAAGGACCCCGTTAAACCATGGCTATAGCGCTTGGTAACTTTCACCTGCATGCCATTATATTTGCCCTGTCCCATGGCCGGCCGATAGTCGATCTCCGCGAGCGCGGGATTGATGTTGTACAGCGGGCGCCGGGGACCGTAGGCGCCTGGGCCCGGGACGGCTTGGTTCGCGACGATAGCCTGAATCAAGTGGTCGGTGACGGTCCGGACGTATCCGACGTCCAACAGCAGGTTGGGAATCAGTTCCCGCTGGAAGTCGCCCGACATCTGTATCGCAACGGCGTTCTTCATGTTGGAAGGTTCCCCCTCGTAGATGCCGGTCAACGCCGCCGAATTACTCAGATTGGGTTGGACAAGGGGCGGTACGCCTTGGGAAAGCAGCAAGCCCGGCGCCCCGTTCTGATCGTAGGTATAAGCCTGGATGACGTCCATCGGCGGGTTCAAATTGAGCGTCCTGCCGACATTGTCGGTTCTGAAGTGGGACATGCCAAAGCCGCCGCGGAACACAGTCTTGCCATCTTTCGTGAGCTGTTGAACGATGCCCAGGCGCGGGTCGAAATCGGTTTTGTCGAGGCAGACCAGCGAGGGGCCACAATTGCCGTTCACGTTTTGAGTCGACGTCCCGGCAACCGCAAACAGGCCGGTGACGGGGTTGATGTTGGACCAGCGGTTGAAAGTTTCACTGGGGAACGCTTGCAGTTCCCATCGCAACCCGTAGGTAACCGTCAGCCGGTTCGTGACGCGCCAGGCATCTTCGGCAAACATGGCACCGTCCCACATGCGCTCGCCGAAGGCGCCAAACTGGTCGCTCTCTGTGACCGAGACGCCGGCGCCGAGAGCAAAATCCGCCAGGGTCGTCGCCGAGGAGGTGGTCCCGACCTGGCGGGTGTACGCGCCGGTGAAGTTGTACTGACCCCGCGGCGCCAACGTCGTGTGGCCGTCCAGGCGGTGACGCGTATAGCCGCCCCCGAACTTGAAGGTATGGCTCCCTTTGACCAAGGTAAAGATGTCCTCAATTGGGATGGAAAGCTGATGGGTGAACTCCGGGTAAGTATTGGTATCTCCCATCGCCGTGAACCCGCTGAGCGACATGGCGGGTATGCCCATGCTGTAGTCGCTTACGTTGATGTTGGGGATCCCCAGGCTGGCGGCGGTAGGGATGTGCCCATCGTAGTTAAAAATATTGAGGAAGTCCCGTACGGCTCCGAAGTGGACTTCGTTGACCATGTTGGTACTGATCATCTTGGTGTAGTTCCCGGTAATCGACCAGTTGTTATCGGTAGCGGTGCCGCCGCCACCACCCGATTGGAGGGCCTTGGAAACGATAACGCCGGCCGGGACTGTCGAGCCGATTGGAAGCACCGCCGCGGCATTGCCAAGAGCATTATCATAGCTGAATTTCAAGAAGAGCCGGTCGCTCTGTCCAATGTTTTGGTCCGCCCGGGCATCCAACATGTCATCTCGTTTCGTGCCTTCCGGGTTGTAAATGAAATTGTTCGCCGAGCCCGACGAGGTGGGCGTCGGCAGCAGTTGGATTATCTTGTGGGCTGCGGGGTCAAGCAGGCTCGCGGGAATGATGTTTCCGGGAAACGGCACGCGCACGGTGGCGCCGCTGGCATTCGTGGTGGTCTGGTACGGATTATAGACGGTGGCGGACAGGGGCGAAAAGTTGCCAGTGAGGACCATCTGCTGCTGCGCCAAGGAGGGAATGGTGTCGGTCTGTGTAGTGGGCACCACGAGGCGGATCCCTTGATAATCCGCGAAGAAGAAGGTTTTATCCTTTCTGATTGGCCCGCCTATGGCAGCGCCGAATTCGCTGCGATGATACGCAGGTCTGGCTTTGCCCGACAGGTTGTTGAAAAACGTGTTGGCGTCCGTGTCGGCGTTGCGCAGAAACTCGAAAGCGGACCCGTGAAACTGGTTCGTGCCGGATTTGGTCATCACAATAGTCACCATTCCGGCCGAATTGCCGTACTGCGCCGAGTAGTCGGAACCCATGACCCTCACTTCCTGGATGTCTTCAATAGGCGGGGCCATGATGAGGTAATCGGTCCAGAGCTGCCGGTCGTATAAGCCATCGACCAGGTAGGCATTGGCGTTCGAATAACCACCATTGACCACGATAGCTACAGCGCCGTTCATGGTGTAGCCGGTGGTCGCCTCCGCCATGCCTGGGGTAGACGGCGAAGCGCCCGCGCTGAGTTGCAACAGGTTGGTGAAGTTGC
>Ga0209517_10005718_pt1 | contig 15681 bp, 15 predicted proteins | sample PeaSoiMetSII2010_FD_187695 | JGI IMG/M metagenome (GOLD analysis project Ga0209517, IMG submission 187695) | Peat soil microbial communities from Weissenstadt, Germany - SII-2010 (SPAdes) (version 2) | ecosystem: Environmental > Terrestrial > Soil > Wetlands > Peat | place: Germany... | reverse complement strand
TGCACCAGCCGGGTGCGCCCTGGACGAGGGCGCCCGCCTCTGGTCTTGGGTTTGGCTCAACAGGGCTAAAAGGAAGGAAGGAAACAGCGGGGCGACGAACAGGGCGGCGCCGGGTCGTAGACCTTGGCGCCGAATGGGGAAGAACTGGGGACATAGCTCACCTCGAAGCGGGAGCCAGTATTTCGCTTTTCCTTCGCCTTGTCAAGTGCCTTATGCCGGGGGCTGCTAAGGTTTACTTCTCCCCCAGTACGCTGGATTTGTTTCGCTTGCGTCGCGCATCTTGGCTCTGTTCTAATTTCCTCGATGTTTGCTGTGCCGGAGGTTTTTTGCGTGTGACGATGGTTCCGAGGACAGTTCACGTGCGCATCGTTCTTCTTGCTCTGGCGTTTGCGCTTTTCCATCTGACCGGCCCAAATGGAGCGCTTCACGCGCAGGCGCCTACGCAACAGCCTCGGGCGAAAACTCCCCCGAAAATGCCGGACACCGTGCCGACGCCGGCTGCGCCGGTCTCCAAACACTATCCGATCCTGGTAATCGCTCATGGCAATGAGCCACTGTGGAGTCTTCGCCTGGGCATGAAGGGTCCGGAACGCCTGGATCGCGCGAACTACCCGCCCATCGTGCTGGATCCGGGCGAAACTTCGGCTGATGACCCTGGGAAAGCCTGGACCTACCACGCGAAGGATGAGGCGACTGGCGCGGATGTGACTGTGAAGCTCTTTCGGGAAGCCTGTTCGGACGCGGCGGCGGAGATCAAGTACACCTTTCGCGTCGTCGTGGACCACGCGCAGGTTGGCACGCTGAATGGCTGCGGCCAGAGCATGCCCGAGCTATTTCCGGAATTTCGCAAGAAAAATCAGCTCAATCCAGACGACAATCCGGACGCGAACGACAAAGACAAGGATAAGGACAAGAAGACGGTCCTGGACCCCATCACCAACTTCAAGATGCCCGTGGCCGTTGCGTACCTGAGCCCCGCAAGGAAGGTCATGTTCAAACGCGGCGCCGTGGTTCGACAGGTGGCCGCAGAGGGATACCAGCTTGCGGTTTCTCACGACGGGAGCAAGCTTCTATACACGCGCGATGAACCAGCCGGCGGACGTGTCATTGTTCTGTACGATTCTGCCACCGCGAAGTCCACGGAGCTCGTTCGCGGAATTGTGCAGCAAGCGGTTTGGTCACCTGACGATACGCGCTTCGCTTTCTTGAAATTCGTGGAAGGACAGTGGCACCTTTGGACAGCGCCGCTCGCTTCTCCTGACGCAGCGACAGCCTTCTTTCCCGGAGAAATCAGCTCGATAGACGGCTGGGTCGACGCTCATACCATCCTCGTGGATGATCTGCAAAAGCTCTCCTGGGTGAGTGAAGACGGAACGGTGCAGCGCGCACTCTCTGTAAAGGAGGTATTCGGCGACGCCTTCGGATTATCGAGCGCCAATACTGTGCGCATCCATCCACTCAATTCGGATCTGCTCCTGGTGTCCGCGGAGTGGCTCAAAGTTCCGCCAGGCACACCGGTCGACAAAGAAATGGGAATCGGCCAGGGTTTTTTCCTCTACGAAACCTCAACAAAACGACGCGTCATCCTGAGCCCGCTGAACATGTTTGCGCAGGGCGCTGTGTGGTCGCCTGACGGTTTGCAGATCTTCTTTACCGGGGCGGACGCAACACCGAGTACAGCCATCTATCGCATGTTTTGGGATGGGAGCGGTCTGCAGAAATACGCCACGGGGTTCGAGCTTGCCATCGGGAAATAGAGCGGCAGTGCACTGGTTCGGTGCGAGGTGACGGTCATGCGGCTTCGGCCGGCGCATTTCATCAATGACCAGACTTACCGCGCTCTGACATAGGGTAATCCCTCGCATCTCCATGTGATCCTGAAACAGATTCCCGAATCCACCCCAATGCAGCCTTGAGCTTCCGCCCGTCCGTCAGGACAGGTGCCGTTTACGAATCCGCGTCCTGGCGAGGTCTGCGGCCTCTCTCGCAGCGCAATATACTCATCCAATGGCGACCCCTCCCAACGCGGCCGTGCCGCAGGTCGGAATCCTTGTCCTGGAAGATGACCCCCAAAACTCCGGAGCACTGAAGCAGATACTGGACTCCGAGGGCTGGCGCGTACGTATTGTGCCGGATGTCCCGATGCTGCACTCCGAACTGAAGACCGGGGAGTACTCGCTGTTGATCGCCAACATTGCGCTGATTGGGGTGGAATCCCCAACATTTCAGGTGTTGCGGGAACTTGCGGGGGTGGCGGCGGAAGAAGGCGGGCGCCTGCGCATCCTGTTCGTGGTGCCTGAGATATCGGGCAGCCCGTTCGTGGGCCATCTGGAGATCTCGCATCTTCCTTATGTGGTGCGGCCGTTCCACCTGCACGATTTCCTGGAAAAAGTGAGCGACCTGCTCGTAGAAATAAAAGCCATCGAAGCGCCGCTGCGCATGACGCGTTACGAATTCGGCGAAGCGCGCAAAAAGAAGAAGGCGGCCAGCCGCACGACGTCCATGTTTGCTTCGCGCGATTCCTATTCTTATACGGAAGAGGAAATCGCCGAGTACGAACGGGCGGAATCGGAAGCTTCCCGTAGCCGGCGGGGCAAGCCACGCACCAACCTGGGCGACCCCCGCTCCTGATCTGCTTTTCTCCTCACCTTTTTGCCGCTGCAGACTGCCTTCCCCCGTCGATCAATCTGCCTGCAAGAAATTCCCGCTGGTCCGTTCTAACTCCAGAACGTGCTCACGCCGCACGCACAGGAGGATTGTATGGACCGTTCGTTCTTCGCGTTACTGGGAAGTGGTCTCCTTGGCATCTCTGCACTGGGTTTTGCCTGCTCATCGCCCGGTTCTCCGGCCCAGCCGGGAAAACCAGATCGCGATTGGCGGCTGCTGGACCCGATTAGCTATGAAAATCTCACCGTATTTCCGGTGGTCAGTTCGTCGGGCTATGACACCAGCGCCTTCCTGACGTTGGAGGAGGGGTTGTCGCGGGGCGAAGTCACCGTCCGTGAACAAGGCGCGGAGACAATGATCCGCAATCGCGGCAATGAGCGGCGAATTCCGCAGGGCTACGGGGGCCCGTCCGTGAATCAACTGGTGCTGATCAATCACAGCAAGCGGCCGCTGCTGTTGCTTGCGGGCGAACTGGTGAGCGGCGGAAAGCAGGATCGCATCATCGCGAAGGACCGCATTGTGGCACCGTTTGGCGACCCGCTGCCGTTGGATGTGTTCTGCGTGGAGCACGGGCGGTGGTCCGCGGGTTCCTCGTTCAATGAGGCCAAGACGATTGTGCATCCGAGCGTGCGGGAAAATGCCGCCATCAACCAAAAGCAGACGGACGTGTGGGCTGCGGTCGCTGCCGGATCGAATGTCTCCAGCAGATTGGCCAGCCCATCGGCAGCTCCGCGAGTGAGCTCGGCGGACATCAATGAGACCGTGACTACCGAAGCGCAGACGCAGTCTTACACGAAAATCTATGAATCGCGGCGCGTGGGGAGTTCCGTGGATGCCGTGGTGGCAGAGATGCAGAGGCGTTTCCACAGAGAGACGGCCGGATTGAAGGGCGAGCGCGTGGTGGGGGTGGTGGTGGCGTACGGCGGTGAGGTGGCTTGGAGCGACATCTTCGCGTCGAGTGAGCTCTTCGACGCCTACTGGACCAAGCTGCTGCGCAGCTATGCGGTGGAGGCGGTGGCGCGGCCCAGTTTGCGAGAGAAGGCGTCGGTTGACGATGCGCGCGAATTCTTGCGGCGATTGGACGGTCACGAGGAAACGGAATCCGAGCCCGGCGTGTACCGCTGGCGCGAGACCAACGAGGGCGGCCTATCGCAGATCGAACTGGATGCGCTGCAGCCGAAGCTGATGACGTTGCACCGGTTGGTGGTGCGGCGGACGAGTTAGAAAAGCAGGGTCAATTATTCCCGGTCCGTAGGGGCACGATACATCGTGCCCCCGCGGCGAAGCCGCGGCTGTCGGTCGATGGAGGGAACGAACGCAGGATGGTCCTCGTCCGATTCCCATCCCGTCGGATTTTCCGCGATGTAACGGCAAGTTTCGACATATTCCTTCCCATTCCGGATGACCCGCTCAAAATAGTCGCGCTGCCAAATCGCGCCGTCGGGCCATTGTCCCTGCTGCCGCGCCAGCCGGGTTACTCCCGCCTTGAATGTGCGCACGATCGTGGGGATCGAGGCGAATGTGGGAGAAGAAAAAGCTTCCCGGTTGGGCCTGTCGTTTCCTGGAACGCGCTTCTTGATGTTCAAGATCCCGTGCAGGTGATTGGGCATGATTACAAACGCGTCCGTCTCTACGGCGGAAAAATGATCGGGGATTTGCAGCCAGCAAGCGCGAATGATTTGTCCGAGCGCGTTTTCCATGGGCTGGCCGTTTTCGATGCATCCGAAAATGCTTTTTCGCTCGACGGAGCAGATGGTCAGGAAGTAGGAACCTGCTTGGGAGTAGTCGAAGCCCGGGAGGCGGATTGAGCGGCGGCCGACAAAGATACGATTGATAACCATTTACTAATAGTATAGAACATTTAAGACTGGGGCACGATATATCGTGCCCCTACGGGTGGAGTCGGACTACGCTTGTTTCTTTCAGGGCGGCTACGAGTTGGCTTGCCGTGGCGGGCCACGATGGATGGCGGAGATGGGGTGCGATTTCGGCCATGGGAACAAGGACGAAGCGACGCTCCAACATACGGGGATGCGGCACCTGAAGTTCGGGCGTGGCGATGGTGTCGTTGTCGTAGAGAAGGATGTCCAGATCGATCAGGCGCGGGCCTTTGGCGAACGGCTTCTTGCTGCCCATGGCCGATTCGATAGAGCGGAGTGTCTGCAATAAATCGAGCGCGGGCAAATCGGTTTGCGCTTCGAGAACGGCGTTGAGAAACCAGGCTTGCTCGAGATAATCGACGGGCTCGGTTTCGTAGATGCTGGAGATTTTTAGGATGCGGATGCCGGCTTCAGCGAGCAGGCGGATTGCTTCGCGAAGGTTGCTTTCGCGGTCGCCGACGTTGCTTCCCTGCGCAATGTAAACCCTGGCCATGCCGAACCTTCCTGGACTTCCCTGCGTTGAACCCAGAGCCTAGTTCACTCCGAAGCGCCGGCCAATCATCCCAATCATTGATTGCGCTTCAGGCAATTTCAACGCGAGACTCACAGCGAAGAAAACGATGCCATAGACACTGAGGACAAGAACGGCGAGGAGAATCGGGCCGCGCGGGCCGAGGGCATATAGCAAGCTGCGAGAAACCGCCGCGGCAAGCAGTGCCGCGCACCAGACTTGCGCAAGAAACGCGAGGGGCACGCCGACTTGTCCAATGCGCCGGCGGATGCCGCGCTGCAGCAAAATGAATTCAACCCAGGAGGCGATGCCAGCGGAGATGGTCAAGCCAGCCACGCCCCAGCGCGGCTCAATGCCCAGGAGGCGCGGCAGCGGAAGGGCGCTCAGGTAGCCAAGAATCGTGGTCAGTAGGACTCGGACGATGGCGAAGCGCAGCGGTGTGCGCGTGTCGCGCAAGGCGTAAAAACCTGACGAGTAGAGGCGCCCAAGAGTGGAAGCGAGCAAGCCGACAGTCGAGCCTGCGAGAATGCCCCAAACGTAGAGTGCATCGGCGTGGGCGAAGCGGCCCGACTGGTAGATGGCCGCAACGATGACGTCGCCGAGCACGAGGAAGCCGACAACCGAGGGGACCACAAGAAAGGTGATCTGGCGGAGACCCGCGTTCAAGCGGCCGCTCAGGATTTTGGCCACTTCGCTCTCTTCCCCAATAGCGCCGCTCATCACCGGCAATTCTGCCGCAGAAACGGACATGCCGAAGAGGCTGACGGGAAGCGTGTAGAGTGTTTGCGCGTAAGCGAGCGCCGCGACCGCACCGGTGGGGAGGAAGCTGGCGAGGAAGGCGTCAATGTAGGCGCTGATTTGCACAACGCCTCGGCTGATGAACACTGGGAAGAAATTGCGGATGACTGTGCGCACATGGTCGGCTTGATGAGCAAGGGCAAGCTGCAATCCGCCAAGAAGCTTGAGGACCGTGGGGAGCTGCACGGCAACCTGGAGCGCGCTCCCGACAACAGAAGCCCACGCGGTGATGACCACGAGCGAGTTTTGCGCACGGCCGGCGCCAAAAGCGATCATGCCGGCGATCATGGCGATGTTCCAGAGAACCGGCGCCGTGTAAGAAATGAAAAACTTGCGGTGGCTGTTCAGGACGCCAAGGCACCAGGCGGAGCCGACGAGGAGGCCCGCGCCGGGAAAAAGGATGCGCACAAGGAGGACGGTGAGCTGGCGCTTTTCGCCGTGGAAGCCGGGGGCAATGGCGTCAATCAACCAAGGGGCGGTGAGCACGCCGAGAAGCACAAGCAGCGAAGTGCTGAGTGCGAGGAGAGCGGCGACGGCACCGGCGGTTTTGCGCGCTTCTTCCTTGTCGTTACGCGCGAGCAGGCTGGCGTAAACGGGAATGAAGGAAGCGGAGAGCACGCCCTCGCCAAAAAGGTTTTGCAGGAAATTGGGGATGCGGAAAGCAGCCTTGAACACGTCGGCTGCGTCGGAATTCCCGAAGTAGTGGGCGAACACGCGGTCCCGGATGAGTCCGGCGACGCGGCTGAGGAATATGCCTGAGGCCACGAGAAAGGCGAAGCGGCGCGAGTTGGAAGGCTGGAGTTTGGTTGCGGAAGAGTCAGTCACAAGAATTCTCAAACGAACGGGAACGATGGGAGCGAGTTCGTATTGAAGATACCTCAGACGGAGAGGAGCGCCGATTGGGAATTGGAGGGATGTGCCCTGAAGCTATCGGCGAGATCGCGGCCTTGCCAGAACCTGGAGAATCCTGCTTTCAGTTGTCCGCGAGGTCTTCGAGGCGCACGTCAGTGAACTGCATTCTCGTGCGTACTTCGCGTACTTGCTCTGGTTTGGCGAGCCGGACCCTCGCCCCAGGGCACAAATGCACGACCTTGGGCTTCGTTTTTGTGTACTCTGCCGAGCGTCCCAGCCACATTCGGGGTCCAAAGGAGATTTGATACTCGTCCACGGGATTCAATCCGGGATCTGGAGAATCGCCGTCGGAAGGTGCGGACCAGTAGTGGGTGACTTTGTCCTCGGGCAACTGGTTTTCATCGTCCCAGGCGTCACATCGCGATTGCGCAGGATCGAAGCTGGCAATCAAGCCCGGCTGGCCGAAAGGCCGGCGACACGCGATTTGCGACCGTTCGGTGGGAGAGAGATGACAGATACCGAGACGCTGATCCGTGAATTCGGCACCGCCCAGGACGAGGTCACGAGCTTCCGTTTCCTTGTATTCGGTGAGAGCCAATTCCAGTAATAGTGCAACGTGTTGCGACTTTGTTCTCTTATACTCCTCGCGCTTCAGCTCGTATCGAACGACCTTCTGGTCGTCTTCAGACCACAGCGGAATCCACTGGGGCTTCCAACCGGAGGAGAAGGTCAAGCCGTCGGCCGTCTGTACCTTAACGAGGATTCCATGCACCAGGACGACGTGGCCTGGTGTGATGGCCGACACGCGGATTGGAATCGAAAGTACAACTTCGGGCATAAAGTCGAACTCTTGGAATTTTTTCTTCCCGGCAGGGTCAATCGTCCCCGCAGACAAGTGCGCAGGGGTGTCACTCGCCTGTATGAGGGGATATTGGCGTTCCACAAACTTCGCGTAGGGGGTGAGCACGGCAAGGAGCAGGACGAGCACGACAGCTGCCAAGAGCAGGCCGCGGGAAGCCCACGTCCTTCGGCGGGCATATTGCCAGCCAAGGGAGCCGATTACCCCAGCCAAGAGCACAAGGCTGACTATTTCTCCGGAGCCCTCGACTGCGAACGACATTCCGCTGCTGGGGATCCTCTCGATCAGCGTGAAGGAGGCCCAAAGGCCCGCGAATACGATTACGACTCCGATCACCGCTTGTCCCAAATTCTTGGTGAGAGAACCAAGGGCGGCACTGGGAAGGAAAAGAGCCAGCGCGAGGCCCAACTGCATGTTCAGAACTCCCCGGACATTGAGGAAGATGGGGAAGCCTGCATGGTGGAGAAGGAAAAGCTGGACACAGAACAATGGAAGGCCGATGAACGCGAGCAAAAAAAGCTCCTTTGCAGCAAGAAGCATCCACCACTCGTAAGGTTTTGTCACCCACCATTGGCGGTTTCCGACCGGGGCTTCACCCTGCACTAAGCGAACCGAAAGAAAGATCCAAAAAAAGATCATCAGCACCGGTATGGATCTTTCGGAGAAAAGAAGCAATGGGAAGGAATATCCCGTGAACCGATCCTCAACTCCCCGGATGGTGATCCGGACGTAAAGGCCGAGTAGGATGAGACCGATGAGGATTTCCGGCCAATGCCGCCGCACATCCTTTTTGAAAATATGGATGATTTGTCTCATGGTGGCCCTCTATGCTTCTCCTTCTTTTCTTGCCAAGGCGAGGAAGATGCCGCGAAGGCCCATAGGGCGAAACACGGTTTCCTTCGTATCGCCGAACACACGCAAAACCTCGGCCGTGGTGCGGGCCTCGTCAAACTGGCTCTCGACAAATCGCACAGTGGCGCCGGCAGCCTTGACCTGACGCCAGCTTGCCGGTACAGATGCTGGGACGGAGCGATCCGAGTGGAAGGTGAGCTCGACTTCGCGGAAGCGCATGCAGAGGGAGGTCATCTCCTCTGAGAAGCGCAACCGCCCTTCCTCGAGGTAGCCGATATGGCTGGCAAAGCTTTCGATTTCCGCCAAGTCATGGGAAGAAAGAAAAACCGTGGCCTCGCCCGCGAGCTCAAGGAGACCTTCGATTAGTTGATCCCTGACGAGAGGGTCCAAGCCGCCGAAGGGCTCGTCCAAAATGATGAGTTTGGGGTGAAACGCGAGGGCGCTGGCCAGGGCGAGTTTCATTTTCATGCCGCGGGATAAGGTCTTGATCTTCCGGTCAGGGAACAATTCAAATTGCTTCACCAGGGCGCGTTCCAGATCGCGGTCCCACGTGGGGTAGAACTTCCGGACATACGCGAGGAGGGCGCCAACCTTCATCCACTCCGGGAATTCCTGATTTTCAGAGACATAGCCAATTTGCGTGTACGCTTTTCCGCGGATGAGTTTGGAGTCCATGCCAAGGACGGAAGCACGACCACTGGTGGCGCCAATCAGATTCATCAGGATTTTGATGGAGGTAGTCTTGCCCGCACCGTTTGGGCCGACGAGCGCGTAGACGGCACCCTCTGGCACCTCAAGGTTCAGGTGATCGAGAGCGCGCAGTTTGCGGTAGTGCCTGGTGAGTTCGTGTGTTTGGATTGTCGCCGTCATCGCTCGCGACCTCCCTTAGAGGATTCTCGCTTTCCTTCGCTGCGAACGCGCAGGTTCTTCCAGTGCTTTTCGAGGGCCTGTTGCATGTCGTCGAGATCAACGCCCAAGCGCTTTCCCTCGACAACCAATTGTTCAAACTGGTCTTCTAGAAGTTTGGAGCGCTCGGCTTTGCTCGATCCCGGAAGTCGAGTGACGACAGCCCCCAAGCCGGGCCGAATTTCAAGTAATCCCGTCGTGACGAGGTGGGTAACAACTTTGTGTGCGGTATTGGGATTGATTTTCAGTTCCTTGCTTAGGGTGCGGACGGAAGGAAAAGTATCGCCGGGACGAAGTTGGCCCGTGAGCATGGCTTTGATTGCAGCAAAGATGACTTGCTCGTAGATGGTCCCACCGGGACGGAAGTCGACACGGAACGGAATCATGCGTGTACTATAACAAGTCATACACCACAAACAAGAGAAAACTTCGCGTGGATTCGAAAGGGACGGAGAAGTGGTAGAATGCGGCGAATTACGAGGAGGAGCCATGACGAAGGATAGCTGGATAGGACGGCTGGGAATTTGCGCGGCGCTGCTGGCTGGAATGATGGCGGTTGGGCCGGCCACGATAGCGCAGCAGGACAGGGATTTTTCAAAAGTGCAAATCAAGGTGACGAAAGTCTCCGGGAACATCTACATGTTGGAGGGCGAAGGCGGAAATATTGCTGCGTCGGTCGGCGAAGACGGCATCGTGATTGTGGACGACCAGTATGCGCCGCTGGCGGAGAAGATCCAGGCGGCGCTGAAGGATTTGAAGATCACGGACAAACCGGTGCGATTCGTGATCAACACGCATTATCACGGGGATCACACGGGCGGAAACGAGCCATTTGCGAATACGGGGTCAACGGTAATTGCGCAGGACAATGTGCGCAAGCGGCTGGAGACTGGAGGAACAGCGGGGAACGGGAGTTCACTGAAGATGGAGGCGCAGGCTGCGCCGAAAGCGGCGCTACCAGTGATTACGTTCGAGCATGACGTGACCGTGCACTTGAACGGCGAGGATATCCGGGCGCTGCACTTCCCTGCCGGGCACACGGATGGCGATGCGGTAATTTTCTTTCCAAAGAACAACGTCGTGCACATGGGCGACGATTTCGTGCGCTACGGGTTTCCGTTTATCGACGTTGCCAGCGGCGGCAGCGTGCAGGGAATGATTGCGGCGATGGAGAAGGCCAGCGCAATGCTGCCGGCGGATGTGAAGGTCATTCCCGGACACGGAGCGCTTTCCAACCTGGACGATGTGCGCGAATTCGTGAAGATGTTGAAAGAGACGTCGGCGGCGGTGCAGAAGGCGATTGACGAACACAAGACGATGGAGCAGATGAAGCAGGAGAAGATCCTGGAGCCCTGGAAGAAGTGGTCGGGAGAGTTTATTGACAGCGATAAGTTCATCGAAACTCTTTATAACTCGCTAACCGGAAGCAAAGGGCAGTTCATCAAGCACAATTGAAGAAAGTCATTGCAGCCATTCTAGGTTGGAGGAAACTCGCACCGCTCACTGGGTGAGCAGCGTGCTTATTCGGTGATTATGCGGTCGGCCCACTCGACGAGGCCGACAAAGATGGCGGGACTGCCAAATTTGGCCCCCCACTGCGCCAGATCGTTTTCCGTGACCCCACGGGCTCGGCTGCAGGCTCCACAAGAGAAAACAGGGATGTGTTTCGCGGCGATTTTTTCCAGGGCTTCATTGAGGGGCGGCCAGCCAACGGGAACAACAGCGTTGGCCGTGGCCTTGCGCATCAAGTAGGTGGCTTCGCCAAGCAGGAAGATCTGGACCTCGTGGCCGGCTTCGGCCAAAGCCAGGCCGTGGTGGAAAGGGAAAGCCGCTTTGGTGGGGTCGTCTGACCCCCAGGCACTTTTCATCATGATCTTGAGGACTTTTTTGGGCTCCTCGGCTTTGACGCCGAAGGAGAGGAAAGGAAGGCCCATTAGCTGGGCGAGGAATTGTCGGCGCGCCATGCTCTGCCTCCTTGGATGGAATGGCACCGCAGAATGCGGGGGATAGTACTGATCCGGAGGGCCAGTGTCCAATGAATTCTGAGTGCGGGTGAAAAGAGTCCAGCATACCGGGAGCTCAGAGTCCGCAGGGGCGGAAAAAGATCAGAAGAGGCGAGGCTGGCGCTTGGGGAGGTCGCGCCCAAAGTATTCATAGGCACGCGGGGTGGCCACGCGGCCGCGCGGGGTGCGGTCGAGCATGCCGATCTGCATGAGATAGGGCTCGTACATCTCTTCGATGGCGTCTTCTTCCTCGCTGAGTGCCGCGGCCAGCGTGCCCACTCCAACAGGGCCGCCGTTGTACTTGTCGAGGAGAGCGAGAAGAAGGTTGCGATCCACCTCGTCGAGGCCGCGTTCATCCACGCCAAGCATGCGCAGAGAGTCCTGAGCGACTTCACGGGTGATGCGTCCGGATGCGCGGACTTCAGCGAAATCGCGGGCGCGACGGAGCAGGCGGTTGGCGACACGCGGCGTGCCACGGCAGCGGCCGGCGATTTCCACGGCACCATCATCATCCATCTGGATATTCAGAATTTTGGCGGAGCGGTGAAGAATGATGAGCAAGTCCTCGGGCTCGTAGAACTCGAGGCGATGAACGATGCCGAAACGGGAGCGCAGTGGCGCGGTGATGAGTCCTGCGCGCGTGGTGGCGCCGATGAGAGTGAAATGGTTGAGATGGAAAGGATGAATGCGCGCGCCGGGACCCTGTCCAATGACGAGGTCCACGCGAAAATCTTCCATGGCCGGATAGAGGACTTCCTCGACGGCAGCCTGCAGGCGATGAATCTCGTCGAGGAAGAAGACTTCTTTTTTTTCAAGGGCGGTGAGGATGGCGGTGAGGTCGCCCTTGCGCTCGAGGAGCGGGCCGGCACTGGTCTTGATGGGAACATTGAGTTCGTTGGCAATGATCTGGGCCAGCGTGGTTTTGCCGAGGCCCGGGGGACCGTAAAGGAGCACGTGATCGAGAGCTTCGCCGCGGGAGCGTGCGGCTTCGATGGCAATGGAGATGTTCTCCTTGACGCGCTTTTGGCCGATGTATTCGTCCAGGCGTTTGGGGCGGACGCTGGCGTCGAGACGTGCATCGTCGTCAATGGCAGCGCCAGAGACGACGCGCGAAGGGCGCGCGGGATCGTCGGCGCGAGGGACGAACGATTTCTTGGGTGCGAAGTCGGGCATGGGGTTAAGTGCGATCAGCGATCAGAAATCAAGAAAACGTTTCTTGTGGACGGTTCCTGATTTCTGATAATTGATATCCGTTGTCTTATCTTTCGCGACTGGTCTCCATCCTCCATTTTGATTCCCTACATGCTCGTGACACGGTCATCTTGTCTGCGAGCTGCTCAGCGCTGACAGAGTAACACGGAGAAGTTGTTCGAAGCCGGAGGAGCCCGAGCGGCGGCGGGCTTCGGCGACGGCGGTTTCGGCGATGCGCTCGTCATAGCCAAGATTGACAAGGGCGGACTTGACGTCGGCTTCGACGCCAGCAGGAGAAGCGGCGGCGGGTTTTTCGGCTTCGACGGCCACCGCTTCAAGCTTGTCCTTGAGCTCGACGACCATGCGTTCGGCGGTTTTGCGGCCAACGCCGGGAATTTTCGTCAGGCGGGCCAGATCGCCGCCGCGAATGGCCGGCACGAGTTCCTCGACGTTCATGCCGGAGAGAATTTTGAGGGCGAGTGTGGGGCCCACACCGGAAGCGCCGAGGAGCAGCTCGAAGAGATGCTTTTCCCGCGCGGAAAGAAAGCCGTACAGGGAGAGGGCGTCTTCGCGGACGTGCGTGTGGATCAGCAGCGTGACTTCTGCGTGGAGTTCGCCGAGAGCGGCGAAGGTGGAAAGGGGCACGGCAACGAGATAGCCAACGCCGCCCACATCCAGGATGACCTGATTGGGCCGCTTTTCCAGCAGGCGGCCGCGCAAGAGTCCAATCATCGTCCACGAGTATTGCCGCGAAGGAGACTGCTGTCAACGCGGAGAAGATCAGGGTGAAGCGGGCTTCCACTTGTTAAGGAAAGTGAGGATGTCATCGGTGGCCATGGAGCGGGCGGCCTCGAATTCGCCGTGTTTCTGGCTGAAGAGAAGTTTGCCATCGGAATCGAGAACGGCGATGGCGGGAACACCGCGGTCGAGTGGCACATCGTACTTTTTGGCGAGATCAAGGTTTTTGTCTTGCTTGCCGATGTCCACGTGGACGACCTCGAAATATTTTTCCAAAATGGGGGCGATTTCGGGGCTGTGAAAAGCTTCATTGAGGACGTGGCAGTCGTAGCACCAGTTGGCGCCGAAAACGAGAAGTAGATGTTTGTGCGCGGGCAAGGCGGAGTGGATCGCCTCTTCGATTTCCTTTCCGGCGTCGGCGGAGGTGGAATAGATTTCCTTTTTCTCGAGGGGCTGACGCAAGCCCGCAGGATTGAAGCGTCGAGATCCGGCGATGAGCCAGCGACCGCTTTGCTGGGACCAGCCTTGCGCCACGACGAGGTACTCCTGCTTCCGCGGGGCGCTACTCTTCCAGGTGAGAACGGCGTGAAAGATTACCTCGTGGACGTTGGGCTGTGGGGCCTGCTCCTGGGCGATTTCCATTTTTGCGTCGAGCAGGCCTTTGGCTTTCAGGCCAGACCAGAAGGCGATTTCGTCGGCGAGGGGGATGGGCTTGTTGTCGGCATCAGTGAGTTTGGGCTCGGGCGAAGAGGAATAGAGTTGCCGAAGCACCGAGGCATCCCCGGAAAGGATGGCGCGACGCCACTGCTCGAGAGGAGCGAAGGAAGAGGGGGCGGCGGATTGAGGCAGCGGCGCGGCGAATGGATGTGACAGGCTTAAGAGCACTATCAGTGGGAAAGTTATCATCGAGAGCCAGTATCGGGGGCGGTGGTTGGCGATGTCAACGATAGGATTTCCGTGGGTTGCCGAAGGGTGCAAAGCGCTGATTGATACGCAGGGCGGGAGTGGCGGAGTGTGTTGTGTGGCGGGAGGGGAGTGCTTATGATGCGCGCTCTAACAGCGGCTATTGGGCGGGTTGGATGGGCGGAAGAAAACGTTGGTCTACGGCCACCTGGTAGCCGGTGACGAGCTTGTTGGTTTCATTGGCCATGCCGATAACGGCCTGAAGCTCCTTGAACATCTCGGGTGTCATGCCTTTGGCAAAGGCAGAGGCCGTGTGTGAGGCGATGCAGTAGTGGCAATTATTGGTGACGCTGACGGCGATGTAGAGGAGTTCCTTGGTGAAGGGATCGAGCGCGCCGGGGGCCATGATTTCCTTCAGGCTTTCCCAGGTGCGCTTGAGCAGAGCCGGATCGTGGGCGATGGCCTTCCAGAAATTATTGAGGTAGTCGGTTTTGCGCGTGGCCATGATGTCGTCGTAGACAGCTTTGACGGCGGGGCTGGCATCTTGGTATTCGATCAGTCCGAGAGTGGACATAAGGACCCTCCGTGAGAATTGGGTTGATGCGGGAAGAATGTTAGCCGGAATTCTGTTTATGGGGTAGGGAGCGATGATGCAGAAGGGTTATGACGGAGACTTGAGTGTTTGGTGACCTGGAAGAGAAGGGTGAGCAAGCGAGGAAGAAGTTCGCTACTCTGGATGGGCGCCATTTCCGGGCGGGCGAGATGAAGCGATCGTTGGTGGGTGGACCTATTACGTGGGCTATCGAGGGCGACATTTTAAAATGGAGGCGAATACTCTGCGACATATTCGTTTGCATGCGAGAGGTGCGGCCACATTTCTAGTGGGCATCGCGGCCATGGCATTCCTGACGTTGGCGCAGGAAGGTACCGGCCTGCACGGGACTGTGGCGGACTCGACGGGCTCCGCGATCGAGGGCGCGCAGATCGAGTATCGCTCGCCGGATGGCATGATCCTGGCGAAAACGGATGCGAGCGGGAATTTCAGCATCGCGGAAACACGCAAGGGCGGAAGTTTGCGAATCAGTTTTCCCGGGTTCGCAGCGGTGACGCTGGAAGTGAAGCCACACACTTCCGTACAGCGAGTGCACATTGTGCTGACGCCGGCGCCCAACATCGAGCGTTTGCAGGTGAACGCGAGCGTCGAAGACCCTATTCCGGCGGTGCCGATGAGCCAGTACACGATTCCGGCGGAGCAAGTGGAGGTGGCGGGAAGCCTGGTGGTGGACGACGTGCTGCGAGAAGTCCCGGGGTTCAGCACGTTCCGCAGGTCGAGCAGTTTGTTCGCGAACCCGTCGTCGCAGGGCGTGTCGCTGCGGGGAGTAGGAGCGAGCGCGACGAGCAGGTCGAGCGTGCTACTGGACGGCATTCCTCTGAATGATCCGTTTGGCGGGTGGGTTTATTTTGCGCGTGTGCCGCGGGCGTCACTTGAAACCATGGAAGTGACGAATGGTGGCGCCTCCG
>Ga0209517_10005717_pt1 | contig 15686 bp, 10 predicted proteins | sample PeaSoiMetSII2010_FD_187695 | JGI IMG/M metagenome (GOLD analysis project Ga0209517, IMG submission 187695) | Peat soil microbial communities from Weissenstadt, Germany - SII-2010 (SPAdes) (version 2) | ecosystem: Environmental > Terrestrial > Soil > Wetlands > Peat | place: Germany... | reverse complement strand
CGTGCTCGCCGCAGTGAAATTGCAGATCCCGCCGATCATCCAGACCACGCCGCCCAGCAAGCCCAGCAGGTGCTGATTGCGGGTCCCTCTCCAATACTGGCGCGCTTCGATCGGTTCGCCGGAGACAGGAAACGTCAGAAAAAACGGGACATACAGCAGCGTCGAAACCAGCACGCCGCCACCGAATAAGAGCGCGATTCCGTACGGGCCTACGCCGCTCTCGCCCTGTTTTCCCATCTCCACCATGGGGTAAAACATGCCCATCAGAACCCCGCTAATGACGCTCAGGATGATTCCGCGCGCCGCACCCGTTTTTCGCGGGGCGTAGACTTTCACTCGCGGAGCAGTCTTCTGCGCGGCTGTTGCGGCGTCGAGTCTTGCATCCAGGTATCCGCTATAAGCAAATGCATCCACTACAATTGCGCACACCACCAGCGCCGCGCCTCCGAACAACAGAATCGGGCTGCCTTGCGGGTTTAAGGAGTAATTCCAGACCACGCCGATCACCAAGGCGAGTCCGATGGCGATGGGAAACGCGACGGCCATGCCGGCGACTGCAATCGCCCCTACTAACAGCATGTTTGCCAGGTTGAACACGGCTCCGGCGGCGAATCCCCATACCATCTGGCGCTTAGAGCAGATCAGCAGGTTGTCGGAGAAGGTCAGCTCCTTGGGCAGCATCTCGCCGAATGTGTAAGCCGCGATTAGGGCGCACAGGAACATGCCGATGGAATAGTCGTAATAAAAGAGCTCGAAACGCCATCGTCCGGCGAGTTTTTGAGTGTTGGCCCAGGAGCCCCAACACAGCATGGAGGCCAGCAGCAGCAGCAGAGCGGCCGCATACGTTGTAGGAAGCAGCATAGACGTTTTTAGGATTGAGCTACGGGAAACGTACTAAAGTTTCTCATATTAACATCCGAACAAGGAATAGATATATTACAACATCCTGGAAGATCATCACCTTGGAATACCACCAGGGAAGGAGACATATGGTGAGAAGCCTTTTGCCGCTGCTGCTACTCACCACCAGTGTGCTTCTGGCGCAGCGCCCGCGACCCCCGTACGATCCTGAAACCAAGGACGGGCTGCTGATCCAGCACATTCAGCAGGAGACGGACGCGACCGAAAAACTGCATTACATGGAGCAGTTCGTCACGCAGTTCCCGTCCCATCCCGCGCTTGCATGGGTGTACGACCAACTTCAGCCGGCGTATTTTCAGATCAAAGAATGGGATCAGGCCATGCACATCGGTGCGCTGCGTGTCGCCATCGAGCCGGAAAATCTGGAGGCCGCGATGATCGCGCTACGGTCGGCGGAGGGCAAGCACGATCCCGAGCAGATGGTGAAGTGGGCGGACCGGGTGTGGCAGATCTCGACGAGGCAGGTGGCGAAGAACGGCTCGAATGCGGGAGATGCGAAGACGGCGCAGACTTACGCGGAATTCTGTGTGTACTCCACCGCGATGGGTTCCACGGACTTGAAATGGCGCTTGCAAACTCTGGAGCATCTGGAGGAGCAGATGCCGTCCAGCCAGTATGCGCAGGGGTTGACGAATGAGTATTTCCGCATTTACCGGCAGCTCGGAAACGAAGACAAATCCGTCGAAATGGCCGAAAAGGGCCTGAAAAGCGAACCGGAAAATATCGACATGCTGATCTATCTGGCGGAGGTCCATTTTCGCAAGGACAATCCGCGGGACCGGCAGTTCGTGTTGACCTATACCGAAAAAGTAATTGAGGCGATCAATAAAGCGCAGCCTCCGCAGACGATGGGCGAGGCTGATTGGGAAAAAAAGAAGGTGCAGACCTTGGGCTTTGCGAATTACATGGGAGGAATGTCCAACAGTCTGAACCATAATTACTTCAAGGCGGACGTGATGCTCCGCGCCTCGTTGAATTATGTGAAGGATAACGAGGCGCAGAACGCGGCGGCGTTGTATCACCTGGGGATGGCGAATTATCGTCTGGCGGAGGCGGGCAATGACCGGACTCGTCCGGTGGATGCGCTGCGGTTTATGCGCCGGTGCGCGACGATCCGGAGTCCATTTCAGGAACAGGCGGTGCGGAATATTGAAGCGATCAAGTCCGAGTACAATTTGCCCTAAGATCGCTCCCTGACAGCCGTTTCGTCATTTCGATTTCGGCCGCGTCCAGCGTGCGCGCCCAAGGACGATCTATGACCTCGACGCTGGTCAGCGTCCGATGGTCAACAATTCCACTTCGAAAATCAGAGTCGCGCCGCCGGGAATCGTCGGCGGAGCGCCATGATCGCCATACGCGAGATTCGCAGGGCACACCAGCCTTGATTTCCCCCCGACTTTCATTCTCTGCACGCCCTCGGTCCAGCACGGGATGACCTGATTTAGCGCGAATTGTGCGGGCTCGTTTCGTTTGTAGGAGCTGTCAAATTCCGTTCCGTTGACCAGCGTCCCGCGATAATGAACCGTCACTCGGTCGGTGGCTTTTGGAGACTCGCCGGTTCCTGCTGTGAGCTCGCGATAAACCAGACCGCTTGGCGTACGAATCGCACCTGGCTCGGCGGCCGCCTTATCGAGAGCGGCCTTCGAATCCGTGGACCCCGGATCAGGCGCGCCGGTCGACTCCTGCGATGACGAGCACGCCACGAGAACGAGGGCCAGAAAACATATAAGAGGACGCATGAGTTCAGAGTAACATTCCAGCCACAACACAGGATGCTTCCGCTCGCGTGCAAAAACTTGAGCTGCTGCATCTTATTAACGCCATTGACATGCCATTGTCACCCAAGCCAGCTAGCCTGACTTAAATCGCAGCCAATCCTTTCTTTTTTTGGAGTGATTCTTGATGAAATGCGTGCTGGTTCGCAGCGGCAGTGTATCGACCTTGATTGCGTGTGTCTTTCTCTCGGCGTTGGGACTGCCGTTGCAGGCGCAGACCAGCGGTGGTGGAACGATCGCCGGCAACGTGATCGACCAGGCCGGCAAGGCCGTTGAGGCCGCCACGGTTACCGTGAAGAACGATGCCGCCATTGTCGCGAAAATTTTAACGGATGCCGAGGGCCATTTTTCAGCCACCGGCCTGCCTTCCGGAACCTACACGGTGGAGACGACAGCACCTGGTTTCGCATTGAATACCCGCCGCGGAGTTCAGGTTCCCGGCGCCGGATCGGACGGTCTGTCGATTACGCTGAACGTCGATTCGGTTTCGCAGTCCATCACCGTTCAGGAGATGGTTTCGCTGGCATCCGATACCGCGCCGTCCGGGAATACTCTGGACGCCGCGGCTCCCAGAACCGAGATCAGCCCGATTTTTATCCACAATTTTATTTCGCCGGTGTCGGACTTCGCAGAAGTCGTGAATCTGGCGCCCGGCACTTTCAGCACGAATCCGAATGGAATCGGCCTCGGCCAGGGCAAGACCTACTTCCGCGGCTTTCAGGACGGGCAGTACACCATCACGTTCGACGGTATTCCTTTCGAAGACACGAACACACCGACCCATCATTCGTGGGCGAGCTTTCCTTCGCAGTGGATCAGTTCGGTGGATTTCGACCGCAGTCCCGGCCAGGCTTCAGACTTCGGACCGACGAACTTCGGCGGATCCATCAACTTGAAATCGCCGGAGTTGCAAGCTGACCCGGATATTCGCGGCACGTTTTCTTACGGATCATTCAATACGAAGCTGTATCAACTGGACTACGAATCCGGTCTGTTTGGTCCAGGGAAAAAAGAGGCGGTCCTGTTCGATTTCAACCAGATGACTTCGGACGGATATCAAACCTTTAACAAGCAGCAGCGCGACGCCGGCTACGGCAAATTTCAACATCGGTTTTCGGACAAGACCAGCCTGAGTCTGTACGGCGGTTTGGTCGACATCTGGAACAATACGCCGAACACCACCAATCCGACGCGCGCGCAGGTTGAACAATACGGAGTTACTTATTTGCTGGACAGCACGCCGCTGCTTGCGAACGGCACTCCCGATCCCTATTATTACGGCTACGACACCTATCACGTGCAGACCGATTTCGAGTATGCGGATTTCAACTCCGATCTGGGCGACGGATGGAGGTTCGATACCAAGGCGTACACCACCCGCTACTGGAACAAGCAGTTCTATCAGAATGGGTCGAGCGTCAGCCTCACCACGGCCAAGCCGAGCGGCGTCGACAAACTCAACGGATATCGCCACGCCGGCGACACGACGATTTTGAGCAAAGACATGAAATGGGGCACCTTCCGGACGGGACTGTGGTATGACTGGGCTTACACTGACCGGTATCAGTATCCGTCCAATATCTTGTCGCAGTTAGACACGCCTCTGCCGAACTTCCATGAGCATTTCATCACGCAGTCGTTTCAACCGTTCGCGGAATTCGAATGGCGTCCGCTGCAGAAGCTGGTGATCACGACCGGCATCAAGGCCGCCAACTACGCCATGAGCTTGAATCAGTACCAGGACAATGGCAAGACCGTCGGATGTCTGGGCGGAACGCTGTCGACCTACCCTGCTTCAGCGGGCCTGTTCGCCGGCGCACCCGCCTGTATCGGTGGAGCGGCCTTTGTGACGCACAGCATCGACTACAACAACTGGCTGCCCACCATCACCGCGCGTTATCGCCTCCAGCAGCACTGGTCGATTTATGCTCAATTCGCGGAGGGCAGCGTCATTCCTCCCAGCGGCGTATTCGACGTCCCGGGCGGGAATGTCCTGGTCCCGCAAAAGCCCACGTTGGCGAAGAACTACCAGATTGGTTCGGTGCTGAAATATAACCGCTGGACCTTCGATGCGGACGCATATTACGTTCATTTCCAGAACGGGTTTGATTCTTATATCGATCCAACCAGTCAGGAGACAATCTTTGTCCCAACGGGCCCGTCCAACACCAGGGGTGTTGAATTCGAGAGCAATATCGTGCTTGGCCATGGATTCAACCTGTACCTGAACGGCTCCAAGGGCTCCGCGAAATACGCGGAAGGCCCGAACCTTCCCAATGGCGGTCTATGGGTGGCGAACACGCCCAGAGATATTGAGGGAATCGCAGTGTTCTGGCAGAAGAAGAGCTGGGACGTTGGAGTGATCAATAAGCGGGTTGGCAAAATGTACAACGATAACGGCACGCTGACGTACCTGATCTACGGACAAAAACTTCCGTTTCCGGTCGACCAGGCGATTTCCCTCAATCCTTTCGATGTGACCAACGTGTTCATCAACTACACCATCAAGAACGCGTCGCGGCTCCGCGGAACCAAGATCCAGCTCGGCGTCAACAATCTCATGAACAGCCACAATGTTGTCGGCGTCACGCCGGCGATTGCCGCAACTCCCGCCGTCGCCTATGTAGCGAACGGCGGCGATCTGTTGAATCTGCTCCCCGGGCGCAGCATTGCGATCACAATTACCGGCGGCTACGCGCCCAGACGGTAAAGCCGGCGCAGCGTACCCGCCCGTGCCGGCTTCTGATTCGCGAGATTCCTAAATTTGCGCCGCTTTCTTGATCTTGCGTCTGCCGAAAGATCAGGTGCAAATGACAAAAGAAATTAGGCCGTAATCTTTGGGATATTCCGGTCGTCAACCCACCTAGCAAGCCGTCCTGGGCTTGCGCCTTATTGTGATTATTACCTGCCAAAAGGCCTATCTGGAACGTTCCCAATGTTCACGAAACATCTCATCTCGATCCCATTCTCTTTCTTCTCCCTCTGCATCTGCTTCGAGATCGCGACGTGCGCTCCGCAAGACGATGGCAGAAACGGCGCTCCCAACCAAAGCCAAGCGCCGGGCGAGGCTTCCCCAACATCCAGTCCGGCAAATGGATTCTCGCAAGGATTCATTCATTCCATCGGGAATGGAGCGAATTCATTCCCGCATCTCTGGCGCCCTTACGTCGAGCAACCCATCGCTCACATGCTGCTCGAGAACTCTCCGCGGCTGAACAGTCTGATTCATGATGGGAAACTCGAGATCTCTTTATCGGACGCGTTGAGCCTGGCGCTCGAAAACGACCTGGATATCGTGGTACAGCGCTATGTCATCCCGATTGCGGAAACGGATATTCTGCGAACCAAGTCGGGTCAAGCCGCGCGCGGTTTTACGGGCGCGCTGAATCCCGGCGAACTCAACTCCGGGGCAATTGGCGCCGGCGTGAGCAATGCAGGCGGCACAGGAGGCACCGGGAATGCCGGCGGAATCACGGGCGGCGGCGGCGCGGTTGCGATCGGCGCGGCGGGCGCCTTCGATCCGTCGGTGAGTTATGCGTTCAGTTATGACCGCGTGACCAGTCCCCTGAATTCGCTGGTTGTTTCGGGAATTCCCACCACCACCAGCTCCGCGATCGCAAATTCCTTCTCTTACGCGCAAATGTTTACCGAAGGGACCAGCTATTCCGTTTCGCTGAGTACGCTGGCGCAGGACACTACGCAGAAGAACACCCTGTTCAATCCCGACGTCACCTCGCGCCTGTCGATAGGAGTTAATCAGCCGCTGCTGGCCGGCTTCGGATTCATGCCCGAGGAGCGGTTCATCATGGTCGCGAAAAACAACCAGAAAACCGCGCGCGAGGTGTTCCTGCAACAGGTGATCGCCAGCATCGTTCAAGTCGAGAACGCATACTACGACCTGGCTGCGTTTCAGTTGAACGTACAGGTGACGGAGAAGTCTCTGGCGGCATCGACGGAGCTGCTGAACGAGACCAGGCACGAGCGGGATATCGGGACTCTCTCGCGCCTGGACGTCGTCACCGCGGAATCCCAGGTGGCCGCCAGCCGGCGCGATCTGATCGTGGCTCGCACCAACCTGCAGGTGCAGGAAACCACGTTGAAGCAGTTGTTGAGCAAGCGCGGCGATCCGGAACTGGATGCAGCCACGATCGTGCTAACTGACCGGATGCCGGAACCATACGAGGAGGATGTTCCGGAGGCGGCGGCCGCGTTCCGCACTGCTCTGTCCAATCGTTCCGAACTTCGTGAGGCCGGGAACAATCTGCAAAACCAGGATATCGGGATTAAATACGCGAAAAACAATATGATGCCGAGCCTGGCTGTGTTCGGACTGTATGCCGCGTCCGGGCTGCGCGGTGACACGCCGGCGTCGACAACGACTACAACAACCGGTACGACCACCATCCCGCTCGTGACGGGAGGCGCGGCTGGCTCTCTTGGGCAGACTTTCAGCGCGGCATATCCTGAAACCGCCTACGGACTCAGTTTTGGCGCGGCCATCCGCAACCGATCGGCTCAGGCGGACAACATCCGGTCGCAATTGGAACGGAACCAGCTGGAAATCGGTCTGCAAACCACTCGCAATCAAATTAACTTGCAAGTGCAACAGGCCAGGATCACATTGATCCAAGGTAAAGAGCAGGTGACGGCGGCGCGCGAGGCCGTGGAACTGGCGCAATTGTCTCTCGACGCGGAGCGAATCAAGCTGCGCAACGGCCTGTCGACGCCTTACAACGTGGTCTTGAAAGAACGCGATCTGGTCACCGCACAGTACGCCGAAGTGCAGACCGTCGACACCTACGCCAAGGGGCTGGTAGCGATGGACCAGGCAATGGGCACGACGCTCGACCGGAATCACATCGAGCTCGATGAGGCGCTGACGGGAACCGTCACGGAGCGGCCGTCGGTGCCGTATCGTTCCGGGATCAATCAACCGGGAGCGCCTCAATGAAGGGGGCCCGGGCTCTCCGCAATCTCGCAGCGGCGACACTTGCGGCCTTGTCCTGTGTGCAGGCTCAGAATCAAGGTAGTCCGGAAGATGTGTCACTGCCGGACTACAGCCGCGCGAGCCCTATTTTTCCGCGCATTTATGAACCCTATCGATCGCGGCAAGTTCCGGAGCCGAAGTTAACCAATGCGGACAGCGCGCGTCTGGAGGTCCGGGACGGGAAACTGCAACTGTCGATGGCCCAGGTTGTGGCGGCGGTGATTGCGAACAATCTGGCCGTTGCCTCCGCGCGGTATTACCCTTCGATGGCGCAGACGGATCTGCTGCGAGCGCGATCGGGAGCTTCGCCTCGGGGCGTGGACGTCGCCGTGATTCCAAGCGTCGTGTTTGCGGGCGCCGAGGGAGGCAGCATCCTGGGGACGGCGGGAGGCAGCGGCGGTGGCGCTTCCAACGCCGGTGGCATCACGGGTTCCGCGTCGCCGGTGAATGTCCGGCCTTCCGGCATCTTCGACCCGGCGGTCAGCCTTAACTTCAGCGTCGACCTCACAGCCAGTCCGTTAAACACAGAAATCATCTCCGGTCTGCCATCGGTGAGCACGGGCACCGCGGCACTATCGGCCAGTTATGTGCAAGCCTTCTCAACCGGCACCAGCTTTACCACTTCCTACGGCTATCAGAGGCAGACCTCGACGCAACTTCACTTGTTATTCAATCCGGCGTTCACGCCCGGGTTCACGGCGACGGTGAGCCAGCAAATGCTGAACGGGTTCGGGCCCAAGGTGAATCGGGCGTTAATCAAAGTCGCCGAAAACGAACAGAAGATCGAACGCGAGTCCTTCCGTCAGCAGACCGTAACGGCGCTGGTCAGCGCGGAGAACGCATATTGGGACCTGATCGCCACGCAGGAGGCCGCGCGCGCCGCCGAGCTGGCTCTGGTTGCCGCCGAGCGATTGGCGGAAAACAACAGGAAATCGTTCGAGGTCGGTGTGATGTCGCGGCTGGACGTGGTGACCGCGGAAGCACAGGCCGCAGCCAGCCGGCGCGACCTGATCGTAGCGAAAACCAACGTCCAGAACGCCGAGCTGCAGCTGAAGACGATGCTGGTCAAAAATCTGAGCGAGCCGCTGGCGTCGGCCTCGATCGAGGCCATCGATGTGTTCCCGGACCCCGAGGCCACGCCACTTCCTGAATTGCAGGAAGCCATCTCCATCGCCAAGCAGAACCGGCCCGAGATCTCCATCGCGGAAGGCAATCTCAAAAGCCAGCAGGACGTCCAGCCTTTCGTGCGCAACTCGCTGCTGCCCAACGTGAACATTTTTGGGTTAGTGAACACAGTGGCTCTTTACAATGTGTTTGGGACCTCGTTTGTCGAAATGGAGCACTTCAAGTATCCGCAAGTTGCGTTCGGAATGTCGGTGACGCTTCCGCTGCGCAACCGGCAGGCGCAAGCCGACGAGGTCCGGTCGCGGCTGGAGTATCGCCAATCGGAAGATACGCTGGTACGGGCCAGGAGCCAGGTAGAGGTCGACGCGCAAAACGGCTGGATCGCGTCGACGCAATCGAAGGAGCAAGTCGCGGCAGCGCATGAGGCGACCCGGCTCGCGAAAGAGAAGCTCGACGCGGAACAAAAGAAGCTGGCCGTCGGGACTTCGACTCCATACAACGTGATCCTTGCTCAGCGAGACGTGTTTACGGCGGAACTGGCGGAAGTCCAGGCACGGGACGCCTACGCCAAGGCGAGGGTGACGTTGGATCAGGCGATGGGAACGACGTTGCAAAACAGTCAGGTCACCTTGGATGAAGCGCTCAACGGTTTGCTGAAATCCACGCTGCAATAGCGGCCAATTTACTTCACATCTGCCCTTTGACGGGTGACGTAATGGGCCTGCCGCAAGAACCAGCATCCGGCGAACATTAAGCCGGCCAGCAGCTCGAAACCTCGATCCGACGGCGCATCGGACGCGACCGTGTAATCCAAGGTTAGGCCGTGCTGCGCGAAATCGCGCCGTTGTTCTCCCAGATGCACGCGCGGATTCTCGGGAACCAGCGCGTTGACCAGGTAGACGCTCTCTCCAGACTGGTGCGTGTTCAAAAAAGATATCTGATGGCGTCCGGATCCCGCAGCTGGGACTTTCGCGATCGCGCGAAGACGGATGGTCCCAACGCCCAGGCCCATATCGCGAAATTCCGGGAAGCTGGCGCCGACCAATTGAATGGGTACGGGCCAGCCGTCGACCTTCAGCACCACGGAACGGAGCATCTCTCGCGCATACGCTTCGCCTTCAGCGCTTGAAATCTCACCGTCGCGGTTCGTATCGATCCAGCCAAGCACTTTCGACGCTATCGCAATGCCTGGCGTGAGATCGATTTCCAGATCCACGCGTTCCAGGTCGACCGATAGCCGCGTGGCCTGGAGATATTCATCCAGGCGATGCGCGCCCGCCGGCGACGCGCTCAGCACTGCGAACAGGATTATGAATCGCCGCAGGTTCATGGCTTGACGAGTTTCGCGCCGTAATCGTTGGTGGGGTCGCGATAGATGGTATGGATGTGGTCCAGATCGCCTTGTTGCGGCGCATACTCGATGACGACTGTCGGTCCCTGGATGCGGTAGTACGCCAGACCGCCGTTCTTGGTGGCTCCGCTCCATGCGAAGTAAGTTCGCGGCAGGTTGGCTTTGATTTCCGCCATCTTCGCGTTTGCCGCTTCGTCGTTGAGGATGCCGACCCACTCATGCGCGACGTCGAGCAGCATCGCCTGCTGGCTTGCGTCCAACTCCGACGCGAGGATGCCTTCCGGTTGGATCACTTTTCCGTCGTTGCCGGGACCCAGCACCAGATCTTTCACCTGATAGTTCAGAACGGCGTGCTTCAATTGCGCGGCGTTCAGCGCGCCGATGAGCGCAAAGCCCTTGTCATTTTCACGCCCGAGAGGTCGAATGGTCTGGCCGTTCAAGGTATACTTCGCCGGCTGGGCCGCTGGCAGGCTGGGCGTCATCACAGAGTTCGCGCCGACCACAGTGACGTTGATGGCGAGATGATGCCCGCCAAATTGAATCATCCATGGCGTGCTGGCCGACGGAGTTCCAAGCAGCGCAATATAATACTCGTCGAGCCCGAAGCGAACGCCGCCCCCTGGACCCGGAGCTCCCTGGCGGCCACCGGTTCGTCCGCCTCCGCGGTTCTTGAGAACCTCATCGCCGTTCATGATGTCGGTGACTTTCTGATAGCCCTCGCGGCTCAAAGCCGAGGCGACGAGCCGAAGCGCCGCATCGCGTTGCCGCGCCGTCATGTCTCCGAAGCGCAAGCCGTTTCGCTGAAAGATTCCTGAGGGCAGATTGGACCACCCCGTCCGCTGGCTGCTGGTGAAGCCGAACGTGCACTTGGTCTGTTCGGAGGCGCTCAGCGTCGCTAGGAACGCGTTCGCCGATTCGACCACCTTGGCGGTTACCGTTCCATTCGCTACGGACGGCGAACTCGCTGGCCTCTGAAAGCCAAACGCAGCCGACGCCACCAGCGCGAACAGAATGAACGAAGGACGAAGCAAGGGGGTCGATGCAAAGTTTTTCATTGTTGTCAGAATACCTCTTGGCGAATCACTATATCAGTTCTCGCCAAGAGCAATGCTCATTTGAAGATCAGTGGAACCTGGTTTTGGGATTAGGAGCCGTTCACCGCGACGTCGAAGCCCGAGTTTGCCGAAACTATACGGCAAATCTGCGGTGGACAACGGGCAAAGGAAAATGTAGTCCAATAGGATCATGACCTGGGTCATCGTATCGCTCTCGATCGCTTGCGCCTTCGCCGGAGAACCCGAATGGCCCCGGTTCCGTGGACCCTCGTCCAACCCGTCCGCCATCAACTCCAATTTGCCCGACACATGGTCGAAAACTTCTAATATCGAATGGGCCACGCCGCTCCCAGGTCTCGGCTGGTCTTCTCCGATCGTCGCTGGCAGGAGTATCTTCGTGACCACCGTCACGACCGACGGCAAAGCCAAACAGCCGCAAGTCGGCACGGAGTATTCAAACGAATACGTCGCCGAACTCTCGAAGCAGGGCCTGAAAGGCAAAGACCTCATGGAGCGCGTGAACGCGCGCGATTTCGAGCTCCCGAACGAAGTCTCGCTCCATTATTTCCTCTATTCCATTGATCTCGACTCCGGCAAGATCAACTGGAACCGCGAATTCCACGCGGGTCACCCTCCCGGGGGCCGTCATCGGAAGAATAGCTTCTCCTCGGAAACGCCGGTCACTGACGGCAGCCGAGTCTACGTTTACATCAACAACCTCGGCCTCTTTGCCTACGATCTCGACGGCAAGCAGGTCTGGAACACTCCGCTCGAAAACTTTCCGACCATTCTCGATTTCGGCCCGGCCTCTTCACCCGCTCTCGTCAACGATCTCGTCATCATCGTCAACGACAACGAGAAACAGCAATTCATCGCGGGGTTCGATAGGAATACCGGCAAGCAGGTCTGGCGGACGGATCGCTCGATCCACGTCAAAGGCTCCGATCGCCAGACCGGTTGGTCGACCCCTTACATCTGGAAAAATTCCCAGCGCACCGAAATCGTCACGATCGGCCCCGGCCTCGCCATCAGCTATGATCTCGAAGGCAAGGAACTGTGGCGCCTCGGCGGCATGTCCGCCATGCCCATCCCGAGTCCTTTCGCCTACGACGGCCTTCTGTATCTCAACGGCGGCACCTCTAAGGTCCTCGCTGCGATCAAACCCGGCGCGGTCGGCGACCTCACCACGCCCGATAGCGCCAAGCTCAACGATTTCGTTGCCTGGCTTCAGCCCAAAGCCGGAACTTATCTGCCGACCGAACTAGCCTATGATGGAGGGCTCTACGTTCTTACGAACAATGGCATCCTCACGCGCTTTGACGCGAAAACCGGCGTGCAAACTTACAAAGCTCGCATCGGCGAAGGCGGGGATTTCACAACATCGCCCTGGGGCTACAACGGCAAGATTTTTTGCATGAACGAAGAAGGCAAGACGTTCGTGATCCGCGCCGCCGACAAATACGAGTTGCTCGATTCTAACGACCTCGACGAAATGACGCTTGCCACTCCCGCGCTCATTGGCGATCGACTGATCCTGCGAACCGAGAATCACCTGTACTCCATCCGCAACCAGCCGAAGAACGGGCAACGCTAGCTCGACCGAAGGCAGCCAAAGCGACGCTGACGCGCATGGATCAGCAGCTTCCGCGAGCTTTCGAGCAAGACCCGCAGTTGACAATACCTGGGTACCAAGCAGGATTTGGTCCAAGCTCCAACGACACGGACACCCACTGCACGCGCAAAAACGGGCGGGCTATTCGCTTGACTCGTAGATAATCGTCTTCCGTAGTAATTCAGTCTGAGGAACGCCTGGTAACCGGGCTGATCCCAGACGCAAACGCCGAAGAACGCCAGTACGTCACATCCTGATCTGGAGCGGTATTTACGCGCTTGCCATAACCGATTCCGTTGCCGTATTCCGGATTGTATTGGTCCACGCTGGTGAACGTTCTGTTCATCCAGCTGAACAGCTCCATGACGCTTCCGGTCGAACGCGTTTAATCGGAAAAGCGCGAAAACTTCGATCTTAAGCTTGGGCTGCCTTGAGTGCCGCGAGCACACGTGCGGGTCGAAATGGAATGCGGCGCAGGCGCACGCCGGTTGCATCGTAGATGGCATTGGCAACCGCGGCAAGCATAGGCTTGCAAGCCGCCTCGCCGGCCCCGTAGGGAGCCAAATCCGGCCGGTTCGGATTCGGATCTCCGTTTACCAGAACGACGTCGATCTTTTCCGGCACATCGGCATGGGTGAGAGTTGGATGCGAGCTCCAATCCACGCTGGTGACCTTCTCGTTGTCGAACTGAACTTCCTCATGAAGCGCGCGGCTCAACGAGTGGAGCATGGCGCATTCCACCGTGTGACGCAGGGATTCAGGATTGATCACCAGGCCACAATCGTGCGCGCAAACCAAGCGCTTTACCCAGACGTGTCCGGTTCGGACATTCACCTCCACCTCGGCGATCTCCGCCGCGATGGTCTCGCCGCGGAATGAATACGCTATGCCGCGGCCGGTGAGAATCGCGCCCACGCCGCGCGGTTTCGGCGAAGGACGGCGGTCCCATCCGTAAGCGTCCGCAGCCGCCTTGAGCACTGCGATCGACCTCGCGCGCCGGAAACCGTTATCCTCGGTGGTCGCGGCCGTCAGCAGTTTCATCCGAAATTCCAAGGGATCGGTTTTCGCCGCCGCCGCGAGCTCGTCGATAAATGATTCGGAGGCGAACGTCGATTGCGGGCCGTTGGGATCACGCAGATTTCCTGTACGAAGCGGCGTTTCCCATACCATCGGCAAGCTCACAACATGAGTCGCCATGCGCCGATGGGGGATCGCGTACATTTCCGAAGGAACGGCCGCGCTTCCTTCCGCAGGCTTGGCGCGTCTGATCCCCATAAGCTGCGCGATCAGAACCGTGTCGGCCTCGTTATAACCTACGTGGTTGTAATCGGCGGATCGAGCGTTGTAATCGAGCGCCACCAGATTCCCCGTGGCGTCTAGTGCTCCACGAACTTTTACCGCAAAGGCCGGGGCCTTGGTATCCCATGCGGTCTCTTCGTTACGCATCCATTGAACGCGAACCGGCCGGCCGATCTCTCTGGCGAGATACGCCGCCTCGCACCCCGCGTCGTCCGCGGCGGTGCGGCCGAAACCCTGCGGGCCTTCCATCCAGACGACACGCACTTTTTCGCGCGGGATTCCCAGAAATTCGGCGACGCCCCTGCGCATGCCATACGATTTCATGTCGTTCGAATAGATGGTCATCTGACCATTGGACGGATCCGCGGTGGCATGCGCGGGACTGATGGCCGTGTGCCCCTGGTACGGAATATCGTAATCTGCTTCGATCACCTTCGCCGCGTTTGCAAACGCCGTCTCCGGATCGCCCACTACGATCGGTTTCGAGCTCGACGTGGGCTTCACCTCGCGGATGTAATTAAACAAGTTTTCTGACGATGGAAAAGGCGCGATGGCAGGCTTCTCCCAATTCACCTTGAGCCGGTTGGCCGCGTTAATCGCTTGCTCTTCCCGCTCACACACGACCGCGACGTAGTTGCCCTTGCTCACCACTTTCACGAATCCAGGCATGCCGCGAACGGAAGATTCGTCGATGCTGACCAGTTTCGCGCCCGCGACCGGCGGTTTCACATTCCGCGCGTGCACCATGCCGGGCAGCTTCACGTCGACGGCCCATTTCAGCGACCCGTCCACTTTCGGAGGAATATCGTAGCGCTGCGGAGAGCGGCCGACGTTGTTCAGCTCCTGCACGGGCTTCACGGCGGCCACCCCGGCGATTGCGTTGATGTTGGTTCCGGTCAGCGCGACATTGAATCTCTTTCTACCGATCAGTCGTCCATACGTGACGCTTCTGGTGGGATCGCCCTTGACGGTGATGACACCCTCTCTTACCGCGAGTTGATCCACGGGCGCGCCGAGGCGCTCCGATGCCATGTTGAGCAACACGCGGCGGGCCTCGGCCGCGACGCGCCGCATCGGCCAGCTATCCCTTTCCATGGCAGTGGAACCACCGGAGCCGCCCTGATCGACGGTGATATCCGTGCTACCCATGATGCACGCGGTCTTGTCGTAGGCAATATCCAACTCATCGGCCATGATCTGGCGGAACGATGTCCCGGTACCCTGGCCGCAGTCGGTCTTTCCGACGTAAAAGGTCGCGGAGCCGTCTTCACGGATCACGATCCACGAATCGACTTGATGGAAGTCGATGTCCGGGTATGGACCCGCACTGGCCGGAGTCTGCGCGTTCGCCGGCGACGTCAGTGGACTGGTGCCTGCGGCGGCGAAGCTGACTACCAGCATGCCGGCGCTCTTGAGCAGGTTTCGACGGGACAGCACGTCTTCCACGTGTTTCGGAATCTCGCTGAAGGTTGTCACGCGACCACCTCCTTCGCCGCTGCGGGCCCCTCGGCAGCCATCGCCTTGACCGCGCGTTTGATCGCCGCCTGAACACGGTAGTACG
>Ga0209517_10005713_pt1 | contig 15690 bp, 9 predicted proteins | sample PeaSoiMetSII2010_FD_187695 | JGI IMG/M metagenome (GOLD analysis project Ga0209517, IMG submission 187695) | Peat soil microbial communities from Weissenstadt, Germany - SII-2010 (SPAdes) (version 2) | ecosystem: Environmental > Terrestrial > Soil > Wetlands > Peat | place: Germany: Weissenstadt... | reverse complement strand
TCCTGACCGAAGGGAAGCGCTTGATCTTCTACGCTTATGACCTCGATTCCGCCAATTTGAAGAATGCCTCTTTCCAGGCATGGGGCCAGCGAGCCGATGGCGGCCGGGCAGCTCTGAACCTTGGCATCTTCTATATAGACGACCAAAAGCAGTCGCGGTGGGCACTTAAGGTGGAAGATCCGAATCTCTTAAAGGCCATCGATTCCGTCTTTGTCACTGTCGAACCCCACGGAGGGACCAAGAAGCCCAGCGGAAAGAAGTTAATGTACGCCTACCTGCGCAATCCTATCAACCATCCGTGATTTTCTGGGTTCTCTCATCGAGTTGTAATATTTTCTCTCCTGGCCCCGGCACATTCCTTTCCACTCAGTGGTATTGCTCAACAGGCAACTGGAGAGGAAAGCACATGACGAAATGGTTTGTGTTGTTTTCGGTACTCGCGGCATCGGGCCTCTGCTTGGCACAAAGCGAGTCAGCAACGCTTTCAGGACGCGTGAGCGATTCCAGTGGTGCCGCTATCGTTGGAGCCGAGGTTGTGCTCACGAATACGCAAACCAACGTCGAGCAGCGAACCAAGACTAATGAGGTCGGCTTGTATGTGTTTCCCGGAGTTCATCCAGGGGCCTACCGCGTGGCCGCGGGAGCCACCGGCTTCCGGGTTTTGATCAAGGAGGGCCTCACCCTGCACGTGCAGGATGAGCTTGCGGAAAATTTCTCCTTAACCCTCGGTGCGATATCGGAATCGATTACGGTTACCGCGGATGCGACTCCCATCAACACCACGGATGCCTCGGTCAGCACTGTCGTTGACCGCAAGTACATTGAAAACATGCCACTGAACGGGCGCAGCTTCCAGGATCTAATCCTACTTACGCCAGGTGTTGTTACAAATAGTCCACAATCGCCGGGCGCAAGTGGGTCGAACGGAGAGTTCAGCGTCAATGGCCAGCGCACAGAATCGAACTACTATTCCGTGGACGGTGTCAGTGCAAATGTTGGAGCTTCATCTGAGGGTCTTCCAGCGGTTCCGGCGCCAGGGGTGAGCGGTTCTCTAGCCGCATCGACAGCCCTCGGAACAACGCAGAGTTTGGTCTCGGTAGACGCTCTTGAGGAGTTTCGCGTTCAAAGTTCGACCTACTCCGCCGAATACGGGCGCAACCCTGGCGGGCAATTCTCCTTTGTCACGCGGTCAGGCAGCAACGATTGGCACGGGACGGCCTTCGACTATGTGCGGAACAATTTCTTCGACGCGAACAATTGGTTTAACGACTATCTCGGGGTGCCAGGGCCGCCGTTGCGACAGAATGACTTTGGCGGGACGCTCGGCGGCCCGATTGAAATTCCCAAGGTCTATAGCGGAAGGGACAAGACGTTTTTCTTTTTCTCCTACGAAGGTCTGCGATTGATTCAGCCGCAGGCCGCTGCCGTCAGCTATGTTCCGACGGCAGCGTTGCGGCAGTCGGCGGCAAGCGCCCTCCAGCCGGTTTTGAATGCTTTCCCACTTGTCAATTGCACGAGTTCCATGCCCAGCTGTATCAGCGACTTTGGCGATGGCGTGGGAGAATTTATTAGTGCCTGGTCGAACCCAAGCCAAATTGACTCGGTGAGTGTGCGTCTGGACCACACCGTGAATGACAAGCTCAGATTTTTCTTTCGCTTTGGTAATACGCCATCGTTCTCGGACAGCCGTGGGAGCGGGAATTTTACCACCCCCTCAAATCTTATTTCCACCACCTACGCAATCCGGACCTATACGTTCGGGGTGTCAAGTTCGCTTTCGAGCCGTCTGAGCAATGAGTTTCGCTTGAACTATACGTCGAACGAAGCGACAAATTCGACAACGATTGACAATTTCGGAGGTGCGCAGCCTGTCAACTTGGTGCAGCCAGGGTCCCAGGCGATCTTTGATCTGGTTCCTAATTTCCCGTCGTTCGTAAACGTTCCCGGGATTGCCCAGAACAATTCGGCCAATTCGCAAAGACAGTGGAATTTCGTGGACTCGGTGAGTTTCTCTAGAGGCCACCACCAACTCAAGTTTGGTGTCGATTACCGTCGACTCATGCCGATCCTCCGTCCCTACAATTCAACCGAGCTCTATTACTATTTTAGCGCCGCATCGATAGCGGCAAATAGCGTGGACTTGGGAATCGCACAGAGCGCCGTGATTGCCTACCCGCTCTACACCAACTTCTCGGCTTTTGGTCAGGACGAATGGCGGCTCAGTTCCCGGCTAAGTCTCTCGTTGGGAGTGAGGTGGGAAGTCAATCCTGCGCCTGGCGTCACGAAGGGAAGTCTTCCGTACACGCTTCTGGGCGATATCACCAGCCCTGCGTCCCTTGCGCTCGCTCCGCAGGGCACACTTTTGTGGCGGACAACCTGGTACAACTTCGCCCCACGACTGGGGGTTGCTTATGTCTTGCGAAATTCACCTGGATGGGAGACCGTAGTACGAGGGGGAGGTGGAGTATTCTTCGACACTGGCCAGCAGCTTGGCTCGCAGGGTTTTGCCGGGCCTGGCTTCTTAGGATCTTCGGGTTTGTTCGGAGCACTTGTTGGTTTAGCCGCAAGCTTCCCGGCCCCGCAATATATTCCTCCAGTGGTTAACCCGCCCGTTGCGCCTTACAACATTGCCGTCTATGCCTTTCCGGCCCATTTGCAACTACCGTATACGCTGCAGTGGAATGCGAGCATCGAACAAAGTCTGGGGAACTCGCAGGCGTTGACTCTGTCCTACGTTGGGTCAAACGGTAGGAGACTACTTGAACAAAACGTCGTTTCGGGGCTTTCCAATTTCGAGGATGGCATCTACTTTGTCCAGAATGGGCTCACTTCTTCTTATAACGCTTTGCAGGTCCAGTATCAGCGGCGGCTTGTGCGCGGCCTACAGGCTCTCGCTTCGTACACGTGGTCACATTCCATTGATTACGGTTCGACGAACGCTTCCCTCCCGTATATCAGGGGCAACTCGGATTTCGACGTTCGTCAAAACTTGTCGGCCGCCGTCTCTTATGATTTGCCGAATGCGTATAACAACAAGTTCGCGAGCGCACTGCTGCACCACTGGAGCCTCGATGACCGCTTCAGCGTACGAACTGGGTTTCCAGTCAATCCTTTAGGACCTGAATTCGTTGACACGACTACGATGCAAGTCGTGCCAAGCGAATTGAACCTTACAGGGGCGCCCATCTATCTTTATGGTTCGCAATGCGTCGCTGTGTACGCCAACGGGCTCGGTTGTCCAGGAGGGCGGGCGATAAATCCGGCGGCGTTCAGCCCTGCGGCTTCGGGGCAGGAGGGAGATGCGCCCCGAAACTTCGCACGTGGCTTCGGCGCCTGGCAGATGGACTTAGCCGTACGGCGTGAATTTCCGATCTACGAAAGGCTTAAGCTGCAATTCCGAGCGGAGGCGTTCAATGTCTTCAATCATCCCAACTTTGGCACGATCAACACCAACTATTGTGTCACAGGACCCGGCACAGGATGCACTTTCGGTCAAGCTACCGCGACGCTTGCCCAAAGTCTCGGCGTGTTCAGTCCGCTTTATCAATCGGGTGGGCCACGTTCCATGCAGTTTGCCTTGAAATTAATGTTCTAGGTGCCTTTTCGCTAGTCTAATGCATCGCGATTCCCGACGCAGAGTAACCTGTCTCGTGAGATTCGCTCAATTATGAAAAGGAGCGGGGCGTGTACCTTTGCCGTCGTGGGGTAGGGTTGGCGCAGGTCTTGGTAGTGACACTGCACTTTATTGTTCTATTTTGTCTAGCGCCGTCTGCAGCGCCCCAATCTGGGAGTGCACAGGCATCCGGCAAACGGTCCATAACGGTAGCGGACGTGATTGGCATGACTCGTGTCGCTGGACTTGCGAATTCCAGTTGGTTTGGAGGCGGCGCTCCGACGAAAGGGTTTGCGAGTTTTTCACCGAACGGAACACGATTTGCGGTTGTTCTACGGAGGGGCTACGTCCAGGAGAACACAAATGAATACTCCCTGTTCGTACTGGAAACTGCTGAAATCTTTCGCCACGTTGCTCCCAAGTTGCTACTTAGGTTGTCGTCATCATCCAATCGGGATGGAATCAAGCAGGTTACGTGGCTTCGTGACAATGACACGATTCTGTTTCTTGGGGAGAACCCGGGAGAACTGACGCAACTTTTTGAAATCCGCCGTAGCACTGGGAAATTGAAGAGACTTACTAACCATCCTACGAATGTCACTTCGTACTCAGTATCAGACAACGGCGAGCGAATCGTTTATGCCGCCGAAATGCCTACTCGCAATCTGGTAACGCAAAGTGTTGTTCAGCAAGGTTTTCACGTTCCACCGGACGTTGACTTGGCGGAATTGATCGCGGGACATGTGTCAGAAGGCGAATCGGACCATTGCGAGCTGTTTGTTCTGAAAAAAGGCAATGTCAAATACCAGCCATTGAAGGTGTCAGGCAGCCTGTGGTTTCCAACACCTTACCTTTCCATCTCTCCGGATGGCAGGTATGCGGTGGTCGAGACATTTCTACGGGACATTGATGCCGCCTGGATAGGATACGACGATCCGACCCTGAAAATGATCCTGGCCAGGGGCCTCCCGAAAGGCAGGATGACGCTCCTTCAAGGCTATGAGCTTATCGACATCGACAAGGGAAGTTCAAAAACATTGATCGACGCTCCCGTCGGCTATTCAGGGTCCGAGCTGATGTGGTCGCCCGATTCGCAGTCGGTGATCGTAACAGGGAATCATTTACCCTTGAATGTGCCAGACAAGGAGGAGCAACAAGCTAGACTAGCGCATACCTTTGCGGTTGAGGTCGCCGTTTCCGATACGCAAATCAAAAAGATTACCGACGAAGATTTGAGACTCGCGGGTTTTGACCGACAACTTAAATTGTGGAGGTTCGAACCGCGACACGGTCTAGATGAAACGAGTGGCCCGGCCAAGAACGTGTACTTTCAAAAGGGTCCGGCAGGATGGGCAAAGAGTGACAATGTTTCGGCGAAGGACAGACCATCCGAACCGGCCATCTTTGTCGATGAAGATTTGAATATGCCTCCACGAATCGTAGCTGAAAACCCAGAGACCAAACAGAGAGTGGTGCTCTTCGATTTGAACCCGCAGTTTGAAGGGATTTCTCTCGGACATGTTGAGGAAATCAAATGGAATGACACAGCGGGACACGAAATCACTGGTGCGCTATATCTTCCTCCCGACTATGTCCCTGGCAAGAGATACCCGTTAGCTATTCAAACGCATGGGTATCGTTCGCACGGATTCTGGATCGACGGTCCGTACACGACCACATTTGCCGCGCAACCCCTCGCCAGCAAAGAGATTGCGGTTTTACAAGTGCCTGAAGTTGCAGTGGGTACTGCCGATGAAGGAGAACGCAATTTGCTCGCTTTTGAGAGCGGCATCGACTACCTGGATCGAAAGGGAGTTATCGATCCGAGCCACGTGGGTCTCGTGGGGTTCAGTCGAACTTGTTACCACGTGAAGTATGCGCTCACACACGCAAGATTCCGCTTCGCCGCCGCGAGCGTCGCAGACGGATTCGACGCGGGATATTTCCAGTTCATTACGTTTGCTAACGAGGAACCCGATGCCGGTGCCGAAGCCAAAACGCTTATTGGAGCGACGCCATTTGGCCCGGGACTCCCGGTTTGGATGAAAGATTCGCCGGGATTCTTGCTGGACAAAGTCGACACGCCAGTAATGGTACAGGCTATCCGCCCGGGGTCTTTACTGGGCGAGTGGGAATGGTTTTCCGGCTTGTCTCAACTGGGTAAACCAGTGGATCTTGTCTACCTCCCAACGGGCACGCATATCTTGGAGAAACCCTGGGATCGTCTAACCTCGCAGCAGACGACTGTTGATTGGTTTGTCTTCTGGCTAAAAGGGGAAGAGAATTCCGAACCCGAGAAGGCCGATCAATACGCACGCTGGCGCCAGTTTCGCAAGCTTCAAGAACAGAACGGTAAGAAATCGGCAAACGCAGCCTCCCCAACCCCTAACTAATGGGGCAGCCCGACAGCAAAGCTCTGTTCGGTCCGATTACAGTTAACGATTCACGTGATTGTGAGAACTCATCTGCCATTGTGCCCCATTCCATGTTTGGAGCCACGTCCACACCAGCACACCGAATGGCTGAATCCGTGCCGCCACGGATGGACTGGCGGAGTAAAACTCTTTTGGGGGCACGAAGCGGAAGGGTCGTCATCGCGCGATGACGACCCGTTGGGGGAGAGCGGATCGAGGAATGCCCTCGTAATCTGCAACTCTGCTAGAACCTCCCCACTTCGGAAGCAACAACCTCGTAGGAATGTGGCTCCATCGGGATGGCACCAAAGCGGGTTCTGATATCTTCCCCTGACGAGTCGTTTGCAGTGAATCAGTCAAGAGCCTCTTGCGATCGCCAGACCGAGAGGATCCTGATTCTAGCGTAGCGCTGCCTTCAACTGCCGGGATCGCGAGCCGCCGAAATGGTCTATTTTGAATAAGTACCTGTCGGAAATGTGTTCTGTCCCATTCAGAAAAAATAATTTTCCTGTCATATTTCTCCCCGTCGCCGTGGTATACGTTGCATAATCTCATCAAACCATGAGTGTTCGAAAAATAGCGTGCGGCGGGTCATCGGACCGCATCTCGTATGCGGAACTGCTTGCATTGAGTGATGAGCAACTCATCCGGGAGATGCTGACGGGCAATACCGATGCGTTCGCGGTCGTTTTCAAACGCTACCATCGGCTTGTTCACCTAGTGGCGCTGCGAATTCTCCGCGACGCGGGAGAGGCCGAAGACCTGACCCAAACAGTTTTTCTGGAAGTTTATCGCAAGCTGGGACAATTCGATGCTGCGAGAGGGACTCTCAAAGTATGGCTGTTGCAGCACGCACACAGTAGGAGTGTCAACAGGCGAAACTATCTGCTCGTGAGGCAATTCCACAATCAGGTCGACCTCACTGCTGTCGAAGACGAACGCGGCCTGTGGTCACCAATACGGCCTCCCGTTCAGGAGACGAATCAGGTCACGAACGAGGTTCTCTCCGCTTTGCCAGAGTGCCAACGGCAGACCATTGAAATGTACTTCTTCCAAGGACTGTCGCTGAAGGAGATCGCCGAACGGAGAGACGAAACGTTTTCGAATGTACGTCATCACTATTATCGGGGTTTGGAGCGACTTCGCTTCTATCTGGAAAAGGGTATTCGACACGAAGCCGAGAACTCATCCGTTATTCCGTCAGGAGAAGTGTAACGTGGTGCAACACGAACATTTAGATGAGCTTTGCGCTGCCGCGAGCATCGGTCAGGCGACGCCTGAGGAGCTTCTTGAATTGGAGCAACACGCGGTGGAATGTGAGGCTTGCCGCCAAGCCTATTGGGACTATCTCAACCTTGCTGCCCAGCAATTCGCCGAGCGGGAGGGCGATCCTCGCCTCTCCTCGCGCGAGGCTCAGGACTGTCTCAACTCCGAACTCTTAACCCGTCGCTTCTTCGAGCGCGCCGAGAAGGAAGGCATCGTTTTCTCGCAAGATGTTGGAGAAGAAGCGAGAAAGCTTGCTCCTCAGCCACAGGTCCTGCCGAAACGGCTTTGGTGGCCGAAGCCAGCCTTAGCCCTAGCTGCTACCGCCCTGATTGTTGCCATGATCTCTACTGCCTACTTCTACGGAAAGGGATCGTTCCAAGCTGGATTGCGCTCGACGCGGACGCAACCGGTCACCAGCGTCGGAATTGACGCCCCTGTATCATCCTTGAGTCAGCGAATCGCTGAACTCACCGCTGTAAACCTACGCCTCCAGTCGCAAATGGACGGTCTAAGAGCTGAGTTGCGCAAGGCGAATGCGCGGCTAAATGTTTCCGACACAGAGTTCCAATCTGTGTCACAGAATCGCCGAGAGCTCGAATCCCAGCGCGACGCATTAGACGCTCGATTGCAGAACCTTCAGCAAGAAGTTGCCGAGTCACAGGCGGCGGTGAGCAACGCTCAGCAAGAGGCGGCGAAGCTGCGAGAACATTCAGGCGATCTGGAAAACACGTTGGTCGCGGAGCGAGTCAAGATTGAAGACCTCACAGAGGACCTAAAGGACAAGTCTGCCGCATTGGATAAGGAGCGGGAACTTCTTGCCGTTGGCCATGACGTGACCGAACTCATGGGCGCGCGTAATCTGCATATCGTCGATGTCGTTGATACCGATGCCCGAGGCAAGACGCGCCCGGCTTTTGGCAGAATCTTTTTCACTGAAGGCAAGTCGTTGCTCTTCTACGCGTACGACCTGAACCCGGCAAAGATTCAGAAGGCAGACTTCCAGTATCGCGTGTGGGCCAGAAAAGAAGGCCAGGATAAACAATTGCGAAATCTCGGAGTCTTTTACTCCGATGACAAGTCGCAGAGGCGCTGGGTGTTCAAATGCTCCGACCCGAAGGTGCTCAACGACATTGATTCGGTTTTCGTCACGCTGGACCCACCGCAGGGTGATCCTTCGCACCCCCATGGCCCTAACCTGATGTATGCCTATCTAAAGGGTCAGCCGAACCACCCGTAGGGGCGCGTCGGTCGCGAAGGCATGAATTGCTTGCTGCACAGAGTTGCCTGCCACTGACAGTTGGAATCTCGTCCAACTTTTTCCTCAGTGTCACGATCAATTAACTTTGACCACGTGGGACAAATCGTCTTTCCGGCAGGGATAGGTGGGTGACAGGAGAAAATTGCCCGTGCCCACTTTCAATGGTTTCCGTCAATCGAGCCCGGCGACAGCCGTGCTGCTGGCCATTTGTGGCGTTGTCACTCTGACCTGTAGCCTATTTTTATCGCCCTGCGCTTTCGCGCAGTCGGAGTCTGCATCAGTGTCGGGTCGAGTAACAGACCAGGACAATCTTGTGATGCCGGATGTGGAAGTCGAAATCAAGAACGTGGATACGAGTTTCTCTTACACAACCAAGACGAACGGTGACGGATTCTATTCCTTCCCAATCCTACAGCCCGGAAACTACTTGATGAACGTTCACAGGTTGCAATTCCGCTCTGTGTCGGTGACGGGGATTGTGCTGCACGTGCAGGATAATGTATCTCGAAACTTTGTGCTGCAAGTTGGCTCGGCTGATGTGTCGATCACTGTAACGGCCGACCAGAACAACATCAACACGCAGGATGCCACCGTGGGCACGGTGGTGGACCACAAGTACATAGAAAACATACCCTTGAACGGTCGGAGCTTTCAGGATCTCATCCTGCTAACTCCGGGCGTGGTTACGAGCAGCCCTCAGAGCACTCTCGGCCACATTGGTGAGCAGGGAGAATTCAGCGTGAACGGTCAGCGTACAGAGTCAAACTATTACTCGGTTGATGGCGTGAGTGCCAACGTAGGAGCGTTCGCAGGCGCTCCCTCCGGGGTGAGTACTCCGGCGATCAGTGGCTCTCTTCCTATGGCGACGGCGCTTGGAACTACTCAGGGATTGGTCTCCGTTGATGCTCTCCAGGAATTTCGCGTGCAGAGTTCGACGTATTCTGCCGAATACGGTCGGAACCCGGGCGCGCAGTTTTCCTTCGTTACCCGCTCCGGAACGAATCAGTTACACGGTTCAGCGTTCGAGTACTTGCGAAACAACGCTTTCGACGCCAACGACTGGTTCAACGGCTACGATAGCCTGCCGAAACCTGCCGAGCGACAGAACGACTTTGGCGGGACGCTGGGCGGGCCGGTCACGATTCCGGGTCTCTATGACGGAAAGGACAAGACGTTTTTTTTCTTTTCCTATGAAGGGCTCCGACTAGATCAGCCCCAAGAAGCGACTACTAGTTTTGTACCGACTGTCGCGTTGCGGGAGTCGGCTCCCGCAGCGCTGCAACCGGTCCTAAACGCATTTCCCGTGCCTAACTGTCCAAGCTCAGCTACAAACTGTACCAACAATCTTGGCAATGGCTTGGGCGAATTCATCGGGACATGGTCAAATCCGAGTCAAATTGACTCAACCAGTATTCGTCTCGATCACGCGATAGGTACCCGGCTGAAAGTGTTCTTTCGCTTCAGCGACACGTCTTCCAGCCTAGACTCGCGGGTGGGCGGACCTGAATCAGATCCCGCATACTCTTCCTTGAGGGCTTACACATCTCGGGCGTTTACGCTGGGAACCACCGCCGTAAAGTCAACTCATGTCGCGAACAGCTTTCGGCTCAACTACACCTCGAATGAGACGACGACGTCAACGTCAATTGGTAGCTTCGGCGACAATACGGTTGTGAGCCTGAAACAGCTGCAGGGATTTACTGCACCAAATAGTGGACTTAATGTGATTCTCGATTTCCCCGGCTATTATGCTCCGCTCTCGGAGTATCAAGTGTCGGGCAAAACTGAACAGTGGAATGTTGTGGACACGGTCAGCGCGGTGTTGGGCCGACACGATTTTAAGTTTGGCGTGGATTACCGGAGGATAGCTTCCGTTGGAGTGCCGCCGCAGCAGTACGCCGGTTACTATTATTTTGATGAAGGAGCAGTTCAAGCGAACTCTCCCGGCTTCTCGTTTGGCGTCACCTCCGCAAGCGCGTATCCGGTCTATGTGAATTTTTCAGCCTTTGCTCAGGACGAATGGCATGTTAGCTCAAGGTTGAGCCTTTCGATGGGATTGCGGTGGGACGTCAACCCGGCCCCTGGAGCGTCGAGCGGGATCGTTCCGTACACGCTCGTGGGCGAAGGGAATCTGGGCACGATGACGCTCGCACCTGAGGGCACTCCGCTTTGGAAGACGACATGGTTTAACTTCGCGCCGCGCCTAGGCGCAGCATATATTGTTCGAAGTACCCCAGGATGGGAAACAGTTGTACGCGGGGGAGGCGGACTTTTCTTCGATACTGGGCAGCAAGTTGGCTCAGCAGGCTATCAAGGCGTGGGCCTGTCGGCGTTTGCTTATACCTCAGGAGGCTTTCCCGTTCCCCCGGCTGAACTGATAGCGCCCATCGTCAATCCGCCCGTGCCGCCTTACGGCACCGTCTATGGTTTTTATCCACGATTGCAATTGCCTTACACCTTGCAATGGAACACAAGCGTCCAACAAGCGCTTGGCAAGTCGCAAGCACTCACAGTCTCGTATGTGGGTTCCCATTCCGGGAGATTGTTGCAAGACAATGAGATTAATGCCGGAGCCTCCAATCCGAACTTCGGGACCATTCTCCTTTACGAGAATGGACTTACATCGGACTACAACGCTTTACAATTGCAGTTTCAGAGGCGGTTGAGCCAGGGCCTACAGGCGCTGGCCTCATACACTTGGTCGCACTGCCAGGATTACGGGTCTTTCAACGTCGCACTGTCCTACCAACGTGGAAACTGTAACTTCGACGTGCGGCAGAACTTTTCATCAGCCTTTTCCTATGAGTTGCCAAACGTGTCGCAGAATCGTGCTATAGGTGCCCTTTTGCACCACTGGGGGCTTGACGACCGATTTACCGCGCGAACGGGATTCCCCGTCACCCTGCAAAGCGGGCTTAGTGTTGTGAATCCCGCGACAGGGGGGGCGTACGATGGCGGTCTAAACATCGTTCCCGGCCAGCCGTTTTATATCTATGGTTCTCAATGTGCCGCAGTCTATGGGAACGGCCTGTCGTGTCCAGGGGGGCGAGCGATTAACCCGGACGCCTTCTCGGAGCCGGCCGCTGGCGTCGTGGGCAACGCACCACGGAACTTTGTCCGAGGGTTCGGCGCCTGGCAGATGGACCTGGCCGTGCGTCGAGAATTTCCGATCCACGAACGACTGAAGCTGCAGTTCCGCGCGGAGGCTTTCAATATCTTCAACCACCCAAACTTTGGAACCATCAATGCGACTTATTGTGCGCCTGGACCGGGATGCACGTTCGGCCTAGCAACCGCGACCCTCGCATCGAGCCTGGGCGTATTGAGCCCTCTTTACCAGCAGGGTGGCGCTCGGTCCATGCAGTTGGCTTTGAAACTGATCTTTTAGCGCGATACTTTCTCTTTGTTTTGGAGCTCGGGCAATCACAAAGGGGGAGTATGCCTCGCATCTGGAGATGTCTTTCGATTTTCTTGGCCGTTCTGGCCGCATTCAGCGCATACGGCCAAAGTGGTTTGCAGCCCACGAAACGGCCCATTAGCGTCTCTGATGGCGTCACCATGACTCGCTGGGCCGGGAAGAGCGAGTCAGTCGGTGGTGACTCTGGCGCACACATTGCGAACTTTTCGCCGGACGGGAAACGGTTCGCTCTGGTGCTGAGCAAGGGGAACCTGGAACAAAACACCAACGATTTTTCTCTCCTTCTGTATCAAACCGCCGATGCCTTGCAGGCGCCCAAGCCGGAAGTTTTATTGAAAATGTCTTCTTCGTCGGAACGCGACGCCATCAGCAAGATTCGCTGGCTGGCCGACAGCGACACGCTGGTCTTTCTAGGGGAGAATCCAGGCGAAGTCTCTCAACTGTATTCTTTCCAGATTGGCAATCGAATGCTGAAGAAGCTGACGAACCAGCCAACAGCGATTATCAACTACGATATCACAAGGAATGGCCGCACGATCGCGTTCGTGGCCGAACCGCCTGCGCCAAAAGTCGTGGATAGGGGACAAGATCGTTCTCGAGAGATTGTCATTGAAGGGCAGTACCTGTACCAGATTGTTGCAGGCGACTACTCTGTGCTTGAAGGTAACAAAGTCTTTTGGCAGATGGCTGGGTCGTCGCCGCGGGCCGTGCAAGTTGCGCGGGGATATTCTCCTGATCGCGGGCCTATCCTTCTGTCGCCGGATGGCCGGTATCTTTTGTTCTCAGCAGGATTGGCAAATGACCGCATCCCGCTCGAGTGGGCTGGATATCGCGACGATTGGTTGCGGCAGATTTTAGCTGCAAGGGTCTTTGACAATGCAGCCTCCGGCCTCGAGCAATACCTTCTGTTTGACAGTGAAATTGGTTCGACGGACCTTTTGATAAATTCGCCAATCCTTGGCGGCCATGCGGTCTCCTGGAGTGAAGATGCGAGATCAATCTTTTTGTTGTCGTCGTATCTCCCATTCGACGTAACGGACGCGGCAGAGCGCAAGGCAAGATCGCAGACCAAGTACCCGGTCGAAGTGAATCTTCCCAGCCGGGAATATCGGAAAATAACCAAGGGGGAAGTTCCAGCCAAACAGGTTCAAATATCGCCAATCGAAGTAGTTTTGGAACAGGATGTCAACACCCCGGCGAAGCTCTACGCCACCGATCCTAAAACCCATGAGAAAGTGCTCCTTCTGGACTTGAACCCGCAATTTGAGGAATTGCAGTTTGGCCGGGTGGAAACCATCGAGTGGGAAGCTAGCGGGGCGAAAGTCATCGGGGGCCTCTACCTTCCTCCAGACTACCAGCCCGGCAAACGATATCCGCTGGTAATGCAAACGCATGGCTTCGTGCCGGCTGAGTTCTCCATGGACGGCCTGTCGGAATGGAGCAGTGGATTCGCCGCCCGCCCGCTCGCCGCCCGGGGCATCGTGGTGTTACAGACCTACAAATTCGACAGTCAAAAGGAATATGACCGCATCGGCAACGACAGAGGCTTGGGCGCAACTTTGGAAGAGTCTTTCAAGAATTTCAACGCGCTGGCCTACGGAGGAGCGATCGACTTCCTGGACAAGAAGGGCATGATTGACCGAAGCCGCGTGGGGATAGTCGGTTTCAGCCGGACGGTGTGCTTTGTCGGGTACACCCTGACGCACTCGAGGTACCGATTTGCAGCCGCAAGTCTTGTCGATGGGATTGATTGTGGATATTTCGCTGAACTGTCGTATCCAACACTAGCTTGGGACTTCGATGCATTAAACGGCGGCGCTGCACCGTTTGGCGACGGGCTGAAATTGTGGTTGAAGAATTCCCCAGGGTTTAACCTGGATAAAGTCGAAACACCGATGCGGCTCGTGGCGCTCGGAGATCGCTCTGCATTGCTACTCTGGGAATGGTATGTCGGGCTTTCTCTGGAGAAAAAGCCCGTGGACTTTGTATTAATTCCCGATGCAAACCATCGTTACGGGAAGCCTGCCGAATGCATGTTGAAACAGCAGGGACTTGTGGATTGGTTTACGTTCTGGCTGAAAGGGGAAGAAGACCCTAACCCCGCCAAGACGCAGCAGTATGCCCGTTGGCAAAAACTTCGCAAGAAAAGCATCGCAATGTCTTCGACGCGAAACCGCTAGCGAGCTTTCAGCGACGATCCTGCTGACGATACCGAAGGCCTTCCGCGCTAGCAGGCGCGCACCTACTCGTTGCCCTCATAGGCTGCACCTGTTGCCTTATGGATGATATGAGTTTCCTGATAGGCCGAGCCTTTTGCGGTACGTCAGGCAAAGCCACAACGCACCGTGGTAGACGTGGGCGATGTACGCATCGGCGATGGCAGCCTTGTTCTCATTGCTGCACCATGTTCAGTGGAACAGCCCGAGCAGTTGTTTTCCACCGTGCGAGCGGTAAAGAGCGCTGCAGCCCAGTTTTTGCGTGGTGGTCGTACAAACCGCGTACCTCGCCGTATGACTTCCAGGGCGCGGGAGCAGAGGCGTTGCTGTTGCTGCAGGAGGTGCGGAAAGAACTCGATCTGCCTGTGGCCACCGAGGTAATGAGTACGGACGAACATTGGTCAACGCGATTGACAAGTTCTAGCGGAAAACCGGAAAAAATTCCGCCCGCCCTGGTACGAAGTGCAGTTCCGGGCGGTATATGTACATAGAGTGGGTTCTGAGGGATCGGTGTCGAGCCAATCCTTCCTCAATGGCCGACAAGAGGCTGGCCAACGATGGTGCGTGCGGCATTAGGACGCGACGGGAGGCAACTTCGAGGTCTGAAATACCAGAGATGACGCTGCGAGAGTCCGCCTAGATTCGTCTGCTGCGGGGATGAATGCCGGAATGAGGGGGCGAGGAGCCTTGGTGTCACGATGATCGGTAAGCGGACAATGGCCGGTTCGGACTATCGGTGGCCACTCAGGTGATCGTCCGGATCTCTTCTGCGGTCGTGCCCGAGTCCATGGCCTCTTCGTACTTGGAGTACGTGCAGAGGTGTGAGATCCCTTGTTATGAGGTGGCCAGCGGGCTCATCGGAGTTTCCGTATTGCAGAAGCCCTTCGTTGCTTATGTGGAATTAATGACGGTCTCGGTGTGGCAATCGGAAGAGGCGCTGGAACGGTTCGTCAGAGATCAATTGCCTGCGGATCATACCGAGGCCAGCGGTGGGGCGATCGAATTGTCAGAGCGTATTTATGAGGTTGTCCTCTCTCGTCCAGGCAAACTGCGCGTGGCCGACCTCAGAGAGCCGGAGGAATCCGGGTGAGCAGACTTTAAGCCACGCTAACATCCGCAGCATGGTCGGGAGGTTTTTACGGTCAACAAGAAGCTTGGTGCAACCGAGGTGCAGCGATATCCAATGGTCCTTATTTAATTGTTGGACGATGGTAGCGTTTTTTGGACTTCGCCGCTCTGATGGTAGCGTGGCCATGGTAGACAAAGGATGACGCGCTGTAGCCCTCCCCTGATGGGCCGTCGTCAAGAGATGACGGCCCTTCGCTTTGTTTGAGCGCAGAAAACGAGCAGGACAACATCGCGGGAGCGTTTAGGGCCTGCCTGCGGTTGACGCATTCGAAGGCTGTTTTGGCAGGAGTGGATGAATCCAGGAAAGCCGGTAACATGCAGGGTGAACCTCATCAGGTCGAAAGTCCATCGAGCCTGGAGCTGACAAAATGAGACGT
>Ga0209517_10005708_pt1 | contig 15703 bp, 20 predicted proteins | sample PeaSoiMetSII2010_FD_187695 | JGI IMG/M metagenome (GOLD analysis project Ga0209517, IMG submission 187695) | Peat soil microbial communities from Weissenstadt, Germany - SII-2010 (SPAdes) (version 2) | ecosystem: Environmental > Terrestrial > Soil > Wetlands > Peat | place: Germany... | reverse complement strand
CGAGCGCCGCATCGAACGGTTGGAGCGCGGTGCCCACGTTGGTGCTGACGTTGAAAGGGCGCGCGCCGTCTTTCACGCCTATACAATGGTCAAGGACCATCCCGAGCAGGCCACTGATGACGACCGCGCCTTGGCTGCGATCACGTCGCACGAAGATCGGTGGCGCGCCTTCGGTACTCTAATCGACGCCGCAGGCGGACTGGAAGCCGCAGTGCGAGCATCATATGAGATCGTGGCCGAGAGGAAGCGGCAGCAAGATACAGCCGTCGTCGCCCACCACTCGTCCTCGACGAAACTTAGAGTACACTCGGAAGCTATTGCAGACGATCAACAAGCGATTTGAGAGGAGGCATTGCCGACTCAGTTGAGCGGTAACTAAGAAACCCTTGCACTGATTTGAGTAACACGCTTTGATGGATGGTACCTTGAGCGGCTGAGGGGTGCGCGGTGCCGCTTTCGTTTAAGACAAGCACGGTTACGGTGGGAGACCTGCTATGTGGCCCGAACGTGTTTCGGATGCCCATCTTTCAGCGGGCATATTCCTGGGACGACGAAACTGCTCTTGAGCTTTTTAATGACCTTGATGAGGCTATGGACCGCGCCAAATCTAAGGGAAGTGGCTCATATTTCCTCGGCCCAATAATTCTCTCCCACAATTCTTCCACCGCGCCCTTTGAGGTCGTCGACGGACAGCAGCGGCTCGTTACCATCACAATAATTCTGGCTATCTTGCGGGACCTTCTTCCCTTGGGAAAACTGCAGCAAGAACTCCAGGAGGCTATAAAGCGCCCTGGCCAAGAGCTACTTGGTCTCCCAGAGTCGCCGCGAATCCGCTTACGCGAAATCGATCAAGAGAGCTTGGAAGTCTGGGTCCAACAACCCGGCGGAACGGATCAGCTGCCAGGAGAGGCTCCTACAGAGGCAACCGATCGGCTCCTAACGGTAATCCGGGCTATCCAGAGTGGGATTGGGAAAGTAGATGACCGTTACGTAAAGCGCCTTTCGCAATTCATCTGTGCTAACTGCGTTCTTTTGCAAATTGTTGCCCCTAACCTCGACGATGCGTACGTCCTATTTCGGAGCTTCAACAGCAGAGGAGTGCCTCTGAACGAACTGGATATCATCAGGGCTGAGCTTGTTGGCACGACGGGCGACTATGATCCTCAACTAGCTAGCCAGATTGCTCAATGCTGGGATCATATCCAGGCGGAGCTTGGTCACGACGAGCTTCTTGTTTATGTGCAGACTATTGTTGGGCTCGTAGCGCCTTATGCGGAAGAAATGGACTTGCGAGATGTGCTCAGGACAGTACTCAAGGTCCCGAAGACTGCCGTTCAATTCAAGGCTTTTCTGACGGCTTTCCTTACCTCGTACGAAGCCCTCGACGAGGCGTCGCTTGATTTCGGCCCGACCAGCGATGCCATAAATCGAGTCGTGCATTGCTTGAAAAACTTGCCGTTCGACGACTGGCGAATACCCGTTCTCGTATGGCTCGCCATGAAGCATAGTGCGCTGGAAACCTATAAGTTCTTGCGTGCTCTCGAAGCGCTCGGATTAGGCATGATGATCACCAATGCGACCAAGTTGCAGCGAGCTAAACGTTTTCGATTGGTCAAAACTGAAGTGCTTGCGGACACGGCGCTATCTCATAATGGCAACCTGTACATGACGAATGCTGAACACACAAAAATTAGGGACAGCCTTCGCGGACCGGTGTCAGCTAGAAAGAAATTTGTCCGACACCTGTTGCTCCGCCTCAATGCCGAACTGCTGGACAAGAACATTCCCCCATACTTTCCTCACGAGGCCACCATCGAACACGTCCTACCACAGCGACCCCGAGCCAACAGTCGCTGGACGGCGATGTTCCCAGATTCAAACAAGCGCAAATATTGTTGTGAATTGCTGGGCAATTATGCACTGCTCACTTCAGCCCTAAACGCTAAGGCGCGGAATTACGAGTTCGGTGTTAAGCGGCGATCGATTTTCGCCATGTCCAACGTGAATATGTTTCCTCTAACGGGAAACTTGGTTACGTTCGAGACGTGGACGGAAAGGGACATCATACGAAGACAAGGACAAATGCTCTCCCTGTTGGAAGGCATTCTAGGCGTCTCCTTAGGATGGCCGGCAACTGCTGCAGCTGAATGAGTAGCCACCTTTTCAGATGAATCTCGGTTCATCATCGGGTGTTCGTCAAGCGTATTGCACGCGGTCGGCTTCTTCCGACTTCTCCAGATTCAGCCAGATTCAGGGTGACTGTGCTGCCGTAGCCGCCACCGGACATGTGAAAAGCAACGAACCCTCGGTTGTGCAGATACCGATAGCCCCTTCCCCCCTTGGCATTCCGGGCGTTGAGGAGCGAGTGCGGGTTGGAGACCTTCTTACGGCGGCGGTCACAAGAGAGGGCCTGGAGGCTCTCTCATCCCACAAAACAAGAAGCAAAAAGTCCTTCGCCTTACGTTCGGTACACGGGCACCAGTATGGCGGCGCGATGCGGGACACTACGATAATGACGATCCCGCTCACCCGCCAGATTCCACATATTTTCGGTGCCGCTGCAGACGTCTAATGAGGGCCGCTTTGCAATTCGCACGGTGTTGCCCGCCAATTACCGCGTGGATCCAAACGGATCCTGGGTACGCGTAAAGCACCTACATTTCAAATTATTCGCCGATGGCGAGCAGCCTCTGACGACACAAATATTTCTTTTACCAGACGATTACACTGACACCGACCTGCTGTACAAACCGGAGCTCGCTACGGAGCTGCGCAAACTTCAATCGCAGGACATGCGTCCAGAGTTTCAAGCACGTTTCGACTTCGTGCTGAAGAGAGTCTCGATGACGGGTTATATCCTCGCCGCTGCAAGCCGCCGTGCGTCAATCTAAAGCTAAGAACAAGTCTGCGTGTCAAAAACCCATACCTCGAGGTGCGCAATCAATGCCCCACCAGTATGCCGACGTGCCGGTCCGCGGCCATCCACCGTCCAACCAGCTTGGAGCTAGAGGAGGCAGCCTGATGCCGGGCATTGACCGCAAGGCGCGACCGGCTATGCGCGTCGATGCTTGAGAAAACCGGCGGAAGGGGAAAGACGGAGAGATCGTTCTGACGGTCCGCTGAGCGGCCGCGTAGAGCGTGCTAATCGGTCAACGCATTGGCATCTGAATAGGCAAGGCCAGCAAAGTCCGCGGCAGTGTAGCTGCCGGCGGGGCGCGCGTCACATCTCGCCGGGGAACCGAGCGAAAGCTTGATGTCGGTGTATGCCGGTCCCTGATGCAAGAGTCTGATAGTCTCGGCAATCACGAGACTTGCGGCTGCCGCACCGACGAAAGGCACCGCGATCGATTTTCCTGCAAGCTCAATTCGCCCGCACTCATCTCCGGCCAGTTCGAGATATGCGGGGTTCTCGGCGGCCGCAAGCTCTCTTCGCTTGCGTTCCTTTTCCTGTTCTTCCTCGTCGAGATCGGGCCATAGCTCCTGAGAAGGGCGCGGATTGGGAAGGGTATGCAGGCTTATCGTGTCAAAATTGTTTGGCGTTCCGCCAAGCCCGCTTTCAACGACGCGGAGGAATTGAGCCGTGGCAAGGTCCCGGCGCGCCGCGTTGGAATCGAAGCCGCAGAGTGCCAGCCCCGGCTCATCGCGCCGGCAGCGAAAGCTGGAATCGAACGGCCGCTCGATCAGCCTGGTTTGAAAGCCGCGTTCCGCAAGCCAGTCGTTGCAGACCCGCGTTTTGTAGCGCCCGATCTCAGACCGCGCGAAGATGAGGCCGGTCTCGACATTTGCGGCTTCGACCTTATCAAAGTCGTTGAGAAAAACATCAACGGCGCCGGGACCCCGGTACCGGAGCGTTGCGAGGCACCACAGATAGGCGTTGCCGAGATGGCCCAACCCCAGGACCCACAGTGCCCGCGGCAGGAACTGAACGGGAATGCCGAGCGCGGCAGGATCGCGTACATCGGCGCCCGGTTGCCAAAGCGACAGGGCGATGGTCCGGCGGCCTGCCTCGATGCTCAGGTCGGCAAACGAGAGGAACAGCTCCGAAACTGCGAGCGCGGCAGCAAGAGTGCCTGCCAGTGAACAATACTCACGCTCTGGCAGCCGGTCTGTCGTGCCGGCCGGGCCAATCTTGGCAATCCAGGCGTCAAAGGTTAAGCGCAGCGATCCCATTGTTGGTCGTGCGTCACCTAAAATAACCGCCCGCGCTGCCGAGCCATATGTGTCGGTCAGCGCGTCTGGGCCGAGAATGCGGGTCACTTCTTCGCCGAGGTTGCGGTTAAGCGAGGGCCAGACAAGGAGCGGCGCGCGCGTAGTCTCCCGGCTGGCGATAACCCTGACAGCGCCGGGGAAGCATCGTTGAGCGAGGTTAGCGGCGGTCAAAAGGGCAAGCTGCAAGGTATAGGATTGCGCAACGCCTTCACCACAAATAAGGGTCACGGCGTGCTCCTGCCTGCGCTGCCATGCGAGTTTGCCGGGCAGTCGGTCGCGATCGATCAAAAGCTTGGATATGCGGGAGATATCTGAAAGGGGTGCACTCATTTCATTGTCACCAAAGGGTCAGTGCCATCCGGCGCGGGTTCTTGGACGGGCTATGCTCCCGCCATTTGAAGCCACCTAGATACTCATGAACGCCGATGGCGGTCAGCGACCACCATGGGGTGTGCGCAAAATTGGGAACGATGATTGCGGTGTGGCCTCGCACGGGCACCATCGGATTTCTCTGGTCAACCGCGCTTTGTCGGACGATCGGGCCGGGATGGGTGCACATCGGCAAGGACTTCGAGCTTGTGTTCCCTGCAGAAGCTCCATAGCGCTGCCAGGCCGGCGGCGTGGAAGGCAATGGCTCCTGATTGGTGCGCGCCCGGGTCAAGGTCGTCGTAGCAGACATATTTCGTCACCCGACCGCCGTTGCCGTTTCGCATGCCGAGCAGGAACGCGCCGCTCTCACCCCTCCCCTGGCCACGGCGGCGCAACGCAAGGATCAAGCACATCCATAGCAGGATCGGGACGCGAATTGTTTCTGTCGAGGCATCAGACACCGATATAGTCCCCGCAATTCAAAAGCCCATGAAACTCTTCAAGGTAATCGACGATGGTGCGTTGCGGCGTCCAGACCAGGTGCGGCTGCTCGGCTGGCCAGTTCGGATGGCTCTTTGCTGCCACCCTGTCGAAGGGGTGATAAAGCGCGAGGCCCTTCTCCCAGTCCGTTCTGAAGACCCTCGCAAAGCGACTGTTCGGTTTGCCTTTGGGGCGCTTCTCGAATGCCATTACTGCTAGTGTGGCAGGATCCCACAGGGTGCCCGTCGGGGGATCGGTCCTGTAGCCCGCCGCATCGAGGCCAAAGTAGAACAGATCGGGAGCGCCCGCGCGCGGCGCTGCGGTGATCCACAGGACCACCCTCGGCCAGGGCGGCGGCTCGGGCAGGATGTCCGCCCCGGGCAGACCCCATAAGCCTTTTACCTCGCCGCTGCGGAATTCGGCCGACAACAAGTCCTCGGCGAAAAGGCGCTGATCGGGTCGCTCCATGCGCTCAGCCCTGAGGCGTGATCTCCTTTACGAGGTTGAAGCAAAGCGAGCACGCGTCGTGGCCAACCAGCTCGCCCAGGTGCTGGTCCGATCGCGGCTGCTCGTTGTCGTCACAGATATGAAGGACATATTCGGTGGCGGCTGCCGGGTCCAAATGGAACTTGCGGCGTGCCCACTTCGTCACCACCGCCACCGTCGCCGCCGGCGAAAACCTTCTCTTCTTGGAGCCCCCTCCGAAGTTGACCTCGACCGCGACATGCCTGCAGCGGTGGCAATGGACGTGATGATGCGGCCTGATGTTAAGGGCTTCGAGGGTGAGCTCAATATCGACCGGGGCATGCTCGTCGGCGCCGTCTGCCATATCCTCGGGCTCTGCCAACGCCTCCTCGCATTCGCCGACGAAGACGAGAATGTCGTCGTGGCCGTTATGGACGGCTTCAGCGCGCATCAGCACGTCCCTGAGAGCTTCGTTGATGACCGCGCTGATCACCTTCGGCCTCACGCCATGAGCGTGAATGAAGACTTCGATTTCCTGTTCTGGCATCTCTGTCACCTTTATCTGGTTGTCGCGCCGAGACTTGTACTCATCGAGGCGACGTGTCATAGTGGCTGTCCATCACGACAACAATCAATGTCAGCACGCTAGCGTCATAATATTGCGGTTTTACAATGGTTTCCTGGTATTATGTTGTCTTTCTGGACAACAGGTTATGGTAAGGCGGTGGTACCTGTCAAGGGAGGACTGATGGCGCGGCAAGGATTGGGGTTTTTGCTTAAGGCTTTGCGCGAAAGAAGGGATCTTTCGTTGCGGGAACTGGCGCAGCTCGCCGGAATCGATCACGCCTATATCTACCGCCTGGAAACCGGAGATAAGGAATCCCCTTCAGCCGAGGCCGTGTCGAAGCTCATCCGGGCGCTCAAACCCGGGAGACGCGAAGCGGACATGCTGCGGTATCTTGCCGAGCATACGGAGACCGATGCGACCCTTGTTGCGCACGTGCTCAGAGACCCGACGATCGGTTTTGACATTTTCGCCTCGGTGGCGAGCGCGGTTTTTCGCGGCAGCGCGCGGCCGGACTATCCGAAGCTGATCGAGCGGGTGCGCAAAATCCTCGGCGAAGAAGAAGGGAATGGATGAATTCACAGCAGTGCTGAGGGCACGGGCGATCGTCAAAAAAATGAATGCCACCGTCATCCCTGTTTCGGTGGAAGCCTACGTCGCGGCTGCTGGCGCCATTCTTCGCTACGAGGACGATCTTGGTCCCGACGAACCGGGGTGGTCCTTCGAAAATGGCGGCAGGCACTATATCTGCGTCAACGCCAAGGATCGGCCCGACCGTCAGAGATTCACGGTCTGCCACGAGCTCGCTCACATCGTGCTGGGAATCCCCTCCGACCACCAGGGGCTGCCGTGGTGGAGCTACGCGAAAAGATCGCCGGCGGAAATCTGCTGCGATGTCTTTGCGGCGGAGTTGCTTCTCCCCTATGGGTCGTTTAAGCCGCTTGCGGAGAAGGCAGAGATTGGCTTCGCGGCGATTGACGATCTCGCCGGCCGCTTTGCGGCGTCCGCCACTGCGACGGGTTCGCGGTTTGCGGCGGTCGTCAGTGTTCCCTGCGCGTTCGTGATTTCAGAGCAAGGAAAGGTGAGATACGCGTCGCGATCGACCGCTTTGCGCGAGGCAAATGCATGGATCGCACCGCGGTCGGATTTGCCGGTGGGCTCGGTTTCCAAAAGAGTGCGGGCCGGCGAAATTATCGCGGAGGCCGAGGAAGTTGATGCCGATATATGGTTCAGCGATTGGCTGCGCGGCGGCGTGTTGCTGGAGGGAGCGCGGCATCTGAGCCGTTGGGACCAGACTCTTACGCTCCTCTGGTTCGAAGATGAGGAAATGCCTCCTCCAACGCTCGGAAGCCGCGAGGAGGAAGAGGAACTCGGGCTCAAGGAGCTGGATGGAATTCTTCCCTGGCCAGGCAAGAAGCGCCGAAAGTGAAGGGCGTCGATCTTGGCCCTCCACAGGCCACAAGCTGGACAGACCGGGCGATTGCCGATTACGGCAAGGCCATCGAGCTCGACCCGAAAGATGCCGCCGCCTACTCTAATCGCGGCGTTGCCTATGACGACAAGGGCGACGACGACCGGGCCATTGCCGATTACGACAAGGCGATCGAACTCGACCCGAAATCTGCTGATGCTTACTCCAATCGCGGCACCGCTTATGCGCACAAGGGCGACCACGACCGGGCGATTTACGATTTTAGTAAGGCGCTCGGGCTCAACCCGAAAAATGCTTCGGCCTACTACAACCGCGGCCTCGCCTATGACGACAAGGGCGACCACGACCGAGCGATTGCCGATTACAGCAAGGCCATCAACCTCGACCCGAAAGATGGCGATGTCTACAACAACCGCGGTGTAGCCTATGCGGAGAAGGGCGACCACGACCGGGCAATTGGCGATTTTAGCAAGGCGCTCGAGCTCGACCCGAACCTTGCCACTGCAAAGGAAGGCCTGAAGCGGCTGGGGGTGCCACCTTGAGGACTCTACTCCCGCGTTTTGCCCTTGTGCACGCGTCCCTTGCTGACCGGACGCGTCTTGGGTTTGGGCACTGACCGATGCCTCGGCCCGCTCTTTATGGCGGCATCAACAGCGCGCTCGAAGCGCTGCCGCCCGTCCTTGCGAGGGTCGTCTTGCTTCTTTTGAGTCTCGCTCATGGCTGATCCCTGGGATAGGCCGCCCTTTCCAAATTCCGGAGACGATGATGAGGATATCACATATGCCGCTGTTGGACGCGTCATCTCGCAATGGGAGCACGTAGAGTCCGAGCTAAGCCACTTATACGCACTTTTTATCGGCAAGCCTTGGAAAGAGGAAGCCTTCGACGGATATTACGAGGAGGGAAAGACAACCAAGAGCCGCATTAAGTCAGTAGGCATTGTTTCGCATTCCTTTTTCCAAAGAAACCCCGATCAGACCCGAGAAGGTAACTTTACCGCTCTGATGCGATGCGTTGAGGGATTTGCTGATCGACGGCATGAGGTCGCGCACGGCATAGTCAGGCCTATTCAGTGGTATCGCGTAGCCCTGCCTGACTTGGAAGCACCTCCCAATTCCCCTTTTCAATTTTGCGTCGTTCCGCCTCATTATCAACGAAGCTGGTTCGATGAAAACCGGATGCCGCGTTACGTCTACACCTCCAAAGAGCTAATCTACCTTGAGAGCCTTCTGCGCTCCCTTTTGCGAGATGTTATCTTCTTCAAGCGCGACCTTATGCCTTAATTCATCCATTGCTCTGAAAACATCAGCCGCCATAAATTGCGCGCTGCATTACCCCAAGTCGTCAGTGCGCGCCCAGATAAGCCTTGCACCAGGGAGCACCATTTCAGGCGTCGTACAAGGCAGGACCCAAACAGCGCGCATGCCATAAGACACAGTGCAACCCTCCTGCAAGCGGATGAGGGAGGGCGTCCCGAGGCTGCCACTTGATGCCTGACCTGAGCGCATCGAAATCCGAGGCACCCCGATCATCCTGAATGATCACTTCGCCGTCGAGGATGGCGGAGCGGCGTGTGCAGCTTGGCGGCAGCACTGACGATCACAGGATACCGGTGACTCCAATCCAAGTCAGTTCGGGTTAGGCGCGGGCAAGTCCGCCCTGAACGACGAGTCCCATCAGGGCTGGCGAACGCCCTTTTCGATACAAAAGTGCTCGATCTGCAACATGACGCGCTTCTCGTCGCTGGCGTTACGGAACGTCACCTCTACCGCGATGCTGCCTCTGGTAAAAAAGACGACCGGCCTGGGCTGGCGGCATGCCTACAGGCGCTGAGAGAGGGCGACACGCTCGTCGTCTGGAAGCTTGATCGGTTGGGCCGGAATCTGCGGCATCTTGTGAACACGGTTCACGATCTGACTAATCGAGGCATTGGCCTAAAGGTGCTCACCGGTCAGGGTGCCGCCATCGACACCACCACACCTGCGGGCAAACTCATCTTCGGCATCTTGGCTTCGCTCGCGGAGTTCGAGCGGGACCTGATCTCTGAACCCACTCGTGCTGGGCTCGCCTCAGCGCGCGCTCGCGGTCGTAAAGGGGGGCGCAAGCCCAAAATGACCTCCGCCAAACTCTGCCTAGCTATGGCTGCTATGGGTAAACCCGAGACGAATGTCGGGTCCTTATGCGCGGAACTGGGCGTTACCCGATCTACACTTTACCGCCATGTCTCGCCGATTGGGGAAGCGCGGGGCACTGCAGCACGACATCGGGGGAATTTCGATGCGACCCGCAAGCTGCACGCTGGCGCTTACAGACTGTCCGACTAGATGACGCCTACGCCTCGCGCGTCTGGATGGTGACTTCAAGCTTCAGAATTTCGGGATAGATCGCAACGGCGACCCCATGCGATTGCAAACGGTCCCGTCGCTTGCCGGCGGACGTGGCTTTCAATGTGGCCCGCGCGCTGATGCCGAGCGCGACGATTGCGGCGAACGCCTGAAGCTAGGCCGGCAGGTCCGGCATGATGCGACCACTCGCGGGCGTAAGCGGCTAGGCGAACTGATCGCGCAATGACAGACCGCTAGTGAGACTTCGGCGCGACTTTAGGGTCGGCACATCTTTCCATTCTTTGCCATTGAATGCGCTGACGTTCGCCGCGATCACTTCAGTCTTGCATTTTGGGCATCCGAGAAGATTGAAAGCGATCAGCGCTTTTTGGCTCTTTCGATCAAGCGTGCGATCAGGAGGAGCCCAAGCCATCACCCTTTGCACGGTTTGCAGATCACCAGTCCGAAACAACTCTACGATCTTGTCCGCCTCATCGAAGGTCAACTCTTTCGTTTTCTTCGTTTTGAGCTTGCGAAGATATGAGCCGCAATCTGCGCAACGTGGCAGGCCCTTAATAAAGAAGAACGTGGCCGCGCCACCAATTAGGAACCCGATAAACTCGATGCCGGCGAGAGCGTAGCCCATCTGGCCAACTTCGCCGGTATCGAGGCCGCCGCGCCCGACGCGCATGCGGGTTTTCGTCAGGACTAGATCGACATAGCTGGCGAAGTCCACGAGACCGCTGACTTTGCGGCCATCATCGAGGACGAACGTCGCGTAATCGAGGTAGTAGATGAGGATCATGGTCGCAGCCGCCATAATCACCATAAGCATGGCGTCGATGACCGTGGGCTGTATGTGGAAATAGCGCGCGGCGAGGATTGCGCCGCTCGCGCCAAGCATACCAACGCCGATTGCGCCGGCAGGAATGATGAACCACAGTTTGAATGTAAATGGGTTGATGTCGACCATACGGGTTATGATGACATTGGCGACAGCAACCAGAATGCAGGTAAAGGCCATCGCTATGAGTAGGATGACATGCTTCATCACGATGCCTCATCGGTCAGCTCTGCAACGAGCCTGTCTGTGTCAAGTGCAAATTCTTTCCAGGCAGCGCCAGCAACCAGGCCGATGACAAAGCCTCCGAGGTGCGTGGCGTAAGCAACGCCCCCGGCGCTCTCGCCAACTGCAAGCGCATTCCATAGCTGGAGTGCGACCCATACCGCAGCGAAAAACCAAGCGCGCAAGTACGGCACGCGCAAAAACGGGATAATGCGCAGCTTGGCCTTCGGAAAGACAATCGTGTAGGCCCCCATTAGGAACGACAGTGCGCCGGATGCTCCGATGATCGGAACGTGTGAGGCCGGTCCTATCAGCCAAGAGCTGAGGAAAGACAAAGCACCGAGCCCGACAAAAGCAGTGGCGAACGCGATGGGGCCGACAAGGTTCTCAATTGAGCGCCCGAACGCGATGAGGAAAATGAGATTGCCGACTAGATGGACCAGCCCGGAATGGAAGAACTCGGCAGTGAATAACGTGTACAGCGATGCGACAGGGTGCAGGCTGAAGTCGATTGGCACAAACGCAAACATCCGAACAATTTGCGCGTTCGCGCCTGGAACCATGCCATAGACAAGAGTCGCGACGGTGCAAAGGCCTACGATGATATAAGTCGCGACGGCTATGCGCTTGCGGCGCAGGTTATCCCCAAACACCACGACCATTGGTAGCCCCTCAGTCGAGGCACAATCGTGCGATGGAAATCATTGCTGGTGCAAGAGCCGAAATTGGTGGTGAGGGATCAGACGTACGGGCGCACCACCCGGATATGATGCGCTCAACTAATTCCCTTAGGGCCGGCATCGCGCAAAGCGCGCCGGGCTCGCTTCAGCACGTGCTCGCGGTCGTAAAGGTCGAACTCCGTCATTTCCCGCTGGTCGCTCCAATGTGTGGCTTCGGCTACTTCGATCCCAAGAGCACGCGAGCCGAACTCACAACGGAAGTCAGGCCGCTCACCCTTCTCAATGGAAATTGGAAATTCTAGCCGGTCAACCTCAGCTAGAGTGAAGATGTATCGGCGCATACACCACCACTCTCTCTGCTCATGAGTGCGGGCGTCCGGCCCCGTACGGGGTCCCACCGCGCAGCCTAAGGTCCCGAAGGTGTGTGCGAGGTTTGCCGAAGTACCGATCTCGATCCTATTCGACTGGGTTGCATACCGCGCACGGGCTCGCCCTGACCCAGCTTTCATGGGCTCCCCGGACGCTTCCGGTGCGGATTGGGTGTCGGCAGACGTGGTATCGGCGTGAGCGCCGTGGTCGAGGTGAACCTCTGGCGTAGTTCCTTCCTCGGGCCCGGCGGGCTGAAGGTTTGGTTGATGATGACCGGGGGCCTCTCTGGCGCAGGTGAAAGTCTGGGCGCGGCCAGCGTTGCAGCAGCAACCAATATCCCAGCATACAACGCTGCCTTGGCTTCGGCAGGCCAGTCGGCAATGTCGAAGAGGCGAGCAGCCTTAGGGCTGATCTTCTCCGCTTCCGTGCGTGCTTGCTTCAAATCAATCGCGTCGTCGCGGACTTTCTCCACGAGGGCGACCAGGGCCCTTCTCGCCTCCACTGGAATATTGGCGTCGAGAATTAAGTGAAGCCGATCTGAATAGGCTTCATAGGTGCCGTTGACAAAGCGGGCGTCGCCGCCGCAGTGAGGACAATTGGTAACGCCGGAGCCTTGCAAGTTGACCTTCACACCAGGGCGAATGGCAATGGTGCCAATGGCCTCGAAGATGCCGCACGTCGGACAGTACGCGGGCGGATATATGAAGTCGGAGCGGACGGACTTAGCGTTCATTGTTCTGCGAGCCCTCGGTGCGAACGGAATCACTCAGGCATTATCCAATAACCTTCATATCCGCCAACGTCGGTCCCCTGTCCACAATCAAGTGCGACGCTGCTCTAGACCTTTGGGGATAATAAGCGTCAGGCTTACGATGTCTCTATGACAGTCGATGCTTACTATCGACCCACACCGCTCCTACAGGCATTATCTCGTGGATGTACGTTCGAGGACACGGGACACGGGGCCAGCGATACCATCCTGATATGAACCATTATCCGAGCTGAAGGCGGGGTGAGATTTCTCCTGGATACACGCACCAAATAGTTTGACATGCAAAATAGAAACACCTCATGAATCTCGACTTCAAGCCCGCCAAGGGTTTCCTCGTGCGGTGTAGATTCTTTGAGGATATTGGCTCGGGCAAGGAGAGTGGGTTTTTGGTAGGGCGGGCGATTCTTTTGCTGATGCTGCTTTCATGCTCAGTAGCCCGTTAAGCCGCAGCCAAGATTGCAGCCCGATGGTCGAGGCGTTGTACGGCCCACGAAAGGAAGGGGGACGCATGCAGAGTCAATGACATAAGTGGAGGACTTGCATCGCTCAACCTCGCCGAAGATGCTCACCTTAAGAACGTGAGCGCCTTCGGGACCGATGAGCATCATCTTCGGGCTTCGACGCCATCCGTGGGCATCCCGTAATGGGAGGTCCCCCGAGCATGGGGAATAGGAACATGGGCACTTCCCACGAGGCTCCTTCAGTGGATGACATGATGGCACGCGCAGCTGGATTTCTCTCGATTGAACCGCGCGGCCTAAACCGGATGAAGGCGGCGGCGTATGTCGGCGTCTCCCCTTCTCTCTTTGACGAAATGGTGGGCGATGGCAGGATGCCTTCACCAAAGAAAATCAATAGCCGGAGGGTCTGGGATCGTCGCGAGCTTGACGACTCCTTTGATGCTCTTCCCAGAAAGGAAGAGCGCGACCCGTGGGATGGCGTCTTGAGCGCATGAAAGTCGATTTGCCATACATCCGCGAGGACAGAGATCGCCACGGCAACTGGCGCATCTACGTCAGACGAAAGGGGCGAAGCATCAGGATCGACGCCAAGCGGGACACGCCGGAATTTCTTGACGCCTATCGCGCCGCACTTGCAACGCTCGAAAACACGCCGCGCGGTGCCACGCATAGCGCTGAGCCCAACACGTTTAGCTGGCTCATTGAGAACTACTACAGTTCCCCCGAGTTCAGGAGAGAGCTAGGTGACCGAACGCGGTATGTCCGGCGGGGCATTCTAGACGCGCTTGTGCAGGAGCACGGCGACAAGCCGTTCATCGTGAAGCCCAAGCATGTGCGCAAGCTGCGCGACGCCAAGACAGATGCTCCCGAGGCAGCGAATGCTCTCGTGAAGGCGCTACGGCAGGTCTTTAAATGGGCGGTTGAAGCTGAACACACCGACAGCAACCCCGCCAAAGAGGTGCCATACATCAAGACGGGCTCGCAGGGCTTTCATTCGTGGGCCATCGAAGAGGTGCGCCAGTATGAGGCACGTAATCCGATTGGGACACGCGCACGCCTAGCACTTGCTCTGCTGCTCTACACGACCCAGCGACGTTCCGACGTGGTTCGCCTCGGTCATAAGATGGCGCACAAGGGTTGGCTCAAATTCACTCAGGCCAAAAACGCCAAGCGCAAACCCATCAGCCTCGAAATCCCCATCCTTGCAGAGCTGCAACGGATCATTGGCGCTACGACGCCGCTGGGAAAGGACACCTATCTCGTCACCGAGTTCGGCAAGCCGTTCTCGGTGGATGGATTTGGCAATCGGTTCCGCAAATGGTGCGACGAGGCCGGGTTGCCACATTGCTCGGCGCACGGATTGCGCAAAGCGGGTTCGGCGCGCCTCGCGGAGCTTGGAGCGAGCGACCGCGAAATCATGGCGATCACTGGACATCAAACTGCGAAGGAAGTTGACCGCTACACCAAGGGTGCGCGCCAGAAGGAGCTTGCGGCGAGTGCTATGGAGAAATGGGAACGGGGGCGGAACGAATAACTGTCCCACCCTAGTATCCAGGGTTGTCCCACTTTCCCTAAGTCCTTGATGGTGCATCGGAATGAAATGAGGGTGGTGCCCAGGGGCGGAATCGAACCACCGACACGCGGATTTTCAGTACGCATTCCGACAGGTAGAAGAAAGCTCCGAGGACAAAAATGGATCGACAACGGTGACAGGTAGTGCCAAGACCCTAAACTTTCGGGCCCTAGCTCCATAACTCTGATTTTGTTGGCGACCCCAGTAGGATTTTAACCTGCGACCCTCAGATTAGGACACCGAACTACTCCATCGCGCGACCGCGCAGATCGAATGAGGGGTAAAATGTGGGTCGTACCGATACCTGAGTGATTATAAGAATTGCATTACAATAACATATGCCAATTATCTGGCGGAGAGGGTGGGATTCGAACCCACAGTACGGTTACCCGTACAACGGCTTTCGAGTTCTAAGATTCCCGTGACGGTGCGTGTCACCGTGTAGCCAAGCGTGTGCTCTGGTTAGCCGTTTCTGCCGCGGCCATCCTAGCTTGTGACGACCCATGCCGTGCCATGTCGCACAGTTGGTTTACAATTTTTTCCGGCGTGAGAGGACGGTTTGCGGGCCAAACGGTGCAACGTGGTTGCTGATTGGTTGCTGCAGTCTCGGCGGATAAGCAGAGACGTTAACTAACTGCTTGAAAATGCTGGTGCCCAGGGGCGGAATCGAACCACAGACACGTGGATTTTCAGTACGCATTCCGACAGGTACAAGAAAGCCCCGGGGCAAAAATGGATCGCCGATGGTGACCAGGTGGTGACCAAGACGCTAAGCCCTTTGGGCCCTAGCTCCATAAGTCACTGATTTTGTTGGCGACCCAGAGCGGATTCTAACCGCTGACCCTCAGATTAGGAATCTGAAGGTAGGGCAACAATTGTCAAAAGTCGAAGCTGCAAATCAAGATGGTTGCAGGCCCCCGATTTGAACCTGCAAACTG
>Ga0209517_10005706_pt1 | contig 15707 bp, 9 predicted proteins | sample PeaSoiMetSII2010_FD_187695 | JGI IMG/M metagenome (GOLD analysis project Ga0209517, IMG submission 187695) | Peat soil microbial communities from Weissenstadt, Germany - SII-2010 (SPAdes) (version 2) | ecosystem: Environmental > Terrestrial > Soil > Wetlands > Peat | place: Germany: Weissenstadt... | reverse complement strand
AAAAGGAGGCAGTTTGTTCGGGATTAGAAAAACGGCTCTCAGGGACCGGCAGATCGAAAGTGAGGAGATGGTCCTGGCGAAAACCGAGATCGACGCGAGTCAATTTCCAGAAGCTATGGATGACGAGTCCGGCACCGGAAAGCAGAGTCAGCGCCAGGGCAAATTCGAGCACGACAAGAGCGCGGCGCACTCCGTGACGGCCGGAAGTGGAGCCAGAGCGGCCTCCCTCTTTCAAAACGTCAGCCGGATCCGAATGGGAGCCCTGCCAAGCAGGAACGCAGCCAGAGAGAATGCCGGCCAGGAGTGTTGCCCCCAAGGTGAAAAACAGGACGGGTAGATTCAAGCGCACGTCGGCCTCTGTGGGAATAGAAAAGGGCGGCAGAAGAACCAGAATGAACTTAAGCAAAATCGCCGCGAGGGCGACGCCCAAGATGCCGCCGATGGAGGCGAGAGCGAGACTTTCCGCCAGTGATTGAGAAAGGAGTTGCCAGCGCGATGCGCCGAGAGAAGCGCGAACGGCCAATTCTCTTTGGCGGATGGAACCGCGGGTGAGCAACAAGTTGGCGACGTTGACGCAAGCGATTAACAAGACAAAGCCGACGGCGCCGAGGAGCAGCCAAAGGTTTTTAATGGTGTCGCGACCAGTAAAGGCATTTTGGAGAGGTACGACGCTGGCGCTCCAGTTCTTGTTGGAAAGCGGATAAACCTCGGCGATGTGGCGCGTAACGGAGTCCAAATCGGCGTTGGCTTGCTGGAGTGTGACGCCCGGTTTAAGGCGGCCGATAAGCAAGAGCCAATGGAAGTCGTGGTTGATCTGTTCTGGCTTGAAGGCAAGGGGAAGAAACAGGTGGGATTCAAAGCGGTCGGGCATGCCGGCAGCGACGACGCCAACTACGGTGTAGGGTATACCGTTCAATCGGATTTGCTGGCCGAGGATGTGGGGATCGCTGCCGAAGCGCTGTTGCCAGAGGTGATGGGTCATGATGACGACGTGCTCATTGCCAGGCTGTGCTTCTTCGGGGAGGAAGTCGCGGCCAAGAGCCAGTGGTATGCCCTGGGCATCGAAGAACCCGGGCGTTGTAATTCGGGCTTGCAAAACTTCTGGGTGGCCGGAAGTGGAAAGGGCAAAGCGGTCGCCGCTCATGGCGATGAGATCCTGGAAGACGGAATTCTGGCGTTTCCAATCCAAGTAATCACCGGCGGAAACGCTGTTGTTGTGACCGTTGACTCTGGACCAGACCATGACGAGTTGGTTGGGATTCGGGTAAGGCAAAGGAGCAAGCAGGGTGGCATAGACGACAGAGAAGATGGCGGTGTTGGCACCGATGCCGAGAGCCAAGGTGAGGACGGCGATGACGGTGAACGCGGGACTCTTGCGCAAAAGACGGAAACCAAAACGGAGATTGCGGAAGAGAGACTCGATGGCGGTTGCGCCGCGGAGTTCGCGGACGGATTCTTTGGTTTGTTCGAGGCCGCCGAGTTTGAGGAGGGCGTTACGGCGGGCTTCTTCCGGAGACATGCCGGCGCGGAGGTTGTCGGCGATGTGCAGTTCGAGGTGGGTGGCTAATTCGTCGTGCAGATCGCGATCGAGCTTCCCTTTGCGGAAGACATCGCGGAGGCGGACAAAGAAAGGGCGTAGGCTGGTCATTGGCATGGCTCACTCGTACCTTAAGGCAATCATGGGATCGACGCGGGTGGCGCGGCGGGCGGGGATGTAGGCGGAAAACAACGCAACCGCGACCATCGTCGCAGCTCCAAAGATGATGGGAACCCCGCTCTTTGAGGGTAGATCCGGGATCAAATGCGCTGCAAAGCTCTTGGCCCAAAACGCAATCGGCGCCCCGATCACCATTCCCGCGCATACCATTCGCAGGGCTTCTCCCAAAATCATGCGGGAGACATCGCCTCGTGTGGCGCCCAGCGCCATGCGGATGCCAATTTCGCTGATGCGTCGCGCGACTGTGAAAGAGATAAGTCCATAAAGGCCGATCGCGACAAGGAGTGCCCCCAGCGCCGCAAACCATCCGGAGAGTGTGACGATCAATCGCTCTGGAACAATGGAGGCGTCCACTTGAGTGTCCATCGTTGTGACATGGGCTACATCCACAGTCTTCAGAGATGTGCGAACAATCTGTGGCACCGAGGAAAGTATGGTTCGCGGGTCGACGTTGGTCCGAAGTGTAAAGTGCGAGGGTATGTGCCCTTCCTGGAAAGTGTCGAGATAGATGGTGTGAGGCGGGGCTTCGCGAATATCGTTGTACTTCGCGTCACCTACGACTCCCACGATCTCGTAGGGCTTCTCGTCAAGATCGAAGGCGAGATGTTTTCCGATGGGGCTACGCTCACCAAAATAGTAGCCGGCCATGGTCTGATTGATGATGGCCGTGCGCGGCCCGCTCTGGTCCTGGACAGTGAACTCGCGGCCAACGAGTAGTGGAGTGCCGTAAGTCTCAAAGTATTTCGGGGCGACCCAATTGATGGAAACCAAGTCGCGGTGGTTCTCAAGTTTTTCTTCGTGGCCTTCGACATTCACACAATAGCAAGCATGCCCGCTGCCGGAGATCGGGGTCATCGCGCTGAGCGTGACCGACCGGACGCCGGGTATTGCTTCCATCCGCCCAAGTAGTTGCTGATAGAGGCCGGACAACTGGGAATCTTTATATCCACTCTTGGACGGATCGAGTGTTACGAGTAAGAGGTGATCGCGGCGAAAGCCCAAGTTGATGTTCTCAAGATTCGAGAGGTAGCCGACAAATAGGGCCGCGGCGCTCAACAAGACCATCGAGAGAGCGACTTGCGCGACGATCAAGCTCTTTCCGACGAGCCACCGGAATCTGCGTTCGGCGATGCCTCCGGTCTGGCGCAACCCAGCGGCTGGGGCTGTCGCCAATGCCCGCAAAGCGGGAGACAATCCGGAAAGCCCCACAGTCAGTAGGGCGACGGCGCCAGTAAATAGCAGCACGTGCAGATTTGGGAGGACCTGAAGCTGAACATGGAACGGCAATCCCACAAACGGACGCCCAGACAACATGATTCGGACCAGTGAACCAGCACCGAGATAGGCCAGAAGAACGGCTAGCAGGCCGCCAGCTGCAGAGAGCAGCAGAGGCTCAGCCAATACGAAGCGCACGAGGCGCACCCGGCTCGCGCCCAAGGCGATGCGCAGCGCCATTTCGTGTTCCCTCGCGGCACCACGCGCCAGCAACAGGCTGGCCATGTTGGTACTTGCAACCAGCAACAGAAGGCTGACGAGAACCATGAGGATAAGCAAGGGTGTGGTGAATTGTTGCCGTAGGGGCGACGAGAGCCCGGTGGCAGCGGGCTCCATTTCAAATCTCATATTGCGAAGGAAAGGGTTAGGGTTGGGGGCCTGTACGTCAGAGTGGAACAACACTGTCATTTCGGCCCGTGCTTTTTCGAAGGAAACACCTGGGCTCAAGCGGCCCACCAGTGCCAATGATCCCCAGCCAGGGTCTGAGTTATGGATAACCCGCCGCATAGCGAGCGGCATCCAGATGTCCTGGTTGAACTGCTCACTCAGGCCGATGAATCCGCGCGGAGCTACTCCGACGACGGTCACGGGGATATTTTCCAAAACAATCTGTTTGCCCAAGATTGCCGGATCGAGGGTGAAATTGTTTTTCCAGAATTGCCAACTTACAACTGCCACTTCCGAAGGCGCGTTCGCGCGGTCATCCTCTGGACCAATCAATCGGCCGGCCGCTGGGCTCAAGCCAAGAACCGTGAAATAGGTTCCGTCCACGTACCCGCCCTCGACCGTCTGTGTTCCCAGGCTTTCGCCGCGCATTTGAAAGGGTTCGTGAGTTGCCGCGATCAAGCCGGAGAACACATGATTGTGGTCGCGCATCAGTTGATAGGATTCCAGAGAAAAGCCGTTCAGTTCGGGCTCGCCAGGGAACCTGTGCAGTAGTTCGGCAAGGCGTCCCGGATCTCGTACGGGCAATGTGCGCAACATCAAGGCATCGATCAGACTGAAGACAGCAGTGTTAGCGCCAATGCCGAGGGCGAGGGTGAGGATGGCGATGGCGGTGAAGGCGGGAGATTTGCGAAGCATGCGGAGGGCGAAGCGCACATCCTGGAGAAGAGATTCGAGGAATGGGAGGGCGCGCTGGTCACGGACGGATTCCTTGGTTTGTTCGAGGCCGCCGAGTGAGAGGAGGGCGTTACGGTGGGCTTCTTCAGGAGTCATGCCGGCGCGGAGATTGTCGGCGATGTGCATTTCGAGGTGGGTGGCGAGTTCGTCGTGCAGATCGCGATCGAGTTGTTCTTTGTGGAACAGACTACGCAAGCGGAAGAAGAGAGTGCGGACGGCGTTCATGACACTACCACCGGAGTGAGTGATTCGTGATTTGTGAATCGCGATTGGTGGAAGAGAGAACCAAGATGAGAGAGAAGAAAGCTGGTGGCGATAGATCGTAAGAGCCCACCCTTACAAACCAAGGGTGGGGCACCCTCAAGACCATTGGGTCGGTGGCGTGGGGGGGGAACCCAGGAGCACAAGGAAACCCAAGAGCACAGACAGGAGTGTCTGTGCCACCGAAAACGAGAGGCTGGGGGAAAAGGCGTGGTGCGCGAAGATGGGTCATGGGGCACCGTGGACTGAGGCGGTGGATTTTTCGGGGAGGAGCCAGCCGTCGGCTAATTGGAGGATGCGATTGCCGTAGGCGGCGTTTTTTTCGGAGTGGGTGACTTGAATGATGGTGGTGCCGGCGTCGTTGAGTTTCTTGAACAGCTGCATGATTTCTTCGCCCTGGGTGGAGTGAAGATTGCCGGTGGGCTCATCGGCGAGAATGAGCTTGGGATTCTGGATTACGGCGCGGGCCACGCCGACGAGTTGTTGCTGGCCGCCGGAGAGTTGGCTGGGGAAGAGATCTTTTTTGCCGACGATGTTGAAGCGATCGAGAGCGTCGCAGACGAGGCTGGCGCGCTCTTTTTGCGGGATGTTTTTGTAGGAGAGGGGGATTTCTAGATTTTCGTAGACAGTGAGATCGTCGATGAGGTGATAGGACTGAAAGACGAAGCCGATGTTGTATTTGTGAAGCTCGTTGCGCTGTTTCGTGCTGAGTTTGTGGACGGGCTGATCGAGAAAGAAGTATTCGCCGGACCAGGCGGAATCGAGCATGCCGATGATACTGAGGAGAGTGGATTTGCCTGCGCCGGAAGGACCCATGAAGGTGACGAACTCGCCGGGTTGGATTTCGAGAGAGATGCGGCGTAGGACATAAAATTTCTGCGCGCCGGCGGGGTAGGATTTCTCGATGTTGCGAAGTTGAATGAGAGGCTGCACGGTGTCTCCTTTTTATTCGTAACGAAGAGCGATCATGGGATCGACGCGGGTGGCCGCACGCGCGGGGATATAACAAGCCAGAACCATAACGCCGGCAAGCAGGAGTACGCCACCGAAAAAGCTGACGAAGTCGTCGGAGCGCACGCCGTACAACAAGCTGGAGAGCAGGCGAGCCAGGGCAAAAGCGATGGGAAGGCCGATGATGAGACCCAGAGCGAGAAGTTTCAGGCCGTTGAGCACAAACATCCGCAACACGTCTTGGGGACGCGCTCCGAGGGCCATGCGGATTCCCGTTTCATGCTTGCGCTGGGCCACGGAGAAGGCCATCACGCCAAAAACACCGACAGCGGAGAGCACGAGGGCCATGAAGCCAATGACGCCCATCAAGACAGCGACATATGAAAGGCCGATGATCTGATTGGAGATGAGCCGATCCAGTGGCAGGACATCGAAAATCGGCTGGTCCGGGTCGAGGTTGCCGACGGCGGTGCGGACAACGGGGATAAGAGATCTGGGATCGACAGTGGTGCGAACCGTAATGTAGGCGCTTGGCACCGGCCGCTGGCGGAACGGGAAATAGATGGAAGAGAGAACGTCGTGGCGCCAGGGATCGTAATGGACTTCGGCGACAACGCCGACGATGGTGGCCCAGGGATCGGTTGAGTTTTCGTCACCGGACTTGATGCGATGCCCGAGCGGGCTTCTGCCGGGCCAAAAACGCCCAGCGAGAGACTGGCTGATGATGGCGACTGGGGTGGAATCAGCAGAATCACGCGAGCTGAATTCGCGGCCCTCCACTATAGGGATGTGAAGCAGCTGGAAAAACACGGGGGTCACATGGTTGTACTCCGCGACCTGATACTCGCCGGGTTGCATGGGTTGGCCCTCGACGGTAAAGGTGCCGGAGTCGCCGCCGGAAAAGGGCACCTGGAGAGCGGCGGCGGAGGATTGCACACCGGTACTGCGATCGAGTTGCTCCGTGAGGCCGTCAAAGAAGGCTACGCGCTGTTGAGGGGTGGAGAACCGTGAGGCAGGTAGAGCCACGCGAAATGTGAGGACCGACTGGGGCTCAAACTTGAAATTGAGGCTTAAGAGCGTATGGACACCCTTGACCATGAGTCCCGCACCCACAAGCAGCACAAGCGAAAGGGTAACCTCTGCCACCACGAACGCACTGCGAAGGCGCGCGCGAGAAACACCGGCACCGGGTCCCCGGCCCGTTTCCTTCAGGGCTTCATTCGGATCGCAGCCGGAGCCGTAGAAAGCGGGGAGAATCCCTGCAAGGAGTCCGGCGGCGAAGGCCACCGCGAAGGTATAAAGGAACACGCCCCAGTCCAAGCGGACCTGGTCCCATCCAGGGATGAGTCGTGCGACTTCGGGTGGCATATTGATGCGAATCAAGGAAATCCACACGGAGCCGAGAAGCAAACCGAAAATCATGGCGGCCATGGCCATGAGGATGCTTTCGACCAAAGCCTGGCGCACGAGGCGAGAGCGGCTGGCCCCTAGAGCAACACGAATAGCAAACTCGCTTTGCCGCGCGGTGCTGCGGGCCAGGAGCAAGTTGGTTACGTTGGTACAAGCAATGAGGAGGACAAAAGCAACCGCGCAGAGGGTGAGAATCATGTAGCCGCGGCCGGGGCCGGCGACAAACTCGCCGAGCGGCATTAGAAGAACGCTCCATCCGGTCTCTGACTGTGGAAAGGAAGTTCGCAGGCGGTCCTGAATGGTGCTTAATTCAGTTTGGGCCTGGGCGAGGGTGGTTCCCAGCTTCAGCCTGGCGATGGGCGCGAGATTGTGCGAGCTGCGTTGAACTTTTTCCTGCGGGGAGAGCGCTAAAGGAATCCACAGTTCGGCGCCGAACGGAAAGCGCACGTCATCCTTCAGGACACCGATGATTTGCGTTGGAGTTCCATCGAGACGGACGATTCGGCCGGCGATGGCCGGATCAGAGGCAAATTGGCGACGCCACAAACCGGCGGACAAAATCACCACGTGATCCCGGCCAGGTTCATCCTCAACGCTGGAGAAGGTACGCCCCAGGAGCGGCGTGGCGCGCAGGACATCGAAAAAGTTCGCGGAAACGCGAAATCCCTGGACTTTCACAGGTTCTCCGACGCCGGTGAGATTGAGATCGGCCCAATCGTAAGCGCCGAGCGCTTCGAAGGAATGGTTTTGCGCTTGCCATTCCTGAAAATCGGCAGGGGACACTTCACTCCACCCGTCGGTTTGCCCGGGAGCCTGGTTCATGACCATTACGATGCGATCGACTTCCGGGAAAGAAACTGGATGGCGCAAGAAAGTGTTGGAGACGCTGAAAGTTGCAGTGTTGGCACCGATGCCGAGGGCGAGGGTAAGAATGGCGATGGCGGTGAAGGTGGGAGATTTGCGGAGCATGCGGATAGCGAAGCGCAGGTCCTGGAGAAGGGATTCGAGAAATGAGAAGCCGCGCTGATCGCGGATGGATTCTTTGGTTTGTTCGATGCCGCCGAGTTTTAGGAGAGCGTTGCGGCGAGCTTCCTCGGGAGTCATGCCGGAGCGCAGGTTGTCGGCGATCTGCAGTTCGAGGTGGGTGGCTAATTCGTCGTGCAACTCGCGATCGAGTTGTTCCTTGCGGAAGTGGTTGCGGAGGCGCTGGAGACTGGAACGGAGGTTCATTGGTGTGCCTCCGGAGGGAGAGATTCGTGAGCTATGAATCGTGATTCGTGGAAGAAAAAACCAAGATGAGAGATGAGAAAGTTGGTGGCGTTAGATCGTAAGAGCCCACCCTTACAAACCAAGGGTGGGGCACCCTCAAGTTCAGGGGAATGGCGGCGTGACGAGGAAGAGACAAGAGCACAGACAAACCCAAGGCAGCTAATTCCAAAACAGGGAAACCCAAGAGCACAGACAGGAGTGTCTGTGCCACACAACGCCTGAGCCACTTGCTTCATGAGGGCTGCTCCTTGGTGGTGAGGAAGCGGGCTAGGATGGCGGTGGTCTGCTCCCATTCGCGGGCTTCTTTATCGAGTTGCTTGCGGCCGGTGCGAGTGAGCTTGTAATACTTGGCTTTGCGATTGTTGTCGGAGACGCCCCACTCGGAGGCGATGTAGCCTTCCTGCTCGAGTTTGAGGAGGGCGGGGTAGAGAGTGCCGTAATTGACGGAGAGGAGATCGCCGCTGGTCTGCTCGATGCGGCGAGCGATGCCGTATCCATGAAGCGGACCGAGCGATTCGAGGGTTTTCAGAACCATCAAGGCGAGTGTGCCTTGCCAGACATCGGGTTTATCGGACATGGTGCTCCTATGGGAAAGCAATAGAGAAGCTACGCCAACTCCTATGGGAAAGCAATAGGGAATTGCAGAGGTTAATTCGAAGCTCGGGGTAAAAAGACCCCAAGACCCAGGCACAAACTCCGTGCCTGGGGCAACCGGCTCTGGCGAAGGTCAGCCCAGCGAGAAGAAGAAAAGCGGCGGTGAGGTATAATGCTGCACTGGGGAAGTTGCAGCGAAATATGGCGCAAAAGAGAAATAAGGGGAAAGCGTCGGCGAAGACGCGGATGCGGAAGCGTTTGCGATTCGCGAAGACGCGTCTGCACGAACTGTGGATGATCGGGAAGGCGCTGACGGATACAAAGCACCCGATCCTGGTGCATATCATCCCGATGCGGCGTTGCAACCTGGATTGTACCTACTGCAATGAATACGACGACGTGTCGAAGCCTGTGCCGCTGGAAGAGATGAAGGAACGGCTGGACATCCTGGCGGACATGGGCACGACGATCATCACTATCAGTGGTGGGGAACCGTTGATGCATCCGGAGCTGGACGAAATCATTCGGCACATCCGCAGGCGCGGGATGATGGCGGGACTGATCACGAACGGATTTTTCCTGAACAAAGAGCGGATCGAGCGGCTGAACGAGGCCGGGCTGGAACACCTGCAGATCAGCATTGATAATGCGGTGCCCGATGAAGTGTCCAAGAAAAGCCTGAAAACGCTGGACGGGCGGCTGGAGATGCTTTCAGAATTCGCGGTATTTCAGGTGAACATCAATTCGGTGCTGGGCGGAGGCGTGAAGAACCCGGAAGATGCGCTGATGATCGCGCACCGCGCGGTGGAACTCGGATTCACCAGCACAGTGGGAATCATCCACGATCACGATGGGCAGTTGAAGCCATTGGAAAAACGCGAACAGGAGATTTTTGAAGAGATTATGGAACTCGGGAAGCGATCGTTCTCGCGGTTCAACGAATTCCAGCACAACGTGGCGAAGGGAAGAGAGCACGACTGGAAATGCCGGGCAGGCTCGCGCTACCTGTACATTTGCGAGAACGGTCTGGTGCACTGGTGTTCGCAACAGCGAGGTTATCCGGGGATTCCGCTGCGGGAGTATACGACGGAGCGGCGGCACCGGGAGTACTACACACACAAAGGATGTGCGGCAAGGTGCACGGTAAGTTGCGTGCAGCAGGTGGGGATTTTGGATAACTGGCGGGGGGCACAGACACTGCAGGCAGAGCCGGCGGGTCCGGCGGACTTGGTACAGATTGCTAAGTGAGGTTTTTTCGCAAAGAGCGGCGGACGCACCTGTAAGAAAACCTGATAAGCCTATAAATCCAAAATTGAAGAGGGATTCATCGCACAAAAGACGTGCGATGGAAAACCGTACCTCCACTCCGTGACGGCCAAAGGCGCCGTCCCTCCGGTCGAGATGACATATTTGTTAGTTGAATGGTGAAAGAGGATCCAAATTTGAGTCTCGGAATTGAGGAACGGATAAAGAGCGGCAGCGAGGGGTGGAGTTGCAATCCTTGCACATTCGATGGGCGTGCCGTTGACGTTCGGCGCCGGGTTTAAAAAGATAGAGACATGGCCATCCCAACAATTGAGATAGAACACCTCTCGAAGGAATATCCTTACGGGTTTTTGAGCCTGAAAAAGAAGAAATCACTGGAAGACCTGTGCATGCGGGTTGAAAGCGGGGAAGTGTTTGGTTTTCTGGGGCCAAACGGGGCCGGGAAGTCCACGACCATCAAGCTGCTGATGCGTTTGATTTTCCCGGATGGGGGAACGGCTCGAATCCTGGGGAAATCGATCAACGACGTTTCCATGCACCGGGAGATCGGGTATTTGCCGGAGCAGCCATATTTCTATGATTACCTGACGGCGGCGGAGGTACTGGATTACTTCGCGTGCTTTCACGGGTTGACGGCAACGGACCGGAAAACACGTGTGCAGAACATGTTGAAGAAGGTGGGACTGGACACGGCGAAGAAGATTCAGTTGCGAAAATACTCGAAGGGCATGCTGCAACGCGTGGGGCTGGCGCAGGCGATCCTGCACGACCCACAAGTGGTGATACTAGACGAGCCGATGTCTGGGCTAGACCCGCTGGGACGCCGCGAGGTGCGGGACATCATCCTGGAATTGAAAAAAGAGGGACGGACGGTGCTTTTTTCCACGCACATTCTATCGGACGCGGAAATGTTGTGCGACCAGGTGGGCGTGCTTGTGGGTGGAAAGCTGCGCGGCGTGGGCACGCCGGGGGAAATGGTGGGAATCAAGACGCAGGGGATGGAAATTCTGTTCGAGGTGGCGAATGGGAAGAATCTGCCGCTGCTGGCAAAAGCCACACGAACGGGCGAGCGCTACCGGGTGCAATTCCCGGAGGAAGAAGTGTACGGCGCCCTGGACCAATTGAAAGCGGCTGGTGCGCGGATTCTTTCCGTGGCGCAGATCAAGCCGACGCTGGAAGAGTTTTTCATGAACCTGGTGGAAGCGGACCGGGCGCAAGCGAATGCCGTCGAGGTGAGCGGAAAATGAAGAACGTGTGGACGGTGGCCGCGAATACGTTTCGGGAAGCGGTGCGAGACCGCGTGCTGTATAACCTGGTGTTTTTCGCGCTTCTAATGATGGGGGCGGCGATCCTGGTGGGACAGATTTCCATCGGGATTGAAGAGAGTGTAATCGTCAGCCTGGGATTAACGGCGATTTCGGTAATTGGGCTGTTCATCGCGGTGTTTATAGGCGTGGGGCTGGTGTCCAAGGAGATGGACAAGCGGACCCTTTATGCGCTACTGGCCAAACCGGTGGAGCGTTGGGAATTCCTGCTGGGAAAGTTTTGCGGATTGGTGATGACGTTGACGGTGAACACGGCGGCGATGGCAGTGGGATTGTATCTGGCGTTGTGGACAGTAAAACACACACTGGAGAGGAGCGACGCTTGGATCCTGGTGGCGGTGTACCTGATCCTGCTGAAGCTGGCGCTGGTTGTGGCGCTGGCGCTGTTGTTTTCCTGCTTCACGACACCGTTTCTGGCGATTCTGTTCACGGCGGGAATCTATGTGGCTGGTGTATTCGCGGGAGCGCTGCGCACAATGCAGGCAGTGGATATAAGCGCAGGGCCAATGACCTTGATGAAGGGGATTTCCTTCCTTCTACCGAATTTTGAAAATTTCAACGTGATGGGAGCTGTGGCACACGGACGGGGAGTACCGGGAGCATTAGTGGCACAGGCGACATTGTACGCGGTGTGTTATGGGGCGGTAGTGCTGGCCGGAGCGGCAGCGATCTTCTCGAGACGGAACCTGAAATGAATAGAATGCTGATCAAGCGGGTGGCATTGGGTTTGGTACTGGTGTTGGGTTTTGCGGGCGTGTGGCAATTACAGAGGAAGATAGATGCGCAGCGGGAGAGGCTGCACGAAGAGCGCGATGAGTTGGTGTTGCGTTCGCCGAAACTGATTCAGCGGATGAGCCTGGAATACGCACCGCTGGTGGGGGCGATGTACTGGACGCGGGCGGTGCAATACTACGGAGAAAAGCACCGGCTGCACCAGGAGAATCTGGAAGAGCTGTGGCCGCTGCTGGACATCACAACGACGCTGGACCCAAATCTGATCGCGGCGTACCGATTTGGGTCAACGTTCTTGAGCGATGCACCCCCACGGGGAGCGGGTGACCCGGACCATGCTGTGGAATTGCTGCGGCGCGGACTGCAAGCCAATCCCGACCTCTGGCGTCTTTACCAGGATATGGGCAACGTCTATTACTTCGATAAGAAGGATTATCCGAAGGCGGCGGAGGCCTTCGCACAGGGCGCCAAGATTCCAGGGGCAGCCATCTGGATGAAAGTAATGGCAGCAAAAATCGCGGCGGATGGAGAGTCGCTGGAGACTTCGTATTTCCTGTGGGGAGAGGTTTTCCAAACGGCCCAAGATCCGCAGATCAAAAAGAATGCGGAATTGCATCTGCGGCTGGTGAAGGTGGACCTGGATTTGCGGCAACTGAACCAACTGGCGGATGAGTATGAACGGCGCACAGGGCGCCGAGCGGCGAAGATGAGCGAACTGGTGCAGGCAGGGTTATTGCCACGAATGCCGGGGGATCCGGACGGGTATCCCTACGTACTGGGAGAAGGCGGCAAAGCGGAATTGAATTTAGACAGCCCGATGCTGGAAGAGAAGTTGATGAACAAGTAGGACCCGCGACGCAAAAAACTGTTACGCAAAAAGTTCAAGTCAGGCCTGATTATTCCGGAACACAGAGCAGGGTCATCTGGGGGTCGATGAGAAGTTTACGTGGCTCAGTCTGCGTGGCGAAGAAAAAGTGTGTCTCATCAGGGCCTGCTATGACTGTGCCAAGGAAAACGTTGTGGCCGGAGCCGCTGCTGGCGTAAAGAGGGACGGGGGCGACGAAGGAGTGCGGCACTCCGGTAGCGATAAGTTTGCCGCGCAACTGAAAACCTTTTTCGACGCGGCGAGATGTGAAGCTGACCTTGTAATGAGGGATGGCGGTTCCACGGACATATTCGTCGAAGAACCACTCCATGGAGCGGCCACCCTCGATATCCATTTTCGGAGTCATGACGGCTTCCACTTCGCGCTGGAATTGAGCGGTGGAAAGAGGTTTCTGGGCGTATTTGACGACGAGGGATTTCAAGAGAGCCATGAAGCGGGCATCGGGATTTGAGGTATTGGGCTGACGCAGCATTTCACGGAGCATGTGCATAATCCAAGCACCCTTGCCGTAGATCACCTCGTCGTAAGCGGAGGCAGATTTGGAGGAAAAGAGGCGCAAGCCCATGATGAGTGAACCAGTCTCGACCGGAGGAAGATCCTCGCCGGCATCTTTGGTGAGAAGACGCTTGCGATCGCGGTCGAGCCAAACATGGAGGATATGGTCAGGATTCTTGCCGGAGTCAGCAAAGAGCATCGCGAGATAATTGGCGATGGCTTCGTTGATCCATTGATCGCGATAACTGGACCAGCCAACGACATTGCCCCACCACTGGTGAGCGGCTTCGTGAAAAGGGACGATTTGGGTAAAGAGTTCCTGGGCATTGGAGTTGAGGCCGGCGCGACGCTGGGCTTCGGGAGAGAGGAAGGAGTAGGTGGAGATGTAGAGGAGTCCTGGCCAGCCTTGTCCGAAAGAGCCGGGAATTTGCGAGACGCCGAGATGATGAAACGGGAAGGGGCCCGAATACTGTTCGAGGAAATGGATGGAGGAATCGATGTCGTGGGCCAGGCGTTTGAGGGCCTCGGCAGGACTCGGGGGAGGGGGAGCAGCGGAGACGCGGGCAGCGGAGTCGGCGCCGGGGAATGGGAAAGCGGGAGTGATTTCAATGGAAGATTGCCCCAACTGCGAGGCGATGGCCGCTTCGAGTTGTTTATTGGCGTAGACATCGATGGAATGATTTTCGGAGGCAACGGAGGCAACAGCGTATTCACCGAGATTGAAACCAGCTTCCGTGACAGGCTGATCCGTTTGCCAGCGGGCGACGCGGGATTCGCCGTCTTCACGCTCCTCCGATTTTTCGCCGGTAGCGACAAGGCGGAGACGCTTGGGCCAGCGCAGGGTCATATCGTAGAGAGAGAATTCGGAGGTATCCCCGTGGTGGGGGAACCAGCTATCGCGCTCGCCCACATAGAGGACGGCGTTTCCGGCATTTTCGATGACGTCGCCGCGATAGCGAAAATTCAGAGTAAAGGTCGCGCCAGGCGGCAGAGGATTGGGGAGAAAGACACAGAGGGAATCTTCGCCGCGGTAACGCAGTTCTTTACCGGTGAGTCCTTCGTTCTGGAAAAAAGTGAGAGAAGGACCGGAATCGAGAGAAATGGATGCGACCTTGAGGGTGCGTGCAAGTTGGAAGAAGAGGAACTGCGCAGCCCCCGTAACAGAGCGGAAGTCGACAGAAGTATTTCCATCGAGGGAGTTGTCGGAATTGATGGTGGTGTTGATGTGATAGCGCAAAGCGGTGAAGTCTAGCGGCATGGGAGAAAAACCGGGAAGAGAGTGGGAAGTCCAGACGTCATAGGAGGTGGTTTTGTTGACGGTGCGAGGCTGCCCGATCATGAGATTTTCCGGGCGCATGTCATCGGCGAGGACGTCGAACGGACCGGTGATTACGCCATCGATCCCCGCATGGAAAAAATGCCTGGGAGCGGAGGAAAATTTCTCAAGGAGGATGCGGAAGGAGTGTGTGGGATTCAGGCGGGCGACATTGGGCTCCCAGGAAGTGATAAAGGAGGGGTTGGGTGAGGGCTGAAGGCCGGCGCGCTGGAACTGAGCGAGGAGATCGCTGGCGGTGCCATCCGTAAAGCGAATGTAGGCAGAGACGAATTGCTGATCCAGGACAGGCGCGCCGAGAAAACGCGCCATCTGTTGCTTTTCCGAAGGATCGTGAGGAAGAGAAAGTGCGTGACCCAGGCCAGAAAAGACAAATCCGGTAATGCGGCCTTCGAAAGGAGTATAGAAAGCAAAACGGCCTTCCTGAAAGGAGAGGACGACATCGCCATGACGGATTTCGATGCGATCCTGGGCAGAGACGGTGTAAACGTTTTGCGAATCAGGGGAGAGTGCGTTGAGGGAAGCGAGAATTTCACGGGGCGAAAGATCGGCGGCGGGGCAAGTGACCGGCCACGAAAGGAGAAGAAGGAGCGAGGCGGCAGATAATCTCACCAAACGAGTGTAGTCATATTCGGCATGGAGGAACAAGGCCGAGGCGGGGAGAACCTTCTGGCGGCTTAAGATAAGAAAATGCGGCGAGGATGGAACGGAATACGGATTGCGCTTCTGCTGGCAGGCATGCTCCTGGCGGCAACGGCCGCGCGCGCGGATAAGATCGTCCTAAAGAATGGCCGGAAAATCGTGGCCTACAACGTGGTGGAGGATGGAGATAAAGTGCGCTACGAGACCCCCGCGGGACAAATGGCGCTGCCAAAGTCCATCGTGGACCACATCGAAAGAGGCGGCTTACTGCCGGTGATGGAATCGCCCGCAGAGGCGGCCGCGAGTTTGAATATGGCGCCGCCCGCGATGGAGCCGACGGCGGGCGCAGCGGAGATCGATCATGGGGCGGTTCACGACGGAGCAATCGACCGGGAATACATCACGCGCCTGGAAACCGAAGCCCACGGG
>Ga0209517_10005703_pt1 | contig 15713 bp, 15 predicted proteins | sample PeaSoiMetSII2010_FD_187695 | JGI IMG/M metagenome (GOLD analysis project Ga0209517, IMG submission 187695) | Peat soil microbial communities from Weissenstadt, Germany - SII-2010 (SPAdes) (version 2) | ecosystem: Environmental > Terrestrial > Soil > Wetlands > Peat | place: Germany... | reverse complement strand
AACAGCCCGGCGCTCTATCCTGCCTGCTCGGCGGAACCGACCTGCCAGCATTGGACTGCTCAACCGCAAGGGACGTTCATCTTCTCGAGCAGCCCAACCGAACTCAACCGCGTGTTCCTTACCATGGCGTCGCAAATCCTTCGCCTGTCGCATTGAAGATACCCATGCGCCTTCAGACACTTTCCTTGGCACTGTTCCTGAGTGGTTGTGCGCTGTCCTTACAGGCCGACAGCGTGACTGGCTGGATCGCCGACCGGGCGCATCCCGAGGTGCAGTATCGTTTGAAATGCACCAAGGGCGCGCTGAACATCGACTGGCGAAGCGCGTACCCTGGCGCAGTCACTCTGAAATTCAACGTAAGAGGCTCCGATTATGACGGCGACGACCAAGTCGTCATCCCCCCCGGCGGCATTGCTGCCAGCGACGTAGACACATTGGGCTGTTATGCCCCAGCTTTTCAGATCACGGAAAAGAAGTTTTCCATGGCGCCTCCGCCGCCACCGGCCGCCCCCGCGAAATCCTTGGAACCGGCCAAGCCCGCCGCTCCCGTGGCGCCAACTGTCGGCCAGTGGATACCGCCCGCTCACCTGCCTGAGCTGGCGCCTGAAGCCATCGCGTCCATCCATGTTGGAATGAAGCAGCAGGAAGTAGTGCGGACCATCGGCAATCCGGTCTCAAAGCTGTCGATTCCGGAGGAAAACGAGTTAGTGGAAAGCTACCGGTACCCAGTCCTGTCCGGCAGGGTCGCCATCATTCGCTTCTCCAACGGATTAGTCACTGGCGTGGCCGTTCCGGAGCCTTGAACTTCTGCCACGCCGTTTTCATCGCGAACCATTCTGAATACTCAATGCTTTACGTGGCAGCATCGAATGTTTTCCACGAGCCAGATTCCTTTGTCCGGCCGGGACAGTGCCGCCGCACTTTCTCTATCCTGATACAATTGATTCATTCCCTCTCCGGGGCTGCTGAGCGTCACCGGCCGATTGCATCATGGATCTGGATCAGCTGCACACGTTTCTCGAGATTGTCCGCCTGAAGAGTTTCTCTAAAGCGGCGCAGACGTGTTACCGCACACAGCCGGCCATCAGCGCCCAGGTCCGTCAACTCGAACAAGAGCTCAATACCACGCTATTTGACCGCCTGGGAACCAAGATCGCCCTGACTACGGCCGGCAAGATCTTTGGCGAATACGCCGAGCAGATCCTGGAACTGCGCCGGCGAGCCCAGGACACCATCAACGAACTGGACCGTGTCCCGCGTGGCGAAGTGGTCATCGCCGCCAACGAAGCCACTTGTATCTACGTGCTGCCTTGGGTCTTTTCCGAGTACAAGAAGAAATTCCCCAACGTCCAACTGTCGGTGGATCGCGCTTACGGCTCGCGCGTGGTGGAAGCGGTGCTCGAAAACCTGGCCGACTTCGGCATCACCCAGTTGCCCGTTCAGGAAAAAAAGTTGCAAGTGGCGCGGATTCACTCCGATGAGATTATCTTGCTACTACCCGGCCAACATCCCCTGGCGAACAGGCGCTACGTAACCCCGCGGGACCTGATGGATCAGCCGCTGCTGCTGCCCAAGTCCGGTACCACGCGCATACGATTGAATTCGTGGCTGGAGCCGGTGGAAGACCAGATCCAGATTTCGATGGAACTGGACTCCACCGAGATGATCAAACGGTTCGTCATGGCCGGGCTGGGCTTTTCGTTCCTGGCGGCCTCCAATTGCCGGGAGGAAATAGCGGCCGGGAAGCTGTCGGCTGTTTCCCTGGGTCCGGAACCGATGATCCGGAAGGTAGGACTGATTTATCGCAAAGATAAAGCGCTGTCCAAAGCCGCTTTGGGTTTCATTCAGGTTATATTAGAGCATGCCGGGAGCGAAGTTCCCGGAGCGGATCGGTCCAAGCTGCCCGAACCCGTATCGCCCTAGAAGACGGAGCTAGTATGTCGCGCGTCACGCTGAAGAGTTCGACAATTTTCATTTCCGTGGGAGACAAGACGGAAGTTTACCGGTCCGTGGCTGATGTTCCGCCGCCATTACGTAAGAAACTGGAGCAGTCCACCAACAGCATCAATTCGGCGACCATTCTGATCGCCGACCGCAAAGGCAAGGAAGAGATCGTGCGAGCCATTCGTGGCTTGCCATCGAACCTGCGGTCGCGCATTTCCACCGCGGTCCGCGACGAGACGCCGCGCGTCGAGCAAAAACCTGCCGTCACCTGGTCCAGCCTGTGGCAGGATTGGGCGGAGTTCCTGCTGCCGGCGGCCATCGGCGTCGCGGTTTGGCTCTTGTTTAACGCTAAGTGATCCAACGCTAAGTAGCGCTACTTCGTCTCCGCGAAACTCAGCAGCTTTTTGCGCAGCTTGTCCGCCGAGGTGCTGTCGGGCGTTACAATCAACACCGTATCGTCGCCCGCGATGGTTCCCACGATCTCCGGCCAGTTTTCCTTATCGATAGCCACCGCCAGTGCGTTGGCGTTGCCCGGCGAGGTCCGCAGCACGATCAGGTTCTGGGCCGCGCGGACATCCTGCAATAGCTCGCCGGCCACCGCGGCCAGATCCGGTCCCGAAGCGGCCGCGCCCACCTGGCGATACCCGTCGGGCGTTTTCAGCAAGCCCAGTTCACGGACGTCGCGGGATAGCGTCACCTGCGTTGTTTCGATACCCTGACTTTCCTTCAGCTCGCGGGCCAGGTCTTCCTGCGTCAGGATCCGCTTGTTGCGGATGACCTTCAGGATTTGTCCTTGACGAAAAGCCTTATTCATTGGTTCCAATGACGGAGGCGCGCCTCGGCGTCTTCCAATGCCCGCGCGACCGCCGCTGGCCCCGCTCCGCCTGGAAGCTCCCGCGTCTTCATGCCTTCGACCGGCTGCAACAGGCGCGCCATGTCGGCCGTGAACTCGGGTGCGAACGCGGATAGCTGCTCGGCGGTCCAATCCAGCGGCTGTTTACCTTGCTGGATGCTCTCGAGCACCAGTTTGCCTACAATCTGATGGGCGCGGTGAAACGGCGTGCCGGCGCGGGCTAGAGCCTCGGCGAGATCGGTTGCCACCATCCAGCTTTGGCGAGCCGCGTCGGCGGGAATCGCCGGATGCAGGCGCGTGGATTCGACCACGACGGCCATCATTTCGAGCGCCGCCGTCAACTGCGCCGCCGCGTCAAACAATGGCTCCTTGTCCTCCTGCATGTCGCGATTGTAGGTCATGGGAAGCCCCTTCATGGTGACGAATAGGGAGCTGAAATCGCCGAAGACGCGCCCGCTTTTACCGCGAATCAGCTCGAGCGAATCGGGATTTTTCTTTTGCGGCATTAGGCTCGATCCGCTGGTCACGCCATCGCCTAATTCGAGCCAGCCAAATTCTTCACTCGAGTAGAGGATCCAATCCTCGGCCAGGCGGCTTAGGTGGAGCATCGTGACGGAGGCAGCGTAAAGGAAGTCGAGAGCGAAGTCGCGGTCGCCCGAAACATCCATGCTGTTGCGGGTGATGGCGGCGAAACCCAGGTCCTTGGCAATCTGCTCCCGATCGAACGGGAAACCGCTGCCGGCCAGCGCGCCCGAGCCGAGCGGCATCACGTCCACGCGCGCCCGGGCCTGAGTAAGACGTTCGTGATCGCGCGCGAACATTTCGAAATACGCGAGCAGGTAATGCGCCCACGGCACGGCTTGCGCGCGGCGCAGATGCGTGTAGCCCGGTACGATGGCGTGCGGATATTTGCGCGCCATTTCGACCAGCGCGCCCATGACACCCACAAGCAGTTCGAGATCCACGTCGATCTGCTCTCGCAGCCACAGACGGACATCCAGCGATACTTGCTCGTTGCGGCTGCGCCCGGTGTGGATCTTGTCCGCCAGGCCGCCCACGCGGTCCTTCAATTTGCGGATTACGAAGGTGTGGACGTCTTCGTCGGTGGCGCCGGCCAGGAAGGCGGGTTCACGAGCTGCCATCCGGATCTGCTCGAACGCCACCACTAATTCTTCGCGCTCGTCGCCGGTCAGGATTCCAGCGCGTTCCAAGGCTCGGGCGAAGGCCTGCGATCCTCGGCAATCGGCGTCCAGCAGCTTCTGATCGAAATGCAGCGAGCCGGAGAAACGCTCGAAGACTTCCGAGGGTCCGGCCTCGAATCGTCCGCCCCACAGTTTCATCTCGGCCATGAGGTTCCTAGGAATGTTTGGCGGCAGCCGCTTGCGCGCGAACGCGAATGGGCAGCCCAATCAGGTTGATGAACCCCTGGGCGTCCTTCTGATCGTATTCGGCGCCCATGGTGAAGCTCGCGATATTCAGCGAATATAGCGAGTACGGCGATTTGCGGCTCACCGGCTCGATGTTGCCTTTGTACAACCGGAGCGTGATTTCGCCGGTGGTTGTCTCGCTGGTCTTCTCAAAGAAAGCATCCAGGGCCTCGCGCAGCGGGACGAACCACAGCCCGTTGTAGACCATCTCAGCATAATCGAGCGCCAGCTTTTGCTTATAGTGCAGCGTGTTCTTGTCGAGCGTCAGCGATTCGAGCTCGCGATGCGCGTACATAATCAGCGTGCCGCCGGGCGTCTCATAGCAGCCGCGCGACTTCATGCCGACGAAGCGATTTTCCACCAGATCCACGCGGCCGATGCCGTGCTCGCCGCCGATTTTGTTCAGCGTTTCGAGCAGGCTGACTGCCGATCCGCGCTGTCCGTTGACCGATACCGGCCGGCCTTTGTCAAAGCCGATAGTCACTTCCACCGGCTTGTCGGGCGCTTCCTTGGGACTGCGCGTCAGCATCCAGATTTCATCGGGCGCGGCCTTGGCCGGGTCTTCCAGCGCTCCGCCTTCGTGCGAAATGTGCCAGATGTTGCGATCACGGCTGTAGATTTTCGTGGTGGTCTGCGAGATCGGAACATGGTGCTTGGCCGCATACTCGATGGCGTCTTCGCGCGAAACGATGTTCCATTCGCGCCACGGAGCGATTACCGTGAGATGCGGCGCCAGCGCCTTGTAAGTCAGCTCAAAACGGACCTGGTCATTTCCCTTCCCCGTGCAGCCGTGCGACAACCCGTCGCACCCCGTCGCCAGGGCGACTTCCACCTGGCGTTTGGCTAGCAGGGGTCGAGCGATGGAAGTGCCTAGTAAATACTTGTGCTCGTATAAACCACCCGCGCGCACCATACGCCACAAATATTCGGTGACGAACTCCTCGCGCATGTCGGCCACGTGGACTTCGGACGCACCGGTCTTGAGCGCCTTCTCTTCCAGGCCCTTCAGCTCGTCTTCACCCTGCCCGATGTCGCCGCACACGGCAACCACTTCGCACTGATAGTTTTCCTTGAGCCAGGGAATGATGATGGATGTATCGAGGCCTCCAGAGTAGGCCAGGGCTACCTTCTTGGGTTTCATATTAGGGATTGGTTGTTGGGGATTGGGGGTTAGCCAATCAGCATTAGCCAAGCAACATCAATAGTAACGCCTTCTGCACGTGCAGGCGATTTTCCGCTTGATCGAAGACCGCCGATTGTGAGGATTCCATGACATCGTCATGCACCTCTTGGCCGCGCTTGGCCGGCAGGCAATGCAAGAAGATGGCATCGGTCGCGGCTAACGCGAACAATTCCGGATTCACTTGATAGGGTCCGAAGTCCGCGAGCCGTTTTTCCTTCTCGTGCTCCTGGCCCATGCTGGCCCACACGTCCGTGTAGACCGCCTGCGCTCCATCGACGGCTTCCCGCGCGTTGTTCGTAATCGTGAGCTGCCCGCCAGCGACCGCGGCCAAAGCCTCGGCCTGAGCGACGATTTCGGCGTCCGGTTCATAGCCAACCGGAGTCGCCAGCGAGAAATTCATTCCCAGCCGCAGCGCCGCCAGCATCAGCGAGTGCGCCACATTGTTTCCATCGCCGACGAACGCCAGCTTCAAGCCGCGCACATCGCCGAAGCGTTCCTGCAGCGTGAAGACGTCGGCCAGCGCCTGGCAAGGATGGAAGCGGTCGCTCAGGGCGTTGATCACCGGCACGCTCGACCAATGCGCCAATTCATCGATCGTCGTTTGCGAAAACGTCCGCGCCACAATGGCGTTGGTCCAGCGATCCAGATTGCGCGCGACGTCCTTCAACGGCTCGCGATCGCCAATGGGGCCCACGATCAGCACCGCATCGCCACCCAGTTGTTTGATGGCCAGCTCGAACGTGAGCCGGGTGCGGAGGGAGGGCTTTTCGAACAAAAGCGTGATGTAGCGGCCCGCCAAAGCGGTGGCGAAACGGGCGGGGTTCGACTTCAATTGATGAGTCAGGTCCAGGAGCGCAAGTAGTTCATCCTGAGAGATATCCAGGTCGCGCGTAAAATCTGGCGCAGCCATCTTGGGGAGCGTTTTGGGCGCTGGCATTCTCTTGACCGGCTTGAGCGTAGTACCGACAGACGGCATGGTCGTCAGGCTCCTTTCCCTCTCTGGATTGAATGTTTATTCACTCAACTGAATAATTACACATTTGGGCCGGGATTGTCAATATGCAGGTCGATCGGATGGTGTCCTGGAGTGCGTTGCTGACTTCGGTGAGTAGTTATTCATGTAGTAGATTCAATGGTATACGTGGATTAGATCAACCCACGCGAACGCTGTCAAGGACATTTTGAAATTGCCGGAGCATGCTATTTCTGTCACGCTTGAGGCATGGCGAGACAAGCGGATCTCCAAGCGCTATCCAACCTGATCGAGCAGGCGTATCTAGCGGTGGGTACTGATCCGATACCGGATGGTGGGATCGAAAGCGCGCGAGAAACCTACAAATATTTCGGAACTGATATCCTAAGTGCTTATTCTATTTTATGAGAACTAAACGGTGGCTCGTGCCTAGCACAAAAGCTGCCGAGCAGATGAAACCAATGCTTTCGGTCAAAACTGACATCGACATCGCGATCTGAAAGGGAAAACGCAATCGACGCACTCCCATCGTTAAGACGATCTGGCCAAGACGGCTCCATAGAAGATTCCGCTATATGAATACGCATATACAACGGCTGTTTACTGTTGCCTTTCTGATCTTCATGTCGTGCCGGATGTGTCATGGAACGTCCATCGTAATACGCAAGAAGGGGGAAGAAATTGCTGTCGTTGCTGATTCCAAGCGCAAGGGAGGAGGAGAGATTGGCGCTCGTGAAATCACTGCTTGCAAGGTCATTTCTCTCCCCAACGGCGTGTTCGTGGCTGCTGGACAGCCCATTTACAGTAGATTCGAAGAGCACGGAGGAAAAGAGACGGTCGTGTATGACACTAGCGTATTGGGACCCATGGCCGCCAAAGGAGTTCTCGATGCGCCCTCTATGATCAATAGATTCACTGAACTGGTCACACCAGGGCTCCGCGCATTCATGGGAGACGCCTATAGCAACAATTCCGACGGGCAGTTTAGCGATATGCTTTATCAAAGATCTCCTATCGTAGAGATTGCCTACGTTGTTACGCTGAATCATATAGCTTCTTTCAAGATGCGAGCTTTCTTCGGAAACGTTCAACCAGGACCAGCCCCGGGAACTATTAATGTTGCGATTGGTCCATCTGACTGGACGTCCGAAGAATACACTGTGTTGGGGGTCAGACAAGTTCAGGGATATCTTCTGGATACTCCCAATATGTTTGATAGGCCCCCGATGGAATTTGCTGAGTTCTTGGTGCGAAGGGCCGTCAAGGATTTCCCCCGGAGCGTAGGCGAACCGCTTACCCTGGTCACGATTGATGGAAGCGGCCCGCATTGGGACCCCGGTAACGTTGGGGCGTGCGAGGATCAGGCCAATAAATATCCAGGCCAGAAGCGGCAACGAGTTGTCCCGCACAAAAATCCACAAAAGTGAAACGCGCCTGACAAGGGTAGCATTGGCACAACGAGGCGGCATCGGCTATGCTCCATTCCAGAGAGCCGATACAGCGTCGGCGGGATTTTGCCTAGGCTAGCGGCGTGCCAGCGCTTCTAGCCCAAGTTGAGGCGATCATACCGCACGCCTCGCTAGGTCATTTTCATCCTACTCCCGAAACTACTGATTCGGATCTGCAAACTTTAGCGTCGGCGACGTGACCGCCAGCAACGCACGTCAGGACACTGCCCTCAGACCGGTAGTGTTACGGAGTGCGTAACACTACCCTCAGAGCACCGCAACCGACATCTCCCCGTGCTCTTTCCGCGTGGGGCGGACCGTAATTTCGACGTCCTGGCCTAGGGCCGTTAAGAAATCGATCAGGCGGCCGACCGAAAACGTTCCGGCCCGATTGCGCATGAGCAAGGACACGTGCGGCTGCTTTATACCCAACGCTTTGGCAGCCTGCGTTTGAGTTAAGCCACGTTGCTTGATGATGCGATAGATCTGCAGCGTCAACCGGGCTTTCAACAGCTCCTGATCGGCGTTGGGCAATCCGAGATCCGCGAACACATTGCCGCTGCCTTCCGTAATGCGCTTGAAGGACGCGGATCGCTTCGTGGTCTTCGTTTTCATTCTCAGTTCTGCCTTTCTCGATTGTCACGCTCGGCTTCGGCCAGCCGTTGCTTGATCAGATCAATGTCCTTTTTCGGTGTAGCGATCCCGGACTTGGATTTCTTTTGGAAGGCGTGCAAAACGTAAACCGCGTCATTGAAGCGCACGGTATACACTACCCGCCAGGTATCACCGTCATGTCGCGCCACGACTTCGAGCACACTACTTCCCTCCAAAGCCTTTCAGCGGCTTCGCGGACGGATCACTTTCGCCCTTCTGGGCCGTATAGAGGGCTTGGCCAACGTCAAGCCTGACCGGTTCCGGAAACGACCGAACATCTTTCCTGGACGATCCTACCCAGCGAACCGGCTTCAACTTCTCGCCAGTCACCATACCATTATACATATATATGTATAACTGTCAGAACCGCAACTTTGAGGCAAATGTGCTCGGTTAGATTGGCGATTCCGGCGTAGCCGAAACCGCATTCCGGGATGATCCCGAGAAGCAAGATCAGAAATGATTGGTCGGCGTCGGGCCGCAATCAGAGCTGCCCTCGCGACGGAAGCTTTCAAGATACGCTCGTTGTGGCGGCAAGTCCCTGGTCTCGGCCTCAAAGCCTAGGCTAGAAATGAGGACGCGGTATTTCACGGGCGCGGCACTATCCTGAACAGCATCCCAGGTTCCCGGCCGCCCAATCGTCCGATAGTATTCACTGTTAATGCAGTATCGGGTCCGCTCAACGTTGCGAATGACATAGTTAGGCGCCAAGTCAAATTGAAAGCGGTAGACCTGTCCTTCCAGATAGTGGGCGGCTCCGCCATAGCGAAGCACGTCATCCGTGTCCGCGGCAACGTTGGCAGGCCCTGGGCTCGCGGAGCCATCGAGTACTGTCAACGTGAATTGCCGCAAGTCGGAATTCTCATATTGCGAGAAAAAGGTAGGTGTGACCGCGTAATCCCCTTCGGCTTTGAATCGAACCGCCAAGTGCAGCCGCAGCCCGATTTCGTTCCTAGCTGACGAGAACAGAGGCTCATACTCAGCTTCCAAAACTTCCGCCCGCGCAAGAACGATTATGCCGTCCGGGTGCGCCTGCCGCGCTGCCTCGAATCGAGCTTGGACATCGTTCACATATCTGTCCAGCAAGCGCCGCATTACCGATGCCTGAGCGGAAGGCAGATTCGGAGGCAATGTGGGCAGCGGGACGTCCCCCTCGATGGGGGTATACAACTGCTTGTCTACCCGCCGAAACGGTTGGCCTCGAAAGTCCTCGCCTCTGATCCCGAAGTGAAATGGCTGCAAGGGAACGTCCAGCTGAAGCCAATATTCGTCGGAATCGGCGCCGCTTCCAATGCGAACTGCATCCGGTGTGGCGAGCCGGAGGCCGTTCTGATCCACTAGTTCGAATTGAACCCTACGAATGGCATCCTGGCCGTACAACATTACTTCGACCAGCTCCAGCTTCCCACCATGCGGCGCATGCTCAACCGAAAAATAGCCTGGGCCTTCGTGTCCGTACTTCAGTTCCTGGAAGTGAATGCTGAGGATCGAAATCGAGCCCGCCCTGGGTTGGGTCACGATCGAGCGCAGCGGTGTCATTTGTGCATGACAGATCGCACCCATGCTAGCGGCGATCCAACATAGGAGTCTCATTGTCCTTAAGATCGGCCCATTTCCGAATCCCCATTATGGCCCGCAAAACGCACTGTGAACTTCGGGACCGGCGACGGTCCCACGCTACACTATCATCAGCCCCCTGAATGAAGATCTCGGCCGCGATCATCACCTACAATGAGGAACGCAACATCCCACGGGCGCTCGAAAGCCTGCGCTGCTGCGACGAAGTGGTGGTGGTGGACAGCGGCTCGACCGACCGCACCGTGGAGCTGGCCACCAAGTTCGGCGCGCGCGTGATCGACAGCAACTGGCGCGGCTTCGCCGGTCAGAAGAATTACGCCTCCAGCCAGTGCGAGCACGATTGGGTGCTTTCGCTCGACGCCGACGAAGCCTTGAGCGAGGCCCTGGAGGGCGAGATCTGGCAGATCAAGAAAAACGGCCCCGAGTTCGACGCCTACACCATGCCGCGGCTGGCGCAGTACCTGGGCCGCTGGATTCTCCACTCCGGCTGGTATCCCGATCGCAAGGTGCGCCTGTACGACCGGCGGCGCGCCAAGTGGGTTGGGAACTACGTGCATGAATCGGTGGAGGTGGAGGGTAATGTCGGCCATCTCAAGTCCAACATTCTCCATTTCACTTGCAGTTCCCTGTCGGAACACTTGAAGACCATGGATCGCTACACCACGCTGGCCGCCGAGCAGCTGGTCGATCAAAAAACGCCCGTGGGATGGACACAACTCGCGCTGAACCCTCCCTGGACGTTCCTGAAAACGTACCTTGTGCAGCGGGGATTTCTCGACGGCGCCGAAGGACTCGCTATCGCCTACATGGCGGCGCTCTATAATTTCCTGAAGTATGCTAAAGCCAAGAACATGAGCCCACGAAGATGATGGAAGCCCTGCTGGCCGCGCTCGCCGGGTTGCTGATCGGCAGTTTCCTCAACGTCTGCATCTACCGTTTACCGCGCGATCTTTCCGTGGTGAAGCCGCGCTCATTTTGCCCGGATTGCAATCAGATGATTTCCTGGTTCGACAACATTCCCGTGGTCAGCTACTTGGTGTTGGCGGGCCGCTGCCGCCGCTGCGGGCATCGCATCCCGGCGCGCTATCCGATCGTGGAATTGCTCACCGCCGCGGCGTTCTTTTGGTCCTTCCGGTTTCTGGGGCCCACGCTCTCGGCTGTGAAATTCTGTGCCTTCGGCGCTATCTTGATCGCGCTGGTATTTTCGGATCTGGAAGAGCGCATCTTGCCCGACGAGTTCACGCTGGGTGGCACGGCGCTCGGTGTGATCTTAGCCGCGTTTGTGCCGTTAAAGGGCGGCATTCTGCGCCTGGTCTTCCTCTCTCCCACCAACGAACGCTGGCTCTCGGTGGCCGATGCGCTGCTGGCTGCCGCGTTTTGCGCGGGCGCCTTGTGGGGGGTGGGCGCGCTGTATCAAAAGATCCGCCATCGCGAAGGGTTGGGATTGGGCGACGTCAAGATGGTGGCGATGGTCGGGGCGTTTTTGGGAATACAAGGCGCCCTGCTCACGTTGATCGTCGGATCGCTGCTGGGCGCAATCGTCGGACTGGCTTACATCTGGTTTACCGGCAAAGATGCATCGACCTATGAGTTGCCCTTCGGGACGTTTCTTGGAGCATCCGCGCTGGGCGTCGGCTTTTTCGGAGAAGCGATTTTCAACTGGTATGGCCGGCTGGGCGCGTAGACTTGGCTGCCATCCTCATCTTCACCCTCACCTACCTGGTACTGGCGATCGGCCGATTGCCGGGCTTTCGCATTGATCGCACCGGCGCGGCCATCATCGGCGCCAGCTTCATGGTGGGCGTGAACGCCCTTTCTCTGAACGAAGCCTATCGAGCCATCAATTTCGACACTATCATCCTGCTCTTCGGAATGATGATCGTAGTCGCCAACCTGCAGCTGTCGGGATTCTTTTCGCTGGTCGCGGCCAGCGTGGTGGAACATGCCCACCGCCCCCTGCTACTGCTGATCGCGATTGTCGCCGTCTCGGGCGTCTTCTCGGCGTTCTTTGTCAACGACACCATGTGCCTGGTGCTGACGCCCCTGGTGCTGGAGATCGCCGTGGCGCTGCGCCGAAATCCCGTGCCATACTTGCTCGCGGTCGCCATGGCAGCCAACATCGGCAGTGTCGCTACCATCACGGGCAATCCGCAAAACATGATGATTGGAAGTTTCTCGGGCATCGCATACCGCGATTTCCTGGCGTCGCTCGCTCCCGTAGCGGCCATTGGCCTGATTCTCGCCGTGGCATTTATTTTTTTCAGCTATCGCCGCGAGTTTGCGTCCGCCGAAAAAGTAACCGTGGAGCAGCCCGCCATCCAGGTGGATCGCCGCCTGATGTGGAAGTCGATTTTGGTCGCGCTCGCGATGATCGTCATGTTCTTCATCGGCTGGCCCGTGCCGAAGGTCGCCATCGTAGCCGGCGCAGTGCTCCTGATTACACGCCGCGTACACCCGGAGAAAATCTATCAGCGAATCGATTGGCCGCTGCTGGTGATGTTTTCCGGGCTGTTCATCGTGATCGCCGGGATCGAGAAAACGTCGCTCGAAACCGAGCTGGCGGCGTTGGCCGGGCGCATGCATCTGGACAACGTCTTCGTGCTCAGCGGCATCTCGGCCGTGCTGTCGAATGTCGTCAGCAACGTACCGGCAGTGCTGGTCTTCAAACCATTCGTCGGTCAGTTGGCCGATCCGCGGCGGGTCTGGCTGGTGCTCGCGATGTCGTCCACGCTGGCCGGGAACCTGACGGTGGTGGGCTCGGTAGCCAATCTCATCGTGATCCAGCAGGCCAGCGGCCGCGTGAAAATTGGATTCTGGGAATACTTCCGCGTGGGCGCACCGCTCGCTGTCGCGACCATCTTGATCGGCGCGGCCTGGATCGCGTGGCGCGGCTACTGACTTCCAAACATTTCTTCATCAAAATGATCTATCCTGGTGGCGTGAACCCCTGGGTTGTTTTCATGGCTGGCGTGCTGGCCGGCGGCCTGACGATCGGTCTTTGGATGCGGGCGCGGTTGGCGCGCCTGGAAGCCGCCAAACACTTTGCTGAAGCTGGTGTCACGAAGCTGACCGAGACTTTCCAGTCGCTCGCCGACGCGGCATTGAGATCGAATCAAAGCGCGTTTCTGGATGCCGCCCGAACTTCGCTCGAAACTACGCGCGCTGAAATGTCGGGTGACCTGGCGCAGAAACAAACCGCGATCGAAGGCGCCGTAGGGGGCATGGTCCAGCCGCTCGCCAATTCGCTTGGACGCTTGGAGACACAAGTCCGGGAACTGGAGCGCGCCCGCGAAAAGGCCTACGGCAGCCTCGGCGAACAGGTGCAGTCTCTGGCGCGCGAAACCGCCACCCTCTCCACCGCTCTGCGATCACCGCAGACTCGAGGCCGCTGGGGTGAAGTAACGCTGCGGCGCGTGGCCGAGTTGTCCGGCATGGTTCATAACTGCGATTTTCAGGAGCAGGAGACGCGCGAAGGCGACGGCGTGCGAATTCGCCCGGACATGATCGTGCGGCTGCCGGCCGATCGCTCAATTGTGGTGGACGCCAAGGTGCCGCTCACCGCTTATCTCGACGCCGTCAGCGCGCCGGACGAGCCGTCACGCAAAGCAGCCCTGCTTCGTCACAGCCAGCAGGTTGCCGAGCACGTGCGGCAGCTTTCGAGCAAACAATATTGGAATCAATTTCAGCCGGCGCCGGAACTGGTGGTGCTCTTCCTTCCGGGCGACCATTTCTTCAGCGCGGCCCTGGAGAGCCGGCCGGATCTGATCGAAGAGGCGCTGGCGAAGAAAGTTGTCATCGCGACGCCGGTGACGCTGATCTCGGTGCTGAAAGGCATCGCGTACGGCTGGAATCAGGAGCAGCTTGCCGAGAACGCCGAGGAGATCCGGCGAGTAGCTTCCGAGATGTACGAACGTGTGCAGCTTGTCCAGGAGCACTATTCCGACGCAGGCCGCTTACTGGAGAAAACCGTCGAAGCGTACAACCGGTCCGTGGGATCGTGGGACTCGCGCCTGGTGCCCGCGCTGCGCAAGATGCGCGAATTGGGTGTAGCCAGCGGCGACGAGCCGCAAGCGCCGGAGCAGATCGATTTACTGGCGCGTCGTCCGCGCGCGGTAAGCGGATTCTAGCTCAGCGACATGTCAATGATGTCGAAGGTGAACCGCTCCGGCGGCAGACACGATAGCGGCGCGGGGCTCATATGCGCCCAAGTCTCAAAGGCCGTGGTGGCGACGCTCGCGTTCAGATAGAACAGAAACTGGTTGGAGAAGCATGAGATTGGAGGAGGCTGTCGAAACGTCAGCCGCATCCCAACTGCTTTCTCGAATTCCACACCCTCGCTCGGAACGGCCTTGTCTTCCAGCAGCATCACAAAACTGGAGCGCCCCGCGTGTGGCCAGACGTCGGGACGGAGCAGGTTGCGCAGCTCCAGGCGCGCGCCGAAGGTCATTTCGCATTGCCGGATCCACTCGAGAATGCTGTCGCCCCACTGCCATTGCGTGATGAATCGCAAATACTGATCCGTCAGGTTGATGGCCAAGTCCATCTTGCGGCGGTCCATTTCGAAATCCGCGGCCGGACCATCGAAAGCCGGAGGGGGCAGCATGTCTTCAGCGTCGATCAGGTTGTTGGCCATGCCAACCACGCGATCCAGCCGTTTGACCTGGGGAGTGGTGCGAACCAACAGCGGTGGCAGTTCGTGGGTTTTTTCCCCGGGAACCTCGACAAACTTTCTGTCTCCAACGATATCCATGTTGACGACCCAATCTCCTTATCGACAACTAGGTCGCATAAACTCTACTTTATTGACGCCCGACGGAAGTGGCCCGTTACAAGGGGCGCCGGCTCAAGCCGGTACCAGCTTCACAAGTAAGAACAATTCTGCAAGATTTGTTGTGGAATGTAAAGGGGATACTGAAGGCGCTTGACTCCTGCGCTACAATTCGGCTGCATGTATAGGGCTTTCATGTACGCAAATTCATGATGTACTGCGACGTCAGCCTGCCGGTGCCGCTGGATCACGCGTTCACCTACCGGCTGCCCGAGACCTTGCAGCACCGTGTGCAGCCGGGCTGCCGTCTTCTGGTCCCCTTCGGACCAAGGAAACTCACCGGGATGGTCCTGGGGCTCCATTCCGACGCCCCGGAAGGCCCCGTGAGGGATGCCCTGCGGCTGCTCGACGAGGAGCCAGTGTTGAATGCCGAGCTGCTCTCACTGGGCCGTTGGATCGCGCAGTACTATTGTGCCCCGCTGGGCGAGGTGCTGCGCAGCATGACGCCTCTCACTGGTGAGGTCCGCAAGACCAAGCTCTATTCGCTCACCGACTCCGGCCGCGATACGGCGCGGCAACTGCTCTTGAGCGCGGACGAAGAGGATCCAACGTTCGCGATCCTGCGCCTGCTCGAAGCACGGCCGCTATCGGCATCCTACCTGCAAAAGAAGCTGCCGAACGCGCTCGCGGTAATTCGATCACTCGAGAAAAAAGGCTTCGTCGCGGTGGAGGATTTGGAAGCCCAACGCGACCCGCTGCGTGCGTCTTCAACGCGTCTGCGTGCGGCATGGTCTGCACGCTCATTGGAGAACGTGAAGCTCACCAAACGCGAGCGCGAGCTGCACGCGTTTCTCGAACTCCATCCGGGTACTCACAATCTGGAGG
>Ga0209517_10005702_pt1 | contig 15713 bp, 10 predicted proteins | sample PeaSoiMetSII2010_FD_187695 | JGI IMG/M metagenome (GOLD analysis project Ga0209517, IMG submission 187695) | Peat soil microbial communities from Weissenstadt, Germany - SII-2010 (SPAdes) (version 2) | ecosystem: Environmental > Terrestrial > Soil > Wetlands > Peat | place: Germany... | reverse complement strand
CAGCAATCTGTCAGGGCTGATGCAGGCGATCGCGAAAACTGCCGGCCGCATCGGCTTTGAGCGCGTGGTGCCCTATGCGGCGTTTCTTATTGCCCTCAGCAATGTGGGTGCGGCTGGAGCCTATCTGGCGGCCGTGGCCCGGCTGCCGTTCGTTGCCGGTATAGATCGTTTCTTGCCGCCGGTATTTGGCGCGTTGCATCCGCGATGGAAGACGCCCTGGGTGGCGCTGCTGGTGCAATACGTTCTCGGAGTAGTTTTCATTTTTCTTGGCCAGGCGGGCACCAGTGTGAAGGGCGCGTACGACGTGATGGCCAGCATGACCGTGATTACATACTTCATCCCGTATCTCTTTGTGTTTGCCGCAATGATCAAGTTGCAGGCCGAACCGACGGGTCCCGACGTGATTCGGGTTCCAGGCGGAAAGGCGGTCGCTAAGCTGGTCTCAGTTGTTGGACTTCTCACGACCACGCTAACGATTGTGTTGTCGGTTGTCCCGCAAGCGGATGAGATCAACAAGCCACTGGCGGTGTTGAAAGTAGTGGGAGGGTCGGTGGTGTTGGTGGCGATCGGCGCGGGGATTTATGGGTGGGGAAAACGGCGGGCGGCACATGTGTAACACCGGCTGGCGGGCGAGGGCGCCCGCCCCGCACCTACACCGGCACCGCCGTCTTCCGCTTGGGATTGAAAAACGGCATGGGCACTATCTTCGCTGTTACTTTCTGTCGCACGGCTTCGATCGTGATTTCTAACTGCAAACGGTTGCCATTTTGCGAATGATCGGTATCTACACTGGCCAGCGCGATCATCTTCTTCAACACCGGAGACCAGGTGGTGGTCGTGGCTTTGCCGACTTGCTTCTCGCCGCAATACACCGGCACCGCTACGCGCGACGCCTGGCTGGGCGCGGCCGGAGTCAGGCCATACTTCTCATATCGCTGCTCGACCTCCGTCCAATCAATTTCCAGCCCCACAAACTGCCGGGGAACGCCTTCTTTCTGGTCTCGCTCCAGAGCCGCCTTGCCAACGAAATTCGGCTTCTGCAAGTGCACCATCTTGCCAAACCCAAGTTCGAACGGCGAATACTTCTGTGACGCGATCAGCGCCTTCTTGCTGCTCGAGTAATCCACTTCAATCAGTAGCAGCCCAGCCTCGACCCTCGCCACATCCAGCGCCAGCATCCCGGCAGCATGAATATCAAACTGCTTGCCTTTATCCATCAAGGCGTCCCAGACTTTGACGGCGTCGTTCCACGGAACCCAGATTTCATAACCCAAATCGCCGGTATAGCCGGTACGCGAAATGTCGACCGGCACGCCGGCAATCTTGCCGCGAGTCATGCGGAAGTATTTCAAGTTCGCAATCTCCGCTTCTGCCACAGCTTTCAGCAGTTTTCCCGAAGTCGGCCCTTGTAGCGCCAGCGCGGCCACTTTCTCCGAGATGTCCTCGATCTGGACGTCCATATTGTTGCCGTTCTGGCGAAACCAGCGCAGGCTGGGATCGGCAGCCGTCCAGCGATATTTATTTTCTTCGAGCCGCGTGATGGTGCCGTCGTCGATGACCTTGCCTTCTTCGTCGCACCAGCAGCAGTAAATCACCTGCCCGACCGCAACTTTGTTAATGTCGCGCGTAATCACACGATTCACCAGCCGCGTGGCGTCTTTCCCGGTGACCAGATACTTGTAGAGCGGCGAGATATCGATCAACGCGGCGGCATTGCGGATGGCGTTGTACTCGTGCTCATGATGCACTTCATACACGCTGACCGTGTAGTATCCCGACCACTCGCGGTAGTTCAGGCTGTTGCACAGGGCAAAAGTTCGTTCGTGAAACGCGGTTCCAACGGGCAAGGGAATGACCTCACGTAGATTGTAGGCTTTCCTTTGTGCACCTTTGTGTCCTTTGTGGTTGAAGACTTAAACCCGCTAACCGCAAAGGACGCGAAGGTACACAAAGGAAACTCTTTTCGAACTCGGATTATATGCAGCCGCCGCACCAAGGGGCAAATGCAGACAAAGCCGCAACCACTCAGATAGAATGGGTGCCTCAATCATGCGCGGCATTCTCATAGCGTGGCGCAATCTGCCCAGCGGCCTCTGATCCGCTCTGCTCTCGCTCGGCTTTACATATTTCTCAGCTAGAAGCTAGGAGCCAGCAGCTAATGACCAAATACGACGTCATCGTAATCGGTGGAGGCCACAACGGTTTGGTCAACGCCGCTTATCTTGCCCGCGCCGGCAAGAAAGTTCTGGTGCTCGAACGCCGCTACGTCCTCGGCGGCGCGGCTTGCACCGAAGAAGTGTTCCCCGGGTTTAAGTTCTCCGTCTGCTCCTACGTGGTGTCGCTCTTGCGGCCGGAAATTATCCGTGACCTCGATCTTCCCCGCCATGGCCTGGAGATTCTCCCGCTCGACGGCACGTTCACTCCCATGCTCAACGGCGATTACCTGTGGCGGGTGAATGATCACGGCAAGACGCATCGCGAGATTGCGCGCCACTCCAAGCTTGACGCCGAGGCCTACGACGAATTCGGCAAAGCCATGCAGGCCATGTGCCGTTTCGTGAAGCCGATTCTCAGCATGGTGCCGCCCGACCCTGCGACGCTGAACCCGAAAGAGTTAATGAAGCTGCTGTTCATCGGCAAACGTTTTCAGAGCATGACCAGCGACGACAAATATAACCAGGTGCAGTTGATGACCATGAGCGCCATCGATTTCCTCGATCAATGGTTCGAGACCGATGTGCTCAAGGCCACCATGTCGGCTTCCGGCATCATCGGAACTTTTCTGGGCGTGCGCTCGCCGGGAACTGCTTACGTTTTGCTCCACCATTACATGGGCGAGATTGACGGCGCGTTCCGCTCCTGGGGATTCGCCCGGGGAGGCACGGGCGCCATCTCCAATGCGATTGCCGACGCGGCCCGTGAAGCTGGAGTCGAAATCCGCACCGAGACGGGGATCACAAATATCATCATTAAATCGGGCAAGGCCAAGGGTGTTGTCCTCGCTAACGGCGATGAAATCTACGCCGACGTGATTTCTTCCAGCCTCGACCCGCGGCAGACTTTCGTCCGCCTCATCGAAAAGGGCAATCTGCCCGACGAATTTCTGGAGGAAGTGAATCGTTACAAGTTCCGTGGGTCTTCGGGCAAGGTGAATCTGGCACTGGACGCGCTGCCCAACTTCAAGTGCCTGCCCGGTCCGGGCGCGCACCTGCGCGGCGCAATGTCCATTTCGCCAAGCGTCGAGTACATGGAACGCGCCTACGACGATGCCAAGTACGGCAACTTCTCGCGCCGTCCGTACATCGACATGGTGATTCCAACACTCACTGATCCTTCGGTCGCGCCTCCCGGTAAGCACATTCTTTCCTGCTTCGTGCAATATGCCCCTTACAAGCTGCGGCCCGGCCTCAACTGGGACGATCAGAAAGAAGCTTTCGGAAACAACGTGATCGATACCATCGCCGAGCACGCGCCCAATATTAAAGACATCATTCTGCACAAGCAGGTCATCACGCCGCTTGATCTGGAACGCGAATGGGGTCTGAGCGAGGGCAACATCTTCCAGGGCGAACTGTCGCTCGAGCAGCTTTTCTTTCTCCGCCCGGTGCCGGGATACGCGCAGTTCCGCACCCCTATTAAAAACCTTTATCTGTGCGGCTCGGCAACGCACCCCGGTGGCGGCATCATGGGCGGCCCTGGGCGACTGGCAGCTTTGGAAATTCTCAAAGACGTCAAGGGGGCCGCGTAACCATGGGCAGCACACGCGATGTGGTCATCATCGGCGGCGGTCACAACGGCCTGGTCACTGCGTTCTATCTCGCCAAGGCCGGATACAAGCCGCTGGTACTCGAACGCCGTCCGCAACCCGGGGGCGCGGCCATCACTCAAGAGTTTCACCCCGGCTTCCGCTGCTCGACTCTGGCCCATTCTGCCGGCCCGCTGCGTCCCGACATTGTTCGTGACATGCAGCTCGAAAAGCAGGGGCTGAAGCTGATCAGTCCCGACGTGGCCACCGTTTCTTTGTCGCCGGATGGCCGCGCGCTCACGCTCTACCGCAACCTCGAGAAATCGGCGCAGGAGATCAGCAAGTTCTCACAGAAAGACGCCGCCCGCTATCCCGAGTTTCAGCAGACGCTCTCGAAAATAAGCAAGGTGATCGCCGAAGCTCTGGCGTTGACGCCGCCTGATATTGACCACCCCAGCAAAGGCGATCTCTGGGGAATGTTGCAGACTGGACGCGCCATTCGCAACCTCGGCAAGAAGGATATGTACCGCCTGCTGCGCTGGGGGCCCATGGCGGTTGCCGATCTGGTGGCCGAGTACTTCGAGACCGAATTACTGCGCGCCACCATCGCCGCTCGTGGAATCTTCGGCACATTTCTCGGTCCCTGGTCAGCCGGCACCAGTCTGGTGCTGCTCATTCGTGCCGCCGGCGACGCGCATGCCTCCGGCTTGGCATCTTTTGCCGAAGGCGGCGCTGGCGCTATCACTCAAGCCATGGCTGCCGCGGCCACCGAAGCTGGCGCGGAGATTCGCAGCAATGCCGAAGTCATCGAAGTCACGGTCGGCAATGGCGTGGCCAGCGGCGTGGTGCTTTCGAGCGGCGAGGAAATCAATGCGCAGGCGATCATTTCCAATGCCGACCCCAAACGCACCCTGCTGAAGCTGGTCGATCCCATGCACCTCTCGCCGGACTTCGTTATGAAACTTCAGCATTACCGCATGCCCGGCACCGTTGCCAAAGTGAATCTCGCGCTTTCCGGTCTGCCCAAGTTCACCGCGCTGAAGGAAAACGACGAAGCTCTGAGCGGACGAATCCTCATCGCCCCCGAAATCGACTATCTGGAGCGGGCTTTCGACGAATCGAAATACGGCAATTTCTCGAAACAACCGTACTTGGAGGTCGCGATCCCCACCGTTGGCGATCCCTCGCTCGCGCCCGCCGGCAAGCACGTGATGTCGATCTACATGCAGTACGCGCCGTTTAAACTGAAAAATAGCGACTGGGAGAAACAGCGGGTAGCGCTCGGCGACACGGTGGTCAAAACGCTCACGCGATACGCGCCCAACCTGCCGGAGTTGATTCTGACTCATCAGATCATTACGCCGCAGGACCTCGAAGACGTATATGGCCTCACCAACGGCCACATCTTCCACGGAGAACTGGCGCTCGACCAGTTTTTCACCATGCGGCCCATGCTCGACTGGGCAAAGTACAACACCCCGATCAAGAATCTGTACTTGTGCGGTTCGGGAACCCATCCCGGGGCAGGCTTGACCGGTGGCTCGGGAGCGAACGCCGCAAGGGAGATACTGAAAGAGTTGAAGAAGTAGCGGGAGGACGCACCATGAAACCCTCCGCCATCCTGCTCCTCTCCTGCCCCGACCGCAAAGGCCTGGTCGCCGCCATCTCGGATTTCGTCTTTCGCCACAACGGCAACATTCTTCACGCCGACGAGCACGCCGACGAAGGGTCCAACCTGTTCTTGATGCGGGTGGAATTCGACCCCGCCAACTTCGACATCGACCTCGCGGACTTTCCCAAACACTTCTTGCCGATCGCCGACAGATTCGAGATGCAATGGCGGCTGGCCCGTTCGGATTACCGTTCCCGCATGATTATCCTGGTTTCGAAGTACGATCACTGCCTGGTGGACCTGCTCTACCGCCACAAGAGCGGCGAACTGGCGTGCGACATTCCGTTGATCATTTCCAACCACCCCGACAATCAGCCGATTGCTGATTTCTACCGCGTCCCCTTCGTCGTCGTTCCGGTCACCAAAGATAACAAAGCCGAAGCCGAGAGCCGCATCCTCGATTTAATCACGCGAAACAACTTCGACTTTCTGGTGCTGGCGCGCTACATGCAGGTTCTATCCAATGAATTTGTGCAGCGCTTTCCGCAGCGCATCATCAACATTCATCACTCGTTTCTACCAGCGTTCGTCGGCGCTAAGCCCTACCACCAGGCCTTCACCAGGGGCGTAAAGCTGATCGGCGCTACGAGTCACTACGTCACCGAAGTGCTCGACGACGGCCCCATCATCGAGCAGGACGTGATCCGTATCTCACATCGCGATTCGCTGGATGATTTGCTGCAAAAGGGCCGCGACCTCGAGAAAGTCGTGCTCTCACGCGGGGTGCGCTGGCACATTGAAAACCGCGTTCTGCTTTATGGAAACAAGACGGTGGTGTTCAATTAGGCGGACGCCCTCAGCGGCTAAAGCCGCATGGCTGGGGAGGTCTGAGCGGCACGGCTGAAGCCATGCCCTTCCACGGTGCTCCGGGTTTCCTGGAAAGAATGATTGCGAGCGCGGACATCCATGAGATCGGGATAGGAAACGGTTCCATCGGGGGTCGCCGGAGTGCGCCGGGTATCAAAGTTCCCCAGCGAAACCAAGCGTTGCGAATCTGGAAAAGGCAACGGCCGCAGCAACACCGAATTCACGATGCTGAAGATCGCCGTGTTCGCGCCGATCCCCAGTGCCAGAGTCACCACTGCGACCGCGGTGAATCCCGGCGTCTTTGCCAAGACCCGCAACCCGTAGCGAAAGTCCTGCATAAGCGATTGCATCGTTGCCCCCCTTGGGGTGACTCAACAACCCATCGACCGTCGCAATTGCTCTGCCATGCGATCATTGCTAACTAATTGATAACACTAGACAAAAAGCACGTGTGAACGGGAATGAATGTTCGTTTTTGGGATGTTCTGTACAGCTGCGCACAGCAGAGCAGAGAATCAAATCAATTACCCAACTTTTCCACAGGCATTCACAGCCCACTGCATTGCCCGCCTTCCATCCTTCATGTATACATGGCTTTTCTTATCTACCCTAGGTTTGCAAGGAGACCAGCCCCCATGGACCGATTCCATCGCAGGTCTGAGCACACGGACACCCGCACCGCTCGCGACTGCCGCTTCTGTTCTGCTCTGGATCCTGATTTTGCCAGCCGCCCACCCATTGACCGCATGGTAGTACCAAAATTAGAAGACACCGCGTCGGCACATCTCACGGAAGATGGCTATGTGAAACACCGAATCGTGGAGCTTATGAGAAAGCGCGCGGCGATGGTTGCCGCCCCGGTTCTGCAAAGGTCAGCCTAGCTAGGACGCGCTTTCCGCGCCGGACCCCGGGACGTATCTCGCCATGGCCAGTTCCACGATCTCGCCGATGAGCTCGGTGTAGGAACGACCGGAAGCCTTCGCCGCCATGGCAAATTCCTGCTTGCTCGAAAGCCACGGATTCGGGTTGGCCTCAATCACGTACACTTCGCCTTTCGGCGTGAGCCGCATATCAATGCGCCCATAGTCGCGCAACTTCACCGCCTGGTACGCCGCCAGGCCAACGGCCTGCAGCCGTGCAGTCGTCTTCTCATCCAGATCATCCACCAGGTATGACTTGGTTAGCTTGTGCGCCTGGGTTTCTTTTTCAAACTTCACATCGTAGCTGGCAATCTTCGGAGTACCCTCCGGCAGCCGGGACAAATCGAGCTCTACCAGCGGCAGCGCCTGCGCTCTTTCATAGCTGCCCAGAACTCCCACGTACATCTCGCGGCCTTCAATGTATTCCTCAATCAGCGCCGGCGAATCGAACTCGTTCTGGATGTACTCCACCCGCTCCATCAGCTCTTTTACGCTGTTTACCACCGACGCCGCGTCAATCCCAATCGACCCGTCCTCCCACATCGGCTTCACAATCAGCGGGAACGACACATCGTGCGCATGCTCGATGCGGCCGCGGTACGCAGTCGCAAAGAAAGGCGTCTTAATGCCGTGAAAGGCAAACATTTTCTTGGCTGTCGCCTTGTCTTGCGCCAGAAAATGCGCGTGCGGACCGCCGCCGGTGTAGTGGATCCCCAGCAGGTCCATGTAGGCGGCCACGTTCATTTCTTTGGTGTCATCGCCGGCAAAGGATTCCGTCAGATTGAACACCAGGTCGGCGCCACACTTCGCCAGTGCAGTCAGACACGGCTGCGTTCCATCCAGCACTTGATAGAACGGCTCGTGGCCCAGTTTTTCCAGCGCCTCAAATATCTCTTCCCGGTCTTCTTTCTCTCGCTTGCTCTTGCTTTGCGGCTTTTTCTTTTTCTTCTTCTTCGAGGACACCTTCTGCTCAACCACTTCGGGCGTCACTGCTTCGTCTCCCCAGACGTCGTACAGCACCGCCACTTTCAGCTTCGCGCCCGTCATTTTGCACCTCCATTTCTCACGGCTGCACAAACTTTCCTCTGGTCATGTAATTCATGGCCAGCGCCGTGGCATACACCGTGACCTGAATCAAATGCTCCGCTTCACGCTGCGGATCGGCAAACAACTTCAGCTCGCCGATTCGCTTCTCGATCAATTCCACCAGCTTCTTGATCAGCGGCCGCGGCGCTCCCGTCCAGTACACGACCTTGTCCACCACCGTTTTGCGGTGCTGATGCAGAACTTGCTGCGCCGGAGTCGCCCGTTTGCGCCGCTTCGATACGTTAAAAATATCCCGGAGATCGGTGTCCAGCCCCAGATCTCCCAGCGCGACTTCTTCACCGTTTCGCCGGTAGAACTCGGCGACGGTGATCTCCATCTCGTCAACCGTCACATCGGTCACACCGCGGCGGCGAACCGGGTCGGTGTGGCCCAATTCTCGCGCGATGCGGTTCATGTAACGCAATTTCGCCAGCGCGCCCCAACCGCGATAGCGTTTGCGCCATGCCGAACGCGGGGTCAACCACACCGCAAAAGTTTCGGCAAAATCTTCATCCGGATGCTTCTGCGCATACCACCCTGCCAGGTAGCGCACATAATTTCGTGAGAACGGGACCGGCCGGTAATTATCGTGATACGGCCGCCGGAACGGCCCAAACAACTGTTTCCACTCCGGCGTGCGATGGAGTTTGTAAGCATAATTAAATGCGTGCCCGGCTTCGTGCCGCAGGTACATCATGATCTCGCGTGCGTCTTCGAGATCGTTGGTTTGCTTTTCCAGTTGCGCCAGTTTGGCGTCGGCCAGGTAAAACGGGATTCCAATCACTGGCTCTCCCGACGGGCAGCCCCATTCATCGGTGAGGTAGCATGCCGGACGAAACTTCACCAGCCGCTTTTGCTCCAACTCCCTGTACAACTGCTGCACGAAACGCTCCAGCGGCGAGCCTTCAATTTTCAAACCCAGCTCGCGGATGGGCTTATCCAGAATCTGCTGCAACTCCGGTCGTGATGTGTCGGTTTCCTGCACGCGAAAGAAAGACAGAGCGCACCGCGAAAAAGCGGGAGAGGACGGGGCGATCTGCCCCAAGTGTAAAGAATAACAAAGTGTGGTGACGAATCAGAAGTGACTAAAGAAACCCCTACTCAGCCGGCCCAGTCAGCGGCCCGCGATCACGTCATACGGCCGCATCATCTCATTATCTTCATGTTCCAGGATGTGGCAATGCCACACGTAGCGGCCCACGAAGCCTTCGAACTTCACAATAATTCGCGTGACCATTCCTGGATCGGCCCGCACCGTGTCTTTCCACCCTGCCTCACCCGGCTCCGGCGCAGCCGCGGCGCCCCGGTAGCGCAGAATGTTTTCGTACTGATAGGCGAACCTTTCAAACCGCCGCCGATCCAGTATCTGGAACCGCACCAGGTGAAGATGAATAGGATGTGCGTCGTCGGTCACATTCATCAGGTTCCAGATTTCCACCGAATTCAAGACCGGGTCCTCGGTCACCGGCGCGTTCCAGTGCTTATCATTCAACAGCATGGTCACTGGGTACTGAACCAGGTCGTCGATCTCCCCCAGCCTTAGGGTGCGGGTTTTGACTGCTTCGGATTCGGCAATTTTCGGGACCGGCCTCAGCCCGGCAGGCAGCGAACTGGGATCGCTCACTTTGGTCCGCGAAACTCGGAACTGCATGATCGGCGCCGCGAAGTCATTTTTCAGGACAATCTGCTCGCCGGCATGATCGCTGAAATCCAGCACCAGGTCGGCCCGCTCCCCTGGAGCTAGTGAAACCTGCTTCAGCGTCACCGGCGCGGGCAGCAGTCCCTGATCGGTTCCAATCTGGCTAACACTCTGCCCATTGGCCAGGGTCAGATGGAAGAACCTGCCATTTGCCCCGTTCAAAATCCGAAATCGGTATTTCCGCGGCTCCACATCAAGATAGGGCAACAGTTTGCCGTTGACCAGAATGGCATTGCCAAAGAACTCCGGCACCCACGGCTTCGAGGAGTGCTGTGACACCGGATAATAAAGCTGACTATCCAGGTCGAACATGCGGTCGCACAGCACCAGCGGTACTTCATACTTGCCCCGCGGCAGATTTAGCGCATCCTCCACCGGATCACGCACAATGAAGAGCCCCAGCAGTCCGGCGAGCACGTTCAAACGGTTGATTCCCAGCGTGTGGTCGTGATACCAGAGCAGCGTCGCATCCTGCTGGTTGGGATAATAATAGGTCGCGGATTTTCCCGGCACATACCAGTTCTCCGGATAACCGTCGCTCTCCGGCGGCACCTTCGCGCCATGCGTGTGAATCACGCTGCGCACGTCCGGCTTGTCGGACTCCGCTCCGTGCAGACTGTGATCAATGGGCAGAAAATGCTCCCGTGGCAACTCATTCGCCCACTCCACCAGCATCGCTTTGCCGCTCTCCGTTTCCAGCGTCGGCCCCGGAGATGATGTCCCAAATCCCCAAAGCCGCGTGGGTTTCATGTCGCGATGGACCTTGGCCTGAAACTGCCGCATCGGCAGGCGGTAGTAAGGAATCTTCAATTTGGGATCGTCAGGGCTGGGCCGCAGTTCGGTCGAACGGGCCACACCGGGAATCGGCAGCGGATCCACAAACGCCGCCAGGGTATTCGGATCCAGCACCGGCTTGACCGGCTTGGGCGGCTGGCGATGCGCCATCTGCGGCATCATCACCGCCGCCGCAGCAATTCCGCTTTGTTGGATGAATCTTCTGCGGGTTATTGACAACTGAACCCCTCCAACTTCTCATTCCGAGCCGTCCACGGGCGTGAAGCGCCGAGGACAGGTCGAGGAATCTGCTTTTTCGCAGCCCTACGATACCAAAAACAAGGCATGCGAACGCAACGCTCGCATGCCCGTCTGTACCACAACCGGTTCACTGCGCCCGACTACGGAATCTGCTCTCCCGTGGAGGGGTTTAGGATCAGAGTTCCATCCGTCCTGATCTGGTTGAAGTTGAACATCTGAGTGATCGAGGGGGCGATGGCGTCAAACGACCCGCCGCCGATACGTTGCCCGCCCAGCCAGTTGTCTTCGATGAAGCGAATGACCGACGCTTGCATGGTCAGGGTGTGGTCTACGAAGTTCTCGAGCGCCCACGGTGAAATCACCAGCAGTGGCTGCCGCATACCAACTCCGCAGCGACCCAATGCGTGTGGGTTGGCAGTAGGGTTGTAGCCAGGCAGGGAAAGCCCGCCGGTTCCGCAAGCACCGGGTCCGGTGAGCGCGTCCGCCGGTCCGGTGGACTGATTGATGATCGGGCCTAACTGGTGGTCATACCAGCCATCCGAATCGTCATAGAGGATAACGACCGCCGTGCTGCTCCACGTGGGTTGCTCCTCCAGGAAGTTGACCAGCTTAACGATGGCAGTCTGTTCATCCAGGGGATCGGAATAGCCTGGGTGCCCATCCTGAAAGGCGGTATTCTTGATGAAATTCACTGCCGGAAAGTCCCCGAGTTGAACCGCTTTGATGAAGTCGTCAATATCGTATTGGTGATTTGCCGGACCGTTATTCCCGATTTCAGCGACACCTGCTGGCCGGGTATGGCTGAGATTCGCGGTGGAGGGCCAGTACGCGAAGAGAGAATGGTGCGGGATGTAATCGCCAGTCGTGCCAGCCAGGCCAGCGGAGCTTCGAGCGCAGCCCGTGGTGCCGTTGGAATTTACGGTCTTCAGGTTAAACCCGCCCATGAACCCTCCCCAGGTCACGCCTGCAGCCGTCAGCAGATCACCGATGTTCTGTCCACCCATCTGCACCTGGTTGCGGGTCGGGCTGGAGCAAACGTCGCCAATGGGGTCGGGATCGCCGATTACGGTAAGCGATCCATCAGGTCCGCCATTCACCTCATCGCCGGTTCCGTTCAGGGTTTGCACCGCGCCATTGGTCTGGCCGGCAAACGTGTTCAGGACGCCTACGGTCGACGGCCCAAAGGTGTTGCTGTAGTGGTTGTCGCTCGTGGCAAAGTGCTGAGCGTAATTCCAGAACGCGGTCACCGTGTTGCCGTCATAGTAGCCCAGGTTCAAGCCGTTGGTGTTGAGCACTCCCCCGCCCTCAGGCGGCGGTCCGGCGGTGCCCACATACAATGGGAACAGATCCCCGGCACCCATGTCGAAGGCCTGCTGTTCAGGGGTGTAGTCATGGTCCTGATCGGCAGTCACTGCCTGCGTACGATCCAGGCGGAAGGGGTTGGTGGCGCCATTACCGTTCGCCGAATTCAGGTTGGGGTTGTTGTTCAGTAACACGTAGTTGTAACCATTCACCGTCGGCGTTCCCGGCCGGGCATGGAAGGCCGGCTCTCCGGCTGGGTTGGTCGCGCTGGGATAGGTCCCGAAATAATGATCGAACGAAACGTTTTCCTGGAAGATCACAACCAGGTGCTGGATGGGGGTTGCGCTCGCCGTCGTCGGACTTGAGGCGGCGTAGGCAGGTGCAACACACGGTCCCAGGGCGGTCATCAATGCTGTCAGCAGTGCCAGCATTTTCCTGGGGGCGGCTGATGCTCTCAGTTTTTCGAACATCTCTTCCTCCGTCCTTCGGTCCGATATGAGGGCTCCATACACAAATCATTCAGCCGAGGAACCATCAGACTAAACAATGCGCATGGCAGCAGTTTGACGCGACTGTTAAAGCTGGATGAATTGAGACCACCGTCTTAACTTAAGCTGTGGATATTTCAAGGGCATTCGTTCCTGATTCAGACTGACCCAATTGTTCGAGACTCAGGGCCAGGAAAACGCGGCCCACAGGCCGCGTTTCGTTGCCAGTCTTAGTTGCCCTAACCAAGCCGGGCCCACCTCTACTTCGCACCTGGCGGCGAAATGTCAACGCACACCGTCGCTTGGCAAACCCCGTTCGGACAGTTTTCCTCGTCAACCTGCACCGTCATCGGTACAAAGCCGTCGGTCTGTCCCGGCGAGGTGTGGCACTGCTGGATCGCCATATAGAAGCTGCCGAGAACTGTCGGCGCCTGGTAAGTGAAGGTCTCTCCACCGTTGGCAAAGAAGCTGCCGCTGCCGCACAGCTTGGTATCTCCATGGGCACCGTCATAGTGTATGAGTCCGGGCCCACCCCCGTCCGGGTAGCACTGCCCAAAATTGGGCTGGGGACCGCAGTTTTCGCCGGTTCCGTTCTTCCCTGGAGGCGCAAGTGAGTCGCAGCCCATCTCCCACTCCACTGTCGTCCCGGCGAAATCGGGGATGTTAATCGCGGTGACTGCGAAGGTGACGAGATTGGTTGAGCCCGCTTGCGCCTGAGGCTGAGAAGGAGAGATGGAAATCGATGCCTGGGCGTTGTTCGTAACTTCCTGGGTAACCGTCGCTTTCTTCGAGGAATCAGCATCCGCCGTCGCGGTGATGTTCACATTGTAGGGATCCGGGAGGCCCTGAACGTTCGGCGCTGTGTAAGTCGCAAACGTACCGTTGGTTTGGGGAGTGATGGTTCCACACGGCGTGGGTAAACCTTGTGTGCAAACCCCACCGTTCGTGGGCGACAATGTCCAGTAGGCAATGTGGTCCTGGGTATTTTCAATGTCCGCCGAGAAGGTAGGGTTGCTTTGCCCTGGCAGCAATGGCGGAGGTGGATCCGGCGAAATCGAGATTGTGATCTGGTTCTGCACCGGGATGATGGTCACCCGCACGGGGTTCGATACCACCGCGGGATTGGCCTCCGGCACGGCCGTAATGAGAACCGTTGCCGGATTCGGTATGATCAGCGGCGCAATATAGTCCTCCTCCTCCAAATTCTGGCTGTCCTGATTCATCGTGCCCACCGTCGAGTTCCCGTCGAGGATGTTATTTACGTACCAGGACACGGTCTGGTCGGTCGAACCGATCACGTTTGCCGTAAACGGCCCTCCCAGTTCGCCAGCTTGTACCTGCAGGGGTCCGGGGGGAGAAATTTGCACGCTGATCGCGTTGAGGCTGATCACGACTGTGGCCGTCGCAAACTGCGATGAGTCCGCCTCTGGAATCGCCTTGATGATGACGGTCGCCGGACTGGGAACCGAGGCCGGTGCGGTGTAGGTCACCAGATCCGACGCTTGATCAGGGGAAATCGTGCCCAGCGTGGCATTGCCACCCAGAACACAGTTTCCGGGGTTCGAGTTCTGGGTGCAAACGTACCAGCTCCCGTTTTGATCGTCTAATCCCGTGACCTGCAGTTGGAACTGCTGTATCTGATTGACTCCTATTTGCTCCGTTCCATTCACGCATACAATCGGATAGCAGCTTACCGAAACGTTTACTTTCGGAGGGCTTATGGTCACCGGAAGCGTGGCCGCGATCTTGGTATCGGCGGTAGGCACGGCTCCCACGACTACAACCGCGGGCTTGGGAGCGATCGCCGGCGCAACATAGTCGCCTTGGCCGGGTATGAGGGGATCCGGCGTGATCGTGCCGTAGGTCGAATTGCCCCCAGTGATTCCGTCAACCTGCCAGATCACGGTTTGCACACTCGAATTCCCCACCGTTGCGGTGTATTGTGCAGGAGCACCGGTCAGGACATCACCCTCACCAGAGACTTGAACCGTGATGCCGTTGGCCGGCGGCCCGCTTATCGCAATGCTTGCAGCGCTACTCCGTGACGGCTGTGCGTTGGAGACTGCGGACACGAGTACCGCGCTTCCCAGGGGAGGGATCTGGGCCGGAGCCGTGTAGACTCCCGTATCGCCGCTCTCCGCGCCGATGGTTCCATCGACTTCCGACCCGCCAAGAATCGGATTCCCACCCTCTCCTGTCACTTCCCAGGAAACCGAATTATCGTTGGCATTGATCACATCGGCCGTGAAGGTGAAGCTGGTTTGCGCCTGTACCACCGCCACCACCGGGATGACGGTGACCGTCGCGATCGTGGGGGCCTGGGCGGAAAGGGTAACGGTACAGGTCGTCATTACCGTCGGCTCGGCATGCGACACCGCCTGGATGGTAACTGTCGCAGGACTTGGAACCTTCGCCGGGGCCGTGTACACCGCGGTATTGTTCGCGCCCGGAGCAATCGTTCCTACCGCGGAGTTGCCATTCGCAATGCCATTGACCTGCCAGACCACTTCCGTGTCGGCCGGACCGGTCACGCCGCCCGCCAGTTTAAGGTCGGTGCCGGCTTGCACGTAGGCTGTCCCGGCCGGAGACATGAAAACCTTCGCCGGCAACAACGCGCCGGTAATCGTAACCGTTGCGTTCCCCTGCTTGCTGTTGTCCGCATTGGCCACTGCCGTGATCACCACATTGGCAGGTGTAGGTACAAACTGCGGCGCCGTGTAGTTCCCCGAGCTGTCGATCATCCCGATGCTGGCCTGGCCTCCAGGAAGTCCGTTGACCTGCCACTGCACGGTTTGCTCTCCGGATCCATTTACAGTAGCCGCAAAAGGCTGCGTCGTCCCCGTAGACACGGTCATGGTGGCGGGCGCGATACTTACGCTGACTCCGCCCAGGGTGCTGGCGCCGCTGATCGGGGCGGAACTGGCGCCCCCGCAGCTGACAACCACGGCCATCATGCTCA
>Ga0209517_10005699_pt1 | contig 15714 bp, 13 predicted proteins | sample PeaSoiMetSII2010_FD_187695 | JGI IMG/M metagenome (GOLD analysis project Ga0209517, IMG submission 187695) | Peat soil microbial communities from Weissenstadt, Germany - SII-2010 (SPAdes) (version 2) | ecosystem: Environmental > Terrestrial > Soil > Wetlands > Peat | place: Germany... | reverse complement strand
CCGTGGGCAATCCGAAGGACTTCGGGACTCCGCTCGCTTCGCTCGGTCTCCCGGTCAGCGATATCGATCTGACCATCCCTCAGCCAAAGCGCGCGGCGACCGCGGCACCAACGGCGGCAGCCGGACTAGGCGCGCGAGCATCCCGCCCACATAGGCGGCGGCGAGGCTCATCGCGACGGTGGCGATCAGCGAGGGCGCAGCGGTCATGCCTCTACCATGCCGGTCGGCAGAGGGTCTTGGCCAGCCCCGGCCGTGAGACGAGCGGGGCCCAGGCAGAGATTCCGGCGATCTCCAGAGAGCTGATTAAAACGCCGCACGGTCTGGCTCTTTTGGGCAGGATGCGCGCGGTTCGATCGAGCGGCCTTGACCTAAATCAAGGCCATCACGACCCCGACCGGCAATACTAAAACCTCAGCGGCGGCAGCAATATCAGGGTCATCGCTACCAATCTCTACTGGAGGCGCTATGCAGCACGAGCTATCGCGCCGCTCGTTCCTTCAAAGGTCCGCTCTGACAACCGCGGGGGCGAGCATGATCGAGGTCGCGTCGGCGCTCATCGGGCAAGCGGCGGCGGAAACCGTCGACCTGCCGGTCGCCGGGCCAGACCCGGTTCCCATCGCGCTCATGGTCAATGGCGAGAGCCGCGCGCTTGCCGTCGAGCCCCGAATGACGCTCGCCGAGGCACTGCGCGGCCCGCTTGGCCTGACCGGCACCAAGATCGCCTGTGATCGCGGCGCCTGCTCGGCCTGCACCGTGTGGCTGGACGGCGTGCCTGTCGCCTCATGCATGACATTGGCCATCGATGTCGGTGCGGGCGCCGTGACCACCGTCGAGGGGCTCGCGAGGAACGGTGAGCTGCACCCCGTGCAAGCCGCGTTCATCGAGCACGATGCCCTGCAATGCGGCTTCTGCACCCCGGGAATGGTGATGAGTTGCGCGGCGCTCGTGGAGCGGACGCCTCATCCGACCGCCGAGGACGTCGAGGCGGCCATCAGCGGCCATCTCTGCCGCTGCGGCACCTACCCGCACGTCGTCGCCGCGACGTTGGCGGCCGCCAAGGTGGAAAAGGCCTGACAATGGCAGCCGAAGGGATGACGCGCGCCGAGAAATTCCCGCGGGGCATCGCGAGCGTGGAGCTTGGCGAGGTCGAGCGCCAGGTGCCGCTGGACGAGCCGCCGGCGCTTCCGCCCAACGCCGCGCTCTCGTCGATCGGCAAGCCCACCCCGCGGCAGAACGGGCGGGCCAAGGTCACCGGCGCGACCCGCTACACGGTCGACGTCACGCTGCCGGGTATGCTGCACGGCCGGATCCTGCGGTCGCCCCTACCTAACGCGGAGGTTCGCGCTATCGACGTCTCCGCGGCCCAGCGGTACCCCGGCGTCCGCTCGGTCCTGGTCATCGCGGGGCCGGAGCATCAGGGTGCCGTGACCGTGCGCTATGTCGGCGCGCCCGTGGCCGCGGTCGCCGCCGTCTCAATGGCGGCCGCCGAGGAGGCATTGCGCCTCATTCGGGTCGACTACAAGCCGCTGCCCTTCGTCGTGGACATGGAGAAAGCGCGCGATCCTGCCGCGCCGCCGGTCTTCGACAAGGCTTCGGCGCCCCAGGGCCACCCTTCTGGATTTCCGGCGGCGCCCGGTCTGCCGCTGAACGGCAATGTGCGCGGACCCGCGAGGGACAGCCGCGGCGACCCGGCTCGAGGCTTCGCCGAGGCGGATGTCATCGTCGAAGGCGACTATCGCACGCAGGTGCAGACCCATTGCTGCCTGGAGCCGCATGCCATCGTCGCGGATTGGCGGACGGACGGGCTGACCGTGCATATGTCGACACAGTTCACGGCCGGCGTGCGGCATGAGCTGGCGGAGGCCTTCGGTCTGCCGCTCAATCGCGTGCGCGTGATCGTCGACGGGATGGGCGGCGGCTTCGGGTCCAAGTCTGCGCTCGGCAACTACGGTCGCATCGCGGTCAACCTGTCGCGCCAGGCTCAGGCGCCCGTGCGCCTGGTCCTCGACCGGCAAGAAGAGCAGATGGACTCGGGCAACCGCCCGGGGACCTGGCAACACTTGCGCATCGGCGCGCGGCGCGACGGGTCGCTGACCGCGATTTCCCTGACGAGCTACGGAACCGCCGGCGTGGCCGTCGGAGCCGGGATGGGCAACATGGCCCAGGCGCTCTACACCTGCCCTGATTTCGAATCGGCGCAGCACGACGTATTCACCAATGCGGGTCCGGGTTGCGCGATGCGCGGGCCCGGCAACACGCCGGGCGCGTGGGGGCTCGAGCAGGCGATCGACGAGCTGGCCGAGCGGCTTTCCATGGACCCGCTCACGCTGCGCGACCGGATCGATCCGAGCCCGGTGCGGCGCGAGGAGCGGCGGATCGGGGCCGAGCGGATCGGCTGGCAGCGGCGACACGCACCGGGCGCCGATTCGGGATCGCTCAAGCGCGGTCTCGGCGTGGCGCAGTCCCTCTGGGGCGCGAATATCCAGATCAACTCGGCCTGCGAGGTGCGCGTGATGCGCGACGGCTCCGTCGAGGTGCTGTCGAGCGTGCAGGATATCGGCACCGGCATCGGCACGGTGCTGGCGCAAGTCGTCGCCGAAGTCCTCGGGCTCCAGCCCGCCGATATCACCGTGCGCATCGGCGATACCGAGTTTCCGGCCGGCCCGCCTTCCTACGGCAGCCGGACGACCGCATCGGTCACGCCGCCAGCCCGCACCGCGGCTTGGCGCGTGCTGCAATCGCTCTTGCGCGAGGCTGCTCTCGCTCTGAATGCCGCCCCGGAGGATTTGGCGGCGCGCGGCGGGCGCATTTTGGTTCGGGCCGAACCGAGCCGCAGCATGAGCTTCGGCGAGGCTACCGCCCTCCTGCGCACGGATCGCTTGGCCGAAATCGCGTCCCGAAGCGACGATTACGGTGGCTTCCGCCGTCGGATGGGAGACGCTGCGCTCGCGCAGCAGGACCTGGGTGGGGTGCAGTTCGCCGAGGTGGCGGTCGATACCGAGACCGGCATCGTCAGGGTGGAGCGCGTGGTCGCGGTTCAGGATTGCGGCCGGCCGATGAATCCGCTTCTGATCGAGAGCCAGGTGCAGGGCGGCGTGTTGATGGGGCTGTCTTATGCTCTGTTCGAGGATCGCATCCTCGATCAGCACACCGGCCGAATGGTCAATCCGAACCTCGAGCAGTACAAGCTCGCGGGTCCGCGCGAGACGCCGACTATCGATGTCGTGGTGTTGGAGAACTATCAGGCACAGAGCGCGACCGATGCCTATGGCATCGCCGAGCCCGCCAATATCGCCACCGCTCCGGCGATCGCGAATGCCGTCTACAACGCGATCGGCGTTCGTCTGCGCTCGCTTCCGATGACGCCGGCCGCGATTCTCGCGGCGCTCGGCAAGGTACCCGCGGGGAGCTGATGGGCATGAATCGCTTTGCTTGGGCGAGCGCGAGAACGGTTTCGGAGGCCGCGGCGGCAGCCACGACGGTCGCCGATGCGATGACCGCGTTGCCCGATGCCGCGCGGGCCGGTGCAACCTCCGTCGTCGTGGCGGGCGGCATGGAGCTTCTCGACCTCCTCAAGGAGAACTTGCTGACGCCGACGATGCTGGTGAGCCTGAGGCATACCCCGGGCCTCGATGCCGTCGTCGAGGAGAACGGCGGGTTGCGCGTGGGAGCGATGGTCACCTTGGCGACGCTCGCCGACCACCCGGTTCTGCGGCAGCGCTATTCCGCTCTCGCCGATGCGGTGCGCGGCTCGGCGAGCCCGCAAATCCGCAACGTCGCGACCCTCGGGGGCAATCTCTTGCAGCGGCCGCGCTGCTGGTATTTCCGGGCGGCGGAGTACCGCTGCCTCCGCAAGGGCGGAGGCCACTGTTTCGCGATCACGGGCGAGAACCAGTACCACGCCATCTTCGACAATCGCCCTTGTGCGATCGTGCATCCCTCGACAGCCGCCACATCGCTGGTGGCGCTGGGCGCGTCCGTCGAGCTCGCGAATGCCGAAGGCGTAGTGCGCCGGGTCTTGCTGGAGGATTTCTTCGTGTCCACCGACACGGATATCCAGCGGGAAAACGATCTGAACCCCCACGAGATCCTGACGGCGATCCTGCTTCCGGCGCCGCCGGCGGGTCTGCGCATGGCTCACTTGAGACTGGGTCAGAAAGACTCCTTCGACTGGCCGCTCGCCGACGTCGCTGTCGCCTTGGAGCTCGATGCGGACGGCCGTTGCCAGCGCGCCGCGATCGTGCTCGGCGCCGCCGCTCCCGTGCCTTATCGCGCGAAGGCGGCGGAGCGCCTGCTCAAGGGCGCGCGCATCGACGAGACCTCGGCGAAGGAAGCCGGGCATGCCGCCCTCTCCAGCGCCACGCCTTTGGCCAAGAACGGTTACAAGCTTCCGCTGTTCGAGGCGCTTGTTAGGCGTGCAATTCTAGCGGCCGCAGAGTCTCAGTGATCCCGGCAGAGCGACTCTGCCCAGAGCGAAGGAGCGACGATGATGACGCGACGCACAGCCAGTGCCGGAATTCTCGCGAGCGCGGCGGTTGCCGCTGCGCCGGCGATTGCGCTCACCCAAGAGCTCGAGCCCCTCGCTCTTCCGGCGCCCCGAAGGGAGGGCGGCCTGCCGCTGATCGCCGCGCTCAATCTCCGCCACTCGACGCGCGAGTACTCGGATCGCCCTCTGCCGGTGCAGATCTTGTCCGATCTGCTCTGGGCGGCCTTCGGCATCAATCGTCCCAGCGGCGATCGAACGGCGCCCTACTGGCGGCACGTCATGGTGATCGATGTCTACGCCGCGATGGCCGACGGCGTCTGGGTCTATGATCCCAAGGCCCATTCGCTGCTGCCCTATCTGAAGGACGATCTCCGGGCGCAGACGGGGATGCAGGATTTCGTGGCGGTCGCGCCGCTCAACCTCGTCTATGTCGCGCATGGCGAGCGCATGACGGATATCTCTCCCGAAGACCGCCGGCTCTATGCCTCGGTCGATGCCGGCTTCATCGGGCAGAACGTCTATCTATTCTGCGCCTCGGAAGGGCTCGCCACCGTGTTTCGCGGCGCCGTCGACTATCCGAAGCTGGCCCGGGCCCTGAAATTGCCGGACCAGCAATTCGTGACCTTCGCCCAGACGGTAGGGTACCCGCGCGCCTGATCCCGACAACGGTTCCAGCGAACCGATTGGGCCAGCCCGCCTTCCCTCTTGAAGCCGCCGCCGCAACGTGGAGACTGGTCCGCGGGAGGCGCGATGCAGCTCGAGGGTAAAGTCGCGATCGTTACGGGCGGGGCGATGGGGATCGGCTATGCGATCGCCGAGGCGCTCGCAGAGCGTGGAGCCGCGCTCGTCATCGCCGACATCGCGAAGGCTGTCGACGCGGCCGCGCGGCTGAGCGCGCGCGGCGCCCGCGCGATCGGCGTCTCCGTCGACGTGGCCTCGGAGAGCGACACCGCGGCCATGGCCCAGGCGGCGATCTCGGCGTTCGGCGGCATCGACATTCTCGTCAACAACGCCGGGATCTATGCGAGCCTGAAGCCCAAGCCTTTCGAGGAGATCGATGCCGCGGAGTGGCGCCGGGTCATGGAGGTGAACGCGTTCGGGATTTTTCTCTGCGCCCGCGCCGTGCTGCCCGCGATGAAGGCGCGCGGCGGCGGCCGCATCATCAACATCTCCTCGGGCGTCGCCTTCAAGGGCAATCCCTATATGGCGCATTACGTGGCGAGCAAGGGCGCCGTCGTCTCGCTGACGCGCGCGCTCGCGACGGAGCTCGGTCCCCACCAGGTGCTGGTCAACAGCGTGGCGCCCGGATTCACGCTCAGCGACGGCGTGCTCGCGAATCCCGAGCTGGTCGCCGGCGTCAAGGAGCGCTCGGTGCACGGGCGCGCTCTCGCGCGCGCCATGACCCCGGCGGACCTGGTCGGCGCCGTCGCGTTCTTCGCCGGGCCCGACGCCGCCTTCATCACGGGACAGACGCTCGTCGTCGACGGCGGCGCTTATTACCACTGAGGAGCCCAATTTCCGTGCCGCAGAGCATTCCCGTCATCGATCTCTCCGACGCTCTCGAGGGCAACGACACCGCGCGGCGCCGGCTTGCCGCCCACCTGGACCGGATCTGCCGTGAGATCGGTTTCTTCACGATCGTCGGGCACGGCGCGCCTACGGAGGTGCTCGACGCGCTCCGCGACAAGGCGAACGCCTTCTTCGCTCTGCCGCTCGAGGAAAAGCGCCGCGCCATCCATCCGGTCGCGGCCACGCCGCGCGGCTATCGCGCGCTCGGCATCGAGGCGCTCTCCTACGGCAACGACCGGCAAACGCCGCCGGACCTCAAGGAGTACTACCACTTCGGGCGCGAGACCTGGCCGGACGAGCCGTACTTCACCAGCTCCGAAGGCCGGCGCTATTTCATTCCGAACCTGTGGCCCGCGCGGCCGCTCGGCTTCAAGGAGGCCGCGCAGCGCTATTACGCCGAGATGGAGCGGATCGAGCTGATGTTGATGCGGCTGGCGGCGCTCGGGCTCGGGGTCGACGAGCATTTCTTCGACGACAAGATCGACCGGCACATCACGGCCATGCGGATCAATTTCTATCCGGCGCAGACCGTGGCGCCGTTACCGGGACAGCTGCGCGCCGGCGAGCACACGGACTACGGCAATTTCACGATCCTGAACGGCGAGAACGTCCCGGGCGGCCTTCAGGTGCTGACGCGCGCCGGCGACTGGCTGGATGTGGAGACCGAGCCCTCGAGTTTCGTGGTGAATATCGGCGATCTCCTGATGCGCTGGACCAACGACCGGTGGGTCTCCAATACGCACCGCGTGGTCAATCCGCCGGATTCGGTTGCGGCACGGGCCCAGCGCCTCTCGATCGCCTTCTTCCACCATCCGAATTACGACGCCTCGATCGAGTGCATCGCGCCGCCGGGCGAGGCGAAGTATCCGCCGGTCCGCTCCGGCGATTACCGCGATCTCAAGTACCGGCAGACGCGGCCCGCCTAAGCGTCGCCCGCTGTCGGGTGACATAACTTGCTTTCGAGCCCATTGCCGAGAGCGTGGTGCTAAAGTCTGGGTTTCACGCTCAGCCGCGAGGCAGGCATGTCAGGATCATCCGATACCGGCACGCGCATCGATGAAATCGCTGACGGGATCTACCGTATCGCGACATCCGTGCCGCCAAGCGCGGCTCCCGGCGGCTTCAGCTTCAACCAATACCTGATCGTCGACGACGAGCCGCTGCTGTTCCACACGGGGCTCCGGCGGATCTTCCCGGAGGTGCGCGACGCGATCGCGCGGGTGATGCCGGTCGAGCGGCTGCGCTGGCTCTCGTTCTCACATTTCGAGGCGGACGAGTGCGGCGCGCTCAATGAATTCCTAGCCGTGGCGCCCAAGGCCGAGCCGCTCTGCGGCAAGATCGCCGCCATGGTCTCCGTGAACGACTTCGCGGACCGCCGTCCGCGCGCGATGGCGGATGGCGAGCTGGTCTCGCTCGGCCGCCACACCGTGCGCTGGCTCGACGCTCCGCACCTGCCGCACGCGTGGGAGTGCGGGTTCCTGATGGAGCGCACCACGCGCACGCTGTTCTGCGGCGATCTCTTCACCGAGGGCGGCGTCGACCACCCACCGCTGGGCAGCGGCGACATTCTGGAGCCCAGCGAGCAGTTCCGCGGGGCGCTCGACTACTATTCCCACACCAAGGGGGCGCGGAAGATGCTGGCGCGGCTTGCCATGGAGGGCCCCACCACGCTCGCTCGCATGCACGGCAGCGCGTGGCAAGGCGAGGGTGCCAAGCTGCTGATGGCGCTGGCGGACCGGCTGGAGGCGTGACCATGCAAGAGATCGCGGGCGGCGCGGGGCGCGCGGTGGCGCTTCGGAAGGGCGAGGCGGTGCGCCTCGTCAACAGCTTCGGCTCGCAGGTGGTCGACACCTGGGCGCTCGCCGCGGGCGATCTCGGCGAATACCTCTCGGTCGAGCACACGCGCCGCATGCTGTTCAACCTGTTTCCGAGGCAAGGCGACACGCTCTACTCGAACCGGCGGCAGCCGATGCTGCTCCTGGAAGAGGACACCTCGCCCGGCAAGCACGACATGCTGTTCGCCTGCTGCGACAAGTGGCTCTACAAGCACTACGGCAGCCCGCCAGGGCACCGGAACTGCCGCGACAATTTCATCGAAGCCATGTTCGAGCTCGGCCACGACGCGCTCATCGTGCCGAACCCGCTCAATCTCTGGATGAACATCCCCGTGACCGACAGCGAAAAGATCGGCATGGAGCCGCCGCTGAGCCGTCCCGGCGACCACGTCCTGCTGCGCGCGCTCATGGACGCGATCGTGGTGTTCTCGGCCTGCCCGATGGACGTGACGCCGATCAACGGCCCCGACCGCACGCCGAAGGCGGTGCATTTCGAGGTTGTGGGCGCGAGGAGTCTCTGAAGTAGGTGCGTCCTTCGACTCGCGCCCTTCAGGCGCGGCTCAGGATGAAGGGCGTGGGTGAGGGGTGGAAAGAAAATCCTTCATCCTGAGCCGCGCACGATAGTGCGCGAGTCGAAGGACGCACTATGTCCATGCAAGCAGGGGCCAACTTCAGCGGTCTCATCCGCTGAGCGCGATCCTCCGATAGCTCAGCGCCTCCGCCACATGGATGCGGCGCACGGCTGGCGCTCCGTCGAGGTCGGCGAGGGTGCGGGCGACGCGCATGACGCGGTGGTAGCCGCGGGCGGAGAGGCGCAGCCGGTCGGCGGCATCGAGCAGGAGCTTTTTGCCCTCGGCGTCGGGGGTGGCGATCTCGTCGAGGAGCGTGCCGTCGGCCTCGGCGTTGGTGCGGATGCGCCGATCCTCGGGCAGCACCGCGTAGCGCTTCGCCTGCACCATGCGCGCTGCCGCGATGCGTGCCGCGACCTCGGCGCTCCCTTCAGCGGGCGGCGGCAGCGAGAGGTCGGCGGGTTTGACGGCGGGCACGTCGATGTGGAGATCGATCCGGTCGAACAGCGGTCCGGATATCTTCGATTGATATTCCTGCGCGCATTTGGGCGCGCGCCCGCAGCCGAGCGCGGGATCGCCGAGATAGCCGCATTTGCAGGGGTTCATCGCCGCGACCAGCTGCACCCGCGCGGGATAGGTCACGTGCGCATTGACGCGTGCCACGGTGGCGCGGCCCGTCTCGAGCGGTTGCCGCAGCGCTTCCAAGGTCGCGCGCTGGAACTCCGGCAGCTCGTCGAGGAACAGCACGCCGAGGTGCGCCAACGAGATCTCGCCGGGCCGGCCGCGTAGCCCGCCGCCTACCAGCGCCGGCAGCGAGGCGGAGTGGTGGGGATCGCGGAACGGCCGCTGGCGCAGGAGCTTGCCTTCGCGCAATAGCCCCGCCACCGAATGGATCATCGAGACCTCGAGCGCCTCGGCGGGGTCGAGCGGCGGCAAGAGCCCGCCAAGCCGCGCCGCCAGCATCGACTTGCCGGCGCCGGGCGGACCGATCATCAGGAGATTGTGGCCGCCGGCCGCCGCGACCTCAAGCGCGCGCTTGGCGGTCTCCTGGCCCTTGATGTCCTTGAGATCGGGCGGCGGCGGACCCGGCTCCGCGAGGCGCGGCTCCGGCGGCGAGAGCACCTGCGTCCCCTTGAAGTGATTGATCAGCGCCAGCAGCGAGGGCGCCGCCAGCACCTCGACCGAGCCCGCCCAGGCGGCTTCGCCGCCCGAGGCCGCGGGGCAGATGAGCCCGAGCTCGCGCTCCGCCGCCGCCATCGCCGCCGGCAGCACGCCCGCCACCGGCATGAGCGCGCCGTCGAGCGCCAGCTCGCCCAGCGCCATGTAGCCCTCGATCTCGTCGACCGGCAGCACGCCCATGGCGCCCAGAAGACCGAGCGCGATCGGCAGGTCGTAGTGGCTGCCTTCCTTGGCGACGTCCGCGGGTGCCAGATTGACGGTAATGCGTCGCGGCGGCAGTGCCAGGCCCAGCGCGTTCAAGGCCGCGCGCACGCGCTCGCGCGATTCCGCCACCGCCTTGTCCGGCAAGCCCACCACGGTGAAGGCGACCATGCCCGAGGTGATGGTGACCTGGGCGTCGACCTCGAGCACGTCGATGCCCTGAAACGCCACCGTCTTCACCCGCGCGACCAAGGTGCTCCTCCCGCCACATCCCCTGCGGGAAACAGTCTAGCGGGAACCCGGGCGGCGGGAAACGGAAGTCCCTTGTTTTGGAGCGGGAGGATTGGTAGCGCCTAGCTCATGGCGCCGCCGTTTCCCGTTACCTATTCGACACTCTCGACCGAGGCCCTCACGGCCAGGCTCGAGGCCGACTACGAGCTCGGCGCTGTCACGGCCTGCCGGTTGCTCCATCGCGGGCTCAACGACAGCTATCTCGTCGAGGCCGCGCGCGGCCGGTACGTTTTGCGGGTTTATCGCGCGGGTTGGCGGACGGCGGACGAGATCGCCTACGAGACCGCGGTGCTCGAGCATCTCGGACGCAAGGGAGTTGCGGTCGCGCTGCCGGTGGGCCGACGGAGCGGCGCCGTCGTCGATTGGCTGGCGGCGCCCGAGGGCAGCCGCGCGGCGGTGCTGTTCACCCACGCGCCTGGCCGCGAGCTCAATGGGAGCGTCGAGGATAGCCGCCGCTACGGCCGCGCGGTCGCCGCGGTCCACGCCGCGACCGACGATTTCAAACCAGGCCAGCAGCGCTTCGCCCTCGACCTCGATCATCTTCTGACCCAGCCGCTGGCGGCGATCCGGCCGCTCCTGCGCCATCGCGCGGCGGATCTCGACACCGTCGAGATGCTGGCGGCGACGGTGCGCCGGCGCATCGAGGCCCTGCCAACGAGCGAGATGGATCGCGGCTTCTGTCACGGCGACCTTCACGGCGACAACGCGCACATCGACGATACCGCCGTCACCCTGTTCGATTTCGATTGCTGCGGGCTGGGCTGGCGCGCCTACGACATCGCCGTCTTCCGCTGGCGCTGGGGCGACGACGAGGCGGGTGACGGGCGCTGGGCGGCTTTCCTCGAGGGCTATCGATCCCTGCGGCCGATCGGCGAGACCGATCTCGCGGCCGTGCCGCTCTTCGTCGTCGCGCGCGCGATCTGGCTGCGCGGTCTCCACGCCGGCAACACCGCCGACTGGGGCCGGAGCTGGCTCAACGAGGGCTACTGGGATCGCCTGCTCAAGGGACTACGCGAGTGGCAGGCGAAGCATCTCGAGGGATGCGACGCCGGTTCCGCGCCTACAACGGCATCAGCCAGATTGCCGGAGGCAACGCCCATGGTGGCGAGAGAGACGGTCGTCGCCGATGCGCCCGCGACCTCGCGGCCCAAGCTTTGAGCCTAACGACACCAGCGCGTCGAGGTCGCCGGCTCCTGGCCGCGGTTACGACGGCGGTCGCGCTGCTCGCCACGGTAAGGCCGGGCTTTACGGCCGACATCCAACGGACGCTGCAAGTCGGTGGCCGCGAGCGCAGCTACACCGTCCACGTGCCGCCCGGTGCGACTGACAGCCGGCCGATGCCGCTGGTGATCGTGCTGCATGGTGGCACCGGAAGCGGAGCTACCGCCGCGAGGCAGACCAGCTTCAGCGCGGAAGCCGACCGCAGCGGCTTTCTCGTGGCCTATCCCGATGGCACCGACCGGCTGCGCCCGCTCCTGAACGCCTTGGGCAAGCCCGGCCTCCTCACTTGGAATGCCGGCGGATGCTGCGGCTATGCCATGGAGAACCGCGTCGACGATGTCGCGTTTCTGCGCGCGATGATCGGCGAGATCGAGCGCAGCCGCCGGGTCGATCCGAAGCGCGTCTACGCCACCGGCCTCTCGAACGGCGCCATGATGGCCTACCGGCTCGCTTGCGAGGCGAGCGATCTCGTCGCCGCCGTGGGCATCGTCGCGGGTGTGATCGTCACGCCTTGTGCGCCGTCGGCGCCGGTGTCGGTCATTCATATTCATGGCAGTGCCGACGAGAATGTCCCGGTGGACGGCGGGATCGGCCGGAAATCGCCGAGCCGCACGAGCTATCCGCCGGCCGACGAGTCGATCGCATTTTGGGTCCGCGCCGACGGCTGTCGAACCGATCCCGATCTCTCCGAGCCGATGCCGCAGCTGCATCTCAAGGATTACCGCGCCTGCCGAGCCGGCGCCGAGGTCGCCTACTACCTGATCGACGGCGGCGGCCATTCTTGGCCCGGCGGTGAGCGCATGCTGGCGCTGCTCGATCCGCCCTCGCAAGCGGTCGCGGCGACGCCGCTGATCTGGCGCTTCTTCGCGGCGCACCCGAAGCGCTGAGGGCTACCTTGCGGGAGCCAGCACCGCCAGCAGCGCGCCGAGCGTGACGATGGAGAGCGCAGTCGAGATCAGCACGCTCGAGGCCGCGCGGGCGACATAGAGATCATACCGCTGAGCCAGGATGAAGGCGTTGGAGCCGGTGGGAAGCGCCGCGCAGGTGGTGGCGACGGCGGTGTCGAGGTCGCCCAGGTGGAAGACGCGGGTTGCGAACAGCCAGACCACCAGCGGCAGCACCAGCAGCTTGATCGCCACCACGACCAGGCTCTCGCCGAGATCTCCGGCAAGACGGAAGCCCGCGAGCGTGGCGCCCAGGGAGAAAAGCGCCGCGGGCGTCGCGGCCGCGGCGAGGAGATCGATCAAATGCCGCAGCGGTCCCGGCAACGCAAGGCCGGTAAGCCGCCACAGAAGGCCCGCGACGATCGAGAGGATCACGGGATTGCCCGCGATGGCGATCGCCGTCGCCTCTGCCATGCGCAAAGCGCCATGGGCGTGGCCGCGGCCCGCTTCCACCACCACGGTCGTGAGCGATAGTAAAACCAGAGAGTGAACGCTGATGATGATCGTGAGCGGCACCAACCCGGCGTCGCCGAAGGCCGCGAGCACCAGGGGAATGCCCAGCTGGACCGAATTCGAGAAACCCGTGCTGATCGCCATCAGGCCCTGCTCGGCAAGGCTCAGGCGGAACACGATGCGGCCGACCGCCAGACTCCCCGCGAACACCATGAGCGCGCCCGCGAAATAGGCGCCGAGCAGCGCGAGCGATCCGCCCGCGCCCGTCGACGCCGTCGCCATGCCGCGAAACAGAAGCGCGGGGATCGCGGCGTAATAGACGAAAGCGCCGAGCCCGCGCGCGCCCTCGGCGCTCAGAAATTTCCCGCGCCCGAAGCCGAAGCCCAGCAGGATCACCGCGAAGATGGGCAGGACGATCTCGATGACGGTGGACATGGGGGCGGTGCGTCCTTCCACTCGCGCCTTTCAGGCGCGGGTCAGGATATGCGCTCTAAGAGGTCGGGCCCGGGAAGCGCACGAGGACGCGCTCGAGGTGGTTGCGGCCGCTCGTGAGCTCGGGCCGGATCGGGCCGCGCTCGAGGAGCTCGAAGGCGGTCGTGTTGAGTCCCTCGATGTCGATCTCGGCGGGCAGCTGCTTGAGCTCCCAGCGGCCGTCGTAAAGAGCGCGGTTGCGCTGGCTCAAGGCCACGAGCTCGCCGGTGTCGGTGAAGCCCTCGTGGTCGTGGTCCAGCGGATGAAAGCGGCCCTTCTTGCGCCCGAGCCGGAAACCCTTGGCCTCCAGGCGGCGCGCGAGGTCGAGATCCTGCAGACCCCAGCCCCAGTAGCGCGTCGAGTAGCCGTTCGCCGCCTCGAACTGCGTGTTCCGCAGGAGCACCACGCCGCCGAAATAGTTGTTGAGCTCGTGCCGCACGGCGAGTTTGCTGCGTCCCGGCCGGATCGGCCGCAGCTCCGCGCCGTACCAGAGCGCGCAGGTCGGGTGGTCCGGGCAGGAGTAGTCCGCCTCGAGGGGCAGGTAATCGACATCGTGGAAGCAGACATAGTCCGCGCGGCCCCGGCTTAGGAAGTACCCGATGTTGCGGGTGAGGCCGCGGCTGAACGGCAGGCCCGGCACTTGCTCGACCACGATCACGGAGTAGGGGATGTCCTGGTGCCCCGGCGCGCGCGCGAAATACTCGATGAGGTGCGGCAGCAGCACCGCCAGATGCGCCGCGCGGTCGCGATAGGGCACCACGATCGAGAGCCGGGGCTTCCCAGGCACCGGCGCGACCGTGGAGCTCACGTCGCCTTGCCGCCGCGTTCCCAAAGCAGGCGGTCGAAGTGGTCGAGGGTCGCCTCGACCCTCGCCATCACGGTGCCCGGCGGGAATGCTCCATCGGGTCCGCCGCGGCCGGGATCGAGACCGGTCAGCAGTTCCAGTGCATCGTGGACATCATGCATGGTCCAGAGCTGGAATTTGCCGTCCGCGACGGCGGCCGCCAGCTCCTCGCTCAGGATCACATGGGCGGCGTTGGCGGCGGGAATCACCACGCCCTGCCGTCCCGTCAGGCCGCGCTCGGCGCAGGTGCGGTAGAAGCCCTCGATCTTCTCGATGGCGCCGCCGATGGGCTGGCTCTCGCCGGCCTGATTGACGGAGCCGGTAATCGCGATGTCCTGGCGCAGCGGCACGTCGGCGAGCGCCGAGATCACCGCCACGAGCTCGCCCATGGAGGCGCTGTCCCCCTCGACGCCGCCATAACTCTGCTCGAAGGTGACCGTAGCCGAGAACGACAGCGGCAGTCGGCGCGCGAAGCAGCCGCTCAGGTAGCCGCCGATGATATAGACGCCCTTCTGCTGGATCGGGCCGCCGAGCTCGGTCGCGCGCTCGACATTGATGATACCGAGCCGGCCCGCCTGCACGCGTGCGGAGATGCGGACGGGCGAGCCGAAGGCGTGGTCGCCGAGGTCGCGGACGGTGAGCCCGTTCACCTGGCCGACGCGGGTCCCGTCGGTGTCGATCAGGACGAGACCCTCGCTGATCGCCTCCTGGGTCCGATCCTCGACGCGCGAGCGCCGCAATCGCCGCACGCTCAGCATCTTCAACACCTGCGGCGCATCGATCTTGGCGGCGCCGTCGCTGCGCGCCATCGCCGCCGCCTCGGCGACGAGGTCCTCTACCTGCTCGAAGCGCGCGGAGAGCTTTCGCCGGTGCTGGGCCCAGCGAGCCGCCTCGGCCAGCAGCCGCGCCACCGCCGCATCGGCGATGCCGCCGGGCAAATGGCGCAGGGCCATGTAGTGCACGAGCCGCGCGTAGAGCGCGAGGTTCTGCGGCTCCGCTGGCATTTCCGGATCGATGTCGGCCTTGATCTTGAAATATGTGGCGAAGTCGGGATCGGCGGAGAAGACCGTGTAGTACCAGCGCCGCGCGCCGACGATCACCACCTTGACGTTGAGCAGAATGGAGTGCGGGCTCGTCGCGCCCGCGAGCGGCGGGCCGCCCGTGTGCGGCGGCTCGATCCGGATGCAGCGGTCCCGCAGCGAGGCCTTGAGAAAGCCCCAGACCATCGGCTGCTCTGCGATCGCCTCGGCGCGCAGCACCAGGATGCCGTCATTGGCGCGGTGGAGCGCGCCCGCGCGGATGTGCCGGTAGTCCGTCACGGCGATGCCGCTCTCGAAGCGGAACTCGAAGCGCCCGAATAGGTTCTCGTAGCTCGGTGTGGGCTCCAGCACCACCGGCGCGTGCGGCTCCTCGCCGTGATCGACCAGCAGGTTCACCGCGTAGCGCTGCTCCGCGGCGAGCCGCCGCGCCGCCTCGGTCTCCGCGGGACCCGCGAGCAGGTCGAGGTGATCGACCAGGTCGTTGCGCAGCTCCACGATCCAGCGTGCGAGCCCGGGGTAGTTGCCGAACTCCGCACCCAGCGTATCGACGAGCGGCATCAGCGCGGCGTCCGCCGTCTGCCGGCGCGCCTCGCGCACGGTGTCCGCGAACT
>Ga0209517_10005698_pt1 | contig 15715 bp, 21 predicted proteins | sample PeaSoiMetSII2010_FD_187695 | JGI IMG/M metagenome (GOLD analysis project Ga0209517, IMG submission 187695) | Peat soil microbial communities from Weissenstadt, Germany - SII-2010 (SPAdes) (version 2) | ecosystem: Environmental > Terrestrial > Soil > Wetlands > Peat | place: Germany... | reverse complement strand
GTTCGCCTGGCTGCAAAACTTCCGCCGCCTGCTCGTGCGCCAGGACCGCATCCTCAGCATCTACCGCGGCTTCTTTCATTTCGCTTGCTTACTCATCACCATCAGGTATTTATGAAACCACTTCTAGGCTTCCTGGAGTACATGGGATACGTCGGATACGTCGTCGGAATAGCTGAGGCTCATCCAAAACAGCACCTCTGCATCCTTTCGCATGCGGATTGCCGTGTGGCGACTTGCTGCCCGCACAGTGGACTCCCACGATTCCTCCCAATCAGAATTGTCCAGATCAATCAGAATGCGGAACAGACAGAGTTTTAGGGCACGGGCTTCGCAGCCCTTGCTCTTCAAGAATGCCCAGCTCATGCGCGCGTCGACGTCTGTTTTGATTCTTTCTTCGAATAGTGCCTCCCAAGCGGTGAAGTCCAGATCAACATTTTCTTGGCCGGACCAGCAGTCAAGTTTCGAAACCAGACGTTTGTCCGCGACACGTTGGGATATTGGCGACATTCTTGTTGCATTACGATACAGAGGTGCTCACCAAATGACAAATGAGTTGCTCTTTACTCCCCTGGAAGCTGCTGCATACCTCCGAATAAGTGTCGCCACGTTGCTTCGGCGTTCGCGAACCCTGGAAATTCCAGGTGTTCGCGTGGGAAAGCTTTGGCGGTACCGCAAGTCGGATCTGGACGAGTGGCTGGCATCTAAAGTAAGCTTTTTTCGCCATCCGTGCCGCAAATGAACGGAAGGAGCGGCAAATGCATTTGCGGCAACGGTACCAGCACGGGTGTCTCACAAAAAAGGGACGTACCCGTGGCGAAGACGTATGGGAGTTCCGTTATTACGAGACAACAGCAGAAGGCCAGCGGCGCCGGCGATCAATGATCGTCGGATCCGTCGGCCGATACCCCACCCGGGCGGATGCCCTGCCGGAAGTCGAGCCATTCCGGCTCAGGCTGAACGTGGAAAGCCGGCTGGGTGGGCCGGTCACGATCAATGCTCTAGTGGCCCGTTACAAAGAGCAGGAACTGCCGGAGCGGCATTCGACACAAAGGTCGTATCTGGCTGTCCTGAACCGGTGGATCGGGCCTCGCTGGGGAGAGTACGTACTGGATGAAGTGAAGACGGTCGCAGTGGAACAGTGGCTGCGGACTCTTCAGCTAGCCCCCAAGAGCAAGACTCACATTCGAAGCCTCATGCACCTCCTTTATCAGCACGCGCGGCGATGGGAAATGACAGAGAAGAATCCCATCGAGCTGGTGCGCCAGAGCAGCCGGCGTCTCCGGATACCGCGCGTTTTGACGGCGGAGGAGATCCGTTCTCTTCTCGCGCAGCTCTCCGAGCCCTGGCATACCATGGTCCTGGTGGCGGCCTGTCTCGGTCTGCGTGTCAGCGAGATCATCGGCCTGCAATGGGGTGACTTTGACTGGGAGGGACAGACGGTCCTCGTACAGCGCGCGGTTGTGCAAACCCGCGTCGGCGACACGAAGACCGAAACATCCTCCCGGCCGCTGCCACTCGATCCGGTTCTTGCGGGGCATCTGAAGGAACTGCATCAGCGCAGTTTCTACAAGGCCTCCGGGGACTGGGTCTTTGCCAATGACGCCGGCCGACCGCGCTGGCAGGAAACCATTCTCACGCGCCAGCTCAAGCCGGCAGCCGTACGGGCCGGTATCGGAAAAATCGGCTGGCACACCTTCCGCCACACCTACTCGACCATGCTGCGCAGTGCGGGCACGGACATCAAGGTGCAGCAGGAGCTGTTGCGGCACGCCAACGTACAGACCACGATGAACATCTATACCCAGGCGGTCTCGGACCAGAAGCGTGCAGCCAACAGCAAGGTGGTGGAGATGGTTCTGAGGCGTTCCTCCGCGGAAACAGCCGCAAAACCGGCGGTTTCAGCGAACGGGAGCGAATGGGAGTCAGATGCAACCGGGTTGCAGTTCCCGCAAACCGCTTCAAGTGATTGATGACGTGGAGCTTGGGGTTGGTTGCGGGGGGTGGATTTGAACCACCGACCTTTGGGTTATGAGCCTGTTAAAACGCTCCCCGAAATCCAGTCTTGACTAATTAGATCAACTACTTACGCCGAGCCAATCGCGGAAGATGCGTAAACTTGAGCAAACAATTTTCCAAGTGACGCAGAAAACTTCCGATCATCCGCTCCAACAATGTGCGAGTAATTCAGCGTCGTTTCAGGGTCCACGTGACCAAGCCGCGACTGCCGAATTTTCATTGGAACGTTAAGCTCATCCATCAGCGTAGCGGCTCCGTGCCGAAACGCATGAGTCCCACCTTCCAGACCGAGTTTTTCCAGCACAGGCTTCAACTCCCTCTTCACGAAGTTGTCAGGGTGTAGCCGTTCGCCCTTCGGCGTGAGAAACAACGGCTCATCCGGGCCTCGGCCCTCTACTAGCGGCCTCAACGCTTCCGCGAGTTCAGACGAAAAACTGAACTTGCGTGGCTTCTTGGACTTCGTGTTCTTGAGAGTAGAACCCCAACGGGAACGACGCACATTGATTATGCGGTTGGGCACGTCAATATGCCTTACATCCAAGGCACAAACCTCTCCACGTCTGATGTGGGTCTCGAAGATTAGCCCCCACACGAGATTGTAGGGATACTCGGCTTCCTTGATGATGCACCGAACATCTTCAACGCTGAAGTAAGGCTGCTCAGTTTTGTCCCACACTGGAAGTTCCAAATCCAGCACGGGGTTGACCGAGATATATCCCCACTTCTTCGCTTTTTTCATCACAAGCCTCAGCGTTCCCACACGATTCTTAATCGTCTTCGCTCCGACCGCGTCATCTCCAGTCGCGTTCTCCCATTTCGTGATAATCATTTGGAGTAGCTCCTCGGTGATGTCTCGAACGGGCAAATGACCAATGAGCGGGTGCCAAGCTTTGAGATCAGATTTCTCAGATGCTTGCGTTGACAGTGCGTGTTTGCTCATGATGTCCCGCTTCCATCGCTCAGCAAACTCGCTGAACGTGGCGGTGGGCTTCGGTTTGTAGTCGAGTCCGTTGACGCCTGCTGCTTCAATCAGACGGCGTAGTTCACGTTTGGCGAGTTTTTGAGTCGGGAAGTCCTTTTTCGTGCCGACGATTGCACTTTTGTGGATACGTTCGATGGTGCCGTCTGGGAGAACTACGTCCTCCAGCCATCTTCCGCTCCACTTCGGATTCCGCTTACCTCGCAGGATTAGCGAACCTTCTTGGAATCTCCTTCGGGCCAAGCTTCCTTCCTTCTGCTTGCCCCGTAACTCTGGCCGATAGTCTACGCCAACTCTGCCCGAACTCGTCTGGGTTTCCGCGATCAGGCCCAGCAGTCCTTGGGGGCAGACCCCGTAGACTCCGAAGGGCACGTTGGAGAGGAGGACGCCCACTCTGGGGCTGGGTGCCGAACCCGAAATGTGGATGCACTGTTCCAATGAAGCTATCCTTCGAGACCACGGTCGGTTTTGCCATTTCAGTCATATCCCGTAGATTCGCAAAGCTATAAACCAAGAAAATCTGTGGCGACGGAAACGCTGTACGCGAGCCGAACTCCGAGACCCGCTACTATTCACTACCCAAATCTGCGAAAAACTCCCTGCTAATTTCGGGTTTTTTCGGGAAAAGCTGGTAGACCGGGGAGGCTCAGGGGGTCAGACCGATGGAGGGTGGACGCCCTACGGACTAAGATCGAATCCGTTGACAGTAGGTCAAAGTGCCCGCCCATTGCGGCATTCCGCGTCCTGTGTTACGCCTGAATCTACTACCGTACTGAGAGACCCGCACCCAAGCGGGACAAGCTGAACCCGAAGTAACAATCACCAAATTACTGAAGTGCGGAAAGTTTTTGGGACGCTCTGCGTTCCTAACCAAAAGAATTTTTTGACGGTAGAATTACAATAGGGGATTTTTCTAACTCATCCCTCAGGAGGCTGTCTATGAAACCCACACTGGCGGAATTGAGGGCTTGGGAGAAAAAGACCAAGCGTGACTATCTCGCGGGGCGGTTGGACGCTGAACAGATTCGGATGCTCAAGGAAGCCAACTTTCCGCTTCCCGAATACACCCCTGAATACGGCACCGTGGTGAAAGTCAACGGCAAGCGGTATGTCTGGCAAGGCGGCTTTTGGTGGGGGCCTTCGGGGATGTCCATCGGGCACCCCAACACTCTTGCGAAGATTGAAGCCGCCGCCCTGAGGAACCGATGAACCGCCTTGAACGCATGATGCAGCGATGTGCGAATCGCGAGGCCGAACGTGAGCGGGCTTTTAACGAGAAAGTCGCCCGAGAACGAGCCCGCCGTGAAAAACGGCACGCTGAGAACGTAATCGGCGGGACGCCCAAGACCGATCAAGCCAAGGAACTCGCCCTGACGCTGATGAAGGTGCACGGTCTACACGATTGGCTGTTCGAGTTTGATCGTGCTGTCTTCCGGTACGGCTGCTGCCATTGGGTTCGCAAGACCATCACTCTGAGCCGTGCCCTTGTGGAATTGAACCTCATGCAAGAGACGGGAGACTGCATTCTGCATGAGATTGCCCACGCTCTCGCGGGAGTAACGCACTGGCATGATAAACATTGGAAGAAAACGGCGAAGTCCATCGGCTGTACGGGCACTCGCTGTTACGGCGATCATGTGAAACAGCCGAGGGGGAAGTGGACATGTTCATGCCCCGTATGCGGTTACACAGCCGAACGTCGCAAACGGACGAAGTCGAGTTGCGGCAAATGCAGTCCGACTTTTGATCCGCGATTTCTGTTGATATGGACGGAGAACTTATGAGCCCCGAGGAATGCCATTAAGCAGGAATGAGAAAGGTGGTGTTTCGGTTCAACCCCCTAGCTCTCCCCCACTATCTGAGACAAAGACCTACGCGGGCATTCGCATTGCAGATGGTTACAGGTCTTGCAGGGCTTCTTGCCGCAGATACAGTTCCCCTTGCCCTCTTGACCACAATCGACGCACTCGATCTCGAATGCCTGCCGAGGCTCAGCTTCGCATATCGGGCAATGGGCTCTCCCATGATTCTCGCACCCAGCTTTAGCCGCCAGTTCATCAGGACTCTCCACGCTGAACACATCGCGGACAGCATCGCTTTGGGGGGCGTCCGGAACTGGGGGGTGATCCTCAAGCCAAGCCAGACAATTGTCACAGGAGTCATCATCACAGTCGAAGCAGGTGGACCTAACGTTTGAGTCGTATTCGACAATTTTCCTGTCCTTACCCCCGTTCAGTTTCTTGCAAACTGGACAGGGCCTATCGCTGTGCTTCAGGTACTTGCTGAAGCCCCGCTTCTGGCCCTCAGTCAGGGAACGAAGCACTTGGTTCAGGTCGTAGAACACCAAGCGATCAGGTTGATGAGATTGGTTCCAGTTCCAATACCCTATAATCGAGTTGTAGCTTTGGATGTTCTCGTAGACCTGACGCAGGTCATTGAGAGAATCAGATGAGGGTGCCAAAGCTAGAGCCCTGAAGACCCTCAACTCGTTCGGGGTTGGGTTCGGGAGCGACTCGGCTAGTTGAGACGTAGCGAGCGAAGCGAGCGGAGGCGAAACCTTCCTTCCTTCCTCCCTCACTCTGGTATCTACAGGCTCTTGGTTTGAGGTATCTACAGAAGGTGTATCTACAGTGTGATCCCGTTTTACGGAATCCCGTAAAACGGTACTGGGCTCAAGTCCCGTTTGTTGGGACTTGTTGGAAGTCCCGTTTTCTGGAACCTGTTCCCCCTCCTCAAATCCCAACATTTGGTACTTGACGATCAACTGTCCCTGAGGGTTGCGGCTGTAAAGGCGTCTGAATCCGCCGTGCTTTGCGATGAGGGAGCGGGCTTTGCACAGGGTCTTGCGTTCGAGTCCCGTGTCCTTGCAGACGAGGCTCTCCTCAAGATCGAAAATGTCGTCCTTGTCCGACCGCCAGAACATGTAGTCCCAGACGTAGGCAGCCGTTGGATTGGCCCGCCCGAGTGCCAGCCATGCCGCACGCCATTTGAACGGAAATTGTTTGTGACCTTTTGATTGTGCCATCTTCGTTCCTATTGTCTTTGCTCGATTTCAGTTCCGTTTGTTTGCTCGGTTTGAATCGAGCGGGGAGGGGGAACAGAAGACCCTCCCCTGAGAACCAACCCTTGGGCATGACTCCTCGGGCAACAATGCGTCTCTAATTAAGGAATACTGAAAGTCGGCGAACTCGCTGCCCCTTATTCTTGTCCGATCCCCCAGTTGCCCTATTTTGTCGGTTTCCTGAACGCTGGGGAGCCCCCGCCTCGCGGACGGCTCAATCCTGCTTCCTTCGCTGCTTGGCAGACCAGCGACGTGCCAACGCCGAAGCGTTCGCCAATCCTGCGATAACTCAGATCCGGGCGTTCTTCGATCAAAACCGCGATCTTAGAGAGAACTTGGCGAGCGGCGTCTTTGCGTGCCGCCTTTAGCGTTTCCTTCAAACCCCTCGTCGTCATGCCCCCTACTCCTCGTCCTGCAACCTGAGGGCTGAGACCGGGCCGAAAGCTTCGTGCAAGTTTCGTGGTAAAAGGGTGATCGGGTAATACCGAAGGTTGATTTCGAGTTCCTCTGCACCGAACATTTCGACCAATCGCTCGATTCTCCCCGAGAACTTCTCGGTCACGCGATCAACTGCGTCCCCAAGATCGGACTCATACGCCTCCAACAGATCGCGAAGCCGCTTTTCCAACACTTCGATTGGGTGTACTGCTGACATGATTTCCCCCCGCGTTTCTAGTCCGCCGACCGTCTATAACTAAGGGAGTGAAATTAGAGTTTTTGGAATTTCGTGGTCAGACTTTCAGGCAGAAGCTATCGAAAATTGCAGTGTTGATGGGAAAATCGAGGGTTGTTTTCAGAAATCGAAAATCGACAATGATTGTGGAGCGAGCTTTGGCCTGTAGGAATCGAGAGGTCGTTATGAAGGTCAAACCTGAAACATTCAGTACCCCAAGAATCGTAGCCCAGCGTTAGAGTTGGCGTTTCTGATCGGATATTTCTTTGGATCGAACCAGCCGGGTAGCTCCTGAGTGGCGGATTGCCCAAACCCGACGAGTCGCTCATAGCAGTGCGTCATCCTGACTTCAATCGGGACATCAATCCCATGCAGCAGGAACTCCCACTCCTTCTTTATCGCCGACAGTTGGTTGTTCTTCGGATTCAAGAACTTCGTGCGGTTACGCCTCATGCAGTGGAGAATCTTGGAAACTCTCCCAACCTCGGGCCAGCCGATTGTTTTAACCCGATTTCTCGCAAGGAGCCGTGCAACATCGGAGGACCCTTTCGCACGTTCTCCGATCTTCCTGAATGCTTCATTATCCTTGATGTCGGTCCACTTCCTGAATCTCTTCGCCTGCTCGCTGACCTCCGTACGCTGCCGTTCTTTCGTTAGGTTTCGTGGAGATGTCTTTTTTTCATATTCCTTAGATGGTTCTCCATCATCATGGAAGAGATAGTTCAGGAACATATCCGTCTCGATGTACAGAGGGGCCTTTGGAAAGAGTCTCTTGCCAACTTTGACGTAGGTATCTGCAAACTCTCGGTAGGCGGTCAGGAATGCCTTGTAGTCACGGAACGGCAGGCTGATCGCTTCCCTGTCGGGCGGGAGCGGGGGCAGCGAATAGAGCTTGCTCAGCGTGCTCTTGCTGGGTTCTTCATTGCCCAGCTTGTGCGAAGCCTTCCTCAGACCCTTCAGCCATCCTTCAGGAGTTGGCTCAGCGTCGTGATCCCACCAGTCTTCGAAGTTCTTGATAACCTGCCTCGACTCATTCGGAGAAAGAAAAACACCCATCTCGTGTCGTCGTGAAAACGCTTTTTCTGTGAGATTGGCTGACGCAACTAGGGCATGGTTGTCGATGATATACACCTTGGCGTGGAGGCCCAGAAGATGCTTGATCTTCCCATGCGAGTTCATTACCTCAATGGTTTGCCTGTCGAGCCAACCCGTGTTCGTGGTATCTGTAAGTAATCTAAACCTGACTTCATCAGAATCCCGCCATCGCAATCCGAGCAGACTCTTGACGGCGTTCCAACCTCCAACGTAAGGGACGGCGACCCACAGTCTATGTTGGACTTTATCCGCGAGTGAACGCAGCTTCCGACTAAGTTCTTTAGCGGTTCCAATTTGCATGATCGTGCACCTGCTCATCACCGCAATGAAAAAGCGGTTTGAGACAGCAGCATAGCACTGGGAGCGAAGGCTCGGATTTCCTGCGGATCACTGGGCCAGATAGGGAGAGCATCGACGATTTCCCGCATTCGGATAGATGTCTTCCTGCGGGCGTGAACTAGACGGTCGCGAGCGTCACCGAGGCATCTTCGAAGCTTACAACGGGTGCTAACGCGGCAGCAGTCATTTCGGACTCTGTGTGAGGTTTGGTATAGGGCAAGAACTCGTAGCGGCAAGTGCTTTTGAGATGGGCTTTCTCGCCACAGGGGCCTTTGTTTGATCGCTTAGGATACGGACGTACCTCCCATTGCAGGAGCTTCTTGTCAGCAGCGTTCAGAAAAAAAACATACCTGTACTTGGTGCTGCGTTCGACCACCTGCCCACGCACCCTGTCGGAGAACGGTGTCGATGTTCCTGTAAAAACCCAATTCGTGCTTTGGTAAATTATGCCTAGATGTCCTTCTGGAGCACCCTCAGAAGGCTTCGTGTCCGCGTAGCTGACCAGAATCACGTTTCGATTCATCTTTCGCAATTCTCGCAGACACCATCCAATGAATTGGCTCTCAGAGTTGCACGGGAGGCCATCGTCGAGCCAGAGCCGATTCAATTCGTACACGTCGGGTGACCTCTCTTTGCCGCACACACCCTCGCAAACCGTTCGCGAACACGGCCTGCCAACTGTCAACACTCCTCTAAGCTTTTCGTCCACGACGATTCCCCACGCCCACGAGATCGGGCACGGTCGATGGAGATAATGCTTCTCGATGACTGCGAGCCTCGCCAGTCGTTCGTCGATCCTCGCGAAGAATCCGTGCTTAACCCTCACAGAGCATCTCCGAGGTCCAGCCTGAGCCTTGCCCAGTCCTTCGCAGCCCACAGATGGCTTTGGTCGGCAGCCTTCTTCTTGAGAAGTTCGCAGAACCCAGCTTCGAGCATTTTCTTCGCAAGGAGTTTGTAGCCGTCCATGCCAGCAATCGGGTCAGACCGATTCGCTCGCTTCTCGTCGGTAGGTGTCCACGGCAGAGAGGCTTCAGGTTTCTCCTTTTCAGGTCGTGCCGTTTTTGCCCCAATGGAGACTTCGTACTTGTTCATCCAAAAATAGGCCGTAGATCGCGGTATGCGTAGTTTGTCCAAGATTGCACAAACGCCGTCGCCCTCTTTTCGGAACCCTTTTGCCTTGAACTTGTCACGCCACTCGCAGCACACTTTGCCGAATTCCAAGTTGTATCTCTCGGTTTTCTGCCATGCTGTTTTGATCTCAGCAAGGGCTTGTTCTTGCATCGCCATCATCGTGGCAGCACGCGGCGAGGCCGCTTGAACCGAAGTGGCGTGTCGCGTGTGAAGGTGGAGAGCCTGTGACTTGCGACAGACCGAGCGATGCCGAGAGGCGGCTGAGCGTCGGACAGGAGCACGACGGGCGATAGGGACGGTAGCCATACAGTCCGATTCTGCCGGAATTGCGAATCTGGGCAAAGATTACGGGGGTCACGAGGCAGTGGCTTATTATGGGTCATCCAAGGCTTGGAGGGTGCAATGGCAAAGCGGAAGATGGCAGCCAAGAAGACGGTGAAAGCGAAAAAGGCAACGGTCGTGGGAAAAAGCACCATTCCGTACGCCCCTTCGGAGTTCCTTCGGCAGGTAGCTCGTCAAATCCTTGCAGAACTACGGCCTCCTACCGAAATTAAGAAATTCACCAGCAATTCTGATGTTGTGGGAGCTTATGTCGAGGCAGGCGTGCGACGATTTGTCCAGAAGTATCTAGCACCGATCCGAGTTTGCTCAGGTGCGGTCATCGACCAGAATCAAGTACCGGGGAGTAAGAAGATTCCTCAACTAGACACAATCGCGTGGATACCAGGACCCGTGCCTGCGATCTTTGAGTCGGGGGACTTCGGTCTCGTGCCTCGCAGCAGTGCACTCGGGATTCTTGAGATTAAGTCGTCTGCTTACAAAAAGGGTGTCAAAGACATTGAAAAGCGTACGGAACCAAAGTTCGCTAACTCGGTAACCGCAGACATAAAGGACGTACAAGGAAGGGAAGGCGGTCTTCTGGGTCGTTGGGAAATTTTTGCAATGGGAGTCATTTGTTTGCTTCAAGAGAACCAGCGAGGCAATCGCCTGCTCGAAAAGTTGGAGAAGGAAGGGAGAGTGGTGGTGCTATTTGAGCAGCAAGGCGACCGCTCTGTTGAGAAACCAGAAGGTATTTATCGGCTTGTGAATTTTCTTTCGATACTTCGATTTCGTGCTGCGGCCCGCGAAGGCCAATTGGCAATTGATCTCAGATTGGTAACGCCCCCTGTTGTGGCCGTGATAGATAAGGAGAAAACATGAGCACACAATCCGCTAACACAGACAATGAACTGCGACCTTGGCTTCGCTGGGCCGAGGAGAACGGCGGCAGCTTTCTTAAAGCGACGGCTGAAGCCGCGTTGATTGCCGACCTAGAACATTACAATCTGCTACGGCCTTTCCTGCTCGAACTGAAGGAGGAGTGGCCGAATCCGGCCTGAGAGACTCTATGTGCGGACGCTACCGACTGTCGCGGAGAAAACAGATTATCGAGGAGCACTTCGACAGCGTCTCGGGAGATGAAGACTGGTCGCCTCGGTACAACATTGCCGCGACTCCAGCTAGAATCATTCTTGTTCACTGATTGAGAAAAGCGTGGAGTCGGTCTGTCGCAACATCGCACAAAATCGCTCTCGCCCTCGCCGCTTGGGATGGCTCCTTGGTAGCGAAGGTCCGAGGGGGTCAAGCCGCCGCTCGCATCGACCTCGCTGCACGGCGGCTTGTTTGTCCTTGAATAGAGCCTCAGACTACGTGATCCACTCCAGCCACGCCCATCCCACGAGCAACGTCATCACGGTAATCGGCAGCCCCACGCGAAAATAGTCCCAGAACCCAATCTTGGTCTCCGGCTTTGCACTTTCGACCACAATGATGTTCGCCATACTTCCCGTGATCGTCAGATTCCCCGCCAGCGTCGAAGCCATCGCCAGCACGAGCCATGCAGTATGCGGATTCGCAAAGTTCGGCACCAGCGACTTCAAGAGCATCACGGCAGGCACATTGCTCACAATATTGCTCAGCAACGACACCGCAACCGTGAAGACCCCCACCTTGTGGAGATTCCAATGTTCTGCGATCTCCAGACACTTGCCGACAATGCCAGCATTTTGGGCTCCGCCTACAATCAGGAACAGCCCGACAAAAAAGACTAGAAGCCCCCAATCCACCTCCTTGTACAGCTTTCGTGGTTCGAACGTTCGGGTAATTAGCAGCACCGCCCCGCCCAAAGCCGCTGCCATCGCTGGAGGTACACCTGCAAAAAACGCGATCACAACTGCGGTCACCACAACCGCTGGCTTCGTGAGCCGTGAAAGATCGAGCGGCGGCAATGGAATCCCGTCGTTCACCGCTCCCACATGCTTCACCTTCCGCATGTGCATCCAGTGCAGCACCATCCAATCTAGGAACAAACCCACCACCGCTACTGGACCAAGATGTAGGAGGAAGTCGCGATAAGCGATGCCGGAGAACGACCCGATCAGCATGTTCTGCGGATTCCCCGTGATACTCGCCACGCTGCCGATATTCGACGCCGTCGCTACTGCCAGCAGATACGGCATTGGTTCAAGCCTCAGCCTGCGGGTGAGGCTCAGCACAAACGGCACCATCACGAGGCAAACAATGTCGTTCACGAAAAATGCGGAAAGCACTCCCGACGTAAACACCACCGCAGGCAACAAACGCGACGGCTTCAGCCGCCGCAGCACCATTTCCGCATTCCACTCGAAGAATCCCACCAGATGAAGATTGCCAACAATCAGCATCATCGAGAACAACAGCACCAGCGTCGGGAAGTCGATGAACCGCAGCGTGTCGGCGGGCTGCACAATCCCAAATGCGACCATGCCCACCGCTCCAATAATCGCCGCACCCGGACGGTCAATCTTCAGTCCGGGGAATTTTCCCAATGCAAAGACCAGATAGCTCGCGAGAAAGATGACGTAAGCAGCCAGAGTTTGAACGTCGGAAACTGTCGTCGGCGAGAGATGAGCCATGCTGTTCCTAGCCTCGGATTGGGATATTCAGGATGCGATAATACTCACCTGAATGGCCTCGGTGCTGCAAATCGCCGCTCCTGATGCTGTCCGACGAATCCAACGGGTGCAAACTGTCACAATCGCTTGGATGAGTGTGGAGGCTGTGGTGTCCCTCTTCGCAGCATGGCGGTCACGGAGTCCCGCTCTGCTTGCCTTCGGTGGAGACAGCACCATCGAACTTTTCTCGGCGGTAGTAGTGCTGTGGAGATTTCGTGCAAGTGCTGCACACGAGGAAGTGGAAAGGCGGGCAGCCCGTGTGGCGGGAGCCTTGTTGTTCGCACTGGCTGCCTATGTCGCGGTGACTTCAGTCGCGAGTCTGCTGGGCTACAGTGAACCCAAGCCCACACTTCTCGGGATAGCCATTCTGGTTGCTGCCGCAGCCGTCATGCCGTGGCTTGCGAAAGAGAAGCGGAGACTGTCAAGAGCTACAGGCAGTGCTGCATTGAGGGCGGATGCCGCTCAGTCGGTGTTGTGTGCCTACCTTTCATTGATCGCCTTGGCCGGACTGGCGATTAACGCGATCTGGCACGCAAAGTGGGCAGACCCGATTGCTGCCTTGGTGGTCGTGCCGCTCATCCTTTGGGAGGGACGAGAAGCCGTGCGAGGGAGACCCTGCGGCTGTTGCTAGGTTCGGCTGATGCGGTGCTACGCGATCAGCACTCGGATAAACCACGTGGCGAATGACGATGCGGAATGCTCCACACCCGTGGAACTTGCCAGATTCAGGATCGTCTGTTCTCTTAGTGGGATAAGGAGCAAGAACAGTGCCCGACAGATCGTCGCGTAACACTTCGCTCGCACAGATGGGGCACATTTTTGGTCGGTTTGGCAATATAACTTTTGGCGGCGGCAGTGCGACCATTTCGGTTCTACATCAAGAAATCGTCTCCAAACGTCACTGGATTTCCGAGGAGGTCTTTGCCCTCTGCTATGCCTTATCGCGGGTGACACCGGGTACAAATTTATTGGCGTTTGAAACGGGAGTGGGCTGGGTTGTCCGAGGTTGGTTTGGTTCGGTGGTCTCGCTTGTTGCGGGCTCCGTCCCTTGTTCGGCTTTGGCAGTGTTGGTCACATTCGCGTATGAGTCCTTTAGTCAGAATGCACTCGTTGCCCATGCGATTCGTGGTGCTCTGGCGGCGACTGTGGGTCTGATGATTGCTACTTCAATCCAAATGCTCCGTCCACACCTGAGCAAACACCAATTCATGTTTCCCATCGCCGTGGCCCTAGTTTCACTTCTATTGGTATGGAAGTTTGCGATGCCGCCAGTCCTTGTTCTCGGAATCGCTGCTGTGCTCGGCTACTTCCTTCCTGTGAGGAAATCCGCGTGAACGTCTTCGTCCTGTATCTCCTGCTCCTTAAAGCGATCATTACGACGTTCAGCGGTCTGGCTTCGGTTCCGATTGTGCGTAACGACTTGGTTCTTCATAGGCACGTGTTGACCGACCGCGAACTGAATACGTCGTTGGCGATCACTCGCACTACGCCGGGACCAATGGGTTTGTACGTCGTGAGCGTTGGCTATTTTGTTGATGGCACTCGTGGAGCCGTCGCGGGTTGGCTTGCGATGGTCACACCCGCTCTGTTGATGATCCCTCTGCTGGAGTTTGTTAGAAGAAAGGCAGAGCATCCTCGCTTTAAGGCGGTGTTGCGATGCGTTGTTTTCGCAAGTGCAGGACTCTTGCTCTGGGTCACCGTGCCGCTCGCCAGAGATGCTATACACGGCTACCTGACCGTTGTGATCGCTGTGATGGCGTTAGCTTTGGCGATCACGAAGAAGGTGGATTCGCTCTGGATCGTGTTGGTCGCAGCCGTACTCACAATGGTCGCAGGTTCGTGAGTTACTGGCAGGTCGGCGGAAGGACACGAACGGCCCAGTTGAGACCTGCTCGATTTTGACCTGACCAACCAGCCATACATGACGGGGGCTGCTGTTCGAAGCAACCCCCTTTGCTCAATCACTTGCAGAGCGGACACGACGGGCAACCGCAGCACGTAGCTGCGATGACCGTTGCTGCCTTAGCTCCGAGTGCGACCAGAAGAACTACAGCAACCGAGTAAAGCTGTCTCATGACCATCTCCTTTCGCCAATTTTGGGTTCGGCAAATCTTCGATCAGGCAACACAGTTCCTCGTCCCGCCCACAGGTCGTCACAGAAGAGACTGAGCAAATTCGGCGAAAACGCCGCAGCCTCCGTTGTAGGGCACGAAGCGAGTGAATCTGTTGATCGACTGCTCTGTCTTTCTCGTCAATCCACTGCACAACCTTCGGGCATGGGTTTTTGCCTTGGCGTGCGTATTCGATTACCCGTTTCATCTCCGACAACGTCAAGCCAACGCTTTTCGCCTTCAGGATGAAATCAATGTAGTGGTTCGCTTCGGCACCGAAAATGCGATACCCAGTGTGAGTTCGGGTCGCTTTCGGTAGCAGTCCAACCTGTTCCCAGTACCGCAACGTCTTTGACGTGACCCCAGTGCTTCGTGCGAGGGCCGAGATGCTGAGTGCCTGTCTCATGGTTCGCCTCGGAATACGGTAAAGCTTACCCCAAGGGCAAGGTGCAAGTAGTGCGACGGTTCGTCTATGACGGCGACGATGTGATAATGCTCGCCTTGACTCACGGACTGAACACTTCTAGTCTGGTATACGAATGGTGTTTGCGAGACGAGTTCTACTGGCTCTGCTCACCGTCGCTGTCGCGGCGTACGCATCCGATTGCGGCGGCATGACCACGCCCGAACAGGCAATGCAGTGCTGCAATTCGATGCGGTGCTCTGCACACGGTCATCATGGTCAGGAGTGTTGCAAGACCATGCCAGCCATGCACGCTGTGGTCGGCCAGCCCTCATCCGTGCAGGGCATTTCCTTTTCCCACGTCACGTTCGCCGTGGTGCAGTCGTTTAACGAGGCTCAAAGAACAGAGTCTTCCGCCCGCATGATTGCGGAGTATTCCCACGCTCCGCCAGCCTCTTGCTCACCAGCCGTCCTGCCTCTGCGTATCTAGTCTGACCTCCAGTCGGCTTCCCGGCTTCACGGAGACGTGTGCTCGGGGAATTCCCATCTTCGCTGGAGGAAAAGCTGTGAGATTAAGAAGCGTATTCCGCGATAGTTGCGGAAAGTGGGCATCGCTCTCGTTCGTCGTGTTGCTTTGTGTTTCAGCAGCCAGAGGACAGGGTGCCGCACCCGAAACGGCACCGCCGTTGTTTCCCAGTGGCGGACTCGTTTCCTACAACTCCATCTTCACCACACGCGGTCTGATGCCGCAATCGTCAGGGGACATTCCCGCGACGGCACGGCCTACGTTTGCACACGAGGGGGACTTCAACTTCACGTGGGGCTTCTATCGCAATTTCGATCTGACGATCCTCGTTCCGATTGTCACGAATCACTTTGAAACCTCAAACGCACCAACCGTAGGAGGAACGGGATTGGGTGATGCCATGCTGCTC
>Ga0209517_10005696_pt1 | contig 15718 bp, 14 predicted proteins | sample PeaSoiMetSII2010_FD_187695 | JGI IMG/M metagenome (GOLD analysis project Ga0209517, IMG submission 187695) | Peat soil microbial communities from Weissenstadt, Germany - SII-2010 (SPAdes) (version 2) | ecosystem: Environmental > Terrestrial > Soil > Wetlands > Peat | place: Germany... | reverse complement strand
TTTAGGGTTATCTAGGAGTGTTAACGATGGGGATAGTACTGGATAACGTTATCTTCGGTTAGGAGGGTGGGGCAGGCAAAAGCGCCTGACAGCGCCTGCCCCACCCGGCTGGAAGTTGAATCGGCTCAAAAGTTGAACCGGATTGACAGTTCGATGCGCCGGTTGTTGGCGGTTGAGCCGCCGCCGCCGCCCGGGCCGCCACCGAAACCGGTGTTCACGCTGGTCGCCTGGCCGAACTGATTGGACGTCAGAACCCCCTGGTATCCGCCGGGATTGTCGTGATTCAGGACGTTGGTGATGTTGGCCGACACGGTCACACTGTAACGGCGGTCCGTAGTGCTGCCAAATCCGCCGCGGCCGCCACGGCCGCCGCCACCCATGCGCATGCCACCGCCGCCGCCGCCCGGACCACCACCGCCGCCGCGTCCTCCGCCGCCCGGTCCGCCACCCGGTCCGCCGCCGAATCCACCGCGTCCTCCGCCGCCCGGTCCGCCACCCACGTCACCGCCCGGTCCGCCGCCCCCCGGTCCACCCATGTCACCGCCCGGCCCCTGGGGAGTCGGGTTGGACCGCTTCTCGCCGAAGCCAAAGGTGCGGTAGATTCGCAGATTCAAAGAAAACAGGCCTGCCATGGTGAGGTAGTTGCGCGGGACCAGGTTGGCAGGGTTGGCCACGTTGTAGTTGGTGCTGAAGTTTCCAAGCGTAGTGCAGACCACGCCGCCGACGTTGCACGCGCTGCCCGCAGGCGCGAATGCCGCCCGCGCGTTGAGATATGTAGAGCCGTAAATATCCTCGCCGAGCAGCACATCGTAGGGCGCGCCCGAACGCATCGTGATGAACGGAGAGAACGCGATGTTCTTCGGTCCCAGGATATTGCCGATGGTAGTGAAGTTATGGTGGCGATCCAGGCTCGACCGTCCCCAATCCTGCATAAAGTCATAGGGATTGGTGGGAGTGCTGGGAAGGTCGTTGGCCCGGGTATATGCGTAGTTCCCCTGCAAGGAAACGCGGCGGCTGAAGCGGGTGTTGAAGTTGACCATCAGGATGTTCTGGTGCAGACGGCCGCCCGATTCGTATTCGAAGAGGTTTCCGGCACTGTAGCCGTAGGGAAAGACGCCATTGCCAAGCCCCTCCGGCAGCAAGGGATTGTAAGTGCCGGGCAGCGGGGTATTGATCGGCACCGTCTGGGCCAGGTGGTTGGCACGATTGTTGGTATAGGTGACGGCCACGGTGCTGTTGCGAGGCAACTGGCGCTCGACGCCGATCGCGCTCTGCAGGCTGTAGTCAGCCTTCAGCTTGGGATCCACCAGGTTGATGGTGTTCTGCCCGGAGGGGAGTGTGGAAATCGCCGGGATGTTGGGAAAGAACGTGGGGTTGTTGACGATGTACTGGAGTTGCGTGACGCCGTTATTCAACCGGGCGTTCTCATAGGGGCCAAAGCTGATGCGATCGTAGAAGATCCCGGCGCCGCCGCGGATGACGGTCTTTTGCCGCCCGTTCTTGGCGGACCCCGGGGCCCAGGCAAATCCGACGCGAGGCGCGATGTCGCGATGGTCGCTCACCAGGTTCTGGACCTCATAGCGTAACCCCAGGCTCAAGGTGAAGTTCGGACGGATGCGCCAGTCATCCTGGACAAATGGGCCGGCATCCCAACGCACCATGCCGATATACGGAACGCCCGCCTGAACGCTGTACCGCGTGGGGCCGCCGCCCAGCGCCTCGGCTTGCGCCTCCGTGAACCCGGCCTGCACCAACTGCAAGTTTCGCTGGTACTGCTGGAGCGAGGTGAGGTGGGTAAGGACGGGATTGCCGCTGGAATCGTAGACGATCTGGTTGTTGGCGTCGAGAAGCGGCTCGTCGCCGCCGAGGAACGAGAAGGATCCGTTGAAGCCTTGCGGATTGTTGTTCTGATCGCTGTCGCGCCTCACGCGCACGCCGAAGCGGACGGTGTGGGCGGTGTGCGCCACGGAAGTGATGTTGGTCAGCTCGAAGTGCCTGCCTGTGTCGAACTTGTTGCCGACCCCGTTGCCGCCGCCAGTGAATTCACCCGAGACATTGATGGAGGGGACCAGATTCCCCGCGGATTGGGAGTAGCTACGAGTGAACTGAAACCGAGTCTCATTCACTGTCTTGGGATTCAGAATCGAGGTTTCGGTGACCATGACGTTCTGGAAGTCGCCGTTGGTGTTATAGGCCGGGGAGTTCGGAAAGAACGGAATGCTATAAGAAGGCGGCAGCACGTTATGGCCGAGCCCCTGGTTGTCGCGCTCGTTGAGGGTTTCCGAAAAACGAACCGTCAAGGTATTGTTGGTGCTCAACGCGTAGTCGATTCGCGGCGTAATCGTGGTCATGTAGTTCGGAGTGACCAACGCCGTGGCCACGTGGGTTGCGGCCAAGCTCGTGGGATCGACGAAGAAGGCATTGGTAATCGCGTTGTCCTGAATGTCGCGCCTCTGGAAGTCGAGCAGGAACGACGACTTCTTGTTCATGGGACCGCCGAAATTGCCGCCGAACTGCTGGTTCGAAAAGTCCGGTTTGTTGGCGGCGAAGGGATTGCGCGAGTCGAGTGCGCCGTTGGTCTCGTTGAAGTACACGGAGCCGCGGTATTTGTCGGTGCCGGGCCTGGTGAGGATCTCGATGCGGCCGAAGCCCAGGCGGTCGAATTCCGCCGAGAAGGGATTCTGATTGATGCGGATCTCGCGGATGTTTTCCTTGGGCGGGAGTTGGCCGCCGGTGAATCCGTCGATGTAAATCTGGCCGCCGTTGGGGCCGGCGCCGGGGCCGGCTAGCGCCTGGAGGGCGTCCGCCAAGTCGTCGGGATCGTCGGGAAGGGCCGCGAGGTCGTCGCCTTTGATCACCAGCGCGGTGGCATTGTTATCGGGCTCGACGCTCACGCTGGGACCGGCTTCGGCTGCGACGTTGATCTCCTGCTTCTCGGCCTTAATCGACATCGAAATAGGGAGTTGGATGCTGCTTCCGGCGTTTACCGCCACCACCTTCTCGAACGGTCCGAATCCCGGGAACGTCACCCTGACCGTGTATTGGCCGGGCGCGAGGCCCACGAACGTGTAGCTGCCGTCGGCCTGGGTCTGGGCCGTCTTCTGCACGCCGGTACCCGACAGCGCCACCGATGCGGCGGGAATCACGGCTCCCGAATCGTCAGTCAAGACCCCCTTGATGGTTCCGGTGGTCTGTTGTGCCGGCGCGCCCGATACCATCAGCACCGCCGCCAGAAGGGAAAAAAAGCATAGTCTTCGCAAGTTGAACATACGCCCTCAGTTTTTCGAACAGTAGAAACTAGTTACCCTCGCCGCCTCCGCCGCCGAGGTTCCAGCCGCTCATGATGTCGCGAGTGGCATTGGGAGCCGCGGTCAGGATCGGTTCTACTCCGGCCAGAAGCATTATGGCGGTGACTCGAGTCGGATCGGTTCCCATGGTGGTGGACACCATGATCGCGTCCTTGGGTTTGAGATCGGAAAGGGGCATCGCGGGCAATCGCTCGAGCATCTGCCCGATATCCATGCTGCCACCCCGGCCTCCACCCTGTCCTGGGCCGCCCCCGGGGAAGCCCCCGCTGCCGCGTCGCCCGCCGTCACCAGCCTGGTCTCCGCGCCCACCGCTGCCGCCGCGGGCGGCGGCGGCCACTCCATAGCGCCGGGCCAGTACGAGCGCCATCTGGTCCGGCAGCTTCTTCATGGCGGAATCGGAATTCACCTTGATGAAGATAGGCTTCTTGGTAGCCAGGTCGGTGACCTTCATCTCTCCCGACGCTGTATCGATGGAAACGATGGTTGCGGCAAGCTGGCGGAAGGTACCGGCATAGATGCTTTCGGCCTTGACAGCAGTGCCATCCTGACTTTTGTCGCCCAGCACGTTGACTTGGTCGCCGGTCTTGATCTCGGCGAAGGCGCTCGGCTTGGCATCGCTAACCTTGGCCGAATCCAGGGAGTAACGGTGATACTCGGTCTTGTCCGAAGACTCGACCTTCACAGACTTCTGGCCGACCTTGATGGTGAGCGCCTTGGCCGCGGGATCAATCGCGGTAACGATGCCGATGGTGCCGCGTTTCTTCCAGTCGTCCAACTGCTTTTGGACAAGCTGGGCGAGATCCGCCTTGGTCCGGATCACGAGCGAGGAGACGGGCAGCGGTTTCTGGTCGGCGGCGCCGCGGAAATAGGCGACCGCCTCGTCGCCTGGGGAGATCTCGGCAAGGGTGATTTTCGCCCATTTCTTGGGGTCGTTCTCGCCGGGTTGGGCGTGTAGGATTTGGGTCCGGTCCGTGGTGGACATGGTCAGGGTGTCGCCCTTGTCGGTTTTGACGGTGAGTTGATTGGCTTGGGGATTGACGGCGGTGACGATGCCGGCAGTCCGCTGTGCGGCAGGAGCCTGAGCGGTTTGGGACTGTGCCTGCGAGAGCGCCACAACGACCGCCAAGGCCATGGCTCCAAAGAGCTTCATGCGTATTCCCTTAATGATTCACTCCTTAACATGGGAAGGGGCGTCCAGAGGCTTTGGAAGGTTACACGGCGTCAGCAGCCCGGACGGGCTCAGGAATTACCAATCGCTTGATAAAACGGAGCTTATACCACGGAGGGTAGTGGGGGCAGGGGAACGTAACGGGGGGACACGCAGATTATCGAGGGGCGCTACACGAATTCGAGAAACGCAAGAAACTGGATGGCCGCGCAGGTTTTCGACGGTGCGCTACGCGGCTTCCCAGCAACAACGAAAGGAAGCGCGCTTACTTGCCGCCGTCCTTCTTGGGCGTCTCTTCCTTCTTCTTTCCGCCCTTTTTCTTGCTGCTCTTCTTGGTATCTTCCTTCTTCGGGGTGTCCTGAGCAAACACGGCGGCAACGGTGCCGAATGCCAGGGACAGGCCGAGCATCAGCGTCATCAGTTTCTTCATTTGTGCATTTCTCCTTTGGATGAGACGGGTTATGTTTCTCGTCTGGGGCTATGATATCGAACTGCACATGAAACCTCGCTTAAGCCCCAATTAAAATCAGTTCATGTGTCCCGCGCGATCCAGACTTTTGGATCGATTTCGATCGAAAAAGCCTTGTTTTTCAATCCACATCTTCATTCCAAGGAGCGGATTCCGGCGCGTCTTTTCGCCGCCGTGCTGCGGATCATGGCCACAACGCGCCGGATGCCGCGGCTCCAGTCCGGGAAAAGATCCACCTGATGCAGTTCGCGCCGGATGGATCGCGGCAGACGGCAGGCGTTCAAGCGGACCGGGACGATGAAGATCTCGTCGAGGGGCACGTGCCGCGCGCAGTCGAGCGCATAACGGATCTCGGCCTGAAAACCGCCCCACTTGTTCACGGAATTCTCCGAAAAACAGGCCAGAAAGAAGTCCGACGTCTCGATGGCGCGCTCGATGGCGCGGGGCCAGTTCTGGCCCGGCAGCAGTTTTCGCAAATCCATCCAGGGGCTGAACCCGGCGTCCTCCAAAGCACTGCAGATTCGCGACGCTGCCGCGGTGTCCTCCTTTACGTGGGCGATGAACACCTTTGGGAGAGTATGGGGTTCAAACCGCAATCCGTTTACGGGATCGGGATGAAAGGCGCCCAAGCCGTCGATCTCCACAGTTTTGCCGGCGGCCACACCGTGGATGACGATTTGCGCCACCAGATGTTCGATGGAAAAGGACTCAATCATGGTGTTTCCCTCGTTCGGGCTGGAAGGCGAGACGTCCATCCGGCCCGCGGGTGAGTTTTCCCAGCCCCGGCAGTGAAGTCGCCTTGCCTTTTCGCAGGTTCGACAGGATCTGGTGGATCATGCGGTCCAGGCGGTCCGCAGCCTCGGCTTGGCTGACGCGAGATTGCCGGGCGATGCGTTTTGCGATATCGGGCTTCTGCATTTCGATGTCATCCTTGGGGCTCGCGTTTGGCAACGCGGGGCAGGTGCTGGCTTGAGAGCCTGCAATGGACTAGAATCAATAGAGCAATCCTGTCGGGGCGTAGCGCAGCCTGGTAGCGCACCTGCCTTGGGCGCAGGGGGTCGGGCGTTCAAATCGCCCCGCCCCGACCAATTTCTCAATGAGTTGCAGCGAGATTGAAAGCTGGAGCCAATCGTGTTGGGTAGTTCGGGGCGGTCTGACCGCAGCTTCCGGCATCTCGTCTCTCTGTCGCTGGGATTCACTGAAGCAAAGGCACTTAGCGAGCGCAAGAAAAAAGCTGAAGCCCGGAAACCGGGCGGGGCCGCCGCAAGCTCCCGATTGTGACGAGGTGTTCGGAAATGGGATTAGGTTCGTTTGGTATACCGCGGTGCGCGAGTGGAGGGCAGAGCGCAATTTCGGGACCGTTTTGACGGAACGATGGCTTAGCCTATCGAAGGCTTCATTTCTGCGGTTAGTCATTGGACGGATTTTTCCCCCTTCAACTCCACTCATAGCATGGACACTAGGATGAAATCGAAATTCCGGGCACCGTGATCTTTTGGAATCACAAGGATACGAGAAATTCTGAGTTGGTGACCGACTGAATTCGCTCGCGCATCTCCCGATTTGACCGCCGGAAAGATCGGTGCCGACGCCCATGGGCAGGGGCGCGATGGGAATTGTTGAGCCTTGTTGGACTATGAGGATCCTAAGCTACAGTTTTGACTCCAATCTCCGCCGGGAACTCGTGGAGGGCCTGCAAATCGCCGCACATGACGAGGTTGTGTAGCGCCCGAATCAGCATTCGTAGCCAGGCACAGCACAAACGAGGAACAGCAAAATCATACTCCCGATCGCCATTCGGTCCTTTTTTCGAAGACGGCCAAGGCGTTCTTCGTGGTCCGAGGGTGGATGTTGGCTGGCCGCGGAAACTCCGGTCAACGCCCTCCACTGGTTGGTGCGTTCAGGAAGGCCATTACGTCGGCCACTTCGCTTTCGTTCAACATCGGCCAGGGCCGGCCGACTTCTTGCGTTCGGCGGTACATTCTGGGACCGTCGCTCCACAGGGCCGCAGCAAGGGTGACCAGCGTGAAAGACTTGCCGGGCGCGCGAAGCGTCGGCGCTTCGCGGGTGCCTTCGCCGCGCGGGCCGTGGCAACCGCTGCATCCGTGTTCGATAAAGACCTTGGCGCCGACGTCGGGCGATCCCTCAGGCTCAAAATCTCCTAAACTGGCGAGGTATGCCGCCAGGTCGGCAAGTTGCCGCCCGTCAAACTCGGGCCTCGGGATGCCCCGAATTTCCGAGGCATGCCACATCTCAGGGGAATGGTTCCACATCACCGCGGCAAGCTGAACGATGCTTCCCGGCAGCCGGCGTTTACCGAGATCGGGCCCTACCTGACCGCCTGCTCCGTTTACCGCGTGACAGGTAGAGCAAGATTTGTCCTGGAAAACCTTCCGGCCGCGCTGCGGGTTGGCCGGCAACAGTGCGGTTTCATTCCGTGCTCCGCCGCAGACTTCGCGGACGTAAGCCAGCAAATCGTTCATCTCGCGGTCTTCAAACTTCGGCCAGGATATGCCCATCTCCTTCATTCGTACTTCCATTCTCGGCGCGTGATTCCACATGGTCTGCGCCCATAGGATGGGCGTGTCGACTCCCGCTACCGTCGAAAGGTCCGGCGCCTTACCCGCGGCGGTCCCCTCAGGGCTATGACAACGCACACAGCCCTTGGCCGCGAACAGGCGCTCTCCGCGCCGGCTATCGCCCGGCTCGTCCAAGTATCGCGTCGTATACAGGAAGGCAAACAGGTTGGCCATGTCTTCGCGGTCCAGATCGGGTCGAGTGATGTGCTTCTCGCGCATGGCATCCCACATGGCGGGCGCGTGATTCCACATGGCACTGACAATCTGGCTGAGGCTTGATTGAGATGACTGGTTGAAACCCAGATCGAGGGCGGACTTGCCGCCAACGCCGTTAGCAGAGTGGCACTGCGCGCAACCCTTTCTTTCAAAAAACAGCACAGACCCCTCGTGCGGATCGCCCACCAGGAAGCTGTTCCAGCGCGCCGGGGAATTTCTCCACTCGAACCGGATGACCACGGCGGCGATGAAACTTAGAGAGAGCAAAGCCGCCGCGGCCCACTTCAGCAAAAGGCCAGACGGTTGGAAGCCGGATTTCATTTCGGTTCTCCGAGCGTCCTGAGATAAGCCACCAGGTACCGGACCTGACGTTCATTCAGGGTGTTCCCCCACGGCGGCATCAGGTTGGACTTGCCGCGTTCCAGGCCCCCTTGGGAAATAGCGGCGACGAGTTGGTTATCGGAAAATCGCCGCATCGATTCGCGATCCGCCAGGTTCCTGGGTTTCGGATTCAGATTGAAGGCGTTGAAACCATCGCCTTCTCCGGAGGCGCCATGGCAGACCGCACAATAATGCTCAAACAGTTTCTGCCCGTTGGCTTGCTCGTAATTCAGGGTAACCACCGGCGCATCGGCCGAAGGTTTGGTATCGTCGCTAGCGTCAGCGCCCGCGCGCACGCCCGGCAGCCATAGCGTAACGCCCAGAGCGGTCACGCCCGCGAGCGCCGCCAACAGTGTTCGTTTCATTGGCGCTCCTTGGGCGCCGGCAGGCTGACCACGTAGGCAGTCAGCGCCCGCGCCTCCGCATCATCCAGCTTGTAATTGGGTTCGATTACACTTGGCTTGATCTTCTGCGGGTTCTTCAAATAAGTGTAGATGTAACCGCTGAAGAGACGGCTGCCATCGCCATCCAGGGGAGGCCCCACATATCCTCCGGCGAGACTGGCCTGGTGACAGGCCTGGCACCCGTAGCGCGCATAGTACAATTCCTTGCCTCTCGCCACCTCTTCCGCATCCGGTTTGCCCCGCGGAAAGATCTCATGTGGGATGGAATCATCCGACAGGACTAACTGAAAGTAAGTGGTCGCCGTGCGGATCTCCTGCTCGGACATGCCCAACAGGGGCATACGCTCCGTCAGAATCGGGCGGAGGGAATACGGCACGCGAAAATACGATGCGATCCACTCCGGCCGGTCCTGGCTGCCTATAACGGAGAGGTCCGGCGCCAATTTCCCGCCTTCGCCATTGATCGTATGGCAACTAAGGCACTCGTACTTTTTCAATACCCTGCCGAATTCTCCGCTGATAGGGGCCAGGCGCGCTGTCTGAGGCGCCGCCAAATATTGGGGAGGAATCTTTTTGCCGGAAATACTCAGCAACGCGATGACGATCTCACGGCTTTCCTCGTTGCTGAAGCGGAAATCCGGCATCTTGAGGTTCTTTGCGAAAACACGCGGCGTCTTGATTTTCGTAAAGAGCCATGTCCACAGGTTTCGTTCACCGCGGACGTTGCCGAAGTCCAGGCGATCGACGTCCTTGCTCCCGATTCCAGCCAGGTCCGGACCGAACTCCACGGGACGCTCGGTGTCTTTCAGGGCGTGACAGCCGCCGCAGCCCAGACGTTGGAACAACTCTCTTCCGGCAGCCAATGAGTCGCGCGACGCTGCGGGCAAAAAGCGCACGAACTCGTCTTCCTGGGCCTGGTCGAGGGACGGATCGGCGAATTCCGACACGATGTAAGCGCTGATCGCCTGAATGTCCTTTTCCGGGAAGCTGAACTGGGGCATGGGAGTCTGCGGAAACAGCGCCTTAGGATCGCGGAGCCAACTTTGTAACCATCCCGGACGGACCTTCCCTCCAACCCTTCCCAGGTCTGGTCCAAACGTCCCGCCACGGCCGTTCTGGGCATGGCAACTGATGCAGCGGGCCTCGCGATACCGGAGCTGTCCCAACTCGATCACCGCGGTCCCGGTTGGAAGCGCGGCTTCTGGAATCTGCACCTTCTGAGCCAGCAGAAACGTGGTCAGCAGCCTCGCCTGGTCGTCCGACAGTTGAAAATCAGGCATGTAAGTGCGTTCGAGGTAGTCTTTTGGATTCTTTAACCAGCGGAACAGCCACAGCGGCCGCACCTTACTTCCGATGCCGTCCAGGTCGGGACCAATCGGCCCTGTCTTTGCAAAACCGGGCAGCTTGTGGCACCCCACGCAGCCGACCTTCTGAAGCAGATCCCGGCCTGCGTTCAGCGCCAGCGCTTCCGGAACGTTGTTGCCGAGATGACATTGCCCGCAGGAGGCCTGCAGATACGGGCTGGGAAGCATGGGATCGTCCCACCATTGCATGCGGCCGTGAGCGCCCCGAGCGGTTGTAGCGGCTCCCTGGCCGCGGTGACACAGCGTGCAACCCATTTCGCCGATTTTGTGGGGCGTCACCGGGTGTGCGCGGTAAGGTTGCGCCGCATCCCGCAGGACAGGGTTTTCGATTCCGAGATGGCAGGTGGTGCAGCGATCCACCACGTCCAGCTCCGGCCGCCAGATCTGGCGGATGCCGATCGCAACGGTGCGCACCGGGAGGTTCTGCCGCAGCTTTTCCTCGGCCAGATTGTTGTACCTGTTCTGGTAACGCCTCCACTCCCGGAAGTATTCGCGCAAAGGAGCCGCCGCGTACACTCCGAGCAATAAGAAGCTTACGATACAAAAGACCGGCGCAATTCGTCGCATAGATTTCGATTCCATGTCGCCTCATCGCCAGGGCCATACGAGCGACCAGCCCGGGCCGCGGAACAGGGATCCGGTGACGGTGAGCACCACCACGGCCACCAGGAACCAGGACATCAGCCAAACCGCCAGACTGCATACAGACAATCGTTCATGGGTGCGCTCGAAGAATCTCGATCGCGGGGTCCAGTGCGCCAGCGCTCCCCAGAGACCACGATTGGCCGGCCAATAGAGCGAAGCCATCACTGCCGCAAATAGCACCACGGGTACGGCCAGAATGTAGCAGCGAAACCCTGCCAGAATTCCCGCGAACAGGGCTGAAACCGCGAGAAGGGCCAGCAGCCTCGCAGACCCCCTTCGGTACCACAGCGGCTGGCGCTCCATATTGACCCGGAAGTAGGGAATCGCCACCAGGGCAATTACCACGAGAGCGGGAACCAGCACCCCTGCCACCACTGGCGGGAAGTAATGGAGCAGTTCCTGCAGACCCAAGAAATACCAGGGCGCCTTGGCGGGATTGGGCGTCTTGTTCGGGTTGGCGATGCTTTCGAGCGGGGCATCGTAGAAGATCGAAAGCAGGCCCAGCCCGACCAGCAGGATTTCCAGAGCAATCAGTTCCCGCACGACCAGGTGCGGAAACGTCATCACCATCTTCTCGTCTTCGGTGACGTACCGGGCAGGCGAATGACGGCTGATGAGGGCAATTCGCCGCGGCAATCGGGCGGCCTTCCCGGTGGTGTCGATTTCGAGGGGAGTGGGATCGGTCATAGCGGCTCCGTTATAGCGGTCGAACGCCTCCGTCCTTTCGGATGCGCCAGAAATGCACCGCAATCAGCAGCCCGCCCGCGAGCGGCAACACCACGCAGTGCAGCACGTAAAACCGTATCAGGGCGTTTTCGCCGATGATGTTGCCGCCCAGCAGCAGAAACCGGGAGCTCGGCCCGAATACCGGCGCCGCCTGCGCCATGTTCGTTCCCACGGTGATCGCCCAAAACGCCAGTTGGTCCCACGGAAGCAGATAGCCGGTATAGCTGAGCAGGAGCGTTACGAGGAGGAGCAATACGCCGATCACCCAGTTGAACTCCCGCGGCGGGCGGTACGCGCCGGAGAAGAAAACCCGCGCCATGTGCAGAAAGACGAAAAGCACCATCGCGTGCGCCGACCAGCGGTGCAGGTTCCGGAGAAATGATCCCGACGTAACCACGAACTCCAATTCCTTCATGTCGCGGTAGGCTTGGGGCACGGCCGGACGGTAGTAGAGCATCAGCAGGACTCCCGTGACCACCAGGGCCAAAAACAGGCCGAAGGAGAGCCCCCCAAGGCACATGGTGTGCCGGATGCGGATGCTCCTCTCCCGCACCTTGACGGGATGGAGATGGAGAAAAACGTTGCCGAAGACCGCCAGCGACCGGTTTCGATTGGAGTCCAGATATCGATGCCGGAAAACGGACTGCCAGACCTGGGTAGTAACCAGCCGCTCTTTGACTTCCTGTACGCTCATAAGCACCTCAGACGCGCAAAACCGCGTCCTTTTCCACTTCCACGGCCGTATCCACAATCAGTTCGCCGTCTTCCAGCCGGATGGCGATGCGGCGCAGCGGACGGGGCGCGGGACCTTGCAGGAGCCCTCCGTCCCGGTTGAACTTGCTGCCATGGCACGGGCAGGCGATGATTTCCTGGTCTTCCTCCCAGCGCGTAATGCAGCCGAGGTGTGTACAGACCGCCGACAGCGCAAAAAAGCCGACTTCGGTGCGAACGACATAGACCTTTCGGGCATAGTCCGCCGTCACCGAATTAACCGGGAAGTTGTCCGGTTTTCCGACGGCGAACGCGGTGGGCGGCTCAAATAACACCTTGGGATAGATAAAATCCGCCACCACGGCTGCGCCTCCGACGCCCGTCGCACCGAAGGCGCCGAGGCCGGAGAGCCACAGGAAACGGCGCCGGTCTGGGGACCCTTTTCCGTCTTTCTCCATCTGATTCTCCTTTTCGGTTCTCTCTTTCATCCCGCCGCCGGGAGTTCCAAAACGAAACTCTCCATGGTGATGCAGTTGACGGGGCAGCGTTGCTCGCACAGACCACAACGCGTGCAAGCTTCTTCGTTCTTTATCAGGAGGGTGGCAAAGTTATCACCGGGAGCGCCCAACTCGGCCTGGAATTCCGCTGCAACCGCCGCGCGCGTGTCCCCATCGCCATCCAGCCAGCCGGCGGGAGCTATCTCCAGGCAGTCCTCGGGGCAAACATCCACGCATCCGCCGCAGAGAATGCACTCCGTGGCCGCTTCTTCGGTTCCCTCGAAGATCGTATTCACCCAGCACTGGAGACAGCGGTTGCCCTCGCGTATCGCCAGTTCCGCGGTGTACCCCAGCTCGATCTCGGCAACGCCGATACGCCGGTCGATCGGCAATGTCGGGACGGGCACTCGGGGAACCGCTTCATAGGTTGGATCGCGCCGCCACTCTCCGTGCGGGAAAACGTGTATCTCAGCGGAGCGCGAAACGTCTTTTGCGCCGCCGCCCAGCAGTTCGTGAATGGAAGCGGCGGCGCGCTTGCCATCGGCGACGGCTTCGATCACATTACGCGGCCCAAACGCCACATCGCCGCCGGCAAACACGCGTGGGTCCGAAGTGGCCAGCGTGAGGGAATCGACTGCAATGGTGCCGCGCGGCGTCACCGCCAGGCCATCCTCCGGTTCAATGAAGGAAAGATCCGAAGTCTGGCCGATGGCGAGAATCACGGTCTCCGCCGACAGAATCGATTCGGTATTGTGGTAAAACTCGGGATTGAAGCGGCCACGGGCGTCGAACACCGATTTGACGGCAACCGTTTCCAGGCCGGTGACGCGGCCGTTCTCTCCCACGATGCGTTTCGGGCCGCGCGAGTTATGGATGACGATGGCTTCTCTCTCGGCCTCCTCGACCTCGCCCTCGAACGCCGGCATTTCCTGGCGGGATTCCAGGCAAACCAGAGCCACTTCGCGCGCCCCCAGCCGCAGGGCCGAGCGGGCCACATCGAAAGCGGCGCGCAGGTTGGGTTCATCATAATCGCCGCTCTCAAACCGTAATACGGAGCGGGCCACATCTACCGCCACATTCCCGCCGCCCACTACCAGGACCTTACGTCCCAGGTTGACGCGGTAGTTGAGATTGGCATTGAGCAGGAAGTCCACCCCCTGCAGGACGCCGTCCAGATGCGTCCCCTCGATTTGCAGGGAGCGGCTGCGATGTGCGCCAATCGATAGAAACACCGCGGCATAGTCCTGATCCCAGAGATTGCGGAGGAAGAAATCGCGGCCCAGGCGGGTGTTGAGCTTCAGTTCCACGCCCAGGCTCAGCACCGCGTCGACCTGGGCCTGGATGACGTAACGCGGCAGCCGGTATTCCGGAATGCCCAGCGCGAGCATTCCGCCGGCCACGGGAGCGGCCTCGGATATGGTGACGCGGTAGCCCTGTTTGGCCAAGTCGGTAGCCGCCGCCAATCCCGCCGGACCGGCGCCCACTACCGCGACTTTGGGGCCGGACAGTTTCTTGGGCGCGCGCATCCGGGAGACGATGCGCTGCCGTCCGAGTTTGCTGTAAGGCCCGAATTGCTCGGCTACGAAGCGCTTCAAAGCCCGGATGGAAACGGGCTGGTCCAGTTTCCCCCGCCGGCAGGCCCGCTCGCAGGGCGCCGCGCAGACGTGGCCGCAGATCGCGGCGAGCGGATTGGGCTCCTCGGCCAGCGCATAGGCCTCCTCGAATCGCCCCTCGGCGATCAGCGCACAGTAGCGCCCGGCCTCGGTTTTCACGGGGCAGGCCTGCGAGCACGGCACGTTCTGCTCGAGCCACTCCAGGTTCACCCGTTTCATAATTCACCCGCACCCGATAGTCTATTGAGCGGCGACGTTGGCGGTCGCATTGCCACTGGCCGGCACGGTAACCTCGAGGTCCGCGAACTTCGCCTTTTCATGCCAGACCTTCAGGGTGTACTTGCCCGCCGGCACGTTGGGGATGTTATAACTCCCATCCGGTCCGGTTTTCGCAAAATAGGGATTGGCCAAAACGATTATCCATGCCTCCATTTCGGGATGGACGTTGCACAGGAGGCGAACTTCTCCAGGCTTGTTGAAGGTATAACTCTTGGTTTGTCCCTTGGGCCAACTCCCCAGGTTGAACCGGTCGCCAGCCTTGGAGGGTGTGTAGACGTTATGCAGCACGGAGTCGCTGTTGAGAAACTTCACCGAGGTTCCCACCAGCACTGGCAGCACGTGAGGAACAAAGGTCATTTTGAGCTGGTCGATTTCGGGCGACTCCTTGGGGGCCGGAAACTGTCCCGGCACGCCTTCCAGGTACACGACGGCATCCCGGTTGTCGCGCACTCCTTTGCATTGAACCTTTCCAGTAACTCCGCCGGCGATTGCGATGGGCACTGCAATGACAGGCAAAAGCAATAATGTTATCGTCCGCATACGTCAGATTCCCTTTCTGAAACGCTGATCTAAGTTACGCATTCTCCGAGCGGCTACCGGATATTCCTCGGGGCCGCGTGTCATGGAGGACCGCCGCTGAATACTCCCGACCCCGCCAGACCCGCCGCGAACAGCAGGAACAGCCGCAGCCCCAATCGAAACCGCAGGCGTCGGACGGCTGACCATCATGGCTGTCATATGGCACTTCGGGTTCCAGTCCTTTGCGGGACGGCATCGGGGCCCTCGAATGCCGCCTAAATCAGAGATTCGACACCAGTTATCTAGGAATATGAGGAATGGTTTTGAGGTCCGGCAGCAGGCCGGGAGAAACGATTCGGTCACACTCTCCGCCGGCCGGACTTCCCGGCCGGCTGCGAAAGCCCGGAATTCCTTGGAAGTATCCCGGAAATCAGCCGTTGCCGAATTGTCACAGGGGGTGCTGTGGCTGCCAACCTGGGTGCCCGTTTGAACGGACTGCCAGGGCTGGAGGGGATCTCCGAAGAATTGTAATCGGGACGCCGGCGCGCCGGATTGGCCGGAAGGCAATATGACCGTGGGATGTAGTGGCGGTGAAGGCGTGATGGCTACCAAGCGAAACGGTCGGCTAGCGGGAGTTTACTGCGAATGGCGTCGCTCGAAAAATGCGGTAACCACCAAAACCTTGCTGCTGAGTCAGATGGCCTGTGGATTCTCCTGGCGAAACCGTATTACCCCATTGCGGGTGGGTGATACGACGTTAATTGAGGCAAATACTTCCAAAACATGGACTTAGATTTTTGTTCCGGAACTCTCGCAGTAAACTCCCGCTAGCCGCAATA
>Ga0209517_10005694_pt1 | contig 15721 bp, 7 predicted proteins | sample PeaSoiMetSII2010_FD_187695 | JGI IMG/M metagenome (GOLD analysis project Ga0209517, IMG submission 187695) | Peat soil microbial communities from Weissenstadt, Germany - SII-2010 (SPAdes) (version 2) | ecosystem: Environmental > Terrestrial > Soil > Wetlands > Peat | place: Germany: Weissenstadt... | reverse complement strand
GTGCTGCGGCGTGAGGATGCCTTTGAGGAAGGCCGGTTTGCCGGGTGCTCCAGTGCCCAGGAAAAAGAACAGCGAGAAGCAACGGATCGGTTCGTAGCCCGGGTTCTCGTAGGCGCGCGCGCCCACAACGTGGCCGCCGACGCTCTGAAGCCAGCGAATGAGCTGCGCCTGGGGACGCTGCCACAGCCCGCGACATACGTTGACCGCGGCCACGTCACGTCCGGCGAAGATGCCCCGGTTCTTCGGGTCCTGGAACACCGCTTCCACCGGCGCGCTCATGCCGACGAACCAGGTCTGCGATTCGACGACTACGAGATCGTAGGGGTGATTGTCCCGAATATCGAGCGGCTTGATCGTGGTAGGGACGCGGAAGATCGCGCGCAGCATGATGCGGATGAACTCGATCAGCGAGAACGGGAAATGGAACAGCGCTTCGTTGGGCTCGCAGATCTTCTCGTGGACGGTGTAGCCGCGCGACTCCAGACCCTCGCGCACCCGCTTCATGGCGCGGCTGCCGTTGCCGGTCATCGAGAAATAGACGAAAAGCGCCTGGTTGGTGCGCGGCCGGTCGACGCCGTCGAGGATCTCGCCGTGGTTGAGCACGGTGAGATCGGGTGAGACCAGCCGGATCAGGAACAGGAAGAAGATCACAGTGTAGACCGCATCCCAGCAACCGAAGATCAGGTAGAAGGGATGCAGCTCACCATGGTTCCAGAAATAGAAGGTGAAGAAGGCGTAGATGGCTTTTCCCACGATGCCGACCACCAGCAGCGGGATGGTCTTGTCGGGCGCCAGGAACACCATGAAGGCGAGCACGCCGACGGTGAACGAGAAGCCGCACACGAAGGCGAAACTGTAAAGGTCCTTGGGGAGGGGCGCGCCGACGAGCTTGAGGATCGGTTTGTAGAACAGCAGCATGCCGAGGTTGCCACCCGCGTTGGCGAGCGCAGTCAACAGACACAGATACCGAAATATCTTGATAGGAATCGCCTTATGGAAATACATTTCATTCCTCCTCCCCATCGTGAGCAGAGATAAGACATCGGCTGCCGCGGAGGGCGAGTATATTCCCCGGAGGCGGATGTCAACAGGGTAGGAATTGTTTGTTCCGAAATCAGAACAACAATCCAAACCTCAATGGGTCGTCATTCAATGACTGCTGGCGAGGAGACGGGGCTTGCGCCTGAGGGTCTGCGGGTTCATCCTGCACGAGAACCGATGGACTGGGAACGGGCGCTTCCTCCATCATCTGTGAATTCAATGGGATACGGAATCTGCCCGCCGTGGGGCAAGAAGGGCATGCAACCCGCCTCAGGCGGGCTGGAGTTCTTCCTGAAATGCAAATCTCGCAAATCCAAACTTGAGATCAGCCATGCAGAGTATCGGCGCGCCAAAGCGGGAGCACGCACGGTCGGGCGTGGGCTTTTTCGAATTTCGTCAAAAATCGTCTTGGAGCACACAGGCCCCTACATCGTATGTGGCTGATGTGGCGCGACTTATCGGCGCGGCTATGCTTTGTTCTGTTTTCGGAACAAATTCTAACTAGCGCTTGAGACTTGTTGATTTCTGCTGAATCTGAGTGTTCCCACCGGTACAATTTCGCCCGCACTCGAGGTTGCCTCAACTTACGAATGTGGAGAGAATTCGCGGCACCCCAGTTCCTTTAAAGTGCTGCGCGTCCTTCCACGTAACTCCAGAGAGGCTGACAAGATGACCAAGACCGACTTTGCTGAGCGAATACACACAAAATTCTACGTGCGCCTTCAAGATCGGCCGCCGCTTGAGCTGGAACTCTATGAAATCCAAGACGGGCGCTCCACGCCGGCTCAAGAACAGTTTTCCTTGTTTTTTTATGGCCCGCACGATTGCAACCTGGGCCAAGGCACCTTTGAACTCGAACACGAAACCATGGGGACATTCCCGCTCTTCCTGGTGCCCATCGGACCCGATCAGCAGGGCTTGCGCTATCAGGCCGTCTTCAACCGCTTCGTTAAAACGCAGCCATGAAGGAAACGCCCGGGGACCACGCGAGTCCACCCCACAATGTCCAACTCCGGCGTGCCGAAATCGGCGACGAACCGTTTCTGGTGCGGGTTTACGCCAGCGCGCGCGCCCAGGAACTGGCGCTGGTCCCCTGGGATGACCAACAGAAGCAAACCTTCGTGGAGATGCAGTTCGCGGCCCAGCTCCAGCATTACCGGACGCATTATCCCGGCGCGGAGCAACTGGTCATCTGCGCGGGCGATAAGCGCGTAGGCCGCCTCTATCTGGACCGGCGGCCCACAGAATTCCGCATTCTCGACATCGCCGTCTTACCCGAGAACCGCAAGGCGGGCATCGGAACGCTTGTCATCAGGAACATTCTGAATGACGCACTGGCCGCCCGCTTGCCGGTGACGATCTACGTGGAGAGTTTCAATCCCTCGCTGCCATTCTTCGAACAGTTGGGGTTTCGCAAGATGGCGCAGGACGAGTTCAACGTGCTGATGCAGTGGGACCCGGCTGGCGGATGAAGCGGGTCACCCAGGCACCCTGCACTCACCGAGGACGCTCGCTCAATACAAAAGAGCGGCGGTGAAGAAGTCGTTCAAGTCCGAAGTGGTCGCCGCGCTGGTAATGGCGAGTTGCAAAGTATGCTGGCCGTAGCTGAGCTGGAACCCGAGAAACAGGGTGGGCAGACACCGGTGCGTGCTGGGACCATTGGACCAGAGTTTCGCCACCCCAATTACGGTCCCATCCAGTTGCACGGACATCTGCATGGGAACGTTGGCATTCGGTGACCACAAGCTCCCCGTGACCACCAGCAGGGCCGGGCCATCGAGTGGAGCCTTGAACGAGGCGGAGATGGGGAGTGGACCCGCTTGACTGATGATATTCAATGCCTGCATTGGTCATGTCTCCTGGCTAAGATTGTGTTCAACTTCTGATTCCTAAGATTGCGGCGCGTCTCGTCCATGGTGTCCCGCATTGATCTGGCGGAGCATCCGCCTTCTGCCCCACGAAGTCAAGACAGAACTGGCAACCACACGCTTGCCTTGGTTAATTCAAAATTTACTTGACTTAGATACCGAGGCAGGCGTAGCGTCCGGGCGTTCTCCCTAGGGGTTTCTCACCTTTTACCCAGAAATTCGGCCACAAAAACTTACAGGGATCCGCTGGGCCATGAGCGGCGAGGCTGTGTGCTGCAAAATGCCCCAGGACGCTTGAGGAGGAGATACCGTGTCGAGCCCTTATGTCGGCGAAATCAGAATGTTTGCAGGCAACTTCGCGCCTGCGGGTTGGATGTTCTGCAACGGCTCGTTGCTCCCGATCTCGGATTACCAGGTCCTGTTCCAACTGATTGGAACCACCTACGGCGGCGATGGTGTCAACACCTTCGCGCTGCCGAACCTGCAAAGCAGGATTCCCGTTCACCCGGACGGGGGCAGTTTCCCGTACGCTTCATTGGGCGGGGTAGAAACGGTTACGCTGACCGTTCAGCAGATACCGCTGCACAACCACGCGGCGATTGGAGTCTCGGGCAGTGCGAACGGCGTGGCCTCACCGACAAACAATACCTGGGGAGGCGTCACTGCCAGTAGCCCCTACACCGACCAGGCCGCCGACAGCACGATGAATCCAGGTTCGATCGGGCCCGCGGGTGGCAGTCAACCACACAACAACTTCATGCCGTACCTGTGCGTCAACTTCATCATTTCTATGTTTGGAGTCTTTCCGTCACAGACCTAGGGAAATTTTCGTGGTGACGCCGCCTGCGATTGGCGACGGCAATCTGGAGGCAAGCATGTCAGAACCGTTCTTGGGCGAAATGAAGATCGTCAGCTTTAACTTTCCGCCGAAAGGCTGGGCGTTCTGCAACGGCCAACTGCTGCCCATCAACCAGAATCAGGCGCTGTTCTCGATCCTGGGCACCACCTATGGCGGCGACGGCCGGGTTAACTTCGGGCTGCCGAACCTGCAAGGCCGCACCCCCATTCATGTCGGGGGTGGATTTGTATTGGGCCAACTCGGCGGCGAAATCAATCACACCTTGACGATCCCGGAAATGCCGCAGCATACGCATCCCGCCAATGCCAGTTCCAACACCAGCACCGCGGCGGCTCCGGGCGGCAACTTTTGGGGCAACGCCGGCCTGGCCTCGTACAGCACCGCGGCTCCGAGCACCGCCATGTCGGGGTCTGCGATTGCCAACGCGGGAGGCGGCCAGGGGCACACGAACATGCAGCCTTACCTCGCACTCAACATGATCATCGCGCTGACGGGTATTTTCCCGTCGCAGAATTGAAGGAAGAGAGCCATGGCAAATCCGTTTGTGGCCGAAATCAGAATGTTTGCCGGCAATTTCGCTCCCAAAGGCTGGGCGCTCTGCAACGGGCAAATCCTTCCCCTTAGTCAGAATACGGCGTTGTTTTCGCTGCTGGGGACCACCTACGGCGGAGATGGAAAAAGCAACTTCGCGCTCCCCAATCTCCAGGGCTCCGCTCCCATGCAGCCTGGCCAGGGAGCGGGATTGAGCCTCCATGATCTGGGCGAAAGCGGCGGCACGCAGACGGTTACTCTGCTTCCGACCGAAATGGCCTCTCACAACCACCTGGCGAACTGTCTTAACGGTGCGAACGGCGACCAGAACAATCCCATCCTGTGGGCAAAGACGGCGGGGGCCGGCCGACAGCAGGGCCCCCCCAATTACGCGACAACAGGCCCGCCCACGGTACAAATGAAACCTGCCGCGATTGGCGTTACAGGCGGCAACCAGCCACACAACAACATGTCGCCGTTTCTGGCCGTCACCTTTATTATCGCGCTGCAAGGTGTGTATCCGCCCCGGACCTAACCCAGGGGGCCGCGGAATATGGACGAGATGTGGGGGAATTTGTTTCCCGAGATGGCGGAGCTGGTGCCGCAGGCTGCCAAGGGCCGCGCCAGTGTGCAGCACATAACGGTGGATATTCACGGCGGCCGCACCGCCAGCTACGTATATGGTGAATTCAAGAATCCCTCGCCCCCGGGGACCTACACAACGTTACGAGTGACGAATGACGCCGGCCAGTCGCAGATCATGATGAGCGACTTCTACTACGAGCGTGCCACTTGCGTGGAAGTGGTACGGCGGGCGCATGGTGACGTTCTGATTGCCGGCCTCGGCCTGGGAATGATTCTGCACCCCATCCTGCAGAAGCAAGAGGTCCGGAGCGTGACCGTAATCGAGAAATTCCAGGATGTGGTAGACCTGATTTCGCCGACGCTGCCGCGCGACTCCAGGCTCACCCTCATTACGGACGACATCTTCCGGTGGCAGCCGCCGGATGGCCGCCGTTACGACGTTATCTGGTTCGATATCTGGCCCGACATCGAGGCTTGCCGCCTGCCTGAGATGAGACAACTGCACCGCCGGTTCCGGCCTTATTTGAACGATTCCAACCCGCAATGCTGGATGGAGTCGTGGCACCGTCGTGAGACCTCCGAAGCCATGTGGCGTCAAAAATTGCGCCAGATGGAATCGCAGGCAGGAGCCGGAGATAAAACTAAGCCCAATCTACTGTAGATCGGTTGGTCCGGTTTGGGAATGTGTGAAAGAAGTTGCGCACGATGGCTGTTCTGAATTCAGAACAGGACCGTTTTATACTTGACGAATAAACCAATGGCTGTCATAAGTTGTTCTCCCCCAGACTCCCAGCTAGTCATTTTATTTAATCCTCGTGCAGTGATGTATCCCTGCGTTATGCGGTTCCTCCCTCAACCCAGGTGTTCGAATTAACTGTTTCAGCTCGACCAGGCCCGTAAGCTCGCCGGGACAGACGCCAGCGGTGCGGAGTGTGCCACGTGAATAACGACATGAACTATAAGAATTCTCGACTCAGGCCTGCAAAACTAGCCTGGTTGGCATTGGCCATCCTTTGCGTTGGCGTGACGCCGCACTACCTGGAGACGGCAAGAGCGCAGTCGCGCAACCTGGGCGCGAACGTCGTCGCCTGGCAGACGCTGAAACCGGCGCAGCGCATACCCACCAGTTACAAGGGGCGCGCCGAGAGCATCGCGAAGCTGCGCTCGGGGGCCGCGCCGCTGGCCATGGCATCGGCCGACTTCGACCGCGACGGCATCGCCGACCTGGTGATTGGCTATGCCCACAGCAGCGGCGGCATTCTGGCCGTGCATCGCGGCAACCTCGATGCCTTCGCTCCGCAGAGCCACGCCTCGTGGCTGGCGATTGCCCACAACCAGTTTCCGGCTCCCTTTCTTCCACAAGCCACCCTGGTAGAAGTGCCTGAAGCGCCGCAGTTCATCGTCACCGGCGATTTCGACGGTGATGGTGACATCGATATCCTCACCGGCGCTTCCGGCAGCCAGCATCTTTATCTCTTCGTGGGAAACGGAAAAGGAAAGTTCGCAGCTCCGCAAACCATCACCCTGCCCGGCGCGTTGACCGCGCTGGCGGCCGGCCAAGTCGGAGTGCGGGACGGAAAAACGGATGTCGTGGCCGGTGTGCAAATGGCCCAGGCCGCGGCGGTGCTGGTATACAAGGGCTCGGCGGGTGGTCTGGCCAAGACGGCGGTTTCGTATCCGGTGCCGCAAGCCGCCACCCAGTTGGAAATTGGTGACCTGCACGGCGATGGCTTTTCCGATGTTGCGGTGCTCGCCGGCGGCGAAGTGCTGATTGTGCATCCCACGGCGGAGGCCGGCGCCGACGCCAGCGCGCTGGTCGAGCGGGTGCCGGCAGCCAGCGGAGCGCGTTCGATCGCGGTGGGCGGTTTTGTATGGGACCGCCACAGCCGCAACCAACTGGCAGTGCTTGGGCAGAGAGGAACCGTGCAAGTCCTGTCGTCGGAAGAACTGGATACGCGTCCGTTCACGAGGGAAGAAAGTATCGCGCGGCGCACGGCCGCCACGCGCCGGCAGCTTCCTTCTGAGCTGAACCCGCCCTGGTCCGGCCAGTCGAGCGCGTGGAACGTGGTGAAGAGTTCTGCCGTCTCGGCGCGCCTCGCGGGAAACGTGCGCCTGATGGCAGCGAGCCTGGCGCATTCGCGACCAGTTGACTTGATGGTGGTGGATTCCTCCGATACTCGCCTGCACGTGCTGCCGGCGAACACCAGCGGCGATAGCGCCAACGATGCCGTTGAGCTGACGGTCGAGACCGGAGATTCGCCGCTGGCGGTATTGCCCCTGCGCGTCAACGTGGACGCCCGGCGCGGCCTGGTGATGGTGGGCAGCAGCGCTTCCCAACCCAAGACGATGGCGCCCCTTCCCGACCCGACCTACACCGTCAACCGTCTGGATGATCCTAGCGCCTTGGTCGCCAATGCTTCGACCTACTGCAACGGTGTAGCCGGTGACTGCAGTTTCCGCCAAGCCGTGATCAAAGCGAACTCCGTCGCTGGCGCGGACACCATCATGCTACCGGCGGGCACCATCACTCTGACCATCACCGGCCAAGGGGAGGCCGCGGCTCAAACTGGCGATGTGGATGTCACCGATTCGCTGACCATCACCGGCTCCGTGGACGGTAGCGGAAACCCCACCAGCATCATCACCGGTGGTACGGGCTGGAACGATAAATTCATCTCCGTCAACAAGCTGGGCGTCTCCAATGCCAGCCTGAGCATTTCCAACGTAATCTTCCAGAATGGCAACAACACCAACCTGGTAGCTACAGAATTGGGGTACGACGCCCTCGGCGGCGCGGTGGCTTTCTATGGCTGCGGAACCGCAGGCGGCGGCTGCGGGGCACTGGCAGCGTCCAGCCTGACCATCACTAACGTCCAATTCCTGAACAACAGCATCGGTAACAATGCCAGTACCGGGTGTTCCGGCAGCGGCAATATTGACTGCGGTGGCGGACTGCTCACGCAATTCGGCGACAGCAGCATTAGCTTGTCTACTTTCACCGGCAACAAGGCCACGAACGGGCGCGGCGGGGCCCTCGTCCTGCAGGGCGCAATCGAAACCATGACCGTGAGCAGCAGCAAGTTCACGAGTAACACCTCGGGGATTGAGGGCGGAGCGATCCTAATAGATTTTCAAAACGGTTTCGCCACGGGCAATATCGCCATTCATAGCAGCACGATTTCGAGCAATACGTCCGGTACCGTTACTGCCGCCGATGGCGGCGGCATTTTTGTGAACCTGGCGAACGGGTCCGCTGGTCCGGGAACGACAAAGACAGCAACCATCGACCAGGAAACGGTAATTTCGGGCAACAGCGGAGACCGGGGCGGAGGAATCGTTTTCGAGGGAACCAGCGGCCCCTCGCCTAACAACACCAGCCTCACCATCAGCAAGGTTACGATTACCGGCAACCATGCCACCGGAGCCGCCTCCGATGGCGGCGGCGGCATCTTTGTGCCGGACGCCGGTACGCTCAATATCCAGTACAGCCGCATCGTCGACAACACTACTGCGCATAGTGGGACGCCGACCGGAATGGCGATTGAGCCGGTGGGGGCCACGGTCAACGCAAAGGACAACTGGTGGGGGTGCAACACCGGCCCTGGCGCCGCGCCCTGCGATACTGTCGGCATTATCGGCGGCTCCGGCGCAACCGTCACGGACACTCCCTATATCATTCTCAGCCTAGGAGCCAGCCCGACCACGCTGCAGCCTCAGCCTCCAGGCACTACCACCAGCACGCTGACGGCTGACTTTCTGCACGATTCGGCCGGTCCGATTCTTTTGAGCAACATCGACGTTCTGCTCGGCCTGCCGATCACCTTCGGCGCGACCAACGGCACTATTTCCGGCGCGCAAACGACGATTCAATCCACCGGCACGGCCACCGCCAACGTCACACCGAACACTTCCTGCGCGAACATCACTGCCAGCGCGACCGTGGACACCAATCCGCCTCCCACGGTGACGACCCCGATCACGGTCTTGTGCCCGGACCTCACCGCGACGAAGGTGAACTCACTCGGCGTATCGGGCGTGACCACACCGCTTTCAAGTCCGAGTTGGACTTGGACGATTACCGTGGCCAACAGCAACGCTAGCAACAGTGCTCCGGCCCTCTTTACTAATGGCGAGACGATCCTGACCGATAGCCTGCCGGCCACTAACATCTCTTATGGGACCGCGACTATTCCTCAGTTTATCAACCTCATTAACGGAGGATTCCTGAGTTGCGGCATCAGCGGCAACCTGTTGACGTGCTCCGCCAGCGGCGGCAACGTCACCATTAACACCGGCGGATCGTTCCAGGTTTCCTTCACCGCGACGGCTACCGCGGCCGGCTCTTATGCCAATCCCACCGGCGGCAGTTGCTCAGTCGATCCCAATAATGATGTGATCGAGTTCAACGAGTCGAACAATTCGTGCAGCAACACCGTCACCGTTGTGGCGCCGCCGTCGATCAGCAAGACGTTCCTTACGAATCCGATTGCAGTCGGTGGGACGACCTCGCTGCAATTCACCATTACCAATCCCTCAGCTAACACGGTAGGGCTGACGGGGGTGGGATTCACGGATAATCTGCCCTCGGGACTCACCGTGGTCAGTGGCACGACGAATCCAGTGTGCGGCGGGACCCTCACGACCACCGCTCCCACCAGCATCGTGCTGTCGGGGGCCACCGTCGCCGTAGGCACCCCATGTACCTTCAGCGTGACGGTGACCGGCGCCACCGCCGGCAACTACACCAACACGACTCTAGCTGTCACCTCCACCAACGGCGGCACCGGCAACACGGCATCCGCCCCGCTGGTAGTACTCAGTCCGCCGACGATCAGCAAGGCGTTTGGCACGCACCCCAGCATTCCGCTGAACGGCACGACGTCCCTGACTTTCACCATTACCAATCCCAATACCGGCGGCTCGCTGACCGGCCTGGGATTCACCGACGGCTTGCCTGGTGGCCTGGCGGTGACCGGCACAGTTACCAACAACGGCTGCGGCGGCACGGCATCGACGCCCAACACATCCACAGTTAACTTGTCGGGTGGAACGCTGGGCCCCAGCGGCTCCTGCACCATCGTGGCCACCGTGCAGGGAACAACCGCAGGATTGCAGACCAACAATGTCACCGTGACCTCGGTTGTTGGCAACGGGAACACTTCGACCGACAGCATCACGGTGGTGGCGCCGCCGACCATCGGCAAGGCGTTTTCGCCGGCCACCGTTCCGCTTGGCAACAACTCCACTATCGTCTTCACGATCACCAATCCGAACGGGACGAGCAACTTGAACGGCGTCGGTTTCAGCGACACGCTTACCGGGATTCAGGTCGCCACTCCGCCCGGCTATACCAATACTTGCGGCGGCACCTTCGCGCCCAATGCCGGGGACACGTCTCTCAGCCTGACCGGCGGGACCGTCACAGCCGCTAGCTCGTGCACGCTTTCGGTGAATGTGACGAATATACCTGCGGCCACTGCGGGCCTTTACCCCAACACCACCGGCCCCATCAGCTCGACTGAAGGCGGCACCGGAACCACCAGCAACATGGCTACGCTCACTCTCGTGACCCCGGTGTGTTACTCGCCGAACCCGCCGAACATGGTTTCCTGGTGGCCGGCTGAAGGCAATGCCAATGACGTGGTTGGCGGCAACAATGGCACGACGCAGGGCGCAACGTTCACGACCGGCGAAGTCGGCCAGGCATTCAACGTGACGGGTGGTACTTACGTTGATGTTCCCAACGCCGCCAGTCTGACTCCAGCCACCGCCATGACCCTCGATGCCTGGGTCAACGGAACTGCGTTCAATGCCAGTCAAGCCATCGCCAATAAGGCGGACAGCACGAACGGCTACTCCCTGGAGATGGATTTCGGCGGCCGCTTCGCATTCCTTGTCAGCGTGGGCGGCACGTTCCACGGCGTCGCTTCCGCAACCCACCCGGCGCCCAATACCTGGTATCACGTGGCTGGGACATTTGATGGTTCCACGCTATCGATCTACGTCAATGGCGTTTTGGAATCGTCGAATCCAACGCCCACCGGCAGCATCGGCTCGTCATCGGGCGATCTGAACTTTGGCCGCGACCCATCCAACCCCAGCGACCCCAACCGCTATTGGAGCGGGCAAATCGACGAAGTCGAACTCTTCAGCCGGGCGCTGACGGCCAGCGAGATCCAGAACATTTACGTCGCAGGAAGTGCGGGAAAATGCAAAACCAACGCCGGGTTCAGCAAGGCGTTCAACCCGACCAGCATTCCCTCGGGCGGAACTTCGACGCTGACCTTCACCATCAGCAACCCGAACACGGAGGTCAACCTCACCGGCGTGCAGTTTAGCGATCCTTTGCCGGGCGGGGTTACGGTGGCCAGCCCGCTGACCACTACGAACACTTGCGGCGGCGCATTCGCGCCGAGTGTGGGCGACGGAACCCTCAACTTCAGCGGCGGAACCGTCGCCGCCAACGGCTCGTGCAGCATCTCTGTGAATGTCACCAGCTCGACCGGCGGTGTCGTGACCAATACCACCGGGGCGATCGAAACCAACGAAGCCGGCACCGGCGGGACAGCCTCGGCCCAACTCACCGTGGTGCCGCCGGCACCGGCAGTGACTGTGGCGAAGAACGTGACCTCAACCGGGCCATACAACGCGGTGGGGCAGACTATCTCCTACAAATTTGTCGCCACCAACACGGGCAACGTAACCCTGACCGCTGTCGGGATCACGGATACCCAAACGGCCCCCGCAGGCGCTTTAACGTCCGGCCCCACTTGCCAGTCTCTGAGCAGCCCAGCTGGGACATGCTCGGGCTCCACAACCGCTCTCGCACCGGGGCAAAGCGCGACCTTCACCGCCACTTACACCATCACGCAGGCCGACTTAAACAATGGATCTGTCAATGACTCGGCGACGGCAAGCGGAACCCCTCCATCTGGTCCCCCTGTCACTTCTCCACCTTCCACGGCAACGGTAACCACAACCTCGGCCCCGGCACTGACTGTGGCGAAGAGCGTGACCTCAACCGGGCCATACAACACGGTCGGCCAGACTATCTCCTACAAATTTGTCGCCACCAACACGGGCAACGTAACCCTGACCGCTGTCGGGATCACGGATACCCAAACGGCCCCCGCAGGCGCTTTAACGTCCGGCCCCACTTGCCAGTCTCTGAGCAGCCCAGCTGGGACATGCTCGGGCTCCACAACCGCTCTCGCACCGGGGCAAAGCGCGACCTTCACCGCCACTTACACCATCACGCAGGCCGACTTAAACAATGGATCTGTCAATGACTCGGCGACGGCAAGCGGAACCCCTCCATCTGGTCCCCCTGTCACTTCTCCACCTTCCACGGCAACGGTAACCACAACCTCGGCCCCGGCACTGACTGTGGCGAAGAGCGTGACCTCAACCGGGCCATACAACGCGGTGGGGCAGACTATCTCCTACAAATTTGTCGCCACCAACACGGGCAACGTAACCCTGACCGCTGTCGGGATCGCGGATACCCAAACGGCCCCCGCAGGCGCTTTAACGTCCGGCCCCACTTGCCAGTCTCTGAGCACCCCAACTGGGACATGCTCGGGCTCCACAACCGCTCTCGCACCGGGGCAAAGCGCGACCTTCACCGCCACTTACACCATCACGCAGGCCGACTTAAACCATGGATCTGTCAATGACTCAGCGACGGCAAGCGGAACCCCTCCATCTGGTCCCCCTGTCACTTCTCCACCTTCCACGGCAACAGTAACCACCGTGGTCGCGCCGCCGACGATCCTCAAGGCGTTTTCTCCGAGCACCATTCCGTTCGGCAACGTTTCTACGCTGAACTTCACCATCAGTAATCCGAACGGCAGCAGCAACTTGAACGGCGTGACGTTCACCGACAACCTGCAAAGTGGACTTCAGGTCGCCAATCCGGCCGATGCCACCAACACTTGCGGCGGCACTTTTGCGCCCGTGGCGGGCAACACATCTTTCACTCTCACCAACGGGACCGTCACGGCCGCCAGCTCGTGCACGCTTTCGGTGAACGTGACCGGCAGTGTGGGCAGCTACACCAACACCACGACGACCATCAGCTCGAACGAGGGCGGTACCGGAAACACCAGCAATACGGCGCCGCTCAGTATCGTGACGCCTGTGTGCTTCGCGCCGCCATCCGGGCTGATCGACTGGTGGCCGGCTGAAGGCAATGCCAACGACATAGTCGGAGGCAATAACGGGATCCCGCAAGGAGGCGTGACCTTCGCGACGGGCGAGGTGGGACAGGCCTTCAGCTTGAATGGGACGAATGGTTACGTGGAAGTCGCCGACGCCGCGAATCTGAACTTCGGGACCGGCGATTTTACAGTTGACCTGTGGGTGAACTTTAGCAACCTTGCCGGTGAACAGGTTTTGATCGAAAAGTTCTCGACGAGTCCCACGCTTCAGGGCTGGACGCTGACGAAACTCGCCCCCGCTGACACTCGCGGAGGCAATACGGTATTTCTCGCCACCGCCGGCGCCAGTCGCTATGCGGGTTCCGGTTTGCTGGACACCCAGGCGGCCATTCAGTCGAACGTCTGGAACCACTACGCGCTCACCCGCCAGTCGGGAACCTTCACTCTGTACTTGAACGGCGTCGCCGTCGATTCCGCCGCGCTGGTGACCGATCTGGACGCACCGGGTATTACGCTGAAGATCGGCTCAAGGCTAGGCGCAAGCGCGTTCCTGAACGGCCTGATTGATGAAGTCGAAATCTTCAACCAGGCGCTTACTTCCGATCAGATCAAGTCCATCTACCAGGCAGGCAGCAAGGGCAAGTGCAAGGCCAACGCCACCATCAGCAAGTCGTTCACGCCCGCCAGCATTCCTTCGGGCGGGACCTCCACGCTGGGCTTTACCATCACCAACCCGGCGAGCACCGAGATCAATCTCACCGGCATACAGTTCAGCGATCTCTTGCCCACTGGCGTTACCGTGGCCAGCCCGCTGACCACTACGAATACCTGCGGCGGCACCTTCGCGCCGACTGTGAGCAGCGGAACCGTTGGCGCCAGCAACATATCGCTCGCCGCCGGATCATCGTGCAGCCTTTCGGTGAACGTCACCAGCTCGACGCCCGGAACCGTGAGCAACACCACCGGGCCGATCAGCTCGAACGAAGCCGGGACGGGCAGCACCAGCAACACGGTGCAGCTCACCGTGGTTGCGCCGCCGTCGATCGCCAAGGTGTTCAGTCCGAGCACGATTGCGCTGAACGCGACGACATCACTGATGTTCACCATTACCAATCCAGCGGGCAACCCGGTGACGCTGGCGGAAGTAGGGTTCACCGATAACCTGCCCAGCGGACTGACCGTGGCCACCTCCTCGGCCGGTGTTTGCGGCGGGACCCTGACCACGACGGCTCCCACCAGCATCGTCCTGTCGGGGGCCAACGTCGCCGTGGGCACCCCATGCACGTTTAGCGTGACGGTGACGGGCGCTGTTTCCGGCCCCTACACCAATACGACGGGCAACGTGACCTCCACCACGCCGGCACCGACTGGGACCACCGGCAACCAGGCAACCGCCACGCTGACCGTGGGTACGCCACCTTCGATCAGCAAGAAATTCAGCGATGCCAGCATTCCGGTGAACGGCACGACGACCCTGACCTTCACGCTCACCAACCCGGCCGCGAACACCTCTTCGCTGACGGGGGTGACATTCACTGACAGCCTGCCCGCCGGTCTGGTAGTGGCTTCACCCAACGGGCTGACCAACAAATGCGGAGGCACGGCCACGGCAACGGCTGGCTCCTCTACCATCAGCCTGTCTGGTGTGACGCTGGCAGTGGGCAAGTCCTGCAAGCTGTCCGTGACCGTAAAAGGCATAGCCGGGGGAGTGTGGATCAACAGCGTCACCGCGAGCTCGAGCCAGTCCGGGTCCAGCAGCCCGGGAACCGCCAGCATCACGGTGGTGGCGCCGCCGACAATCTCGAAGGTTTTTGGCGCGGCCAGCATCCTGGTGGGCGGCTCGACTTCGCTGAGCTTCACGATTACTAACCCGAACACCACGATGTCGCTGACTGGCATTTCGTTCAGCGATAGCTTGCCATCCGGCCTGGCCGTCTCAAACCCGAATGGTCTGACCGGCACGTGCGATGGCGGGACCATTACCGCCACCAAGAACACCAGCACGATCAGCCTGTCGGGAGCAACGCTGACGCCAGGCGCCTCCTGCACCTTCTCGGTGAATGTGACCGGCACCAGCGCCGGCACGAAGAACAATAAGACGGGCGCCATAACCGCGAATGAGTGCCAGAGCGGCGGGACGGCTTCGGCTTCAATCAACGTGATCGCGGTGCCGACCATCAGCAAGTCGTTCGGAGCCAGCAGCATTCAACTGAACGGCAGCACTACCCTCAGCTTTACGATCAGCAATCCATCGGCGAACCCCGTGGCCCTGACGGGCATAGGCTTCACCGATAATCTGCCGTCGGGGCTGGTGGTCTCGACTCCGAATGGCCTGAGCGGAAGCTGCGACAGCGGCGCCATCACGGCAACCGCAGGGTCGGGCTCGATCATGTTGACAGGCGCGAGCCTGAATGCCGGCAGCTCCTGCACTTTCTCGGCGAAGGTGACCGGCACGACCGCGGGAACCAAGAACAACACCACCTTGCCCATCACCTCGACTCAGACGGGCGCGGGTGGCACCGCCTCGGCCACGCTCAGCGTGGTGACCTCCGCGCCCGACCTGACGCTCACCAAGAGCCACTCGGGGAACTTCACGCAGGGACAGACCGGCGCCCAGTACACCATTACGGTGAAGAACGTCGGCAATCAGTCGACCAGCGGGACCGTGAAGGTGACCG
>Ga0209517_10005692_pt1 | contig 15727 bp, 22 predicted proteins | sample PeaSoiMetSII2010_FD_187695 | JGI IMG/M metagenome (GOLD analysis project Ga0209517, IMG submission 187695) | Peat soil microbial communities from Weissenstadt, Germany - SII-2010 (SPAdes) (version 2) | ecosystem: Environmental > Terrestrial > Soil > Wetlands > Peat | place: Germany... | reverse complement strand
AGCACCGACAGGTACAGCAGGGAAGTACAGCAACCACGGCGGACGTAGGCGGACTGGCGTGCATGGCCTGGGACGGTGACCTGCGGCTACGCACGCGCATGGATGTGCTGCCTGTAGATGGCATGCAGGAGGTCCGGAGTTCGAATCTCCGTAGCTCCACACCAGGTAAAAGACATATTTTCGAATCTCTGATCGCCCGCTCCGAGCGCCTTATACAGCAGCAAAGTACAGCAGCTGCCAGCACAATCAGCTCGTTCACGAGCTCGCCGATCCTTCCGTCGCGCGGACAAGAGTCAGCGGCCGCGTCGGCCGCAGGGGTAAACCAGCCGAGCACCGCACTCGCCTGACCAGGGAAGACGCGCCAGATCTGGCCCGCCGCACGTGTCGTACAACCTCTATGATTTCGGTCGCGGGCGTGATCCGGTTCGTCCGACTCTTGCAGCCCGTGCAACTGATCAAGCCGCGCAACAGCTCCATGACCGGCCCTTGACCGCGACAGTATCCGCTGCTACTCAGCGTGAATACGACGACGCTTCGCCGCGAGTGAACGCAAGCCTGCCGATTATGAATTCCTACTAAAACAGTCGGTATTTTCCAGGCGGCGCGCACAGGTTGTCCTTCTGTGTCGTGGCCAACATGGCTACGGGGGTACCCCGAGTTCGGGCACCCCTCAACCTCCGGCTTATACGCACCGGCTAGTCGACCCACCGAGGTAAGCGACGGTTCACCAGCCGGCCGAGCAGGAGAGTCCGGAGCTGTCGTGCGCAGGTCATGAGCCGTCCTCTTCCGTGAGGCAGACTCCCGCGCACCCCGATGGTAGCTGGGCTGGGCAGGAAGAGGCTCAGCGCCAGCTTGTGGGGGCCCTCGCACGCCGTCGTTTGCCGCGGACTGACCAGCGTCATCTGATGGATGTCAACTCACTCAACCCACGTAATGTCCAACTGGTGGAATGTCGCCTCGCATAAGCACATAACTGATCACATGGCGTACGGTATCCTCAGGCTGAGAGCGCCGTCATTGTGGACACAACTGCCTTGCAGGATTGCCATGATAGCGATGCATCGAGCCCCAAACGCCTGCGGAGAACTTCCGTGAAAATATCCAAGTATGGAATCGGCAAGTATCGTAAACGGCGAAAGCTGGCTCGACTGGCACTCCTAGTCATCTTCGGTGCCGGTAGCATTATCGCGTACGCCCTCCTCGCCTTCACGATCAATGGACAACCCCCATTGCAACCTTTCCCGGGTTGGGTAGCTGTCCTGCAACCAGTTACCGAGACGGTAACCGATAAGGTGAACTTGTATGTTGCGTCCGATGTGTCAGATCGTTATCCAGAGCTAGATTACCAACTGGTCGTCTGCGGTCCTGCCAGCTCTTATCACGGCGATCTTCTGCTAGGAGGCGCTGCGATGGTCGTTAATGCCATGATTATAACCAGCGGGAAAGTTCACTACCTGAAGGACTTTACACCCATGTTTGATGGGGCGCCCGTGCCCTTGGGGCCAGCCGAGAGGATCCCTTTCAAACTTAACAACGTTCCACCTTGTCCTACTAGCCCACCAGGAACGGTGGCAGGAGGCATCTTCGGGGGCGCGGTCGCATCCTATGTCACTGGTCGCATTGCGACTCCTATCAGGCGAACATGGTCCGCTCCTTTCGGTCTCTGGCACGGCCCGAATTCCGTCGAGTCTTGGCCTCGGGTCGGTGATCTAGATGGCTTCTACGGCGCAGCGACTCTGCCCGGAGTGCTTCCAGGTCAATGGAATGTACCAATAATGCAGAGCTTGCACATTACGAGCATCACGACCAATGTCGATCCGTTCACTGCTAGCGTTCAGTCGGCTTCACCGGCAGTGACCGATTCGAGCAGTGCTGAATGGTCTAGTGTGACCCCGATTGTCGCGACAGCGCGCCTAGTAAACGCCGCTGCGATTAATGCGTTGCAGCAGTGGCTGGTAGTGGCCGGCGTTGGGCTCGGAATTGGCGGTGCAATGTTGGCAAGTCTGACATTTGAGTGGCTCAGACCGCCGGGAAAGCTGATGGCCCCGCACGCTGATCGACGCCACGAGACTCGATTGCCTCGGCGACAAACCGCCGGTTGGCGGTCGGTCATTGGCGTCGCAGTTCTGGTCGCTCTAGTTGTGAGATTGACTAGATCTGCCCTGAGGAATTCAAAATAGGGCGTTCAGGCGCGGACCATAGCACAGCCGCAGGTCGGATTTTCGCCCCAAGTCGATCGCCCAGCTGGCCAGAACGACACCTGTTGAGAGCCACTTGACCCTGCCCGTCACGACGCGAGCTCAACGGCAAGCCCTGGCGCTCGCGGATCTTTTCCGCCGCCAGGCTGGTCCGGTCCACCGGGTCCAGGCTGCCGGAACTGTAGCGGTACAACGGCATAGCGCCCATTCTGGCCTGGAATGATCAACCCAGGCGAGGCCTTCAAGGGTGTCAGATCCCGGCCCGGGTCTCAGCGTTGCGCAGGTAGCAGCTGCCGGCCGTCGCTGCGCTCGAGCCGTCGGCCAAGCATGAATAGCCGCTGGCTGCCGGGTACTTGCGCAGCAGGCCGGTCCGCCGGCGATGGCCCCCGATCGGTGCATGCGGGCCTGAGGTCGTTCCTGGAATGCCTGGTCACCTTGGGTCGCCTGGAGCTTGCCGCGAAGACAGCGGCGCCGTCTGTCGGTGGCGCGAGGCAGGATGAGTGTATGGATCGGCATGCAGTGCGGCGCGCGGCGTTGCCGCACGATGAGGACGACCTGAGGGCTGCCTTCGCGGACGGTCGTCTGGACGAGCATTCCTGGTGTGAGCTAAAGCGTGAGCTGCCGCCGAAGTCGAAGGAAACGAACCTTGAACTGGCCAAGGACCTGGCATCGCTGGCCGTCGACGGCGGATCTTTGTACATCGGCGTGGACGAGAAGGCTCCGGACGGGGATCCACTGCGGCCCCAGCTTCTCGCCGGCTTGCGCGAGCGCATTGACCAGGTAGCCCGAGCACGGGTCACGCCAGCGCTATTCGTCGAGACCTACGAGATCCGGGCAGCGAGGCAGCCCGGCTTCGGCTACCTGGAGGTGGTGGTGCCTGCATCCGCCGATGCGCCGCATCAGGTGCAGGGAGCGTACTACGGGCGGTCGGACACCGGGAAGTGCCGCCTGTCGGACCAGCAAGTTGAGCGGCTGATGCGCGAGCGCGATCAGCAGCGGCATTTGGTTGACGACCGACTGCGCGCGTTCATCGCTGCTGATCCGCATCAAGGTGCAGATCAGTCATGCCCGCACTTGTTCGCTGTCGCGAGCCCGGGCGTCCGGCGTTCCGAAATGTGCCGCTCTGTCATCGGCGCGGACCAGAGGTGGCAGCCCCTGCTGCAGATGCTCACTGACGTAGTAAACGATGTCATCAGTCCTATATACGCTGCGGCGAATCTCGGACGGACTAGCGTGCTGGAGATACTCGTCATGGGTCCCCGGCGGATAACCGGCGGGGTCACTCTGGCGTCGTGGCCGGTCGGCGAAAGCAGGATCAGCGAGGACCGCCACCAGGAACTGAGCGTCGACGAAGATGGAGACCTGAGCTTCTACCACGCAAGTGTCGGGTGGGACGGCGAACCGGTGAACGGCGTGCCGCGGAAAGTACTGTCTGCGGCCATAATTGCCGCATCCGTCCGCGAATTCATGGCAGCCATCGTCGCCATCTCTCAGGCCGCCCATGCGCCGGGCACTTGGAGCATCGGAATCGCCCTGAACGGAATCCGCGGTTACCGGCACAAAGAATCCGGCTGGCCGAACTATGGCCCGCCGTCCAATGATAACGATTATTTCCGCATTGAACGATTCAACCTTGCCGCCCTAGCGCGCACGCCCGGCGATGCAACGGAGAAGTTGCTTGGGCGGCTGCTGCGCGGCCTTCAAGCCGATGCCGACCCAGCTATCAAAGCACTGCTCGTCGATCCCGCCACAGCCGCGCCTGGCGGCGAGGACTGAGGCTAGCTGCACATGCAGCGGTAGTGTAGGAAGAACACCGATTATCCGTTCTGAGCTAGTTTGAAGATCAACTCGGCAATTGCGTAAAGCGTGCAGATCGAGCCCTCGGCATGCGCCTGCTCAGCTTCCCGCTGATTACCGAGAGCAGCGCCGGGGGTCCGCCGGGCCGTCGGCGTTGCCGTGCAGTGACTAACCGGGCTGGCGCAGCGGCGAGCGAGCCGTCATTGCGGTGACCGAACGCCGGTTCCTGATGGCTACTTCGGAGGACATCGGCGACCTTGATTACTCCAGGCTCGAGCGCGGCCCTGGCCGTCGCGGTGCCTACCGGATTCCGGGACAGCGGCTCCCCGGCTTGCTGACGCCCCTTGGCACCCGGTCAGGTTGTCTAGCCGTCTCAGGGCGCGGCCGCGCCACCAGCCGCCGGACGTGACGCAGATCTGAATCGACTGGAGGTCAGCCATTGCCATCTCTGTCAACACCAGCCGGCGAATAAACCGGGCGGCGGCGGGTAGCTGGCGGCCATGGCTAGAGCCAGAACCGTAGCCGGGCATGCCCTCCCCGGCATCATCGTGTTCTTCTTCTGGGTGGTCGTCGTCATCTTGGTCATCATCCTGCTGGCGTTCATCGTGCACTGGGCCGGAGGCGGACTACTCCACCTCAAGCTCGGACACTTCGTCCTGGACGTCGGCTTTACCTGATCGGCAGCGGCATGTCAGCCGTTTCGGTCTCGGACCTGGGCCGCGGCGATGTCGGTGGTCATGGGCCGTGACGGCGGTGACCTGGACCGGACCCGGCGGCTGGGCCTGCGCCGGTGCGAGATCGCCGTCCGCAAGGAGATCCCCGCTGGCACGGGCAGAAGCCGCGCCTGCGGATCGTCCGCTGGGTATTCGCGGCTCTGGGCGATCCCACGGGGGTGACCGCGCACCGGCCGGGCGCTTTCGAACGGGCCGGCCTGATCCTCGCCGACTGGCATCAGACCCGCAGCCGCCTCCAGGACACTCAGATGCGCACGCTCGCCGTCCTGGACGAGCTGGAACTGACCGGCCTGGTCACCTCGATCACGGGCCTGTCCGCAATGGGCGCTGCGGCGATCCTGGCCGAGACCGGAGACCTGACCCGCTTCGCGACCGGCCGCGCCCTGGCCAGGCACGCGGGCCTGCCCCGCGGGAGAAGATCTCCGGCACCTGCACCGGCCGCACCAAGCTGACCGGCCAGGGCAGCCCGGCCTGCGCCTCGTCGCATGGCGGGCGGTCTGGGGAGCCCAGTGCGCCAACCCCGTCTGCGCGGCCCGCTACCAGCACCTGACTGGCCGCGCGGCGAACAAGCTCACCCCCACCCAGGCCCAGGCCGTGATCGCCGCCGCCATCTTGCGCCAGCTGCACGCCGTGGTCACCACCGGCATTTCCGAGCTCGTGCTTTCACCCGGAGCATCGCGCTACCGGGCTGAGCAGGAAAGGGGTCCGGCCTGACGCCCGGCCCCATAGAGTCAGTTCTGCTGGCGTGGATGTCAGCTGACAGGCGTGCCTGATCGTCGGCATATGCGGTGTAATAACGTGCGGGAGCGAAGTGCGACCTCGCCTTGGGCAACGGCTTCTGGGTCGATCACCTGCCTTGCCCCGAGGCGTGCAAGTCGGCGGCCAGGCCATGGGCGTGGGCCAGGGTGTAGGGGTGGTCCTCGCCGAGCACCCTGCGGGAGCGCGCCAGGGTGTCTTCGTCTAGTTCCCGGGCTGCCTGTACCTCACCGAGGGCGTGCAGGCAGAGGGCCAGGTTGCTGGCGGACACCAGGGTATCGGGGTGGTCGTCGCCCAGCACCCTGCGGCGGCGGGCCAGAGTATCCTCTTCCAGTTCCCGCGCCGCCTGTACCTCACCTAGGGCGTGCAGGTCGGCGGCCAGGCCATGGGCGTGGGCCAGGGTGTAGGGGTGGTCCTCGCCGAGGACCCGGCGGGAGCGCGCGAGAGTGTCTTCGTCTAGTTCCCGGGCTGCCTGTACCTCACCGAGGGTGCGCAGGCAGAGGGCCAGGTTGCTGGCGGACACCAGGGTATCGGGGTGGTCGTCGCCTCGCACCCTGCGGCGGCGGGCCAGGGTGTCTTCGTCTAGTTCCCGTGCTGCCTGCAGCTCACCGAGGGTGCGCAGGCTGAGGGCCAGGCTACTGGCGGACACCAGGGTATCGGGGTGGTCCTCGCCGAGCACCCGGCGGGAGCGCTCCCAGGTGTTCTGGTCCAGGTCACGGGCGGCGGCGTATTGCCCGAGCGCTTGCAGTGCCCAGGCCAGATGATGTGCCATCACCAGCACATCCTCGTCATCACCGCTGAGCCGGTCGCGCCACTGCTGGTGCAGATCGCGGGCCACATCACAGCCGGTGGGGATATCGCCGCGTGCCAGTAGGTACCAGCACGCGTCGCACGCCATCCGGCGCAAGTCGCGGCTGCCGGTTACGGCCAGGTCGGCAGCCAGCAGGTGCGGCATCAGCCGCGCCCAGCGGGACCAGGTCGCGGGATTGCACGGGTCACGGGGGTTGCTGGCGGCGAGGATCGCCTCGGTGCGCGTTCGGGTGCCGGCGGCCTGTTCGGGGGAGAGCCGGTCACGCAAGACGGCCTGGGTGAGCCGGTGCACCTGCAGTCCGCGATAATCGACCCGGGCCAGCGACTGGCGGGCCAGCCGGGCCAAAGTCTGCCGCCAGGCAAGCTGGTCGGCGGCCCGGCCCGCCAGGTCGCAGGGCAGGTCCCCGGTGGCGCCGGTGAACAGGTCCTCCGGGATCGGCTCGGGAGCCAGGAACGCGCACAGGCTGGCCAGCTCAGCCGCAGCCGGGTCCTGGGCGGCAAGCCGGTCGGCGATCAGCCCGGTCGCGGCCGCCAGTGACTGCGGGTAAGACCCCGGCGCTCCCTGATCCAGCACTTGTCCCGCCCGGGTACGCAGCAGTTCCAGGTACTCCGCGGCCGCCATGCCGGTTTCGGCCATGAACCCGGCAGCCTGGGCGATGGCCAGCGGAAGGTCGCCGAGCTCGGCGGCGAGCCGTTCCGCATCGGCCCTGGCTAGCCCGGCGACCCGGTCCTGCAAGATCGCCACCGACTCGGCCCGGGCCAGGACATCCACCTCCACCGTCGCGGCGATCTCAGCCCAGCCCCGCTCCCGGGAGGTGATCAGCACGTGCCCGCCGCCGGCCGGCAGCCACGGCCGTATGTCGGCGGGGCTCTCGGCGTTGTCGAACACCAGCAACCACCGACCCCGATCCCGCAGCTCTGCCAGCACCGCTGCCCGCACCGCCTCCGTTCCCGCCCCAGACTGCACGCATCCCAGCGCGGTCCCCAGCGCGGCGAACTGGTCTCCCATCAGCCCGGCCCGCTCGGAGTTAACCCACCAGGCCAGGTCGTAACTCCCGGCGAATCGGTGCACGTACTCGGCCGCCAGCTGGGTCTTGCCCACCCCGCCCATGCCGTGCAGCGCCTGCACCACTGCCTTATCCCCGCCGAGCAGCCGCTCCCGCACCGCCGCCAGCAGCCCGTCCCGGCCGGTGAATCCGGGGTTGCGGGCCGGGATGTTCCACACCCGCCGCTCGGCTCCCGTCGGTCGCGGACTCATCCCCCCGCGGCTGCGGGCCAGCTCCCGCAGCGATCGTTCCACTAGCTGCCCCAGCACAGCCGGGCTGGCAAACGACCCCGTGACTAACCCGCTGTCCCGGACCCGACGCCGGAATGCCTCCTGCCGCGCCCCGGACGCATGATCAATCAGCGCCCGCACCGGGATTCCCCGCATCGGCGGCCTCGACATCCAGCAAGAACACCAGCCGGTCCAGGCCCGCCGCGGTCGCGGTGTCGAACTCCAGCTCGGTATACGAAACCTCAGGCCGATCCCGCACCAGGGAGCCGTACCGGGTGCCCAGCACCCCGACATACACCCCGCACCCCCGCACACGCCCGGCGCACACCTGCGCGGCCGGCTGGTCAGTGGCCGGAAAGTCGGCCATGTCCACGATCACATGCCCAGCCGCAGAAATTGCCCGCTCCACCGCAGCCACATAGGACGTCCCCGGCGGAAACTCCCGCAACTCCGACGTGTGAGAAATGAACACCCGCCACGCGGCACCATCCGAGTCACCCAACCCCATCCCCGTCCATCCCTAAACACCCGCAACCGGCGTAGCTGAGCACTACCGCCGGTATGTGCCATTCCCGAGATGCTGACCACGGTAGCCTGCAAGCCCAGGCCAGGAAAGAGCAGAAGCTGACAGACCGGGCTGCGCCGTTAGCCGCCTAGCCTTGCCGCAGCAGTGGGGCATGCCGACATGCAACCGGCAAGCCGGCGTCGATGTGGCAGACAATTAGAGAATCAGATCTGGCTGCGGATAAGCGCGCTCCCGGTGATCTTACATCGTCTCGGACGTCGCGCCAGTTCGAGCAGCCCGCCGACTCGCGGGCTAGACACCCCTCTATCTGCGACCGGCAACTTCTGCCCCCAGCGAGACGCGTGTGCCACGCAGATCGTCCAAATTATAGCACAGCACAGGCAGCTAAGGAGACGACCAAGTTTCCGACCACATCGGTGGCAGTCCGTGCGTTGACAACCCATCCATGGCGAACACGCTGAGTGACGCCGTCCGAGCTGCCATCACCGACCGGCAGCGCCCGGATGTAGAAGATGTTCGAGATCCTTTCTTCGGTCCGCCCGGCCGAGCCAGGCCGCAGCTTCTTGAGGTTCTGCAGGTGGGATCCGGTAATCCGGTCGGCTAGGGACGCCCAACGCCGGGCTACGCTTCCGCCAGCCGCTCAGCACGGGACTGGGCACTGACGTGTATGCACTCGGCGATCAGGCCCTTGTTCTGCGACCAGTGCCTTCCAGCCGGTTCTCCTGTCCGGCGTGGTGACCGGCTCGTCAGCGGACTGGGGCGGCGCCGCGGGCTTGCGGCGCCTGCTACGACACCCCCTGCATAAGCTCTACTGGGCGTGGGTGCATGATCTGGATCCTCAGGCCGTTCATCAGAGGCATTCGCAATTCCGGGAATTCGTGGCGCACTCCGCGATTGTCACCGGTCGAGTTAAAATGCCCGCGTGAAGGTGCCGTGGTCAACTCGAAAGGCCGAGGACGCGGGACTGCGGCAGGCGATCGCGAGGCTCGAGGCGGCGGCAGCGTCAGCCGCTGAGTCTGCTATGGCCGCTCGGAGAGCATCTGACGATGCGCTGTCTTCGCTGAGAGCCATCGAGTCCGTTGAGGAGGACGCGACCGCCGGGCGTACGTTGCGGCTGGCTGCGGTATGCGTGGGCTTCTTGTTGTGTGCAGGATTCCTGACGGCAGCTGGCGCGGACGCGTTCGCGGATCCGGCGGCTATATCTGTCGGCTTCGATTCAGTCACACTCGCGGTAGCGGTCCCGCGACCGTCTCAATCGGCTCTGTATGAACCTTCCAGTTCCATTGATATATATGTTGATGCGTTCTTTGAGCAAAATGCAAATGATTATGCAGAATATTACATAAGCGTCCCGGCCGGTTTCGCCGGAAGAAAGTTCATCCTCCTGCTGGAGGGAAGTGCGCGGATAAGTGATCCGAAGGCGATAGGCGGCGGCGTGATCGAGAGCCGATCTGTTGAATGCCATTACGGTATCGAGGCAGCTGAGGCAACCGGTCCTTGCCAGCTGATTAGCGGAAGAATCGGGAATCAGCACCCAATTGTCACAACCGGGATACCATGCCTGGATGAAAAGTCATTCTTTGGCCTTACGGACTACCGCCACGTGACGGTAGATGTAGGTGGCTATTCCCACATCAGAACATCAGCGACCTGGGCCTATCAGTCTTATACCCTGCCCAGCCTTACAGGCGACAACTCCGATAGTTATCTTTCCGGCTGGGCCGGAATTCCGCTGGATGGCTGGTATAGAACAGGACACGCGATAGGTTGCCGTAACGACATATTGCCGGTCTGGTCGGAACTCACTAATGTATATGAACCGGCTACGCTGTCAGTTCTGGGCCAGCTCATTTGGAAATCGCAAAACAGCATTGGCACGGCGGCTATTATTCTGCGCCGAAGAGATGCCGGGGCCATCGGCAATGGACTAATTGCCTTGGGGGCAGCTATGGCGGCGCTGGCGATAGGTTTCGTCCCAATCACCTACGAAGCGAACCGATCACGGAAGCGCGCAAGGAGACGGCGGTCTAGCCTATCGGAGCGATAATTTGTAATGAAAACTCATGACCCTGAAGCAGAGATGAAACTATTGAGCCGATGCCTTCTGACGTAACCCGCTCAATGGAGCCGGTTGCAACGGCCGATCAGTCGGCTTTTCCAGGGCGGCCGGGCAAGGCCGTCAGACTGCAGCCCTCAGGCGGGAGTGTGCGCTGGCGTGATGAAGGGCGATTACGCGATGTGCGCGGTGGGTGCTCTGGGGCCTGGCGGCCGTGGCGCAGTTGCCCATCGAGGCGCTGGCCCCACTGGGGTCGCTGATGCGGCAGAGTTGCCCTGTCGAAAGTCCGCAAGGACCAGGCTGGGACCAAGCCAAGCGTGGGTGGTCAGGAGACCTTGGAGCGTTGTTCGGATCTGGCCAGCGACAACTGGAGTGATAACAGGCGTGGGTGTTAGCGAAGCGACGTTGGGAGTCGGACGAAATGGCTAGGGTCGTGGCCGATCCGACAACGATGAACCACCTGGCGTTCATTCGCCTGCTGTATCAGCAAGGCATCGAGCAGACGCGGCTGCCCGAGCCGCTGAGCTTCGCCAGCTTGCTGACGTTCCACGACGCTGTGGAGCTGTTGCTGGTTCTGGCGGCGGATCACCTGGGTGCCTCTCTGCCCCGACGCGATCCCAACTTCCTCGACTACTGGCAGATCCTCCGGCGCACCGACATCTTCACGGCTGGCGTCGATCTGTCCGGCCAGCCGGCGATGGACCGGCTGAACCGGCACCGCAATGCGCTCAAGCACGCTGGAGCGTTTCCCGGCCGCGAGGCCGTGGAAGACGCACGCTCCAGCGTGTCGAGCTTCTTCGAGAACAACACGCCGGCCGTGTTCGCTGTTGAATTTGCTACCATCGACATGGCTGATGTCGTGCCGCACGAACCTACGCGGGGGCGGATCAAAGCGGCGGCTGCCGCCGAAGATGCCGGGGATCGCATGGAAGCGATGGCTCAACTTGCCGAGGCGTTCGACGAGTTGTTCCGCCCATATGCGGGGTCACCGTTCGGCTTCGCCGGATCGTACGGGTTCGGTCCTACCGTGAAGGCGGGCCCGGGCTTCCCGATCGGCCTGGGCGCGGCGATGAATGCCGTGGCTAGCCAGCTTCGCTCGAACCAAGCGCGGGGACTGCAGGCGATCGGGAAGAAGGCCGACGACCAGATCGATCAACTCAAGGAGGCGGTGGCTGCGATTCAGCGCGGGATGCGTGTCATAGCCATCGGCGTCGACTACGCGCGCTACAACCGGTTCGAGCAGCTCACACCCCAGGTCTATGGCACCGGAGAACACCGCAGGGTAAGCGCTGAGGCGGGCTATGCGCCGACCCACGACGAATATGAGGACTGCGTTCAGTTCGTGATCACCGTCGCGCTGCGCGTGGCCGAACTGGAGGCCGATACCGCACAGCCCTCATGGCATCGCGCGCGATCCGGCTGGCCTGCCTGAAAGTCCCCGAAGCTGCGAACCGGCAGTAGCCGGTCACCGGCTTGCCCCAGCTGGCAGGGCCGCATATCGTCTCCGAACCCGCCGACTAGCTCGCCTCGGTTCTCGCCTCGCACCGGGATGCGATCGTCCTCGCCGATCAGCCAGCGCAGAATAGTCGCAGCGGCATCGGCCCGATTCTCACGGTCCAACGGCAGCGAATGGGCCAAGCGCCAGGCCGCCAAGGCCGGGATCGGCTTCACACTGCTGGACAACGCCTTCGCAGCCGTCGATGACGTGCCCGCCCTGCAGGCGATCTGCCACGCCCTGGGCCCGGCGGAGATCGACGCGCTGCTGCGCAAGTGGCTGGCCCGCCTGCCGCACCCCTTTACCCCGGCTGACCAGGCCGCCGGGTACCGGTACGACATCTCCATCTTGCAGGACGAGTTCTCCCTGACCCAGACGCTGGACAAGCCGGTGTCCGGGCTGATCTTCTTCGAGCAGGTCATCCGCGACAACATCGACCTGGGCAGGCCCGACCGGATCAGCCTGATCTTCGGCCGGTCCATCTACCGCGGCCGCAAGAACCACACCCCCGGTACCTTCGCCACCCGCGTCGTGACCGACGGGGTCACCCCCAGCCTGCACGTCCTATACAAGCACGCCCAGATCAAGCAGTACCACTAACTCGGCAAGGCCCTGCGGACCGAGACCACCATCAACCAGACCACCGACTTCGGCCTGGGCAAGCGGCTGACTAACCTGCCCGCCCTGCGGCAGATCGGCTACACCGCCAACCGACGGCTCCTGGCCGTCCAGCGACTCAGCCACGATCCCATCACCGGCGCCGAGGTCCTGCACGCCACCTGCGACCCCATCGTCCGCGACGGCGCCCGCATCCCCGGCCTGCGCCTGACCGACCCCCGGGCCTAGGCGCTCTTGCACATCCTCTCGGTATTCCGCCTGCCCCCGCCGGATTCACCAGCCGCGACGTGCGCACGCTGCTCGCCGAGCTCCTCGGGCCAGCCACCAGGCACAATCACTCCGGCCCGGCCACCTACGACCTGCGGCGGCTGCGCGAGCACGGCCTCATCGAGCGCCTCCCGCACACCCACCGCTACCAGGTCACCGACACCGGGCTGCGGCACGCCATCTTCCTCACCGCACCCACGACCGCATCCTGCAAGCCGGCCTCGCCCAGCTCCACGACCCAGCCCCCACCGCCCTTCGCACCGCAAGCCGCGCCTACCAGGCCGCCCTCGACGACCTCACCCAGCGCGCAGGACTCGCCGCCTGACCACCCGAACTTGACTCGATCTCACCGGCTTCGCCGGTCCTAGCTCGGCTAGCTGCGCCTAGTCGAGCAGCTCGGCAACCTCCGCGAGTCGGCCGCGCTGCCCGGCTGGCTGGCAACTACCACCCAGCGCGAGTGCCTGCGCGTGCTGCGGGAAGCGCGCAAGCGCGATCGTTTCGCGCCGCCGGCAGACGAGCTGGAGGCACCTGGCCAGGCCGCGATAACCGAACAGGAAATCTTGGGCGAAACAAGCAGACATAGGAGTTATGTCGGACGTAGTTTGCCGCGGCACGCGCGGTATCGTCGACCATGTAGCGACAAGGCTGGGCCAACTGCCGACATACTCGATCGACACCGCCTCCGCAGCGCTCCTCACCGGCCCCTGCGACACGGATATCCGCAAAGCGGACGCCGGGTCACTACTCATCCCAAGCCTCGGCCTGATTGCGCCGCACCTCGAGATTCCGCCCACCGGTCGCCGCGTCCGTTATGCGAAGCTTCAGCAGCAGACGGTGCGTGTCCGCTCGGGACACTTTTCCACCCGCCTTCAGCGCGACCACGCCGATGTTCCCGTCGGCTTCTGCGCCACCTTCGGCATCGATCTCGATCAGGAACTCAGCCTCGGCCTCAGCTATCTCAAACCGGAACTGGTGACCCCCTCCCTCATCTTGGGCTTGCGCCAGTTCTGAGCGCAACATGGCCAGCGCCTTAGCAAGTCCGATCGTTGCCATCCACACCACCGTCTTATCCAACGCATCGAAGTCGGGGACTTCCATACATCCTGGCAACAGCAGCGCAAGGCTAGCGCCAATCAGGCTAGAATACTTCCTATTTGATGCGGGCGTTTAGGGAGCAATGCCCGCCGTTGTCCAGATATGCGGGCCAAGTCCTCTGTGTTGAGAGTCCGGAGCATGAGGTCGCTACCTCCAGGGCGACCCTGGTGCGCCCGCCTTCTGATGGGCAACACATGCGGTGGAACGGCACGGAGAGGTGGCACAATCGAGCAAACTTCCAGAACCGGTCGCCTACTACGATTCTCGCGAACGCGATCTTCCGCTCAAGACGCCGAGGTGCGCATGACTCATCTGGGCACCGCTGACGCCCTAACTCTTTTGTGCGCGGAGCAAGCGCAGGACGCCGACGAGGTTCATCAGCTCCGCTTCGACATCGTGGAGGCCCCGATTGAGGTTCCCTCAGATGTCACCGCCGATGGTCGTCCCAAGGCACGTTGCTAGGACAAAATGGATGCTCGCCGACTCGCTGACGTCCGCGCAGGAACTCTCAAACAGGTAATCTCTGCGGGATCGGGCTATCTTGTAGGCAAGAGCCTCGTACTAACTTGCCGTCACATAGTTGTTGATCGCGTCGGTAATGTATGGCCGCGGCTAGAAATACTACTCGGACACCCCGAGCGCGGCACGCGTCACCGAAGTCAGGGCAATTTGATATGGGAAGATCGCCTCCGGGACCTCGCTTTGGTGCGGATCGGCAAGGTACCGATCAAGGATGCTCCGCCCGTTCGATGGGGATGGTTCATCGGCAGTAATCCGGTCCCATATTCCGGGCTCGCGTTCCCAGGCTTCGCAGAGTATGAGCTCAATCGTGGTGTCGAACATATGAGCGGTAGCCTGGCACCGCTAGCAGTCGGCGTAGATGGTGGATACATCCTTGACCAACGAGTCGCGCCTGCACCACGTCAGAGCTGGGGCGGAGCATCGGGCGCCGCAGTATTCTGCGAAGAATTGTTGGTAGGCGTTGTCGCAAGAGACGACACCCACTTTCTGAATCGCCGACTCCACGCGATACGGGCAAGCGCGGTCGTGTCGGACCCCGACTTCGCCCGCCTGCTAGCTGACGATATCGGTGCACCGCCAATCCTCGAGGCAGTCGAACTAACCGCGCTGACCCCACCCCCGGCTGATCCAACGAAAGCACAGACCCCTGGGTCGCTGCTTGCCGCAGACATCGAAGCCGTGAAGTTCATAGGCCGCACGAAGATCCTTGACGATCTCAGAGCGTGGAGGGACAGTCCTGCGAAGTTTGCCATCAACCTGATAGTCGGAGAAGGAGGACAAGGCAAAACTCGACTAGCCCGGCAGTTTGCTGCCCAGGCTCGTTCCAATGACTGGGTTGCTGTATTTACACGCGTCGCAGCGATGCGAGGCGCGGATGATATCGATCGCAACAATATAGGTCACGCACTCGCCAGCACTGTCCGAGCGAGTAGTCGCCCTATCCTGTTGATCGCCGACTACGCTGAGACACATCCTGACGATATAGGTGCGATCGCCGATGAGCTGATGGTAAGCGCTCCGCAGTCGCACGTCCGCGTACTGTTGCTCGCTCGGGCCGCTGGTGCATGGTGGCGTAATTTGGCCGACGCAATGCACGCCGACACGGCCCAGCTTGTCGAACTGCCGCCTTTGACAGACAGCATCACCGAGCGCAAACTGGCCTATGCCATTGCGGTTAACGGCCTCGCCCCGCATCTTGATCTTTTGTCGACACCTCCAGTCGACAAGCCTGGGCAAATGAGTTGGCAATTGGCCGCATCTCGTCTGGCCAGTGATCCACCAGATCTGTCCGATGCACGATTCGGCAACGCGTTGACACTGCAAATAGCTGCGCTCATCGATCTACTCAGCCAAGTGTCTGGAGATCGCCAGCGGCGCATCGGCGTTTCCGAAGAACAGGAATTGATAAGCCATGAGCGCCGCTATCTGCGACGAGCGGCCGCCAGACGAGGAGGGTTATTCACGGGGTCGGGCACAAATTAGATAATTGCCGATCTGCGGCGTGTCGCAATGAAAGGCGGTCCGTTTCTCGAAAGAATTGGGTTACCACACTCAATCCAACAGAAACGAACCGCCGA
>Ga0209517_10005686_pt1 | contig 15751 bp, 12 predicted proteins | sample PeaSoiMetSII2010_FD_187695 | JGI IMG/M metagenome (GOLD analysis project Ga0209517, IMG submission 187695) | Peat soil microbial communities from Weissenstadt, Germany - SII-2010 (SPAdes) (version 2) | ecosystem: Environmental > Terrestrial > Soil > Wetlands > Peat | place: Germany... | reverse complement strand
TGAGTGAGGTTAGACAAAATAGTATTATGCTCATAAATGCTTGTGGAAGAGTTGGATTACATCAGTTATCGTCATAGGACCAACGTACGGCTCAAGAAGTTGCATCGTGTTCTTTGCGACGCGTTGCCATAATACCCTATCTTTCATGAGGGTTTTAAGCGTCGGGGGGCTCTTATCCCCTATCTTTAAAAAGCGTAGCACTCCAAAATATGCACACAAATTGATCAAGTTACAAGGATATGTATTTTTAACTAGATCCAGTTTTAGTTCTTGTAACATTTTTAAGTCATCTTCTAACAGCACAGGTGTATCAAGTTTGACGGTTCTTTCACCCCCATCAGTAGCCTTCACTATTACTTCTGTCGCCTCTGTTCTATGCTTCATGATATCTTCTATAAGGGCTGTTATGAATGCAGGCCCATAATACGTATCGACGGTTATGTCATCAAACTTAATTGGTGTTGCAGCTTCTAGTGCCAATGCATGCAACTCAGTTAGATCATTTTCAGTAAATGAAATCACCCTATTGTACGGCCCTTGCCGGCTACGTGCCATCTCCGTTACGCGCTCAATGAAAATGAGGAGTTGATTGGGACCTTCAGTAGCTATTGTTTTCTGCACGTGGTGATCGATGTCAATCTTTAAAAGCGTATCCACATGCAATAACCCAAGTTTTTCTATTTTTTCAGTAATTTCATTTATGAACTCATCATGTAATATATTCATGATTGACGTCACTCTCTTTTGTAATAAGTTCAATTTTAGGAGTCGTCGTTTTCGTACTTATTGCTGATGATCTCTTCTCCAAAAGATAACGCTGTATTTTCATATCCTAAACTTGTTCTAAATTCTCCTACTATTTGTATTCATACGATATCTGTGTTAGAAACTATGTGGTGTACTTTAACATTAATGTTTATCTGGCATCACATTAGCTAATCTTACAATATTCTGTTTAAGAACTTAAGCCGTATCTACAAATGGCAGAAGGTAGGATAGAACAGGCCAAAAAATACCACATTTTCGTTCTAGATATTGTTGGGGCTTAGTAGGTTGAGGAATAACACGCTCTTTTCCAAGAAGATATCAATGTTTGATCGTAGCGGTGAACCTCGAAAGAATACCTAGATGGTACGCTTACTGGTTAATATCAAGCGTTGGTAGGGCTGCATATAAAAGTAGTCCCTTCTCTAAAATCAAGATTTAAATAATGGAGATGGAGTCCAATCGGGCTTAAATCGCACGTCGATAAGGCGGCATATTTGACTCATTATAATTCATAATTCATAAAAAAACTCTATTCATTTTAAAGAATTAGCATGACCTCATTCTTCTTTGTAGCTCTGTCTTTCCGGGCTGTGGGTCGCAAGGGTTTAAAGACGTCTTCGGTGTAGAAAGATGTGAAGGCAGGGCATCCCACACTTACAGCAAAGCAAGGGGCCCATAATGCAGTAACGATTAGTGCCTAATCTTATGCTTTTTCGTCGTAGCTTCACCTTCTTCCGTATGTCGTAGGGGTGGTAGGCATTTCTTGCTTCATTCCAACGGTTTGTGGGGTTCCACGATATTCTATCTGGCATTATCCGATTTCACGAAACCTGATGTTGAAACTGCGGAAGAATAAATAAAGTGGCAAACATGGCGTTTTTGTATGTCCTATAACTTTACTAGTGGGTACGTTTCTTTACGGTGAGTGCATAAGCCAGCTTTTTGGGTCGACTATAAAAAAGCTTATTTAAGATTAATTGACCGTTGTATAATACAGTAGAGGAATGTTTATGCATGGTATTAGTACAAATATAGACGGTGTTACAATAGTAAGCTCCAACTGGATTCCCGGCCTTAAGGTCATCAAAACGGTAGGGTTCGTTTACGGAATCACCGTGCGAAGCAGGGGTTTGGGACGAAACATCACTGCCGGATTACGCTCTTTGGCGGGTGGAGAAATACAGGAGTACGTGCAAATGATGGAACAATCAAGGGATGAAGCTCTGAATCGCATGGCGCAACACGCTAAACAACTGGGAGCGAACGCAGTTATTAGCACTGCTTTTGATTCTAATGAAATCTCACAATATATGCAAGAGATCTTGGCATATGGCACTGCTGTGCTGGTTGATGTGACAGACAATCATGCGATGGAGGGAATTCCAGAAGAGAAATTAGGTATCCTTTGAAGGGATGAAAATCATCCGTCTCTGTTATCCCCTATATTAGTTGAGGGATATCACCTCCCGCAACTTGTTATTTTCGTGGAGCTAAATCGGTTATAGAGCTCGAATACTTTTGTCCTACTTTCGGAGAACACATAATAGCTTCTAGAAGAATCGCATACTAACCCTGACCGTTCGCACCCTTGATTGATAAATTAAGCGTTGCGAGCGCACTCACCTGAATATTTAGTGATAATAGGGGGGGAAAATGCGGAGAGATAAACCACATCAAGAGGCAGCTTTGCTGCCGCTACAGCAGCTGCTGTTTAAAAACTGGACTCGGGATCCCCCGTGTATTACTTCTCTTTTGCGTCACGGATCCCCTAGCGATCTGGGAGAAACTAGTGTAAACGATTTGCTTGCAGCATATGTAGTCGCGAAGGGACTGAGTGATATACAGGGTGAAAAATTAGTCCAGAAAATGGCACAGAGTGCCGTTCCAGCCAATTTTACCGCTACCGACTCCATGCAAATGACTACGAAGGCACGCGCGCTCCAGCAGTTCAAGGACTGTCTCGCCGCAGCGCGGAGCAACGATGAGGCATACCGGTGGGACTGTACACGTCTGTGGGCGAGCGACGAGATCAGAAAGCGAGGCGCATGCTCGGGGTGGACTTGCCCGCTCTATTTGAGTACAGCATCGTCAACAGAGCGCTTTCTCCCCTTTACCGTTGCAGACGTTCAGGTGGAACGAGATTTACTCACCTATATACTGAACGTCCCGGACGGCATGGATGAAGCAATGCAGTTAGATATCCCGCCAGAGGGGTTTATTGCCGAACACACCTTTGAAGATGGAACAACCTTGTTGCTCCACCGGATCCTCTGGCACCTGTGTAGGCACATGGCCGCACACGATAAAGAGATACGAGTGAGTACTCTCTTGGCTTTGTTGTCCCAAGTAGATGAGGAGATGATACAGCAACGACTTGCAGAGATATCGCGATACCTCGATGAGGTAAAAAGTGAAACGCCGTGCAGGCCTGACACCTTTAGTGTCCATCTGACGCAGATACGGGAACGGTGGGTTCGGGTACGGGGCAAAGAGCTCGTTTATAACGCTTACGCTGCGTTGCAGTCACTGAATCTCCCGCTTGACGTCACGTTGGAGACGCTCAAAATTCAGGCTCAAGAGCTGCAGCATGCGGCAAATGATGGATTACCCACCCTTGAAGATGACCTAGTTGCCCTTTTAAAGGATCTTTTTACTAAAAGGCGCTGTACCATACCCACCCCCTCCAGGTGGTTAAATCATGTATTGGGTGGTGGCTGGCAAGCTGGGAGGGTATACGTGGTGTGTGGGCCCCCGCTTGCATGCACGACTGATTTCTGCTCGTGGTGTGCCGATTATGCTGCCCATCGCCGGTTTCCTGTGCTGTATGTAAGCTACAGCATGAGCAGAGAAGAACTCAGCTTACGGGTGTTAGCCCGACATAGTGGCATCGATGCAGAAGAAATCGTGAAGCAGGCCTTGGATACGGTTGACGCTAGAGAAGGGGCAACATTGCAGGAACAGTTACTTGAAACAGTGGGGCGGCTGGGAAAGAGGATCGCGCCCTATCTCACAGAGTTGGAAGGCGATGCAGAGACGACAATAGCCGTTATACAAGACTCAGTAAATACAATCCGGCACCGTTCGGGGTGGGATGTGAATGATCCAGTGTTAGTGGTCGTTGACTCCCTGCAAATGATGCCAGCAGAGGGTGCGCAGCGATGTTGCACCAGCAATGAAATGGTAGGTATGCGGCGTATTCTCACCCTTTTCAAACAGTTTGCACGAGAGGCTAAGGTGGCGGTTCTTGCACTCTTCGTTCTCACTGAGCCATCATATGAGGAGGTTATACGAACCGACACCGTGACCGTAAGACAGGTATCAGCGTCTTTGGAGGGCGCGCATGCTGCTGATGGTATCTTACTGCTGCAGGTTGGAGAGGTCAAAGTAAAGGGCGGCCCATCTGAAGAAACTATTGATCAGTTCCACCGTGCGTGGGATCGGTATAAACGGTGGTTTTCGCGAAGACATGATCATGCAGTCATTGATAAGTGCTTTAGCGATGCTCTAACAGCCTACCCCCTGGATAGATATACAAGTTCTTACGCGCGTATATCGCTTCTCAAGAACCGTGATGGGATCCTGGCTGATCCAGTGGTCATCTACGAGCGGCCGTATCACCGGTTTATCCCTGTTGACATAGACCTTACGACCTTAGAGGGGGACGATGACCCGTCCCGATAAGGACGTGGCGAATGCGTGCATAGCTCAATGGCATGCCACAACAGATGTAGATGCTACAAAGAGCAGATATTACTTCCGTACATTCGAAGGGCCGCAGGCCTCCATCAAACAACAGTGGCCGCCTAAAAGAAAGAACGCAACTTCATCAGCGCACGAACTTCTGGATTACTGTTTCGTCACTACGGTGCACGAGCTACACGCTGTCCTCGAGGAACTGGCACCGTATCCTGTTATTGGAATTTCTATCGAAACTACAGGCCCTGACCCTCTCATTGACCGGATACGGGTGATACAGCTCGCAGTCAGTGACCAACCCGTCGCGCTTGTGGGATGTGATCTCCTCCCACGTGACGCGGTGGCACTGTTGTGCGAATTTTTCCGTAACTCTGTCACCAAAGTAGTTCATAACGGGAAGACCCTTCTAAAGTTCCTACGACAGATCGGCATTGATCTCAGCCCGCCGTTTTTTGATACCATGCTTGCATCTCATCTGATCAAGGGGGGGCTAGAAGCGACTCACGATCTCAAAAGTGTAGCTAAAGCGTACCTCAATGAAGATGTGCCAGACATGCATAGCAGTTTCAGCACTGCCAGTTTTACTGAGGGGCAGCTGCAGTATGCGGCGCGCGTTGCGCGTGTCACGCTGGCCCTGCATGAAGCGTTGTTGGCGCGGTTAGAAGAGGCTGCCCTTGTCGATAGCATGCAATTAGAGTGTGCCTGCCTTCCCGCTGTTGTGGACATGGAGCTCAACGGGATGCTCATTGACATGACGCAGTGGCGGGAGCTTCAGGACTATTATACCCAGCTCGAGAGGAAGACGGCGTTTGAGGTATGTAGCCAGCTTATGAAACCGGGTCAGCGCACTCTCTCTGAGATTATGGCCATTAACCTCGATAGCCCAGGACAGGTGAGGGCAGCTTTGAAGGGCGTAGGGGTTCACGTGCGCAACGTGCGGGAGGACGAGCTATTGAAGTATGAGGATGTTCATCCTGCAGTAGCCAGTTATTTGCGCTACAAACACGTCACCAAGCTCAAAAACACCTTTTTGGACGCGCTTCCCACCCGTGTACACCCGAAGACGGGAAGGATCCACCCCGACTTCAAGCAGATTGGTACGGTGAACGGACGTTTTTCGTGTCAGAATCCTAATCTTCAGCAGGTCCCACGCGACAGGCAGGTGCGGAAATGTTTTGTCGCTGGACCCGACAACGCGCTCATCATTGCTGACTACGCACAGTTCGAATTGCGCGTGATCGCTGATATCAGTGGGGACATAGCAATGATTAGAGCATTTCAGCAGGGACGAGACCTCCATCGGTTCACGGCATCCCTCATCCTTGACATCCCGGCAGACCGCGTAACGAAGGAGGAACGCATGATCGCGAAGGTGTTGAACATCGGGCTCATATATGGCATGGGGGCTCGCAGCCTGCGGCGCTATGCAAATTACATCTATGGGGTACAGTTTACGCTGGGAGAGGCCGTGGAGTTTAGACGGCGCTTCTTTGCTGCGTATTCCGGCTTGCGGGCGTTTCATCGAAGGATGAGCACATCACCGATGGCATTGGTGCGGACGCTGAGTGGGAGGATACGATCGTGGCCTGAAGGGCGAGAGCCAAAACTCACAGAGCTGCTGAATACGCGTGTTCAGGGGTCAGCTGCAGACATCATGAAGCACGCGCTGGCGCTGCTCCACGTGGCGTTGGAAGGCACTGATGTGAAACTCATCTGTTGCATACATGATGAGCTGCTAGTAGAAGCGCCGAGAGCGCAGGCAGAAGAGATCGGGGCGATCGTCGAAGGCACTATGAAAGAGGCGGGAAGCCGATTTTTACGGCACGTCCCTCTTGAAGTGGAGGTGGTTCTAGCTGAAAATTGGGCGGGAAAGAAGTAGTTTGTCATGTGAGATTCTAGATTGTTCAAATTACTGCCCGTCTCTTTTTTGTTTTTCTGCATAGTGAGGAAAAACAATCTCCTCGTATCCGATTTATACGATTTTTCCTCGCTCAACGAATCTCATCGTTAGCCGAGTTGAAGAATTTGCACAAAGTCCTCTCCACTATATTTTTGGATCATGTATATTTTAAGCAGTTTAGAATTCTCTCTGCCTCCTATTCTGGTTAGTTGTAGAGAGAAGTGCCTTTAGCATAGATCCGATATTGAAAAGACTTAGATGAAAGGCATTGCATGTATGCGAAAGTGTGATGCAATGCACTAATACCCGGGTGTTCGATTCTGTCAATTAAACATCATTACAGCTTAAAAGCAGCATTAAAAAACGATTGATATATAAAACAATTTGTTACAAATTATCGCTTACTTTCGTTTTAAAGTTCACGCACAACCACATAGAAGTTGTCACTTGATGGACTTGATGTTTCTAGGCTGAATGATTATATACCATATCACTTATGTTAGTACTAATGTCCTTAATTCCACAGAGATAACAAAAATGCAAATTATACCCCAAAATGAAGCTTTTGCACTTTCCGCGCCGATGATCTATACCTTGGTAACGTCAGTTGATAAAAATGGAAAGCCAAATGCCCTCGGCGTTTCTTGGGTTACGCGTACGTCGTTTAATCCCTTTTTGTTGCTGATCTCTATCGATCATACACGCTATTCGCATGAGGGTATAGACCTTCACAAAGAGTTTGTGGTGAATTATCCAAGTGAGGATCAAATAGATGGCGCGTGGATTTGTGGGACGAAGTCTGGGAGGGATATCGATAAAATCAAAGAGGCAGGCTTCTCTCTTATCGATTCTATTGCCGTAAAAGTGCCTACTATCGACGGCGTTACAGTTGCTTTCGAATGTAAGGTTATCGGGCAATTTGAAACGGGCGATCATACCGTTTTTGTAGGTGAGGTAGTGGCTACACGAGGGGATCTGAGCAAGGTAAAGCATCTATACGTGACATCTGATTACAAATTTTTCAGTCTGAGCGGTTCCCAACCACCTTACTAGTGCATTTGAAGTCGATTTGATTGGGATCTTGTCTGCTAAATGGCATACGACGCCCGAAAAGATACACGAAAAATGATCTCTCTATTTAGACTTCCACTTCACCCAACTGCACTAACCCCTAAATGGATTTACCTTTTGGTCTTTTCCCTTTAGCAATTCACTTAGAGAGCAATCCAAACATCTCTAGTTTGAAGCGGTGTGCCGCCGATCGCCGCTTAGCTTGGCAATATTCACGTTTGGCTAAAGTTTAACTCGTATTGGAATTTGTTTGAGCGTATCATCCCTTTACCAGAGCCAGATATCGACAAAATGAGTTTCTTTATATTCGAGTTAGCAGCTTTTTATGGCCGATCAATCTGCTTTTCTGGAAGCTCTCTTATTGTAATAAAACGTTTCATCAACATTTTGTCGATTGTAGCGTTTATGCACAGATATTGATGACATGTGAAGATCGCAACCCTGCTTTAATGTATCACTGCACAGAATCGCAAATTATAATATATCTCCTTAATGCTGCATACCTATTACCGTCGTTTAGTCTGGAGTCCCGATATGAAAGAAAAAAAAATTGAACAGGAGTTAAAAGAGAAGAAGCAACTGGAAAGATTGGCAAAAACGATCCCGATGTGCAAAGCGTGCCCTACGAACGGGAAGATCACAGTATTAGAAATAGACTACAAATGGAAAGATCCCGAGGGCGTGGACACGTACCCACCGCCGATATACGCATTCCCGTGCATGGATGATGAAATGTGGGAAACGCTTGACCTCACTCGGTATAATAACATATGCAGAAAGGAATTGAAATATATCCTAGAATGGGCCGTGAAACCTTTACAGAAGTAGAACCTTAACAATTATACTTACAACAGGCAGGTAATGATATTTAGCAATCCTAAAGACTTACGCTTTGACTTTGAAGAAATAATTTGTGAAGAAAATAATTTGTTGAGAAGATCTTTTATAAAAATATGGCATCTAAGCTACACTAAATATACATAAGTCTTTACGTTTTTCGAGGATGTCAACTTAAGGCAATTGTAAATGCGAGCACACCTCTGAATGCAGTGTAAACTAAATTGCTCGCACAATTAACAGCACTACTTGAAAGTAAAAGCCTTTTCATTCGGAACAGGAAGCCGTCCTCAGTCCGTGCCATGGGCATCGGCTGATGTACTTCGGACTCTCGTGCAGACAGATCGCTGAGTTTCTGCAGTGTCATAAAGAGGCGTCATATGAGGCGGCACGGCAGTGGTACCACAGGGCGAAGACGCTGCTTCGCGTACCGCCACCACGGAGCCGATGTGCGATCGCGATCGATGAAATCAAGATCAAGGTAAATAGACCTTACTACTTCCTCTGGACGTCGATCGATGCGGACGACTGGGAGTTGCTTGGCATATAGCTCACATCGACGAGAGAAAGCCGCGACGCACCACTTCATACGACGAGCGTTACACATGTGTCCCAACAACTCAACGGTGGTGGTGGACGGGGGACCGTGGTAAGTGTAGGTCCTCAATCGAATTGGATTAGAATGGGAACGGTATGCGGTGAACGGAAAGCAGTAGGATAGTGGTTTGGCATCTTCAAGCAGCGGGTGAAACGGTTCTACCGGCGGTGGCCGTACAATGCACGAGTGGAGACGGCAGTGTCGTGGTGAGAGGCATTTGTAGCAGTGTATAACTTGAGGTGGGCTCAAGTTGGCATCCTCACTTTCGTTTATTTGACAGAGGCGTTTTTTTGCTGTTGTTAACTAACGCTTTGTTACAGTAAGTATAATTCGTCGTCTCAATGCACCATTTTAACGATGCCAAGAGGTAGTGAAAAACAGTTATTACTAAATTTTGCACAAGTGCACATTGTGCTGTAGCTATAATAAAAAGTCAGAGTGGATTCTTCGCGTTACCAGACACCAAACGGCATTGTTCTAATACACAAGATAGATTTAGAAACTTAACTCTCTTATAAAATTCCATAACCCACTTGATGAAAAGTGATTTCACGACTTTTTATCACGAAAATGTTGTCACACACCCTAAAACAGAAGTGTTGTTACAGCTTCGCACGCGAATCCAGTTTTGCTTAAGTCTAAAACCTTGAGTTGTGGTACGTTCACTAAAGAGAGCGAAAAAATTAAGCAATGAAAATATTGCGTGCAATCACGGACTTCACTTTGGATGTTTAAATGCAATTAAGAATACAAAATGTAGAAAAAAGCCGAACGATTACTACGAGCTGTCAGTCGTGCAACCCCAATAGCAATGAACAGAGCTGTAGTAGACTTTTATTACCATATCACGCAATCAGAACCGATCGACAACAAGTTTCAGAGTGTCTATTTAAGAGCTGCGGTATAACATATATCTAGTACTTATTATACATATTTAATGATGGCTGAAGACAGCGAGTTCATCACCCGGCTAATTGGTTTTGGCCTCAGCGAGAAAGAGGCCCAACTCTACCTTCACGTACTCAAATATGGGCCAAGGCCCCCCTCCCTGCTTGCAAAATCGCTCAAGACGTATCGGGAGGATGTCTACCGCACGCTGACCAGCCTCATTGACAAGGGCATGGTGAACCCCTCACTCGAAACGCCGACAGTCTATGCAGCGGTGGACCTCGAGGTCGCTCTCGATACCGCACTTAAAAAGCATGAAAGCGAACTCCGCGAGATGGGGATGAGAAAGCAGGAGCTTCTGGAGATTTCAAAACAACAGAGTTTTCGGCCATCCGATGAATTTGCCACGTTTAGAATTCTCAAAAGCATTAAAGACGTAATGGCTGTGAGTACAACTCTCCTGAGCTCAATAGAGCATGAATTTTTGGTATGCGTTAATGAGGTCGCGGCGGCCGTTGCCTCCTTATATGGAATAAATGAAACAGCCAAAGAGCTTATAGACCGAGGCGGGAAGGTAAGGGTCACAACTGATATCTCATACTCCATGATTGAACTTGTGCGGCAACTCTTGGAAATTGGTGAGGAAGTGCGCCACTACGACCGGTACTCGGGAATAATGTTTATCGTATTTGACAGGAAACGTTCTATAAGTGCCATAAATGCCAACGTCAAGCGCATGTCGCTCGATGAACCGCTTTCAGCCCTGTGGTCCGACGACCCTACTTATGCCAATTACCTTGTTTCCACCTTCGAACTGTTGTGGGAGCAATCAATCCCAGCAGCACAAAGGATAGAGGAGCTGCTAGAGCAAGGCCCACCACGCATCTAAAAACGACCACGTCGTGGATACTACCCACTATTCCGTGTTAGTTTTTTCCCGAGCGTTTTTGCGTAAAATTTCTTTTTTTAAGACATATGTACATCTACGTGTACAGAATCTATCAAGTTATAATAGCTAATACAACTAGGTTAAAAACGTTAAGGGCACGGTATCTATTCCTTTAGAAATCTGGAATTCGCGAAGAACGAAATCGTTTATCTCATCAAGTTCCTTCGATAGCCAGATAGAAAAACATTAGCATAAACACATTAATGCAAAATCACTTGTCGTTTTTCAGTACATGAACGTAATACCCCCCGATCTGTCTTTTTACACTTGTTGACAAGAATAGTTCTCCTATGGCACTTTTTACGATGTCAAATGGGACAACTGTATTGACAGCCATTGCAAAAGCAGGGTGATCAAAGTAGACACGTAACAGAGATTCAAGTCTAATCATAGATGGAAGGACACATTGTGAGACATCTTTTGCTAAAGTTATTGAATATGCCTCCTGCATATAACCCTCGACATCTTTGACGCTCTCGAACTTATCCGCCGAAAAACCTTTTTCAATAAGTTTCCACATAATATCTTCAGACTGACTCAGCGGGGTGACACGATCTTTCTGATACCAATCTATAACGATAAAAAGCCCTCTTCTCTTTAATTTCTTTTTTACTTCACGAAGGACTTGCACTTTATCAGTCGAATAGCACAATGCATCTATAGCAAAGACGAGATCATATGCATTATCCACAAAGCCGCTCAAATCATAGTAATCGCCGAACTGAAAGCGCAAGTTTGGGATCTTTGTATAGCGTTTTAAAGGCTTGTTTGAGATATCAATTCCCTCAAAACTAACACGAGGGTTACGTTTCGCAAGAAATGCACTGTTGGCACCTAGCCCATACCCAAGTTCCAACACATTTTTAGCGTTGCTATCGTGAATGTACCCTTCAACTATTCTTGCTTGTTCTTTGAAATCATCCTTCTTGTGTTTTCCATCATAGCTAATCCCGAAGTGAATAAATCCTTCCCAACTGTGAAGGAGCCTGTAATTAAGTTTGTTTTTTTCGTAGTAGTTAATAATTTGCGGCTTTTCCTGTGGTTCATTAATTATATGTTGTATATCAAATATCTGGCCAGTTTGTTTAAGGAATAGACCAAGATTGTCATTATATTCAGTGATTTGATGTTCCATTATTGTCAAGTTACGTTGTCAGGCATTTTTTAATTGGTAACTAAATCTTAGTTCTTTATAAGATTTTGCGTAAATTTAAAAACAGAACTTTTTTGATTATTCATTGTTGGTAGAAAGTCTTCAGTCTTCGCTTTTTGATATAGCTAACTGGTTGACATCTCTCGAATCGCCGATGTTGAAACGAAGACGTTTCCTTCTTTCGTCTCTCCACTTATAATTTCTGCACATATTTTGCCATACAAAACGTGGCTATAGATTTGTTGACGGGCGGATTTTGGCAATCATTTGTTGAGTTGGTTGAAATAATATTAAACTATAGATGGGTTCTATATGCTCCGCGCCCTTTGAAACAAGAGCGCTCTTAAGAGCGTATCAAAAGGCCATTCTTGTGCACTTTAGAGTATTCTTGGAATAAGAGATAACATCTCTCTTAGAGTATCTGATCAAATACATCTGTTTCGAACATGACTAGTGTTCTTGATCCATGACACAACGTATGAACTCGAAAAGCACGCATTTTACAGAGAATATTTTAAGTCGTTAGCCTTTGCCGCCTATCCGTGCTTGTATTGTAAAGTATGTGTTGTTGATACGGCGGAGCACGTAGTCGATATATCACATGAAAGAGCTTGCAGGCACTCGAACAAGGTCCGACCATCCATGGGTGGAGTCAGCATGGATGTGTTTGTAACAGTGAAAAAGCTCAACTTACGACAGACGCAATTACATGTGAAGACTATGTTCACGGCAGAATAGCGACTCTAACATAAACTTATTGATATGCTTTTGATCTACTGAGTCAAGCGTAATGACTATAAGCCACTTTTAAGATCATTACTTACCACAAGACTGGTGCATCATACGGTGACGATTCTTAAAGCACGTCGAATCAATCTTTCGCGTACTTTTTATCAAGATACTCTCAACCCTCATTTTGTAAAAAAATTGAACTTCTTCCAAGTTTTATGTAACATAATACTTGGAATATCTAATCCGTCTTACAATCTATAACCCTTTTTTGTTATTCTTCTCTGCTTTGGTGTATTGACGATTCCAGAGCGATGCTCAACGTTTGAAAAATTAGTGAGCACTATGTTTTGCTCTTCCTTTTACAGGAAAATATTTTGCTTGAAGTTGTTTAGCTACACGTGACGTGCTCGTAGGTAATTCCATTTTATGTAGAGTTATAGTATCGCCTGATAAGCGGGCACTGTTGTTCAACAGCTCGTCTTGAATAAATCCTTCACATAGTTTGACCCGTTTAGTCCACAAAAACGTATTAAACCACGAATTTAACTGCTCTATGGATAGTGCTTTATCGATCGTTGTCATAAGTGTGGCCATTGACCGTTTTTTCCCCATGTTTAGATACAAGCAAAAAGCGCTATACGCTTCATTAGTTTCACTTGGCAATTTGTGCCAAGGTTTTATTTCTTCATGAAACATTCATTCACTCCCTATTGCCATTAGTTGGGACACTAGTAAGCAATAACTTAGTACCAGTTGTCTAATGGGAAATAAACTGAAACGACATTACTGTGAACACACATAAGAACTATGTAGATGAGAATATTTGAGGTTCGTCGTTAAATATGCATTTAACAAAAATTTTTTGTAAAAAGACTCTCAATAGTTTTTATTGTAGGTTGGTCATCATAATTCGCATGCTTCTGCTCCCTTGAATAAAACACTAAAGCAAACCGCCTTCAATTAACAGATTTTAGTAAGCATTTTAAGTCCAAAGTTGCGCTTTAAGGGCTTAAATTATTAAACAATAAGTTTTTCAGGATCCCACCAATGAATGAAAATTAAACTCACTATTAAAAAAATCTTATGCACTATTAGTCTTTACCAGTTGAGGTATCTAGTATTAACCTTAGGATATTTGATAGCTGTTGAGTTATGGATACCAAGTATTTGGGCTGCCTTAGCGTTCTTGAATGATGAGTAATTGCAGCGATAAAAAATCTGTTAATTTATTAATGCATGAGCGCAATTACGAACAAGAAGGCTAAAAAAGATATATTTAGATAGGTTAACATATACTGAATGGATAACGGAGCACAAACACAAAAGTTTTTATTTTACTGTGAATTGGCGATAATTTTTAGCATCCTTATCTATCTATCAGTAATGGCTCTAGCTGCGCTACAAAGTGGAAGTTATCAGTCCGATCCCATAGCTAACGCCATAAAACTTCTTGGATTAACCCTCTTTCTCACTGGATTTGCAATGCGGATGCTTGCAAGACGAACGCTTGGGAATTACTTTTCCACGAAGTTACGAGTTTTAGAGGATCATGAAATAGTGATCAACGGTATATATCGTTATATCAGGCACCCCGCATACCTTGGATTGCTATGCATTTTTCTTGCAATACCATTATTGTTTTATAGCCTGTATGGGTTCATATTGATACTACTAGGCATTCCTGATGTTCACTATCGAATACGAAGAGAAGAAGGAATGCTTATCGAACGATTCGGAAATGTATACAAAGAGTATATGAAAACTACGAAAAAACTGCTTCCGTATATATACTGAAAGCATATTTTGTTGTCGAATGCTAACAGGTTAGATCACATTGCATTAGATAACTAGGCTAGACAGAAATAGTCAATACAAAAAGTCAATACAAAAATTTTCAATCCGTTTCTTCATTTTTTACATTTTGTTTGTTAGAATCTGTGTTCAGTTTTAACTACATTGCTCACTTGGTATTGATAATTGTCTTTGAAATCATTGAGCGTTATGTTGAACCGCCTCTTCAAATTAGTGGCGGGCAGATTAGCTTTTTTATGGTTAGGCTAAAAAATCGATGAAACCTTGTTAGATCCGATTTACTAGTAACGGAGTTTCTTCATGTTTCTAACAGGAATATGCTTCTAACGAGAGCGACGCTCAATTTTTTTTAGAACGCGTAACAGCTATATTTTTCGGAGATCAATACATAAAAGCACAACATGAAAGTCGAAGGACTATCGGCAGGTTCCTAGTACAACGACACTTTTAAGTTTGCTATACTCCCGAACTATCTTATTGTTTTAACATGGATTCAAACTGGTAAATGCTTGGCATCTCTTGAAACACGTTCAGCCAATAGTTCGTTCTTAAGTTGATATCGCCAACGTTCATTCTTAGGCATAACTATCAACGTCCCGCCGATAATTAGAATGACAAATCCTATAACGCCAAACAAGTTTAACAATATTAACACCCCTAGCGCACTTATTATACTCACGAAAAATGCTTTATTCATTTGTCTTACCATTTTGCACATATTAGTGAAGCCACTGTGAGGTGTGCAAGCTTTACAGTCCGATATGTAGGAAACGCAATTTGTAGAGGAGGAGGGTAGCGAATAAAGAGGTGCCGCTCAATTTGATTAACGCACCCTCTCCTCAATATGCGTTAAGAGGAGGTAGGTCTACGCCTACTTAATAATATGTACCTAACAAATTTTGTTCATACAAATAACGACTGGCTATTTCCTACAGTTAGACACTTTTTCGAACTAACCGATCGTATTTGAAACGTTTCAACGGTAGCATTTGATGTATATACGGCGACAAAAATGGTAGCCCTCACCATGATTTGTTTTAAACTTTGTCTCTTAATGTAGTGGCTTATATTCTAACTACAATGTGTTAACACGTATCTCTCGTTAAAGATCGTATCAAACCGCTAATAAGTTGTTCGACTGCTGCTGAAAAATAACCGACTTACACACTTTTCAAGTTTGAATGCGCTAATAACAGCTACCCTGATGTTTAGTTCATTTTAATAGAAACAATGCACATCGCAAGTTACTTGTTTAGTTCATTTGGAAAAATAGGGAGTTTATATTTCACGATAAAAAAGAATAAAAAGACTCGAGACTTATTTTAGTCTTTGATAATATCGGATTGA
>Ga0209517_10005685_pt1 | contig 15753 bp, 23 predicted proteins | sample PeaSoiMetSII2010_FD_187695 | JGI IMG/M metagenome (GOLD analysis project Ga0209517, IMG submission 187695) | Peat soil microbial communities from Weissenstadt, Germany - SII-2010 (SPAdes) (version 2) | ecosystem: Environmental > Terrestrial > Soil > Wetlands > Peat | place: Germany... | reverse complement strand
GATGACTTCTATTTTACCGCTGAGGATTTCAGGTTGCGGATTAAACCGACATTGCTTGACCGATATGCTGATCTCATTCGCGAGCAATTCAATTCGGGAGTGAATTATAGGGGCCAATCTTTGAATTGGGATACAGTTATTGAACAGAAGGTGATTGAGCTCAGCCGCTTTCTCACAGGAAAATCTATTGAGATTAATTTTACCGAACCCAGATTATATCTACAGAGACCAGATAGTCTCAATATTCGCAGACGCATTCTGTCATTAACACAACAGGAAGCGAACAAGCTAGGCATTCAGAAGAGTACCCTTCATTATTTGCGACTCAGCGCCAGACGTTCTCGGTCGTTCAAGATCTCTTGTAAAGTTAAAAAAAGACTGGAACTCACGAGTTGAACATAATGGATTCAGCCTTAGCGGCTTGTCGTTGGTGACTTAATCCATTGGACATTCTTGTAATTGGCGATGATCAGCATCCTCGAGCTACTTGCGTTCACTGGATGGCGCCATGGCCGAATATTGAAGAGTTTGATCTGGTCATAATTGCTCAAAACACTCTTCTTCAGAAAGGATATGATCAAATCATCGACAAGCTGAAAGCAGTTGGCTCGCAGATTAGGACTCTGTTCAAAACTGGCAGATCCGTTTGGTGCATTATTGACAAAAAGCTAGTTCCATCTAACAACCGATGGGTACAGGGATACGAGCCTACCAGCTACGACTGGCTATTTGTGTGTCCGAAAATAAATGAAGTATTGGAAGGCGCAACTGTTACCGTTGTCGACAAAAGTTTCGCTCCATACCTACAAAAAGTAAAGCGATGGACCCTGGAGGTGGAGAGCGTTTACACCTGGAGGGTGGTGGAAGGATCGATGGAGCCCTCTTGGCCAGATGAGATTGTTTTAGAACCAATCGCTGTAAATAAGTCAAAGAAAATGCTAGGTGCTCGCATTCTCTTTGATCCGGAAAAATATGAAAGCGGCGTGATTTGTTTACTTCCCAAGCCGACCGAATGCGACGTGCACGAAGCAATTGAAACTTTGATAGATATCGCAACTGGCGAGGAGCGCGTAGAACCCGAGTGGATGGGGAGACTTGAGATCCCTGGCCTTAGCGAAATTGTGAAAAAAATCGATCAACTCAAGCTCGACTACGATAAACAAAAGAGCAGTCTGGACGCCCAGCGACAATCGCTTGAGGAGTATCGTGATATATTCTCAGTTCATGAAGCGCCACAAATTAAGGCCATAAAATCAGCCCTAAGAGACATCGGATTTGAGACTGAGAGAACTGTCCCCGGATTTCAAGTAGACCTTCGAGGACCCCAGTTAGCAGTTGAGATAACATCGATTACTGGGAAAGTCGATTCGACCTCTCCGAAAATGTTTCAATTGATGCAATTTCTTGAGAAGTCTCACAAAAAAGAGAAGGTTGTGTTGATAGCAAATACATTCAAACGTGATTTGCCGGCAAATCGTGTGGGAAGGCTGGATTTCACTTCGCAAGTAGTCGGATTTTTACAAGCTAACGAGGTTTGTGCAATGACCTGTGTTACACTCTTCGGTCTTTGGAAACTCGCAAGGAAAGATCAACAGAAAGCTAAGGAACTTATCTTAAAAACAAATGGCGAATTGAAACTTTGAATTTTTCGATGTGACTGTCGGTAGATCCAGAAGAACAATTAGCAAGAGTTGACTCAGCAAGATAATATGAAACCGAAAGAGGTCGCTGCGAGTGTTCTAATCATTGTCTTAGTTGTGGTTCTTCTCGCAGGACTTCTAGGAAATCTCTGGACTCTCAGTGCAGTGCTCTCTTTGCTCGCTTTCTTTTTGGTCAGCGGAATATTTGGACTCGCAGTATGGGGTTTCAGGGATAGATTCGAAAATCGCCCACCGCACACGCCCGAACGCATTGAGAAAAGAAAATTCAGATTCGAAGGGCCAGCGCGCCCGTTTGAAGTTTTGAGTGTTACACCTGGCCACGGATTCGACTCGAAGAAAGGGCAGGAGCTCAAAGAAGAAAAGAAGGAGCTCTTGAATCTGCGTCAGGTCGTTGACGACTACGAAACATACTCTTACAGATTGCAGGAAGGTTCAGTTCTAAAAGGTCTCATTGAATCAAATATTCCCGTTAACATCTTCCTCTTGGATAGTCGGAACCTCAATCTGTTCGAGCGAAATTACGAATTTGACTCTTATGACTCCAGCGAAAGGGTAACCCGGTACTCGCTGGATTTCGTTATTCCCAAAACGCGTGTTTTTCATTTTGTGATCGAGAATGAGGATGAAGAGGAAGCAGCGGAAGTAGATATCGAACTTTGGCTAGCTGATGACCGCTCCAGTTAACGCAGGTAAGTTGGATTTCAAGAAGCCAGAAAATCAGTCGCTTATGGAAAATCCTTGCCGTGTTTCCGGCGATAATGTAGGATTTCGTCTAGGCTATCAAAAATTAGTTTACGAGCGGCAGCCCATCCCAGTATGAATCCATAGTTGTACCAATCTTCTTCACCGATTTCTTGAATCACTTTCTTTACTTCTGGCCTGGTTTCCACTTCAGCCAAAGCCTTCAGGAAGGCTCTCGTGAGTTCATCATCTTCTATCTCTGGCAAGTCAACGCCTCGCCTACCGATCTTTCGATCCTGATCGACGCACTCAACCAAATCAGCTATCCCTCTTGTTTCATGTGTGATCGAGTGTAGAGTTTGTCATCGATCTTCTCGAACGGAACACCACATTTTTTGCATGTGTAGAGTATTTTGGTTTCGTAGTCTGTTCCGATCCACTGTTGAACTACTGCTTCAGATAACATGTTCATGCAGCAAAACGGGCAGTCCAAATCGGATCAAGCTTCGTCGGGTTCGATCATTGAAGATAAGTGGTTGAGATGAGCGGGCGTGATCGTGACGTAGCTGAAACTATTGGAAAGACGAATGCGTATTCGTTTATGATTCAGCCTTGAGGAGTACACAAACCCGCTGGACCCAAGTTCGCGTTGCCGTCGTAGGATCCGTAGATCGTGTTGCCGTGGCATTCGTTGTTCGTGTAAGTGTTCCCTAATCCGAGGCTACCTGCGCCGACTGTGTCATCGTAGTATCCGTACTGGTTGTTGTCAGCCTTGTTGTTGTTCAACGTGTATTGCGTGCTAGGGAGACCACCGCTCAGATCGAAGCCGCGACTTCCGTTACCTGAGGCGTTATTATCGGATAGTGAGGTACCTATGCTGCTTGCGATGGCGAACCCATCACTAATGCCGGCTGTGGCGTTGTTTCCTGACAATTTATCGTTAAAACTTAGAGCTATGTAGAAACCAGCCGCGGATGTGGTTGTCGCATTGCTTCCGCTGAGTACGCTGAAAGGACTGTACTCGACTTCGAAACCATAATTGGCGTTCGATGCACTGTTTCCTTTAAGAATGGTCCGGGGGCTGCTTTCGACAAAGAAGCCTGTCAAGAAACCTGTTACCTTGCAGTTCTCGATCGTGATGCCGGAATAACCGATCACTTCAACTCCTATTACGGCTTGATTATTAGCTGAATTTTCAGTGATGCTGTGCCCTTTGCAGTTCAGGGTTATGCCACTTTTGCCTAGCAGTATGCCGTTCTGGGTTGTGTAGGTGCAATTGGAGTTGAGTGAGAGGTTGGTGGTTACGGGTACGCCGCTGTTTGGGCAGTTACTAGGGACAGCATTTGAGAGGGGGAGAGCTGTCGCTAGAACAATTGTTACGACTAGAAGGGCAATGAGCCTTCTGAGTTGAACGTGTTCCAATTGATTTCTTCTTGATTTGCCTTCAAAGTGACTTAAGAGAAAATTCGTCGTAAATCTGACCTAACGAAGTGCAGCGTAGAGATGAATTATCACGTAGCTTGACATTTAGACTTTTGAAATCGAGATTTCTGTAACTTCAACTAGTATAGTCTGGTTGACTGTAGGCTTGGTTTGGTCAGTTTTCTGCTTACAAGAGGTATATTCGAATTGTGTGACTGCGTATTGTGAAGAAAGTGCGTGTTCTCAGTCACCGGAATCTGTTTCTCATTCTTCTGATCATTGTCGTGACGGTTAGTAGTCTTCAGTCTGCTGCTTCAATTTCTCCAGACCAGTCTGCTCAGAGAACTACGACTTCGGTTGTGAGAACTACTACAATAATACGCACGACTACTGTTCACACGAATACTAAGTTCACGTTCACTTTAACCGGATACACAACATCAACTACAATAACCCAAACAGCGCTCACTGGACCAACTACTACAGAAACTACCACTCTTGCAACTTACACAACCTCGATCTATCCTACCCCAGAGAACGTAACCGTTCTATTCAGCGGTAATAGTCCATACAATTACGAGGTAGATGTGGCATCAATTCCGGTATCAAAAGGATCTCAACCGAACGGCTCGACGATCATACCGCTGCCAAATCTGTTTCAAGGACAGAACCTCTTGATATATGCGGATTCTCTGTGTGCTTACGGAAACTATAACCCGATCACTGTCGAACTATACGTGAACGGTGTCGTCGTCGCGCGATCTTCAACATATTGCGGAGCTACTGCAGCGCAAATAACCTATACCGTCTAATTTTCGTGTGAAGGAAATAATCCAATTCTTGCGCGGTGTTCATTTAGAAGAGAATGAGGAGGAAAATGGGAGCAAAAAATATGAAAAAACGGGTCAAATCTCCATAGAGGAGGAGCAAGAATGTGAGGAGCATAATTTTTTCGACATAATTTTGGAGGGGAGGAGGAGTTTTCGTGCAGAGGATAATTTCTCTATAGAGGAGGAGCAAAAATTAGAGGAAAAACCTCCTTTTTTGTATCTGAGGAGGAGTTTTTCGTTTAGGAGGAGGAATTTCTGTTTCGTGATAAAGATAATTCCTCTATAGGGGAGGGGGAACTTTGAGGCGAGGAGGAAAAATTAGAAGAGGACTCCATTTTTTGTTTAGAAGGATAATTTTTTCATCTATGCGGAGTTTCGTCGTCGTCGTCGTCGGGTATGCTGGTGCGGGAGACGAGATTTGAACTGTGCTACTGGTCTCCGTCGGGTTGTCTTGTTTCTTTTCTGAAGTCTTCGCGTGGGGGGAGGAAGACGTCTAGGAAGATGTTTTCTTCTTCGGGTCCAGTGAGTAGGCTGTGTTCTTCGTTTGGTGGCACGTAGTAGGCTTCGTTCGGGGTAATTTCATGTTTCTTTCCTCCAGAATATTCGAATAGGCCTCCTCCTTTGATAGTGAGTCCATGTTGTGCGTTTGTGTGGCTATGTTTTGGTACGACCGTATTCGCTTTAATATTGTATAGAACAAGCATCCCCTCTTTATCCCATGAGAGGATTCGTCGCATTACTCCGGGCATCACTTCTCGCCAGTCGGATTCTTTCTCTGTCCAAAATTTCAAGGCGATTCTAGAACGAGAAGATTTGTGAATGCTTAAAGCATTTTTCCAGATTCTCGGCGCTTCAACACATCTCTAGATTACGTTGGTTTCAAGCGAGAATATATAGCTAGAACGTCGTAGGAACGGGCTGTGACTCTTAGTCTCGAAGGTAAAGTGGTTCTAGTCACAGCGTCTAGCAAAGGCATTGGGCTTGGCGTTGCCCGAGTCTGCGCGTCACATGGAGCGAAACTAGCGATTTGTTCTAGCAACTCCGCTAACCTGAAAGCAGCAACGAAACTCATCACACAAGAGAGTGGAGCTGAAGTGCTTCCAGTAACCGCGGACATCAGCGTGAAAAAAGACGTCCTAAAAACGGTCAGACAAACACTGACCCGTTTCGATACCGTGGACGTGCTCGTGCACAATGCAGGCCCTCCGCGAAGCGGATCGATTATGGATCTGAATGATTCGGACTGGGAATCTGCCATACGTATGTTGTTGCTCAGTCCGATCTGGTTCACGAAGGCCATTCTGCCAAGCATGGTCCGCAGGAAGCGGGGACGGTTGATCTACCTTACATCAGTCAGTCTCAAAGAACCGATACCAAACCTACTACTCTCTAATACGGTGCGTCTCGGAGTTGCGGGTTTGGTAAAGTCGTTGGCTACAGAGTTCGGCCAAAACGGAATTACTGCGAACGTGGTAATGCCGGGGTACATTAACACCGACCGAGTCAACGACCTAGCGCGCGCCCGAGCAAAGAAAACTGGAAAACAGTTTAGACAAATTCTGAAGGAGTATGCGGGTGAGGTCCCTGTGCGAAGACTTGGAACCCCAGAAGAAGTGGGGGAGGTTGTGGCGTTCTTGGCGAGCGATGCCGCGTCCTACATTAACGGGTCAATGATCACGATCGACGGAGGACTTCTCAGGAGTATACTATAGTGAATTTGGAAATTAGCATCTTACGGTATGTGAATTTGCTAAGGTAGATCTATATTACGAAGGATCTAGCATCCTAATAGCTGAAATTGCATGTCGAAACCTGAAGACCTGGGGTTTAATCCCCTAGAGGAACTTGATCGTAGTGAAGCACGAATCGTCGTAAGGATGGAATTTAGACGATTTCGAAAACCAGTAACAATCATTCAAGGCATTCCTACCGGACGACTACCGGAGACTGCTCGTGAGTTGAAGCGACGATTCGGAGCTGGAGGAACAACTAAAGGCGGTGAACTTCTACTCCAGGGCGATCATCGATCCCACATTAAGGATGAACTTGTGAAGCTTGGTTTCCCTCCGGACCACATCGACATGATGTAGCATTGCAACATTAACAGGTGACAAGTACAGGTTATCCTTCGACTTTACATGGTGAAGCATCCTTTGGTGACGAGAACTGCGTCACGAAAGGAACTTGCGATCTATTTTCTTAAACTTGGACTCGTAGCCTTCGGCGGACCTGCAGCTCACATAGCCATGATGGAGGAGGAAACGGTTCGTCGGAAGCATTGGCTTTCAAAAGAAAACTTCCTGGATCTACTAGGCGCGGCGAACCTGATTCCTGGCCCCACTTCAACCGAGACTGCGATTTACATTGGATACCAACAGGCGGGTTTGGTTGGGCTCTTCATCGCCGGTGTTTGCTTTATTCTTCCTGCAGCAGTTATCGTCTCCGTGCTGGCTTGGGTTTACGTCAAGTATGGGTCGTTACCACAAGTTGTCGGTATACTCTACGGCATCAAACCGGTGATCATCGCAGTGATTTTGCAGGCGCTGTGGAGTCTAGGGCGTTCAGCGGTGAAGACTAGGTTTCTGGCGGTATTCGGTTTCGTAGCATTTGCCTTAAGTTTGTTAGGCATTAATCCGTTAGTGGTTATCTTCGGTGTCGGCAGCCTCGCAGGCCTAAGACTTTGGATAAGTGAAAGAACTGAAGGAAAGGCCCCCCGTCTGCGCACCGCCTTCCTCTTGTTACTTATCCCGTTTCTCGCGTATGCAGCACAAGTCGGTGTAACGTACGCGGAGCCATCATCGACATTTGGCTTGTGGCCATTATTTCTGGTATTCTTGAAAATTGGCTCAATCATATTCGGTAGCGGCTATGTACTCTTAGCGTTCCTGCAAATCGATTTAGTAACGCGCTTGCATTGGATTACGACTACACAACTTCTTGACGCGATCGTAATCGGTCAGGTAACTCCAGGTCCAGTGTTTACTACGGCAACGTTCATCGGTTTCTTGCTAGGAGGTCCGGTGGGAGCGTTAGTTGCCACAATCGGCATTTTTGTACCAGCATTTTTCTTTGTGGCGGTCAGTGGCCCAATTATTCCACGTATTCGAAGTTCACCTACTTCCTCAGCCTTTCTGGATGGGGTGATCGTTGCTTCTCTAGCGTTGATGGCTTCCGTAACCTATACACTCGGTACAGCAGCCATAATCGATTTCACCACGGTGATTCTGACAGTCGTTAGCTTGTTTTTGCTGATTAAGTTTCGAGTGAATTCTGCTTGGCTCGTGCTTCTGGGAGCTGCGATCGGGGTTCTCAAAGTTATCGTATGAGATACATTGGCGGATTCGCAACTTCTAAATTCCATTGCAGATAGAGTATCACATAAGGTCTGTTGGATGAGCTTGCGAACTTTAGGAAAATGGTTAACGTTAATGAGCTCGGCTTTCCTGATTTTCCTAGCATTAGCCTCGAATGCGCAAGCTCAGGTTGCTCCTGGAACCGCGAGCATTACTCCCATTCAATATCCCACTCAAGTATCCTTCCAAAACGGTGAGTCAAATCCGTCCACTTTGTCCTTCTCCGTCAACTACAGTTACCTGACAGGCAAATTGGATTACGTGGTAGCTTGGGTTACGGATACAGGATCGCCGTTCGTTGATGGAACAGCTACATCTTCCCCACTGCCGTGTAGCTTGAACAGAGATACGAGTGTTTTCCTGATGTTCGCTAAGACATATCCGAATGCGTTTTGTATCATCGTACCGAATTCTGGGCTTGGAACGCAATCCTTCTCATTCAATCTGTGGTTCAGTTCAACGGGGCAGCATAATCTTCAGGTGAATGTTGTTCTACTCGAAACGTACATTCCTCTGGCCACAGATCCTATGGGTGACGTATGGCAAGTTGGTGGACTGAAACTGTTTCCTGTTGGCACTGCACAGTCAGCCCCTTTCACAATTTCTGTGGGCTAGATTATAGATTGTTCACGTATACGTCGTTCAGAGTAGCATTGAGAAATAGTGCGTTTCAAGTCCGGGTGGACTAATTATGATGTGCCGTGACCCGTCTAGGCTTCTCTTTCATAGTTAATTCGGCATCGTCGGCACCAAGTGGTCGGATCTTCCCGTTCGATGAAACACAAGCCTTGACTTGAACCCAGCCACTTTTCGAATCCAAGTCTGTGATCAGTCGGAAACCACATTTGCACTGCCATTTGTCGTCGTATTCATGCATGTGTGGTTCACGTTCTCGGCGAGGCATCGATAGTCAATGGAAAACTGGGTTAGCGGTGTCGTTTAAGCTCGCAGAATCTCATTATAACATTCTTGTCTAGTCTTACCCTCCTGGGAAGGGACTTAGTACAATCTCAAGTCTACTTCCGTCTTTCTGCTCCACATTTCGAACAGAAGCCATCGCTGGCGGTTAGTTCGGCGCCACACTTCTCGCACATGAATTTGGTTTGGGTCTGTTCATTTTGAGACGATTTGGGTAGACGTTTCATCGCCACCAGTACTACTGCGGCTGCAAGGATTATCACAACGATAGCTAGGAGGATGAATTGCGAATCTCCCAGCCCCATCGAAGCGTACATTGGGATATTCTGGTAGCTTGTTTGCGTCCATTCGGCCGTGCCGATTGATTGCAACGTTGCCGTGGCCGAGTAGAATGAGGTTTGCAGTTGCGAGTATGTTTGTGTGTAGTATGAGTAGTATGGGGTTACGAATCCGTAGTTGCATGCCATTGAAGCAGGGTCGCATCCGGGAAAGTTGCCATTTTGGTTTGGATAAGTTGCTGAGGTTACGGTTGAGGTAGCGTATGGCGCTACAATCAATGTTGAGGATGCGAAGGAAAGGAGGTAGGTAGTTGTGTTGGCTACTGTTCCAGTGCTATACGTCGTCACTTGAACCGACGGGTAAGCCAGTGACCCGATGACCGCTATTATTACAATTACAATGATACAGGTAACAATCGCTCGGGCTGCTACCAACGCTTCACGCTCCAATCATAGGTTCAGTAGAGTTACAATTTCGGCGGTTATTCTCGCCAGTTCGATCTCGAGTTGGCGAAGATCGGGGCGTGACAATCTTGAATGTGCTTCATCTCGGAATTGTTTCGCGTCTTTTTCATATTGCGACACGGCAGGTTTGAGGATGTCATGATGACGTTTCGCCCAATTCTTAATTTCCGTTTCACTCTTCAATGAGCCTAACTCGTGAAGGGCGTCGTCAACTTTCTGTTTCAGGTCAGTAATGTGCTTTGTGAAATGCACGCTCGCAACTGGTTTTATGTTCTCATCTTGGAGGAATCCGTCTAATCTATGTTTGTAATGTTCCAAGATACGCTTCAGCAGTTCCGCATCAATTGCCATAATTGCCATACGCCCGGTCAACGAATAAAAACTATCCACAGGACCATGATTCTCATGATTCGTATGGACCCGGTTAAGAACGCGCGGCAGGTGTTGAGCTATTTACGCTTAGCTTTCGAATTCGGATTCAGAAAGCGACCAGTAGGACGTTTAATTTCGATCCTTATGGAGTAAGATCTCGGTGTAGTAGTTGAACGAAGAAGCAACATTGATTCAAATGTACAAGTGCCCGTCATGCAAACATAGTTGCTACTACCTGTGTGATTATTGTCGTAACTGTCCCAACTGCTGTGACTGCGGAGCAGATACGGACCCAGCTCTGACTCAGGGTGGAGACTAAGCAATCGGATCAATTTATCAAATGTGGGGGGAGGTGCAATGAGCGAATTAGAAGAGCTTAAGGAAATGCTGAGTCGCGTTGAACAGAAGCTTGACATGATCATTATACGTCTCTTGCCGCACGAACCATTGCTGGCAGAACCTAGACGAGATAGGCCAGAGATCGTTAGGGAATGGTTGAAGGATACGCCGCCAGAGAACACGTGGAAGCGAACCCACGCATTATAGCCATACAGGTCCACCGTTTTCTTTGAAAGCGGTTTATTGTATGCGCTTGACAAGATTAGAGTGATTTCCGTTATCAAAAACCATACGTCACTATAAATAGCCTACAATGGCTGTCGTCACTGTGCTGGTGCAAAGTAGAGTGTATGAGATCCGGTTCCATGGAAGAGCAGGTCAAGGAATTCTGACTGCCAGTCGACTTTTTGCTGAAGCGGCTGTTCTGAACGGGATGTATGCCCAAGCATTTCCAGACTTCGGCCCAGAACGTCTCGGATCACCCGTCTCCGCCTTCGCAAGGGTTGATAATCAACCGATCGAGATCCACAGCCAAGTCTATACCCCGAACGCCGTAGTCGTATTCGAAAGGAATCTGCTGAGTAAAGTTCCAGTGACGATGGGGCTACCGGCTACAGGGCAATTTGTTGTTAACGCTTCCGAAGCAAGCCAACTAAATGGGGTAAAGGAAGCGAACGGAGCTTCATTCACTACGTTCCTAGTCGATGCTACGAAGATCGCTTCCGACCTTGGTTCAAAGGTGGTAAGTACAATCATGCTCGGAGCGTTAGGGCAGGTTTCGTCGGTTGTAGGCCGTGAGGCGTTGGAGTCTGCAGTCCGACGACGATTCAAGGGCGCAGTCGCTGATCTAAATGCGAAAATGATTGAGGGCGGTTTCCGGGAGGTACACCAAATATGACCCCCAGCCCTAAGCCCGGATGGCGTGAGCTTACCCCTGCGGCAATGATAACCACGCCTGGATCAGCAAGAGACTTCATAACTGGAGATTGGCGCACAAGAAAGCCTATAGTCGAAGAATCCAAGTGTACTAAATGTCTCTTTTGTTGGCTATGGTGCCCAGAGCCAGCAATCATTCGTAATGATGATGGAAAGATTTCCATCGATTATAATTACTGCAAAGGATGCGGAATCTGCGCGACTGAATGCCCAACTAAAGCGATCACGATGGTGGATGAGAAATGAAGTCAGTAATCCAGGCATCTGAACTCGTTCCGATGACTGGTTCGGAAGCAGTCGCAAAAGCAGCTTTACAAGCAAAGGTTAACTTCATCGCAGCCTACCCGATAACTCCACAGACAATAATCGTTGAACGATTAAGCGATCTTGTAGCTGCAGGCGGTACCGGCGCAGTCTTCCTGAACGTTGAATCTGAACACTCGGCTATATCCGCGTGTGTCGGAGCAAGTCTAGCAGGTGCGAGAGCTTTCACAGCCTCGTCCAGTCAGGGGTTAGCGTTGATGCATGAAGTTCTCTACCTTACGTCGGGGCTACGTTGCCCGATCGTGATGGCAGTAGCCAACCGAGCGCTCTCAGCGCCGCTAAACATTCACGGCGATCACTCTGACATGATGGGATCACGAGACGCTGGATGGATTCAGTACTATGTCGAAAGTGCTCAAGAGGCCTACGATTGGACCTTCCAAGCATACAAGATAGCTGAGGACGAACGCGTCATCCTCCCATTTACTGTGAACATTGATGGTTACGTCATTACCCATTCAGTTGAATCCATGACGTTGACCAGTCAAGAACAGGTTGACACATTCCTGAGTCCACGCAAGGCACCATTCAGAATTCAGTCTGCGCGCCCGATCACTTACGGACCGGTTGCATTACCTGACTACTATACAGAGTTCAAGAGACAACAGCATGAGGCTATGCTTCAGGTACCTCCGGTGTTTGAAGAGGTTACACGCCAGTACGGAGAATTGACTGGCCGACGGTATGCCAATCTGGTACCATACGCTCTCGAGGGAGCTAAGGTCATAATCGTATCATTGGGATCAGTTTCAGGTACCGTGCGGTGGGTTACGAAGAATCTCAGAAAACAAAATCTACCAGTTGGCTGTCTGCGCATCGGTCTATTCCGACCGTTCCCATCAGAGCAAGTAGCTCACCTACTGCAAGATGCCGAGCTGATCGTTGTCTTGGAAAGAGCATTAAGTTTAGGATCAAAATGCGGGCCACTCGCAAGTGAAGTGGTATCTGCCCTGTACAATAATTCTAAACAACCGAAAATACTCGATCTGATCGGCGGATTGGGAGGACGCGACATTCCTCCTGAAAAGATTGAACAAATCTTTCGCGCTGGACTTGAACCACAGACCAGACCAGGTCTGGAGCTTGAATTCTTAGGAGTGCGAGAATAAAATGGTTACAATAAAGGAGTTACAGACTGAGGAGCTGTTCGGTCCTGGGCAACGCACTTGCGCGGGCTGCGGTGCCTCAATAGTTGCTAGAATCACACTAAAGTCGCTGAAGCGGCCTGTGATCGTTATCAACTCTACTGGATGCTTGGAAGTAGCCACAACCATCTTCCCCAATACTGCATGGCATGTGCCATGGGTGCATGGGCTGTTCGAAAACGCATCTGCCATTGCCAGCGGAATCGAAGCATACCTAAAGTCAGTGAATGGCGGCTTAGAATCGGACATAATAGTCTTCGGAGGCGATGGTGGTACCTTCGATATTGGCCTCCAAGCGCTTTCAGGTGCTCTTGAAAGAAAACATGATTTCGTGTACATTTGCTATGACAACGAAGCTTACATGAATACGGGAGTGCAGCGATCAAGCGCTACCCCGGAAGGGGCATGGACAACTACTACACCAGTCGGGAAAGCTGCGGCCGGTAAGAGTGGCGAGAAGAAGGATCTCATAGCATTTGCTCTGGCACACCACGTGGATTACGTAGCCACAGCATCCATAGCCTACTGGGGCGATTACATAACCAAAGTGCGGAAGGCGGCAGATGTTCGTGGCCCGAGCTTGCTACACGTAATATCTCCGTGTCCTCTTGGATGGCGTTTCAAGACTGAACAAACTATTCAGATGGCAAAATTAGCCGTTCAATCGCACTACTTTCCGCTATACGAAGTAGAAAAAGGACGATACAAGTTGAACATGAATCCTCATCAGTATCCACTTGATGACTTCCTGAAAATGCAAGGACGATTCAGCCACCTGTTCCTACCAGAGAACGCGCAGGAACTTAAGACTCTAAAAGACCAAGTGGATAATCACTGGTTGAGGATACAGGAACTCTGTCAAGGCAAACAGCCTGGATGGTAGTAACCCCAAATCGCCTAACCGAGCAGTTCAGACGGCTCAGTTTACTTTGGATTCACTGTTGGCTGAAGAAGTTTCGTAGTAGGCTTTCATCTTACTACGAGTACTGAGCATCTGGAGTGATTGACGAGTGCAGACGATACGCTTCCAATGGCTAATCTTTTGAAGGTTCCGAGTCCACGAGTTCCAACGACAATTAAGTCAACGTTCTTGCTGGCAGCGTAGTCAAGCAAGGATTTGACCACGGAGACGGATAGAAGGATCTGCGTAGAGGCCTTTACATGTCCTGAGCGTGCTAGATTCAGAATCTGGCTAATCCATCTTTCCGTTTTCCTTCTCTCCGTAGCGAAGTAGTGCGACCCTGATATAGCGTACGGAGGGGTGGCGATTACACTCACTACGATCAGATGTGATCCGGTTTTCTTAGCAAGATTCACCGCTAGCTTGCCTGCACGAAGCGAGTTTCTTGAGCCGTCAACTGCAACCATAACTTTTCTGAGTTGATCGGTCTTCATGCTTATTCACGAAGGTATTAGCGTCCAACCTCATCTTTTAGGTCGACGCTCAAGTATCAACAGTAGGAAAATGGGCACACTTATTTCCGGACACATACAAAACCAGTTATCCTGATGAAATTCAGCAGGAGGTTACCGTTTAGCTGAAGCGGGAGTCGACAACCTCCTTGTCCATTTCAGGTAAGTAATACCATTGCTTCTTTTCTCCGATTTTCGCTCGCATTCGCCATCCCATTGATTTTGGAACATTTTCGAATCGGGCCGTAAGGTCATCCAGTCGCTTCTGCACTATCTCTCGATAATCTGCTTCAAGTTGATACTCGGGTAAGGACTTTCGAATTCGATCCAGGTTTAAGGTGAAGGTCTTGTATACTCCCCAGTCTTGCGCACACATCTTCGCAAGGTACTCCGCATTGATTACCTCATGACTATCCGAATTCCCCAATTCATGATCGTGAAGTAGGGCAATAATGTCTCGGTACTCACGTTCGCTGATTTCGAACACTTGCAATTTTGTGGCGAGCAAATCTGCGAGAGGTATCGTCGGTTTGTCGAGTCTTAGGCGATCTCTGAAATCAAATTCATGGCACATTTGAAAGGTATCCAAAAAAATGTCAACTCGTCTTCCTTGAGCGATGTCATTGAATATGAAGCGCCTGTTTTGTGACATGGCGTTGAAAATTTCGCGTGGAGCGTATCCTATTTCAGGAAAGAATTTCTTGATCTCTCCGGCTTGTTTCCGTAAACCCATGAAGTCTATGTCTGCATATTTGCGTTGAAGTGAACGGTGAGTAGCGCTCTCGCAGTGAAAACGGATCGCCATACCGCCGAATAGGCGCAGTATGATGCCTTTCTGTTCTGCGGTTTCCACGATGCGTTCCGTTTCCTTCATTATGTCGCTTAGTGTCGAACTCACCGATTTCACCAAACACTTCATTTCGGAGTGATTATGAACCTTGATGCGTTGTTGCTACGCAGTTAAGCGTAATCACTTATTTTCACTTTCGATTTTTGCTTATTAGCTCTCTCCGACCGGTCCAGTCTTTCAGTGTAGCAATCTTCCATGCGAGGCCATTCAATTATGAGACATCAGCTGAACTAAATCCACGAGCCGGTTGGAATATCCCCATTCATTGTCGTACCAAGCGAAGACTTTGACAAGCTTGCGATCCAATACCATTGTTAACTTTGAATCAAAGACTGCAGAGTGAGTGTTACGAATTACGTCCGAGGAAACTATTGGATCTTCACAATATTCGACTATTCTGCTCAACGCTCCCTGAGCGGTCTTTCTGAATGCATCGTTAATTAAATCCACGGTAGTTTCTTTTTCTACGCTAGCGACCAGATCTACTATTGATCCGTCTGGGACCGGAACGCGCAATGCAACTCCGTCCAACTTACCTTTGAGCGCTGGCAGGACATCTGCGACCGACCGTGCTGCACCCGTTGTTGTTGGGATTATTGACAGTGCTGCTGCTCTAGCCCGTCTAAGATCGCGGTGTGGAGAATCCTGGAGTCGCTGTTCGCCCGTGTATGCATGAACGGTGGTCATGAATCCGTGTTTGATGGTACACAATTCGTGGATCACTTTTGCGATCGGTGCGACGCAGTTTGTTGTACATGATGCCATG
>Ga0209517_10005683_pt1 | contig 15755 bp, 13 predicted proteins | sample PeaSoiMetSII2010_FD_187695 | JGI IMG/M metagenome (GOLD analysis project Ga0209517, IMG submission 187695) | Peat soil microbial communities from Weissenstadt, Germany - SII-2010 (SPAdes) (version 2) | ecosystem: Environmental > Terrestrial > Soil > Wetlands > Peat | place: Germany... | reverse complement strand
GCGGTGGCTTGGGATCAGCGACCTGATCGCCGAACCCGAAGGACCTGCCTTCATCTCCTATAAAGTTGCGCGCTGCCGTTTGGACCGGCTACGCTCGTGACACAAGACCCAACTGAGACATCGGCCCGGTCGTAACTGATTCGGTTGGGTTAACGGGCAAGGACGACGCTTGCTCGGTTCTGGCCCGATCATAAAACGACAGCAATCCTGTCTCATTGGCTCCAATTCCAATATAAATGGGGATGAGGCATAAATGGGGATGGGGCGCATCCGGGGTTTTCTTTGGCACCGGTACCTACAACCACTTGCTGTCACAAACACGCCGATTGAATCGTCGGGCCAAGGCTGCCATGATCGTCCACATTAGTGCAGTCCATCCGAACTGCAGGTCTCAGGGAGGCGATCATGAAGCACGGCGCGATCATCGGCATCGCATTTTCGGCATTGGCGCTCTTCGGCACTTTCGGCACCGCTCACGCGCAGGCCGATTGCAAAACTTTGGTGAAGCCGTCTCCCTTCGGTCCGGACGATCAGATTGGCGCGACCAATCGCATTACTCCCGCCGTGACCAAGGCTGCCGCCGCGGAAATCCAGAGCGGCGCCGTCATTTCGATGGCCAACAATCTGGTCGACGGCGTGCCTCTGTTCGGCACCCGCTTCACGAAGACGGTGTTGACGAGTGCCACACTCGTTCCCGGTGCGGAATTAGGCAAGAACAGATTGACCTTTATGGAAGATACCTATCTCAGCCAAAGCCATGTTGGCACGCATATCGACGGCATGGGCCACATCGGCATCCTGGATTGCTATTACAATCAGACCCCAATAGGTAAATTCGTCACTCAGAACTACTTGAAGAAGCTGGGGCTTGAAAACCTCAAGTCCTTTGCCACGCGCGGCGTGATCATAGACATGGTCAAGGTGTTCCAGGACGCCGGCAAGCTGAAGACTAACCCGGCTTGCCAAACGCCGTGTCTCGACGGCGGCACGGTGATCAGCGAAGCCGACATCCAGGCTGGCCTGAAGATGTACAACGTCACCCTGCGCGAAGGAGATGCGGTGTTCATACACACCGGCTGGGGCGACCTGTTCAAGCAGTTCCCGGCGCAGAACGCCAACTACAACAAAGCGGAGCCCGGTATCGGCAAGGCCGCAGCCGCATGGCTCGCCGCTCAGAAGGTCGTGTTAGTCGGGACCGACACGTGGGCAGTCGAGGTGATCCCCAGCGAGGATGCGATGGAAGCCTTCCCCGTGCACGTGTTCCTGCTGACCGATAATGGCATCCACATTATCGAGAACGTTCGTACGGATTTGATCGCCGCCGAGGCGGCGAGCAGCAAGCGCGCGACCTTCTTCCTCTCGATGACTGTTCCGAAGGCGGTCGGCACCACCGGCACCTTCGTCAATATCGAAGCAATCCGGTAGCGTGCCTGGAGCAGGCTTGACTGAACGAGGTTCGATGACGGCGCTTCTGATGAAGCGCCGTCATTTCTTGTTGGCTACTCTTGCCGTGATTTCATCGAAGCGCCTTGCCGCGGAACCTCGCCGCTTCCGAGTGGCCTTCGCCAATCTGAACGAGGAGCCGGGCACGCGGATCGACGGCTTGGGCTTTACCGGCGCGGATATCCGCCGCAGCTTTGAGCTCGCCTCACGCAGTCAGCCCTTGGACATGATCTACTACGACAATGGCGGCGACGCCGAGAAGGCGCTCGGCAATGCACGGGACGCGATCTCCAGCAAAGTGGACTTGCTGATCGAATATAATTCCGATGCGAAAGCAAATGCCGAAATCGGACGCCAACTGAAAACGGCCGGCATTCCCGTGCTTGCGGTGAATTATTCGATTCCGGGCGCGCCGCTCTATGCCGCCGATAATGTCGCGGCGGGCCGCATCGCCGGCCAGGCGCTCGGAAAATTCGCCAAAGAGAACTGGCCCGATCAGACACTGGTCGCCGCGATCCTCGGCGACGTCTCCGATCCCGGCGCTGCCGTCACCGCGCGTATTCAGGGCCTGACCGAAGGGTTGCGGCAGGAACTGCCCGACCTTTCGCCGGTACAATTGGATAGCGCCGGTCATGCGGTTCGCGCCGGGGGCGTGCTCGCCAAATTTCTCGCCGCCCAAACCAGGCGCAAAATACTTGTGGCCACGCTCGACGACGCCTCGGCTCTAGCAGCCAAATCGGCGGTCGAAACGGCCGGGCGTACGAGCGATTGCGTAATCGTCAGCCAGGGCGCCGACCGCAGCATCCATGGCGGCGCGAGCGAGAAAAAGGAGATCGATCCCGCCAATCGCGGCAGCATCATTCTGGGGTCCGTCGGCTATTTTTTCGATCGATACGGTTACGAGATATTGCCGATCGCGTTGCGGATGCTGCGCGGCGAGCAGGTGCCACCGCAAACTTCAACCAAACACGTCCTGATTTCCGCGAAGAACGTGTTTGTCGAATACCCGCCGTTTGATATGAACTGAGCTCAGCTCCCCGGCGGCCCATAATAGTAGATGCCATTTTTGCCCTCTTCCGGATTGGTCATGGTGGCGAACGTCAAGCCGTCGTTCGAACCCGCCGAGGTGACGGAGTTCAGCGCGAGAGCAGGGAGGGCACCGCCGTTGGCGAGATGATCTCCAACCATTGCGACCCGACGGATGGCTCCGGGGCTTCCGATGTAAATCCCGAGCGGACCTGGCCCGTCATCGACCGCGGCGACGAAGGCGATGGTGGCGTTTCGGCCGAAATTCGGCCAAGGCCCGAAGGCGGAAAACCGGCCGCCGCCGGGCGCCGCTTCGCCCGTGACCGCCAATTGCGTCAAACCGTTGGCATTGGCAACCAGCAACGCTTCGGATGCGGCGCTCGCGCCCAGATGCGCGACGAAGGCCACGTTGTCCTCATCATCGATCGCAGCCCGCTCCGAAAAACGCACCAGCATCTGGCCTCCGGGGCCGATCTCGCCCGCACCGACAAGAAGGCGCAATTCGCTGGCGCCGACGGCAAAGATTCCGCCCAGTATTGTCCCGTGCTCAACGATCGCGGGGAAGGCGACCATTCCTTTGTTGTTGATCGCGGGAAGACCGAAACGGTCAAAAGTGCCACCGCGCGGAGCTGCGTCGCCGCTCGCCACGAGTTTACGCAACACGCCACCAGTATACAGATACAAGACCTGCAGCGTTTCCCGGCCTCGCCTGACCGTTCCTACAAAGGCGATTTCATCGCGATTGTTTAGCACTGGCGTATCGAATTCGACAAAGGTGCCGCTTCGCACGCCGGGCGCGTCCGTCCCGCTCAGTGCAATGACTTTGAGGCGGCCTTCGGCAGCGAGAAAAATCCCCTCGCTGGCACGCGCTCCGGCGACGCTTGCACCAAACGCGATCTTGCCCGCATCGTTCAAGGCAGGAAGCGGATGCCGCGCGAATTCGGACAGCACGCCGCCTCCCGGCACGGCATCGCCGACCGCCGCCGCTTTCGTAATCCCAGAGACGGTCGCGAGGAAAATACCTTCAGTCGCCTTCGCCCGCGCCACGCTTGCATAAAACGCGACCTGGCCACGGCTATTGACCGGCGCAACGATCGGTTGTGAGCCCACGTCAAACCGGTCAAAGCTGCCGCCACCGGGGGCGGCCTGTCCGGACGCAACAACGAGCCGCAACGTGTTGACCGCCTGAGAAGGCGGCGGTGCCGCGGCCTTGCGGGTGGGTTCCGACAGACTGGCCCATAAAACCGCGATCCAAAGACATACGACCGCCGCAGCCGCTACCGCGAGGCGGGAACGCGCGCTCGCCAGCAGGGGCCCGCCGAAAGGCGACCGTTTGGGGACATCCATTTCCGTCAATTCTTCATCATGCCGGCTTTGAGCGTTGTCACGTCATGACGGATCATCTTGAGATAGGTGTCAGCTTCCTCGCCGGGTTTCGAGAGAGCGTCACCGTAGAGAGTGCCGCCGATGGAGGCGCCGGTCTCCTTGGCCACTTGCTGCATGGCGCGGGGATCGGTGATGCTGTCGAGGAACAGCGCATGGATATTCTCCTGACGGATCTGCTGGGTGAGACGCGCCAGCTCGGCCGCCGACGGCTCGCTGTTGTTTGTCCAGCCATTGATCGACAGCAGCGTGATGCCGTAGGCCTTCGCCAGATATTGCAACGAATCATGCGAGGCCAGCACGCGCCGCTTCGCTGCCGGCACGGCGGCGATCTCGGCCTTGGCCCAGGCGTCGAGCGCCTGCAATTCTTTGATGTAGGCGTCCGCGCGCGCACGATATTCCGCGGCATTGGCTGGATCGCTTTTTGCGAGCGCCGCGGCGATGTTGCGGACGTAGACGATCCCGTTCTTCGGGTCGAGCCAGGCGTGCTGGTCGATCTCTTCTTCCCCGGTTTTGCTGCGCGGCGCGCGCTCCTCGGTTGAAGTATGTGTCTTCGCGCCTCTGCTCACGATGATTTTGGCGCCGCTGAACTTGACCTGCTTCAGCAGTGGTTCGAGCCAGGGTTCGAACTCGTCATTGAGATCGTTCATGAAGACGATCTTGGCCTCGGCGACATTCTTGCCGTCGGCAAGCGACGGCTTGAAAAGTTCGGTATCGCCGGCCGGTCCGACCAGGGTGACAAGATCGACCTTGTCGCCGGCGACATTGCTGACCATGTCGCCGATGACGCTGAAAGTCGCGACGACCTTGATCTTCTCGGCAGCGCCGGCCGCGCTGCCGCCGAGCAATATCGCAACACCCGCTAAGATAACGCGGAATCCGGCGCGGATTGAAGCATCGCTTTTCATCGCTGTCCCCTGAGGCTCCTGGGTTTAAGCCGTATCCGACCCGCCGCCAGCAGCGACACGCCGTAAATCGCCCCCGCACCGATCACGATCGCCGGCCCGGAGGGTAAATTCGCGTAATAGGAAATCAGAAGCCCTGCAAGGGCCGCGGCCATTCCGAATATTGTCGCTAGCGCGATCATCGACCACACTTTATTCGTCCAGCAGCGCGCCGCCGCAGCGGGCAGCAGCATCGGCCCTATCGCAAGCAATGTGCCGAACGCCTGGAAACCCGCGACGAGATTGAGAACCACGAGCGTAATGAAAATCGCGCGGAATACACCGCCGCCGCCCCCGACAGCGCGCAGGAACGCGGGGTCAAAGGATTCGACCGCCAAGGGGCGATAGAGTGCGGCCACAACGAGCATCGTCACGCTGCTGATGCTGGCGATCAGCAGCAGCGCCTTCACGTCGACCGCAAGCACCGTGCCGAAGAGAACGTGCATCAAATCCGCCTGGCTGCTGCGTGCGGCGACGATCAGGACGCCGAATGAGAGAGATACCAGATAGAAGGCAATCAGGCTTGAGTCCTGGCGCTGCCACCTCGAGCCAGCCGAAAGCGCGGCGAGAGCTGCGACCGCAAGCCCGGTCAGAAGACCCCCGATTGTCAGGGCGGCCAAGGAATAGCCTGCGTAGAGAAAGCCGATCGCAGCGCCCGGCATGACCGCATGCGACAACACATTTCCGTTCAGGCTTTCGCGGCGCATAAGCAGAAGTATGCCGATCGGCCCGTTTGCCAAAGCCAGCGCAAAGCACGCGACGAGTGCTATGCGCATGAATCCGAACGACTCGAATGGGCCGATCAGAAGGCCAAGGATATTTCCGCTCACGCGACCCATCCAATGCGAGCGTCCTGCGACGGGTCCAGCGCTTCTTGGGCTCGCGCAAGATTGTCGGCTGAAAGCGAAAGCGAGGTGCCGCCCCAGGCGATGGGCGAACGCGCCAACAGAAGCGTTGCGGGGAAATATTTGCGTACCTGGTCGAGGTCATGCAGCACCGCCACGACGGTTCGTCCTTCTCCCTGCCACCGTTGCAGGAAGCGCAGCAGATCCTCGGTCGTGCTCTCGTCGAGGGAAGCGAAGGGCTCATCGAGCAAGATGACATCGGCGTCCTGCAGAAGCAGCCGCGCAAACAGCGCCCGCTGGAATTGGCCGACGGAAAGTTCGGCGATTTGCCGATCCGTGACGCTCGAGAGGCCGACGGCTGCGAGTGCCTCCTCGACGTCAGCGGCGAGGCGTTGCCCAGGCTCGCGGACCGCACCGAAATTTCGCCAATCGCCGAGCGCGACGAGTTCGGCGACCGTGATCGGGAACCCGCGGTCGAGTTCGTCCTGCTGCGGCAGGTATGCCAAGCGATGGCGCGCGAGGGCGGCGCAAGTGACCTCGCCGGCGGCGGGCCGGATGATCCCGGCGAGCGCTTTCAGGAGCGAACTCTTCCCGGCTCCGTTTGGGCCGGCGACGGCTGTGAGGCTCGCGGGCGCGAACTCGCCGGTTAAACCCTCAAACGCGAATCTCTCGCCGTAGCGGGCCGAAAGGTTGCGAACCGCGATCCCTTCTTCTGCGCGGCGACTTTGTCCATCGGAGGCGTCGGGATCGTAGCCGTTGTCGAAACAACGGACGAGGGCAGCTTGCGCGTGATCTCCGAGCGCCGAGAGCGAAACGGCAAGTGAATGCCGGACCGGTGCGGCGGCGGCGCGAACTCGGCTGACCATGTCGGAGGCGAACCGATGCCGCGGTGCGGGATCCGGGGAGTTGGTCATTACACGTCCGGGTAAAGGAATGCCGGAGATAGTCTAGGGAGCACAAATGGGAGGGTCAATCCTGCGCCATTTGTCGCCTTGAGGGTATTGGCAGCGCAACACATCAAGGATTTGATGTCGGAAATTCAAGTTCAACCCATACATCATCCGTGCGTCGAACACTGCGATTGCTTCCATGCTTGATCGATTCCAAGCTCAGTAATCTTGGCGTGTTTCCGATCGGCGGGGCTTTTCACCTGATCCCGCGTTTAGTAGTGAGGGCTGGCTTGCCGACTGCGCTGCTTGCAAGGGCCGACGAGCTGATCGAATAACGCTGGTCATTTGCTGCAGTGCATGCGTCTCTTGTTGGCACGAAACCGACATGGCGGCGCAGTCGCCGCACGTCCGCTGTTGAGGGATCAACGGATTTGGCTGGGACATGGCTCGAAGTCTGAAAATGACATGGTGACGTCGCAGCGGAATGTGGGTCCTCTAATTGAGAAACAATCAGAAACGAATTGCCTAAAACTTAGCAAATCATATTTACTCAACCTTAGGTGCCATGTCCGTAGATTTACGGGGTTGGACTTATTTCCCACAACCCCGGGAGGCTTGCTTGAAGCAGGGCTTTTTGAAATTCCTATCCGACGAGTCCGGCGCTACCGCTATTGAGTACGGACTGATCGCTGCGGGAATTGCGCTTGCGATCATTGCTGTAGTCAACGGACTCGGCAGCAACTTGAACACCATGTTTAGCTCGATCAACAGCTCGTTGAAGTAGCCGTTTTGCTACTGGGCATCCGCGATCACTAGGATCGAATTTGAGAGCCGCCTCCGGGCGGCTTTTTTCTTTGGGCGTCGCTATGCGCTTTGTAATTTGATGTCTGGGTTTGGCACGAACCGGACCTCAGGTGATGTCCGCTATCCGGTCGCTAACGGGGTTAGACCGGACACGGCGCGGACAGCCCATTTCGGTAGCAATTGACCCTTATCGGCGTTTCGCTGCCTTCAATTGACGCATTGCAAAAGGTTCATTCGCCCGTTGCAGACTCCCCATGCCCGGGGGATGATGTGACCCGGGACCGGGAGCAATCTTGGGGCGCCCACATGGACGTTGGAGCGTGGCTGCAAGGGCTTGGCCTTGGTCAATACGAGGCTGCTTTCCGCCAAAATGAGATCGACGCCGAAATTCTGGCCGATCTGACGGACCACGACCTTGAAAAGCTTGGCGTACCGTTAGGTCACAGGAAACGGCTGCTCAAAGCTATTGCCAACCTGGGTTCGCGGGAACGAGAGGCGCTTGCGGTTCCGTCGCCTATCCGTCCCGCCTCTGACGCAGCCGAGCGCCGACAAGTCACGGTAATGTTCTCAGACCTGGTCGGTTCAACGGCAATGTCCGCCCGCATGGACGCCGAGGATTTACGCGAAGTCATTTCGGCCTATCAGAAATGCGTCGCTGAGACCGTGCGCCGTTTCGACGGTTTCGTAGCCAAATACATGGGCGATGGTGTGCTGATTTATTTCGGATATCCGCAAGCCCACGAGGATGACGCGGAACGTGCCGTGCGTACGGGGCTGGAACTTATCGCGGCGGTGAGCGCGCTAAAGTCCCCCGTTACACTACAAACCCGCGTTGGCATCGCGACCGGGCTGGTCGTGGTAGGCGATCTGATCGGCTCGGGTGCTTCTCAGGAGCAGGCAATCGTTGGCGAGACGCCGAACCTTGCGGCACGCTTGCAGGGCATTGCGGAGCCGAACAGCGTGGTCATTGCGGAGAGCACCCGCAAGCTCCTGGGCAGCTTGTTCGAGCTTAAGGAACTCGGGGCGCAGGACGTTAAGGGCACGGCTGGGCCGGCGCTGGCATGGGCAGCGGTGCGACCCGCTTCGGTGGAAGGCCGCTTCGAGGCGCTTCACGGTGCCGGTCTCACGGACCTTGTGGGGCGTGAGGAAGAACTCGAACTTCTGCTGCGGCGCTGGTCGAGAGCTAAGAACGGTGAAGGCCAAGTCGTATTGCTCTCAGGCGAGGCAGGCATCGGGAAGTCGCGGCTCACGGCGGCACTTCTGGAACGCCTCTCCGGCGAAGTGCCCACGCGCTTGCGCTATTTCTGCTCGCCGCAGCACACGGACAGTGCATTCTATCCGATCATTGGCCAGATGGAACGCGCCGCCGGACTGGTGCACGACGACAAACCGCAAGCCAAGCTCGACAAGCTTGATGCGGTTTTCGCCCAGACATCAACCTCGACGGAGGATGCCGCACTCTTTGCCGAGATGCTGTTGCTCCCGAATGATGGGCGCTATCCCGCGCTCGAGCTGGCCCCGGAGCAGCGCAGGCAAAGAACGCTGGAAGCATTGACCTCGCAACTCGCGGAGTTGGCCCGCCAGCAACCGGTGCTGATGATTTTCGAGGATGCGCATTGGGTCGATCCGACGAGCCTTGAAGTGTTCGGCCGGACGGTGGACCGGATTAAAACCCTTCCGATACTGCTGATCGTCACGTTCCGTCCCGAGTTCGACGCGCCGTGGGTGGGACAGTCGCATGTGACGAGCCTGACGCTGAACCGGCTTGGGGAACGTGAAGCGGCCGCCATTGTCGCGCGCCTGGCCGGGAACAAGGCGCTGCCGGCGGATGTGCTGGCGGAGATCGTCGAGCGCACCGACGGCATTCCCCTGTTCGTGGAGGAGATGACGAAGGCGGTGTTGGAGGCGGAGAGCGAGGGCGTGGCCCGGCGCACGGCTGCGGCGGTTCCGTCTCCGGCCTTGGCGGTGCCGGCAAGCTTGCACGCTTCGCTGATGGCGCGGCTCGACCGGCTCGGCCCGGCCAAGGAGGTGGCACAGATCGGGTCGGCGATCGGGCGGGAGTTCTCGCATGCGCTGCTGGCGGCGGTGGCGCGCAAGTCCGAGGCGGAGTTGGGAGCGGCGCTCGAGCGTCTCATTGTGGCCGGCTTGCTGTCCCGCCAGGGCGTGCCGCCGCAAGCGAGCTACCTGTTCAAGCATGCGCTGGTGCAGGATGCAGCCTATGGCACTTTGCTGCGCGAGCCGAGACGCGCGCTTCACGCCCGTATCGCCGAAGCCATCGAAGGCCAATTCGCCGAGACCGCCGAGAGCCGGCCCGAGATCCTGGCGCATCACTGGACCGCGGCCGGGCTGATCGAGAAGGCCGCGGGCCTGTGGGGCAGGGCGGGACAGCGGTCGCTCGATCGCTCGGCGCTGGCCGAAGCCGCCGCCCAGTTCACCCGGGCGCTGGAGCAGATCGCGACCTTGCCTGGCACGGCGGCGCTGCGTCGCGAGCAGATCAAGCTTCAGGTCGCGCTCATAACCCCGCTCATGCATGTCAAAGGGTATGCTGCGCCTGAAACCAGAGCGGCGGCGGAGCGAGCGCGTCTGCTGATCGAACAAGCTCAAACGCTGGAAGAACCTCCCGAAGACCCGCTGGTGCTGTTCTCGGTCCTCTACGGCCTCTGGGCCGCCAACTATGTCGCGTTCAATGGCGACCTAATTTGCGATCTTGCGGCGCAGTTCCTGGGACTCGCCGAGAAGCAAGGGGCGGCGGTCCCGCTCATGGTCGGGCACCGCCTGATGGGTGCGGCCTTGGTGCATACTGGGGACATTTCGCGTGGCCGGGTGCACTACGATCAAGCGCTCGCGCTGTACGATCCTGCCGAGCATCGTCCGTTGGCGACGCGATTTGGCCAAGACATCGGGGTGATGATTCTTTGCTTCCGGTCATGGGCTCGATGGCTGCTTGGTTATCCCGAGGCGGCGCTCGCAGACATCAACAACGCGCTCAAGGACGCGCGCGCGACCGGCCAAGCCGCCACTTTAATGTATGCGCTACTCAACGGATCGTTCACCCATATCTTATGCGGAGATTATACGGCAGCTAACGCGGAAGCCGATGAACAGGCCGCTCTGGCCGACGAAAAGGGCGCCTTAATGTGGAAGGCGTTCGCAATGTCGATGCAAGGTTGCCTTCTTGCACTGACTGGCAAAGCCTCCGACGCCGTTCGCATGATCACCGCTGGAATCAGCGCATTGCGGTCAACGGGAGCAACAATGTGGATGCCGTTGTTGTTACCAAATTTGGCGAGAGCCTATGCGGAACTTGGCCAATTCGATGACGCTTGGCGCTGCATTAGCGAAGCGACAGCAGCGATCGAAATAACCAAGGAGAAGTGGTACGAAGCGGAGGCCCATCGCACTGCCGGGGAAGTCGCGCTTAAGTCGCCCGAGCCGGATGCGGCGAAAGCGGAAGCGTATTTCGAGCGTGCGCTATCAGTCGCTCGTGCGCAGCAAGCAAAATCCTGGGAACTGCGCGCGGCGATGAGTATGGCGCGGCTATGGCGCGATCAGGGGAAGCGGGACGAGGCCCACGATCTTCTCGCGCCGATCTACGACTGGTTCACCGAGGGCTTTGACACGCTGGACTTGAAGCAAGCCAAGGCGCTGCTCGATGAGCTGCACTCCTGACAATCGATTTTCCGAAACCGCGCCGATTTTGTTGCGGCGCATGAGTCCGTTTGTGGCAGATTTTGTTGCAAAAGTCGAAAATCGGACGACACCGAAAATCTCGCGAAAGTCGAATCTTAGGCGACTCCGCCGCTGCAATACTCTGTGGTGCCGATACGAAGCTCCGTAGCCGTTTTTCTGATGAGCGATGAGGTCCCTCACATCTTTTCCCACGAAACACATCAGCGGTCCTAGAAAATTTCGTTCGTCACCCTAAAAAGACTTTTGCAACAGTATAGGCACCTTTCAGACATGCGTGACCAAGCCGACGACGTCCGCTGGTGGTGGCAAAGCAGACCTCCCGGTCAAGAGCGCCGACTTCCGATTGACCCGGAGCGGTCATAGAGCCATGCCCGAAAGCGGGATAGTCTCGATTTTTTCGAGTTCCGTGCCGCCTAGTCTCACGATAGTTTATCGACAGGCGCTAGGGGCACGTTTTGACGAAAGCAATTGATACAGAGCCCAGGTTGGCCGCGACTTTTGCGGCTGCGTGGTTGGGAGGCATTCATGACAAACAGCAAAACCATAGCGCTGCGCGCGTTTGCGACGGCGGCGGCTCTAGTAGCGATCGCGCCTGTTGCAGCGCAGGCACGAATTGTGCGTCTGGAAATTACCCTGATTACGCCGGCGTTTGGCGGGCGCAGCTTTGGCAAAACCGGCCCCTATGAGCGAGTGATTGGCAAAGCTTATGGCGAAATTGACCCGCAGTCGCCGTCCAATGCCATGATCCAGGACCTCGCCGCAGCGCCGAAGAACGCCAAGGGCATGGTCGAGTATTCGACCGATATTGATATTTTGCGACCGGCTGATCGCGCCAAGTCCAACGGCGTGCTGTTCTTCAATATTCTCAATCGCGGCAACAAAGGCGGCCTTGCGCTTTTCAATGCCGATATTCCCGGCGGACCCGCGAATGTCGGCAACATCAACGCGGTGACCGAAGCCGGCGATGGCTTCATGCAGCAACAGGGTTACACGATCATCTGGTTCGGCTGGCAGGCCGACGTTATTACCGGCAACAATCGCATGATGATGCAGGTTCCAGTCGCAAAGAATCCCGACGGCTCGACAATCACGGGGACGGTGCGCAACGAGCTGACAGCTCTGCGCCCAACGACGACGCTACAATTGCAGAGCGGCCGGTTTACGGCGGGCAGCAAGCCGTATCCGGCCGTAAGCACGGACAACAAGACCGCGCTCGCCGACGGTTTCCTGCCGACACTCACCGTTCGAGTGCGCGAAAATGAGCCGCGCACCGTCATTCCAAATGCGGAATGGTCGTTCGGAACGTGCGAATCCGACAAGCCGCCAACCGTCAACGATACCCAGATTTGCTTCCCAGCGGGCTTCCAGCCGGGCCGACTTTATGAACTGACCTACCGCGCAAAAGATCCGCTGGTACTTGGACTTGGCTTTGTCGCTGCGCGCGACCTTGGAGCATTTCTGAAAGCATCGGAGAAGGACGACAGCGGCACTTCCAATCCCGCCTACGTTGCGGGTGCGAAAGCGATCGTGATGGGCTCATCGCAAAGTGGCCGCTTCATCCGGTCATTCGTACATCTGGGATTCAACAAAGACGAACAAGGCAAAATCGTCTTCGAAGGCGCATTACCTCATATTGGTGGCGGATTGATCCCACTCAATGTTCGTTTCGGACAGCCGGGACGCGCGACAACCCAAACGATGGACAGTCTGTTTCCCGGCGCTGAGTTTCCTTTCGCCTACGCAAGTGTGACCGACCCGTTGACCGGCCGCACACAGGGCATCCTTGACCGTTGTACAGCAACCAACACATGCCCAAAAATTGTCCATGCCGCGACAGCGCTGGAAATGTGGGAGTTGCGGCAATCGCTGGGATTCACCGACCCGCTTGGCACCAAGGATCTTGATGAACCGGCCAACGTTCGCAGCTATATCATGGCATCGACGCAGCACGCGCCTGCGGTGCTGCCCTTGCCTGACAAGGAACCGTTCCTCACTTGCCAGCAGCAACCCAATCCAAATCCCTACTCGTGGACCATGCGAGCCCTGCTCACCCATCTGGTCGCGTGGGTGAAAGACGGTGCTGAACCGCCGCCGAGCAGTCGGCCCACCGTCGCCGCTGGCAACCTGGTCGCACCCGATCAGGTTCGCTTTCCACGTATTCCCGCAAACAGTTATGGCGCCGTGACGCGACCCGCAGTGAAGTTCATTACCGACGGCCATCCGCTGCACGTGCAAGACTATGGCAAGGACTACAACGCTGCCGACGCATCCGGCATCATTTCCGGCGATCTGCCAAAGACCTCGACCGCGCGGTATGGCACGTTGGTGGCGCAGGTTGATACTGACGGCAACGATCTCGGCGGTATTCGCGATGTTTTCGTTGCGGTTCCGATTGGCACTTACACCGGTTGGAACCTCTTTAATAAGAATTTCTTCGAGGATGGATTCTGCACCTTAGCCGGCAGCTTCATTCCATTCGCGCCAACTAAGCAGGAGCGCCTTGCGACCGGCGACCTGCGCCCATCGATCGAGGAGCGCTATCCGACGAAGGAAGCTTACGTCGCCGCCTTCAAGAAGGCTGCCGATGATCTTGTCGCCCAGCGCTTTCTGTTACCAGACGATGCGATCCGATTGGTTTCGCAGGCAGAGCGCGAGGGCATTCGAAACGCGCCATAATCGTTGGTTGTTTAATCTGAGATGTGATGGGCATGAATTTTGTTTCAAGCACCGTAAGAGCATCAGTCTGCTTCTGGCACTTTTCTGAGGTGGCCGGTCTAACTGACGATGTCGGTTGTTGGGGGTAAAGCGGACTCGCGGCCGACCTCGCGGAAACGACTTGCGACTTTGTCGGGTGCCAACCAGAATACCGCGGAACGCGACGGAAGCCCTGCCTACGCTAGGCTTCGAGGTGCGGCTGAGCCATCTCCATACCGTGCCTGCGCCCCTCGGCAATGCCTTCAGCGATCGCCCTCGCGACGATCTCGACATCCGCGGGAGAGAGCTGGTCGAGGGGCTTCCACGAACGCGCGATTTGGCGAGCGCGTGCCAGGTCGCCGTATAAAGCAACAGGACGAGGCGGTTTGATTGGCATTTTCGTAAATCCACAACCGCAGTGTGAATGATCCTACATTAGTTGGGCCGGTTCCGGTATGCGTTCGATCCGCCGAATTCGGCGTTTTGTTTTGCGCGGATGCATGCTTGCCTGGCCGGCGGGCCTCTAGTGGCGGGTCACGCCCGCCAGATGCAGCGCGAAGATGCCAAGCGGGACGAGGTCCATCAGCATCGCCGCGGCAAGGAGCGCGCGCGTCATGCGGTTATCGGATAGGAGGAAGGCTGCTCCCTCAACCACCAGGAAGACGGGCCCGGCGGCGATGCGCGGCACGGCGCCGAAGACGATGAGCATACCGAGCAGTTCGTTGACGGGCTGAGGCAGATTCGAGACGTGGTCGGCCGTCAGGTAGGCCACCGCCAGCCAACTCAGCGGTCCCATTGCGGCGATCAGGAACAGAACGGCCGCAAGCGAGCGCGGCGCCTTCTCGAGGGACAGCTTCAGCAGGAACCAGGTCGGCGCGAGGCTGAAGAACCCTGCGACCAGCACGAACAGGATCATGTCGCCGAAGGCGGCCATGCCGCCCGAATCGTCCGGGACGACCAGCTCGTGGACGGCGACCACGGCGACGCCGGCGGCGACGGAAAGAGCGTAGCCAACGGCGATCAAAGCCAGCTTCTTCAACGCGCTCATGCGCCTACCCTAGCATCCGACGAAACTCTCGTCCGCCTTTAAGGCGGCCGATTCAGCCAGTCCAATGCAAGCGATTGGCGAGAATGCCGGGTTCGGCACGGACCGGCGCTTCCCGCACGATCCGGTTTTTCGCCGCTTCCCTGGCCCCGAACGGCTGTTGCGTATGCTTTGATCGAGGGCAGCGGCGGGTGCGGCAGCGTTAGTTTGGGAAAATGAGGCACGTCGTCGTACCGTGCGCGAGCAATCGGCCATTGGCGTCGGTGGCGCGGCCTTCTGCTGTGCCGACCCGACGGCCGCAGTTTAGGACTTTGCCCTCGGCCCTTATTTGGCCCGTCTCTAGCGTGATGGCTCGGACGAGTGAAATCTTGAACTCGAGCGTCGTACTGCCGATCCCCTTTTCGAGCATCGATTGGATGGCCAGGCCCATGCAGCTATCGAGAAGGGTAGCCGTAAGACCCCCGTGCACCGTGCCCCATGGATTGAGGTGAGCAACTGTTGGAGCCAGCGTGATGGCGACGCGGCCGCTTTCGGCCTCCACCACGTCATAGCCCAAGGTCTGTGCAATCGTGTTGAGAGGCAGCACCCCGCTGGCAAGGCCCTTGACGAACTCCAGCCCGCTCATCGCTTTCTGTCGCTCGGGACTGACCGTCCCGTAGGTCTTGGTGGCCATCTTTTGCCTTCGGTTCTCTCAACATTGATGCTGAGGACACCTGACGGCAAGGCGGCAGCGAGAGCCACCCGAAACCTGATTGCAGGCCGTGCGGCCGCTTTTCCGTTTGTGGCACGAAACGGACCTCCGACGATGTCCGACCAGAGTCCGCTTCCGGAGGCATAGCGGAAGTCGTATTTCAGGTTCGTCAGGTCGCCTTTTGGTGGAGTCGAGGTGTGACGCGGTAGCTTTAGGTTCGAACATATCTGTTGCCGCCTCTTTCGTCCGGCGGTGCCTCACTGGCTCGACCGTAACTCCGTTTCCACACCTCGCTCATCG
>Ga0209517_10005682_pt1 | contig 15761 bp, 13 predicted proteins | sample PeaSoiMetSII2010_FD_187695 | JGI IMG/M metagenome (GOLD analysis project Ga0209517, IMG submission 187695) | Peat soil microbial communities from Weissenstadt, Germany - SII-2010 (SPAdes) (version 2) | ecosystem: Environmental > Terrestrial > Soil > Wetlands > Peat | place: Germany... | reverse complement strand
AATCCCGCACCTGAGGCCTGGCGTGGCTGCCCAGTGCGCAAAATCTCACGCAGCTGCGCCAGAACTGGAGATCCTAACTGGGTCACCAGTTCGATCATGCGGTCGCATTCGTCGCGCCGCATGCAGCGGAAAAAGCGATCCGCCAGATGCTCCGCGCCGGTATGGCTGGTGCGCCGCAGCACCGACAACATATCGGGAGGAATCGGTTCCATCTGGAGCGCTTCCTCGATGAACTCGGGCAGCCGGTTTTCCACGCCCACCCGGGGACGCAGATCGCTCATCAGCACCGGGCGCTCGACACTGATCAGTTCCATGCCGGCGCACACCTCGTTGACCGCGGCGAAATTCTTGGCCGAGCTCGCTTCCTGGCTCAAGCGCACGAACGCCGCGCTGAACAGGCTCTGCAGCTCCGAGTCTTTCTCGGCGATGAGTTGCTCGCTCAATTTGTGGATGGCCTGCCCCATGGGCTGACCGCCGAGCCGCGCGTAGAGGTCGGCCAGCTGGCTCAGACCAATCGCTGTCCGGCGGCGCGGTTCCGCATCTTTCGCGCCCAGGCAATTGGAATAGTTATTGAGTATGTCGCTCGCGCTCTGTTTGTCGTCGCGGTCGAGCAGCACTTCCACGAACTGCCGCAGGTTGCGCGGCGGCACGCAGGGCGCCTCGTGCGACATCAAAACGCTCTTCTTGCCCGACTCCGGCACCTCCGCCCAGAACATGCGGTCCAGGATGTCGGCGTGCGACTCCACCAGAATCCCGGCCTTGCTCATCTTGTCTTCCTGCAATTTCAGGATGGAGCGCAGGGAGTCCATCTGACGGCTCATGTGCTCCATCATCTGGTGAACGGCGTTGACCTTGACTTCGCCCTTCTGATAGCGCTCCAGGGCAAAACGGATCGCCATGTGCTCGGCGGCCTTCATCAGCAGCGGAGTGTCTTCCTCTTCTGCCGTCGCAGCCTTTGCCGCCAGACTTCCCAGCAACTGCTGCAGGTTCAGGCGCGTATTGGGATCGGCCTGGGTCAGTTCTTTCTGAATGTCTTCTTCTTTGACGTTCGGATCCGTCTGCACTTGCCCGAAGCGCGTCAGCAACCGGATGGCCTGAATGACTTCCTGTTCCTGTAGAGGAACCATACCGCCTGTCCAGGCCGGAGCCGCCCCGGCTGCGGTACCGCCTGCAGTCCCGATCGGAGTGCCGTCTGGAACCCATCTTCCCTTGCCTGTGCCTGGCAAAGCGTTGGGAACGCTCCCTAGCGGGACCATGGGAACTCCGCCCGGCGAGACCTGTCCGCCACCGGAGTTCGCGCCTTCGGCCGCCGCAATCAACTGCAACAACTTCTGCGGATCATTCAGCCACTGCTTGAACTCAGGCCCCAGGGTCTGGGCCGCGATCTGCGCGGCGATACTCACATCGCCGGTCAGCGGATCGGCCGCCACAAACTTCACTTCATTGATCTTGATGGTGCCGCCGTTTTTGTTCGCGGCCAGAGCTTCTTTAATTTGTTTCGATACGTCCTGCGCCTTCGATCCCCCGACGGTGAAAGCTCGCACCAGGCGAACGAAGTCTTCCTCGGTCACTTCTTTGGAGAAGTGCAGGCTGGCAAGTCCTGCGGTATTCAACAGAGTGGCGAAACTTCGCTCAGCGTTTCCTGCTTCCAGCGGAATCCCATCCAGCAGCAACTTGTTGTCGGACACGCCCAGCAGGAAGCCCTGGTCCCCGGTTGTGGGCAAACCCTGCTGCAACTCTTTCCACGTGGTTTCGAATTGCGCCTCTGTGCGCTTGTGCCCATAGCCATACATCCGCGCGTACTTGATCAGGATGTTGAGGCTATGCACAAACGCCCGTGCTGAGGCGGCACGCGCACCTTGCGATGTGTTTGCGGCAGAGATAGGAAGCTCCTCGAAAACGCAAGATTGAAGCTCAAGGGTAAAGCGAAAAGGTAAGGGGTTAAACGTTACGGAGGTAATAAGAGGGGACCCAGACGACGCCCGTAAGGGCATGCCCCTGAAAACCCGGCTTCCGGCCCTCGGCTCTCGGCCTCCGGAGCTAGCTTGTCCTCGAGGTCTGCGGCTAACCGGGACGCCGAATGGCGGGAGCCGAGACTCTTGTGGACTGGTGAGGTTTCCTTCGTGTTCGCACACAAACGAGCGGGTGACGTGGACCAGCGTGTAAGCGCCATCTTCAGTAGAATGATCGCGGACGATTTGGTGCGATTAGAGCCTTGAAGACTGCCGCGAAAACTACGGGGCTACGGTACTGGATGGCACGCGTGCTGGAAGAGTGCGAGCACGTTGCGGCCGAGTTCGGCGCGGATCCGGTGCACGATTTGCGGGTTTCGCTGCGGCGTTGCCGCTCTATGGCCGATGGGATGATGGCCATGGATCCGGATCGCGACTGGAAGGCCATGAAGAAGGCCGGGAAGCGGCTGTTCCAGCGCCTGGGGGCGTTGCGCGACGTGCAGATCATGATGGAGTGGATTGAGAAGCTGCATCCGAGCCCGATTGAGGCAGATGGGGTTGTTGCGTCCCCCGAGGTTTCTGCAGACGGCGGCAGCGCGGGCGACTCGCCCGCGCCCACACGGACCCTGCGTGATCCCGCGGCAGGCGCGCTGCTTCAGATTCTGAGAGGGCGCGAAATTGAGCAGAAGCGTGAGGCCCGCGCGGCTTTGGACGAATTCGACCGCAAACAGTGGCGGCAATGGAGCAAGTCGTTGCCGCTGCGGGCGGGGCGCATTCGACCGGGCAGCGGGGTGTTTAAGCATCTGGCACTGGAGCGCTGGACGGCGGCGCGCGAACTACATACCCGCGCCATGCGCAATCGATCCCAGATTGCGTTTCACACGCTGCGCATTGGGATCAAACGGTTTCGCTACATCGTAGAGAATTTTCTGCCCGTCGAGCACAAAGCGTGGAGCAACGACCTGAAGCACATGCAGGATCTGCTGGGCGAGGTGCACGATCTCGATGTATTGTGGGCGACCGCGCTGGCGTGCCACATTTTCCCGGACGAGGAGTCTCGTAAGAGTTGGCATGCGCAGATCGTTGAGGAACGTACGAAGCGGATTGAGGAGTATCGCGAAAGAACGGTTGGGCCGGATTCGCTGTGGAACGTGTGGCGTGCCGGGCTGCCGCAGGGCAGGCAGATTCAGGCGATGGCCACGCAGCGGATGATGCTGTGGGCGAAGGCGCTGGATCCGGATTTCGTGCATTCCGAACGGGTGTCACGGCTTGCCGTGGAACTTTATGATGGGCTGCTGGCGGCGGGGCTGCTGGAATCATCGAATGGCGCCGACGCGCGGCCCAGCCTGCGAATTGCCGCAATGCTGCACGATGTGGGCAAGGCGGAGGGGAACAAGGGACATCACAAGGCTTCGTTCGAGTTGATTCGGAGCCACAGTAATCCGTTGGGATGGAATCCGGAATATCTGCGGCGGGCGGCGGTGCTGGCGCGGTTTCACGCGGGGGCGCTGCCTACGCGGAGCCACAAAGCGTTGCGTGACCTGCTACCGGAGGAGCAGAAGATCACGATTCAACTGGCCGCGATCCTGCGATTGGCGAACGCTTTCGACGCGGCGCACGACGGCCACATCCGGCGCGTGAAGATCGAGAATGTCGAGGCGGGAAAGCGGCGGACGAATGGATTCCTGCGTAAGTCCGTGAAGCTGGGGCCGAACGAAGCGCTGGTCATCGGCGCGGAGGGCTTTGTGGCGGGAAGTCCGACCGCGCAAGTTATTGCGGCGGAGAGGTATTTGCTGGAAACGGTGCTGCGGAGGCCGGTGGTGGTGAGGGCGATGAAGGCGGCAGTGCCTCGGCGAGTTGCCGTGGAGGCGAAGAGAATCGCATCGTGATGCACGCGATCACGTTCTTGGTGATGTTGGCTGTCCTGTTTCTTCTCGGCGGGTCAACATTTGTCAGGAAATTTCTTCGCGGCTTTTTCCGGGGCGTCGATCTTTATGTCTTGTTGACGGTTGAGGGGAAAACCTTCGCCTACAAGAATCCCAGGGGCGCGATCGGGCTGGACGACACGCCGCTCGCGATGGTTCCGTACGAGATTCTGGCTTCCGATCAGTTCGAAACCTACTATAACGTGTGCTGGTGGGACGGCGGAACGCTGCTGCGATGCGAACACTCGTTTCATCACACCGAAGAAAACGCGCGCTACTGCGACAAGAACGCTGAGGGGACTATGATCGGGAAGGTTTTGGAAGAGCGATGAATCTTGGTCAATGCGCCTGTGTCATTTCTGAGGAAGCGACGCAGTCACTTTCTGCAGTGATCGTTTCGGGTTACAAATGCATACATCTATGACTCACGCGCAACTGGTGGAACGGGCGGTGCGGTGGCTGCGCAGCTATCGCTGCGGGGTGGTGCTGTCGGAGCAGGCTTGCGTCAGCGGCGAGATGCCGGACGCCATTGGATGGAAGCGGGCCAGCCATTCGGTGCTGGTGGAATGCAAGGTGACGCGGGCGGATTTTCTGGCGGACCGCGCGAAACCTTTTCGCGTTAAGCCCGAGCAGGGAGTGGGGAGTGAGCGGTTCTATTTGACTCCGCCGGGGTTGGTGAAGGTTGAGGAGCTGACGGCGGGTTGGGGATTGATCGAGGTTCGGCGCGGACGGATCGAGATGGTGCAGGCCTCGGCGAAGAATCTGCGGACGGCTACGGGATTTCGTTATGAAATGAATCTGCTGCTGGCTAGCTTGCGGCGGGTTGAGGTGAGGATTGAACCGCAGAGTATTACGGATTTTCTGAAGTGGAAGAACCGGATGGCTGAGTACAATCGCGGGACGCTGCCGGAGGGATTGGAAGCCGCCGAAGAAGAGTTGAATGTTTTCCTGGAGCCGGAAGTGCCGTGCTGATGCGTGGGGGGAGATCTTTCGCCCCTTCGGGGCTGACTCATCTTTCCATTTTGTCACCCACGGCTGACGCCGTGGGCTGCATTCTTTCGCCGCTTCGCGGCTGGAACTGGGGCGCCGGTTACGGCTTGGGGCGAACGACGTTTTTGCGATTTTGCCGTGCGGGGGCGAGACGCCCCTTCGACAAGCTCAGGGCAGGCTGCCGCAACAGCCGGCGGGACCCTTCGACCTCGCTCTGTCGAAAATCCCCACTTCTCGCGCAAAAGAACGCGCGAGAAATGGGGCACCCGGATTTTCATCGCGTCCGGTGGGCCAAAGGCCCAGGTGCACTCAGGGCAGGGTGCCGGCGCTACTTTTTGCCGTGCTACAAAAAGAAAACCGGGCTGGTTGGCCCGGCTTCTTCTGCGTCGAGTTGGATGCGGTTACATCACAGCGCGGCGCGACAGGCGCTGAGGGTGCTTTCGCTCCTCAGAGCGAGTCCACAGATCGAAAGATCTGACCAGCAAGAGGAAACCGACAGGCGGGTGGGTGCAAACGGGGTGCCATGCATCTATTCGTTTCGATGCGGCCAGCTAAGTGATTGTAATGATTGCAGTTATTTGGATACGGATGCGGTGCGCTCCTGACCTGTTCCTATCTCTGCCTGACGGCGCAAGCGCAAAGTCTTGCAACAAGTTGCACATGAAGTTGTGCATCACCAAGAAGACTTCGGTTGCGCGGGCAGAGACGTAGCGAGCTACGTCTCTACGTTTGCGAACGGATGCTGCACACATTCTCCGCTATAATTTCCGGCCTTAATGTCTCTGACTTCCGGCGCTCGCCTTGGTCCGTATGAAGTGATTTCTGCGGCCGGAGCTGGAGGCATGGGCGAGGTGTATCGCGCCCGCGATACGCGACTCGACCGCACGGTTGCGATCAAGATTCTGCCAGCACATCTTTCCGACAATCCTGAGGCCAAGCAACGCTTCGATCGCGAGGCGCGGGCGATCTCGTCGCTGAACCATCCCAACATCTGCACGCTGTATGACATTGGCCACCAGGACGGGATGGACTATCTCGTCATGGAGTTTCTGGAGGGCGAGACGCTGGCGGCGCGGCTGACGAAGGGACCGCTGGCTCCGGAGCAGGTGCTGAAGTATGGGATTGAAATCTGCGAGGGGCTGGAGAAGGCGCACAAGACGGGAGTGATCCACCGCGACCTGAAGCCGGGGAACATCATGCTGACGAAGGCGGGAGCGAAGCTGATGGACTTCGGGCTGGCTAAGGCGGTGACGGGTCCGCCACCATCTTCGGGACTGACGGCGACGCTGGATGGAGCTTGGAGCGGCGGGAGCGGCGAGGGCGCACGCGCGTCACAGAATCCGCTGACGGCGCGGGGCATGATTGTGGGTACATTCCAGTACATGTCGACCGAGCAGATCGAAGGGAAAGAAGCGGAGGCGCGGTCCGACATTTTTGCGCTGGGCGCGGTGCTGTACGAGATGGCGACGGGCATCAAGGCGTTTAATGGCAAGACGCAGGCGAGCGTGGTGGCGGCGATTCTGGCGTCGGAGCCGCAGCCGATTTCGGTGGTGCGTCCCATGTCGCCGCCGGCGCTGGATCGGGTGGTGAAAGTCTGTCTGGCGAAGGATCCCGACGAGCGTTTTCAAAGCGTTCATGATCTGAAATTGCAGCTGATGTGGATTGTGGAGGGCGGGTCGCAAGCGGGAGTGCCTGCGCCGGTGGCGGCGCGCAGGAAGAATCGCGAACGGGGGTTGATCGCGGCGGTGGCGTTGTGTGGGCTTTTGGCAGCAGGCGGCATTGCGGGGTCCGTGATTTTTTCGAAGAAGGCGGAAAGTTTCCGAAAGGTAGTGCGGGCGCAGATCGGCGCACCCGAGCATTACTCCTTCACTTCGCTGAATAACAGCAACCATGTTGCGATTTCGCCCGACGGCAGCAGCATTGCGTTCATTGCCGAAGGAGAAGGCAAACAGTTTCTTTTTGTGCGGCCGCTGCAAGCCGCCGCGGCGCAGCCTCTGGCTGGAACGGAAGGCGCGTATTATCCGTTCTGGTCGCCCGACAGCAAGTTCCTCGGTTTCTTCGCGGGCGGGAAACTGAAAAAGGTGGAAGCCTCCGGCGGCGTGGTGCAGACCCTGTGCGATTCCCCGTTCGGGCGTGGAGGCAGCTGGAACCGCGACGGAGTAATTCTGTTCACGCCGGGAATTCATGACGTGATCTACCGCGTGCCGGATGGCGGCGGCCAACCGGTGGCCGTGACCAAGGTGAAAAAGCCGGGTGTCTACGCTGGCGGTCGCTGGCCCTACTTTCTGCCGGATGGAAAACATTTTCTGTACGTGGGAACCGAAGGCGACGATTTCCGCGGCAAGCTCTACGCCGCCTCGCTCGATTCTCCGGAAGCGAAGCTGATCGTGGACAACAACAGCGCCGCCGTCTACGCCAACGGATATATTTTTTTTGCCAAGGATGGCAACCTGGTGGCGCAGCCCTTTGATCTGGACCGTTTGACGGTAAGCGGAAACCCAGTCCCGGTGGCGCCGAAGGTGGACTACATCGAAGCCAAGTCTCAGGGCAATTTTTCAGCCTCCGAGAATGGAGTGCTGGTCTATCGCGGTGCCTATTCGACCCCGAGCCGCCTGGTGTGGCTGGACCGCAGCGGCAAGCAAATCGCGACGCTGGGAGAGCCGGGAAACTACGGACTCCCGCGGCTGTCGCCCGATGGCCGAACGGTTGCCATTCCCCGCGAGGACGCTACGGATGCCGGCAAGAACGATCTGTGGCTCCTGGAAGTGCAGCGGGGAATTTTCTCCCGCCTGACCTTCCATCCGGCGTTCGGCTACAGTGCGGTCTGGTCGCCCGACGACAGCCGCCTGGCGGTTGCAGCGCTGGGCACGAAGGTCCAGATCATGCCCGCCAATGGGAGCGGAACACCACTTACCGCGTCCGACGATCAGGTGTCGAGGGTCGGGGATTGGTCGCCGGATGGACACACGATAATCGTACAGCAGCAGAATTCCAGCACGGGGATGGATGTCATGTCGCTGCCGGTTGCGGAGAAGCCGCAGTCCCTGACGCCGCTGCTGAATTCGCAGTTTGACGAGATATTCCCCAGGCTGTCTCCCGACGGCCGCTGGCTGGCCTACATCTCCAACGAAAGCGGGCGTGGAGAAGTTTATGTGGTACCGTTTCCGGGCCGGGGCGGACGCTGGCAGATTTCCAATAACGGAGTCACGATGGGCGTCCCGGGAATCACCTGGAGCTGGGATGGGAAGCAGCTCTACTTTCGCGATTCGGCAGGCGGGCTGATGGCGGTCGACGTTCAACCGCAGGGCAGCGAGTTTCACTCCGGGGCGCCGCGGCAGATTTTTATGGCGACGGGGGGCGTGCGGCCGATCGATACCGCCCCGGACGGGCGGATTCTGGTGGCGCTGCAGGCTGAGCAGGAAGTTTCTTCGCCGATCACACTGGTGCTGAACTGGGACGCGGAGATGAAGAAGTAAGGGTGCGACCCACTGTCGGCTTTGCTCGACGGACAGCCGAGGGCGGCTGTCCCAACATTCTGACAACTTCACATATCTCGGCGGCCTTCCATCGCTTTCAGCATGGTGATTTCATCGGTGTATTCGATGTCGCTGCCGACGGGGATGCCCATGGCGATGCGGGTGACTTTTACGCCGGCGCGCTTGAGTTGCTGAGAAAGATAGGTGGCGGTGGCTTCGCCTTCGACGGTGGGGTTGGTAGCGACGATCACTTCGTCGACGTTGCCGGCGTCGACGCGGGTGATGAGGTTCGAGATGCGCAGTTGCTCGGGCCCGATGCCGTGCAAGGGCGAGATGGCGCCGTGCAGGACGTGAAAGACTCCGTTGAAGTGCTTGGTCTTTTCGATGGCGGCGATGTTGGTGGGCTCTTCGACCACGCAGACCAGGCGCTGGTTGCGGGTGGCGCTGGTGCAGTAGACGCAGGGGTCGACGTCGGTGATGTTGTTGCACACCGAGCACAGACGGAGGTTGGCCTTGACGTCGCGCACCGCGGTGGCGAGGGCTTCGGCGTCTTCGTCGCTGGAGCGGAGGATGTAGAAGGCCAGGCGCTGCGCGCTCTTGGCGCCGACGCCGGGGAGCTTTTTCAGCTCGTCGATCAGGCGGGACATGGGTTCGGCGAATCGATTCATTGAGTAATTGGGTAATCGGGTAATTGCGTAATTGAAAACCCGGCTGAACGCATTGTAATTGATGGCCGCACCGCACCCTCAATTACACAATTACCAAATTTCCCAATTACTCAATCCTTAGAGACCGGGGATGCCGAGGCCGCCGAGCATGCCGCCGACGGTGGATTGCATTTGGGCGTCGACTTTGCGGGCGGCTTCGTTGACCGCGGCCAGGACCAGGTCCTGCAGCATTTCGACGTCGCCGGATTTCACGGCTTCGGGATCAATGCGCAGGCTGAGCAGTTGTTTGCGACCGTCCATTTTGGCGGTGACGGTGCCGCCGCCGGACGTGGCTTCGACGACCGTCGCCTGCATTTTTTTCTGCAGGTCTTCGTACTGCGATTTGGCTTTGGACATCAGGTCTTGCAGGTTGAATCCACCCATAGAACCTCACGTTTCAACTCTGACGCGCTCCTGTGGTCATCCTGAGCGCAACGAAGACCCTATGTAATTGATCGCTCGACGCAAATTGCATAGGTCCTTCGCTTCGCTCAGGATGACAAGGCTCATCGTTTTTCTCTGTAGTCGATCACGGTGCGAATTTCGGCGTTGAACTTTTCTTGCATGCGGCGGACCACCGGGTCTTGCTCGGCACGGCCTCGGCCGCTGGGGCCGGAGGGACGCGGACCGCCTCCGTTGGGTTTGTTTTCCTGGGAGGCTACAGTGGCGCCGGGAACCACCTTTAATTTTATGGGACGGCCCAGGGCGCCGCTGGCCGAGGCGATGGCCAGGCGTTTCGCATCCGGGCCGAGCGACATGTCGACCACGGTTTGCGACTCGGCGATTTTGATGACCAGTTCGTTGCCCTGGACGCTCCACTCTCCGGCGGAGAGCATGGACACCAGGATGCGCTGGTTGCCGTCGCTGAGGGCTTGCAGGACGGCGGTCTGCAGACGGTCGAGGTCGGGGCGCGCAGGCGATTGTGGCTCGGGAGCCGGCAGGTCCTCAGGCGCTAAAGCGCGTTCGTCAGCACTTCTAGCGGCACCCTTCGACTCGCTTCGCTCGCTCAGGGCAGGCTCAAAAACAGAACTCGTGCCCTTCCCCGATTCGTCGAGCACGGGCTGCATCGTCGCGCCCGCGGAGACGTAGCTAGCTGCGTCTCTACGATCGGGTACTGGATCTGGAACCGGCTGCGGGGCGGGCGCGGCGGAGCCCATGATCACGGGCTCGGAGTTGCTGGCTGCGGCTACGATTCGCGGGCCCGGTAGCGCGTTGTCGGATGTGGACTCCTGGCGCGGAGTGCCTTTGCGGGCGGAGTCGGCCGCGAAGGGGGAAATGAAATTTTGACGCGGAGCTTGACCTGGCTCTGGGCGGCGCGTTTCGGCGCTCGACGAGCTGCCGACTATCGCTGGTCTTGCTGAAGGGCGCTGGGCGGCGGTTGCGGGGGCGGCGGCCACGTCGCTAAGCAACTGCTCGATGGGCAGAAGCTTTTGCGCGTGAGCCATTTTCAGCAGGCCGAGTTCGAGGTGGAAGCGTTGCTCCTGTTTGTATCCCAGCTCGCCGTGGGTGCGCAGCATGATCTGGAGATGGCGGGTGAGATCTTCCTCGCCGAACATTTCCGCGACGCGGGCAACGCGCTCGCGTTCTTCGCTGGAAATCTGCAGTAAAGAAGAATCTTTGCCGGCGATTCTCGCGACGGTGGCGTTGCGCAGGAAACGGACCATCTGGCGGGCGAAGTGGGTGGGGCTGTGGCCTTCGCTGATCAGATGATCGACCTGGCGGAGGATTTCTTCGCTGCGGCCCTCGGACACGGCCTGCATCACTTGTTCGAGGATGTGTGCCGGTGCGGCCCCGACAAGATTGCGGACGGAGTCTGCGGTGAGTTTCTCGTTGGACGACGCGATGGCCTGGTCGAGGATGGATAGCGCGTCACGCATGGAGCCGTCGCCGGCTTCGGCGAGCAGGGCGAGAGCATCGTCGTCGGCTTCGATCTTTTCGCGGGTGACCAGGTCGCGCAGCTGGGCGACGATGGCGTCGAACTTAACGGCGCGGAAACTGAAGTGCTGGCAGCGCGAGCGGATGGTTTGAGGAATATCCTCGGGCTGCGTGGTGGCCAGCATGAAGACGATGTGGTCGGGGGGCTCTTCCAACGTTTTGAGCAGGGCGTTGAAAGCCGCGTCGGTGATCTGGTGGGCTTCGTCGAGGATGTAGATTTTGAAGCGGTCGCGGGCCGGGCGATAGCGGGCAGCTTCGCGGAGCTCGCGGATTTCGTCGATGCCACGGTTGGTGGCGGCGTCGATTTCGATGACGTCGACGGCGTTGCCGGCGCGAATCTCGGTGCAGGATTCACAGATGCCGCAGGGCTCGGGGACGGGATGATCTTTGGAGCGGCAGTTCAGGGCCATGGCCAGAATGCGGGCGACGGTGGTTTTTCCGATGCCGCGGTGGCCGCTGAAGATGTAGCCGTGGGCGGAGCGTCCCTGCTCGATGGCGTTCTGCAGGGTGCGGGTGACGTGCTCTTGTCCGATGACTTCGGAGAATTTCTGGGGACGGTATTTGCGGGCCAGTACGGTATAACTCATGGGCGGAAGAAAGACGATTATACGGGATGCAGGCGGAGCTTGTTGCGTGTGAAATAACCTTCTACCGCCGAGGTCGCAGAGGACACCGAGGAACATGGAGTTGGAGTACTAATACTAATAAGGGAATATTGGCTATCTCAAGCGGGATCTAGCCGTCCGCAGGCTTGCTAACCTCGCCCGCACGCGCTACGCTGGTGCGTCAAGATCGCGTGCAGAATGCGGCTGTGGTGCGGAGTCTACGGCGGCCGCAAAGGAGCGTTGTGATGCAATTAAAACTGATGAAGCGAACGGTGGATGGGATTCTGGCCATTGAATGCAACGGGCGGATTGTGTTTGGGGAGGAGTCTTCCCTGCTGCGGGACGATGTGAAGAAGGCGATTGCGGACGGCAGCAAGCGCATCGTGTTGAACCTGGGCGAAGTGAACTACATCGATTCGGGTGGACTGGGCACACTGGTGGCCCTGCATATCGCGGCGCATAACGCCGGGGGCACGATCAAACTGGCAAACCTGAACAAGCGCGTGGGGGACTTGATGCAGGTTACCAAGCTGCTGACCGTGTTTGAAGTGCACAACTCGGAGTATGAGGCGCTAGAGGCTTTTCGGAAAGCGGCGTAGAGAGAATGACGACTTTCCGGACGAATTCCCGTCTGGATTACGCTTTAGTTTAGATGAAGGTCAAAATCCCCACCCTCTCGCAAAGGACGCGAGAAGGGTGGGGCACCCGGCCAAAAATGCAGATGGGACCGCAGCTGAGTAATCTGTTTTATCGTCCGCATGTCGAACACTTGTAGGGATCCCTTCGACTTCGCTCAGGGCAGGCTCTTCGACTTCGCTCAGGATGACAAGAAAAAAGAAGAAGACTGATACAGCTGGGGCGATGCGTCTGCGGATTGAGCAGACGGTGCGGGCGATTCCGCGGGGGAAAGTTTCGACGTACGGCGGGGTGGCGCGGGCAGCGGGGTTTCCGGGGGCGGCGCGGCAGGTGGCGGCGGCTTTGCGGCGCGGATTTGGATTGCCGTGGCAACGAGTGCTGGGGGCGGGCGGCGCGATCAAGTTGACGGGAGACTCGGCGATCGAGCAACGTTTGCGACTGGAGGCCGAGGGAGTGCGGTTTCGCGGGCGGCGGGTGGATATGAAAGCGCATGAGATGGAAGGTTGGGCGGATGAGCGGAGCGAGACGATCGGGAAAGTGATGTCCCCCGGCGGCTGAGGCGCGGCCAAGCTAACGAAGGTTATCGCAGCGCGGAAAGCGCTGCGCCACCCAAAGCCTGCGCTACCCAAAGTCAGAGCGCTCACAATCTGCCGGGCTGCGCCCGGCGGACAGCCGAGGGCGGCCGTCCCTACATGACCACACCTTACATCTACTTCTTGAATTGGGGGTCGATTTCTACCTGATATCCCGTGACCATTTTGTTGGTTTCGTTGGCCATGCCGACGACGGCCATTAATTCTTTGAACATGGCGTCGGTCATGCCTTTTTTCTGGGCCGACACCGTGTGCGAGGCGATGCAGTAGGGGCACTGGTTGGTGACGCTGACGGCGACGTAGATCATTTCTTTGGTGAGCGGGTCGAGGGCGCCGGGGGCCATGATCTGCTTGATGTCGTCCCAAGTGCGCTTGAGCGTGGCGGGATCGTGGGCGATGGCCTTCCAGAAATTATTGATCCAGTCGGTTTTGCGGGTGGCCATAATGTCGTCGTAGATGGCGCGGACTTCGGGGGTGGCGTCCTGGTATTCGATTAGGCCTAGGGTGGACATGGGGGGCTCCTAAGAAAATCAATTTTGGATAAGCGATAGTGGTTCAGGCGTCCCTACGTCGGGACGCAGTTGGATGATGCGGGGCTCACCCGGCGTTGGAAACGCCAGGCTATTCTCGGGCGTCCCTCGGGGGCGAGACGTAACAAGTTACATCTCTACGGCAACTGTCCGGCCAGCAACTTTCCCAACTGCGCTGCTGGAACCCTCACACCTACATAGAAATGGCCGAACAGGGCGTAGACGGCGCTGACTTCGTCGAAGCGCATTTCGTAGATCAGTTTTTTGAAGACCAGCGGATCGTCGGCGAACAGGTCGACGCCCCATTCCCAATCGTCGAAGCCGATGGAGCCGCTAATGATCTGTTTGACTTCTCCAGCGTAGCGGCGGCCGATCAGTCCATGATCGTTCATCTGGCGGGCGCGTTCTTCGATGGGGAGCTTGTACCAATTTTTGTCTTCACCGCGGCGACGGTCCATGGGATAGAAGCAGGCGTAACGATGCGGCGGAACCTCGGGGTAAAGGCGGGGGCGCATGGCTTCTTTATGACGGTCGAGTTTGCAGGCGATCTCGGCCTTCCACTGGTCGGAATGCGGCTCGATGCCTTGGTCGGTTAGCTCTTTATAAATTTTGAGAGTGGACTCGTAGAGGCCGAGTTCGATGATGGAGAGGTAGGACGAGGTGGGCTCGAGATAATCGCTGAGGCGCAGGTTGGCGAGTTGAAGTTCAGCCTGGTTGAGGGCGGTGAAGGATTCGCGGAAATGGATCAGCATCAGGTCGCCTTTGTGGCCGATGAGCGAGAACAGGGCGGACTGACCGGCGGAATTCTTCTCCATAGCAGAGAGCACGTCGGATGCTTCCTTGGCGATGGCCGACTTATCAGCTGCGGGCAGGGCGCGCCAGGCGGGCCAGCGGAAGCGCATCATCTGGTGCAGAACGCTGTAGCCTTCGGTGGTGAGCGGGACTGCCGGGACTTCCGTCGCGGCTTGTGGGCGAGGTGGGTGAGTGGTCGTCATGCGAGCCTCTTTCCGGACGGTGCTTCCGGACTGTGCTTCCGGGCAAAAGGCTATTGTACGCGGTGCGGCTGTGACCGGAAAATTCCGGAGCAACCGCGCGGGTTGCCCGCTGAGGGCCTCAGGACGCGAGGCTTACGGAGCGGGAATCACGGCCTGGGTAATGTTGGAGTATCCGCTTTCGCCACTGGCATCCACGGCGGTGGTGGCGTAGCAGTACGTCTTGCCGTCAGCTACGACGCTGTCGGTGAACTGGGTGATGGTCCCCGCGGTGGAACCGATGTTCGAGTAGGAGCCGCAAGACGTCCCGTACAGCGCGCGGTAGACGTTATAGCTGTTGATGCCCGAGGTGGTGCTGCCCGTCCACGACAGAAGGACGGTATGCACAGGCGCCGGCGTGCCGGTGCCGCTAAGGGTCCCGGTGGTTGGGGTGTTGGTGGCGGTGCTGGCAAAGGAAGCTGTCGCCGACGCGGCTCCGGTCGAACCGGGCGTGAACGTAACGGTAAACGTAACGGGCGTAGACGTGGTAACCGTGACTGGGAACGACAGGCCGGTCACCGAAAACTCGGAAGGATTGGTACCGCTCAAGCTCACGGAGGATACCGATACGCTCGCGCCGGAGGCAGTCAGTGTCCCGGTTTGAGTTCCGCTGGTTCCAACAACCACACTTCCGGCGTTGACTGAGCTGACACCCAGTGTGCCGGTACTCGACGAGACCGCGGATCCGGTGAGCGCTACGCTTAGAGCAGGATTCGTAGCGTCAGAATCGACCATCACACTGCCGCTGGAATTGCCGGCAGACAGCGGCGCGAACTTGACGCTGAACGAGGCGCTCTGTCCCGGCGTTAGGGTCAGCGGTGTGGTCAATCCTGAGATGCTGAACGCGGCCGGGGCGACGGTCGCCTGCGAGATATGCGCATCGCTGCCGCCAGTGTTCTTGACGGTTTCGGTTTGGGTCTGACTCTGTCCGACCTGGACGTTGGTAAATGTCATGCTGGCCGGCGTGGCGGTGAGGGTTGCGGGCACGACTCCGGTTCCAGAAAGGGCGACGTCGACAGTCGTGCTCGAACCGGTTTCGGTGATCGATAAAGTACTATTGGCGGCGCCCGCGGTGGTCGGCGCGAAAACGACGGCAAACGTTGAGCTCTGATTCGGCACCAGCGTTAGCGGCAGGGTCAGTCCCGTAGCACTGAAACCCGAGCCTGAAAATGTCGCTTTTGAGATGGTGAGATTCTGGCCGCCGGTGTTCTTCAAGGTCTCGGTCTGGCTCTGATTAAGGCCTACCTGCACGTTGCCAAAACTCATGCTGGTCGGGCTCCCGGTGAGGGTTCCACCTGCGACCGCGGTTGCGGCAAGGGCGATATTCAATGGAGCGCTTGAGGAGTTGTTGAAGAGCGCCAGATTTCCGGTTGTGCTGCCG
>Ga0209517_10005681_pt1 | contig 15766 bp, 14 predicted proteins | sample PeaSoiMetSII2010_FD_187695 | JGI IMG/M metagenome (GOLD analysis project Ga0209517, IMG submission 187695) | Peat soil microbial communities from Weissenstadt, Germany - SII-2010 (SPAdes) (version 2) | ecosystem: Environmental > Terrestrial > Soil > Wetlands > Peat | place: Germany... | reverse complement strand
CGGCTGCACGTCGTAGTGACCATAGACCAGCGCGGTGGGCTTCCACCCCGCGGACGAAGACCTGTCCGCGGGGGCCCCGGGCTTCCACCCCGCGGACGAAGACCTGTCCGCGGGGGCCCCGGGCTTGGCGGCCGCGTGCAGCCAGTCGGCGTAGACAAGAGGATGGCCGGCGGTTTCGATGAGGCGTACGTTCTCCATGCCGATTTTCTTCAGGTCGGCGGCGAGCACCTCGGCGGCGTGGCGGCAATCGCCCTTGTGCTCGGGCAGCGTGGAGACCGAGGGAATGCGCAGCAGAGCCTTCAGTTCATCAAGAAAACGCGGATAGTTCTGGCGGGCATAAGCAACGGCGGACGAAGGCATGGACTTGCTCCCTTGGAAGGAATTCGACAAACGAAAGTATAGGCCGTCGGGGCGCTGTGCCGCTCGGTTGGCGGCTAGCGCGAACTAATAGCGAGGGACCGCAGGGTCGACTTCCGCCGACCAGGCCTCGAGGCCGCCGCGCAGGGATTGGGCCTGCTCGTAGCCCTGGTTGCGCAGCCAGACTGCGACGTTCATGGAGCGAAGGCCGTGATGGCAGACGATGACGAGGTGGTCGTCGGGGTCGAGTTCCTGGTGGACGCGGGCGGGGAGGTCGCCCATGGGCATGGCGACGCTACCGTCGATGCGGGCGGTGGCAAATTCCCAGGGCTCGCGGACATCGATGAGGCGGGCCTTGCCTTCGGTGAGGAGCGCTGCGGTCTCTGTTGGGGAAATTTCGTAATCCAGCATGGGTCTAGTCTAGAGCCTCGCCGGCCTCGGGCAAATGCGCCTGCCGGCGCGACGGCCCCTGGCCCGGCGCAAGGGCCAACAAAGTATCCTTGGAACAGATGCCTCCGATTCTTAACGCGCAATCCGTGACCAAGCAATTCGGCGCTACGCCGCTGTTTCGCAATATCTCTCTCACCGTCGAGGACGGCGACCGGATCGGGCTGATCGGGCCTAACGGGGCGGGCAAGTCCACGCTGCTGGCTGTGCTGGCCGGGCAGGTCGAGCCCGACTCGGGCGAGCTCGCGGTACGCAAGCGCGCACGCGCCGCCTACGTGCCGCAGGACTCGCGCTTTGTTCCGGGGCTCACCATTCGTCAGGTGCTGGAGCAGGCGCTGGCCGCCGCCCACGTGAACGAGGCCGAGCGCGAGGGTCGGTTGCGGGAGCTGACCGGGCGGGCCGGCTTTGCCGACCTTAATGCGGAGGCGGCTTCGCTCTCCGGCGGTTGGCGCAAGCGGCTGGCCGTTACCGAGGCCATGGTGATTGAGCCAGAGGTGATGCTGCTGGACGAGCCGACCAACCACCTGGACCTGGCAGGGATCGAATGGCTGGAAGAGCTGCTGCGCTCGTCGTCGTTCGCCGCGGTGACCGTGAGCCACGACCGCTACTTTCTGGAATCGACATCGAGTCAGATTGTGGAGCTGAATCGGGTGTTTGCCGATGGGCTGTTCCGGGTGAAAGGGACGTTCAGCCGGTTTCTCGAAGAAAAGCAGGCCTATCTTGAATCGCAAAGCCGCCAACAGGAGAGCCTGCGCAACCGGGTAAGGACGGAGATTGAATGGCTCAGACGCGGGCCAAAGGCGCGGACGACCAAATCGAAGGCGCGCATCGACAATGCGAATGAGCTGATCGGCCAGTTGGCAGCCATGGACTCGCGCACGACCGTGAACACCGCCGCAATAGACTTCGAGGCCAGCCAGAGGAAGACCAAGCGGCTGGTGGAGTTCGAGAGTGTGGCGCTGGCGGTTCCGGCTTCCGAATCTGCCGAGGAACCCGGACCAAAAGGCGAAGAGCGCCAGCGCCTCCTGTTTAGCGGGCTTAACTTCGTTCTGACGGCGGGTATGAAAGTGGGGCTGGTGGGACCGAACGGCAGCGGCAAGACGACGCTCCTGCGGCTGCTGAGGGGCGAGATTGAGCAGGCGCAGGGGACCATCAAGCGGGCAGAGGCGTTAAGGATGGTCTACTTCAGCCAGATGAGGGAGCTCGACGAGAACCTGACGCTGCGCCGCGCGCTTGCGCCGGAGGGCGACGGCGTGATCCACCAGGGGCGTACGGTGCACGTGGCCAGTTGGGCGGCGCGGTTTCTGTTTACCGGCGAGCAGCTCAACCAGCCGGTGCGCAACCTCTCCGGCGGTGAGAGAGCGCGGGTGCTGATTGCCAAGCTGATGCTGGAGCCGGCCGATGTTCTGCTGCTCGACGAGCCGACCAACGATCTGGACATTCCCACGCTCGAAATCCTCGAAGAGAATCTGCTCGAGTTCCCCGGCGCGCTCGTGCTGGTCACGCACGATCGCTACCTGCTGAACCGCGTCTCCTCGACTGTTCTCGGCCTCGACGGCCGCGGCAACACAGGACGCTTCGCCGATTACGCTCAGTGGGAAGACTGGCTGGCAGAGCAGGACGAGCTGGAACGGGGTGGTGCGGAGCAGCGCAAGACGGCGCGTCGGGCCGACGGTTCGAGCGCCACGCAGCAGACTGGCGCTGAAGTCCCGCCGCCAGCGAGCGGCAAGAAGAAGCTCTCTTATCTCGAAGCCCGAGAATTCGCCACCATTGAGCAGAGGGTCGAAGAGTCCGATGCGCGGCTGGCCGCCGCGCGCACCCGCGTCGAGCATCCGGAGATTGCCACCAACGCCACGGCGCTGCAGGAGGCGCTCGTAGAACTGGGCGCCGCACAGCACGAGAACGACGCTCTCTATGCGCGGTGGGCGGAGTTGACGGAAAAAGCCGGATAAGTTCGCCATTCCCGCACCGTGCACTGCCCTGTTTCCCGGGACCGCGCCGTAAGATGAGGACGTGCACTGCGTCCTCATCTACAATCCCGCGTCAGGCCGCAAGCGGCACCTTCGCGCAGAGCAACTTCGCCGGGTCGCCGAGACGCTCTCGGCCCTTGGCCATCGCGTGGAACTCACGGCCACCACAGGTCCCGGCTCCGCAGCCGCCCAGGCCGCGGAAGCTGTCCGCGGAGGAGCAGAGGCCATCTTCGCCTGCGGAGGCGACGGCACAACTCATGAGGTGCTCCAGGGGCTTGTCTCCGAATCGGGTGAACACTCGGCCGCCCTCGGCATCATTCCGCTCGGGAGCGCGAACGCATTGGCCCGGCACTTGCGCGTGTCACTCGACCCCTTGAAAGCCGCACTGCAACAGATCCATTCCAAGGCGCAGTTGGTGCCCATCGGCAAAATTGCATGGGGAGACAACGTCCGCTATTTCGCTGCCATGGCCGGAGCAGGCCCGGACGGCGCGCTCGTCTACGACGCGCACGGGGCTCACAAATCCCAACTCGGCCGCATGGCATACTACTCACGCGCGGCGTGTCTGTTTGTCACCCGGCGTTTCGACCCGTTCGAGGTTGAGTACACGGAGGCGGCGTCGGGCGCGACCGTCGTTGAGCGGGCCGTAAGTGTGATGGCCGTCCGCGTGGACAACCTTGGCGGTCTCTTCAGCGGGCTCACAGACCGCAGGGCCGGCATTTGGGATACACAAATGCAGCTTCTGATCCTGAGCCCGCCGGCATGGCTCTCGTTACCACTATGGTTCATTTCGGGCTGGCTTGGGCTCAACAGCCGCAATGGCTTTCTTCGTTCTGTCGCGGCGACCGGCTTTTCCTGCCGTCCATCGACCGCGGCCGCCCCGCACTTTCAGGCCGACGGCGAGTGGTTGGGCCGCATTCCGATGCAGGCGTCTCTTGTTCAGGACGGGCTCCGCATCCTCATGCCGCGGGAGTGAATTTCCCTACCGCTCGCCCCAGCTGAGTTTGCTGCGCAGGGCTTCAAAGAAGCTGCCTTCGCTGAGACGGACCAGCTTGACAGTGTGGACCGAGCGGCGGCAGCGGACCTCGTCCCCGCACAGCAGTTCAACCGCCTGCTGGCCGTCGACGGTGAGCAGCGCCGTGGTGGGAATGCCGACCACGCGCACGGTCAGGTTCGCGTCGCCGCGAACAACGATGGGGCGCAGGGTGAGCAGGTGGGGGCAGATGGGGGTGACCACCATGGCGTCCACGTCGGGCGTGAGGATGGGGCCGTTGGCGGCCAGCGTGTAGGCCGTGGAGCCGGTGGGCGTGGAGACGATGACGCCGTCGGCGCGGAAATCTGCCACCTTCTTGCCGTCCAACTCGACGGCGAAGTCGCCCATGCGGGCGATGTCTCCCTTGGAGATGACCACGTCGTTGAGGGCCTCGTGGCTCGAGTGCAGCTGGCCCGTGCGCCACAGCTCGGCGTGGAGCATGGCGCGCTCGTCAACTTCGTAGCAGTTGGCGCACCAGCCTTCGAGCGTTTGGTAGAGGTCGGCCAGGCGGACTTCGGTGAGGAATCCGAGAAAGCCGAGATTGACGCTCAAGATTGGTGTGCCGGTGGCGGCAAAGATGCGCGCGACCGAGAGCAGCGTGCCGTCGCCGCCGAGCACGATGACCAGGCCGGGCGCGCAGGCTGGCATCTGGGCTCGCCCGACCACCGGAGCGGCCGCGGTGTACTTGCCGGCCTCCTGGTCGAGCAGTGGCTCATAGCCGCGCTGGCGCAACCACCCGATCAGCTCGGGCAGCAGGCGGGTGAGCTCCTCTTTCAGCGGCTTGCAGACGATCGCGACACGAACCATGCGTTCCCAGTGTACCCGAGCACCTGGCACCTGCGATGCGGCGGACGGCGCTCGCGCGCCATGAGATTTGTCTCTCCCGGCGGGGGCTGGGTTAAGTTCGTGCTTTCCCACCCTTTCCGCCAAAGGTGCGGAAAGGATGGGGCACCCAGGCACCCAGGCACCTGCGCGGTGGCTAAGCTCCGGCACGGCGGGCGTAGAGCAGGAATTCGCGGTTGCCTTCGGCGCCGGTAATGGGCGAGGGTATGGTCTCGACGACCTTCCAATTGAGGGAGCGGACGCAATCGGCGACGCGGTCGATGGCTAGCTGATGGGCTTCGGGGTCGCGTACGATGCCTCCCTTGCCGACGCGGCCGCGGCCGGCCTCGAACTGCGGCTTGACCAGGATGACTGCCTCTTCAAGCGCGGGCGCGGCAGCGAGGACCGCCGGAAGTACCAGCGTGGCCGAGATGAAGGAGACGTCCATCACCAGGAGCGATAGCTCCCTGTCTCCCCCGGGAGCCGACAGCGCTCCTGGTTTCAGAAGGCGGGCGTTGGTGCGCTCGACGAGGCGGACGCGGGGGTCGTTGCGGAGCTTCATGGCGATCTGGCCGAAACCGGTGTCGACGGCGGTGACGTGGGCCGCGCCATGCTGCAACAGGCAGTCGGTGAAGCCGCCAGTGGAGGCGCCTACATCGAGGCAGGCGCGGCCGGCGACCGCAATCTGCCAGTGATGGAGGGCGCCGGCGAGCTTGAGGCCGCCGCGGCTGACGTATTGCTGCTCCTCGCCCAGCAGGCGGATGGGCGCATCCTCAGGAACAGACGTACCGGGCTTGTCGACCTTCTGCTCGCGCACCAGCACGCGGCCGGCCAGGATGAGTGCGCGGGCACGTTCGCGGCTGGGGACGAGGGCGCGCTCCACGAGCAGCAGGTCCAGACGCACCTTTTCCGGGCGGGCTTTTGTGGCAACTGGCTTCTCTTCCATGCACTCCCCTCGACCGGACCCCAGGGCGGCAATGGCAAAGGGTCATTCCGGTTGGATGGAATGACCCTTTGCCTTTTCTCAGTGAACCGAGGTTTTAAGCCGGGTTACGGTAGCGTCCGGCAAACGTCCAGGGCGGTCTGCGTACCGGTGGGCGCCGGCTCCAGGCTGGGAGGCAGGTAGCAGGGCTGGCCAAAACCGGGTCTCCGGCTCATGGTATTGGCGTTTCCGCTGGATCCGTTCTGCGTGGTCACGCGCACATCGACAATGTTGCCTTCCACCAGGACGGTGGTGTCCACAATGTCCAGATCGGTGCGCAGGATGGTGAGGTATGGGCTGTCGGGCGAGGCGACGTAGACCTTGCCCTGCTCGGAGTTCTGAGTGGAGACTACGGTGCGCGGATGGCCGGTGATGGGCAGCGTCTTTTCCACGGTATGGCTGCTGAGGGTCACAACGGTCACGGTCTCGTCGGTCTGGTTGGCGGTGTAGGCGCGGCTGCCGTCGCTGAGCACCGTGACGGCGGCGGGATTTTTGCCCACCGGGATGGTAAAGGTGGTGCCGAAGGTCTGGCTGTCGTTGCCGTACTCGTCTTCGCTGACATCGATGACGCTGATGGTTCCGCCGTCATAGTTGGCCACAATCAACTGGGCAGTGGCCGGGTTGTACTCGGCATAGACCGGCCCCGCCGTCTGCGCCATCCCGGTAGTGCCGTTGGGAGGGGTTCCGGTTGCGCCGTCGGCAGGACTTCCGGCCGCCTTGTACGCGGCATTCAGTGCGCTCACGGCGGTAAGCGAAAGCGGGAGAATGGGGTGGCAATACACGGTCTGGCCACTCTGATTCACAAAAGGCGTGCATTGATCAAGCGTGTTGTCCTGGGCGTTGATTACGGATACCGAGTCGCTTCCGCGGTTGAGCACGAAGAGCCGCTTGTTGTCGGGGGTCTCGACGGCAAAAACCGGGCACTGACCATTCATTGTGCCACCCGCGCTGTTGGTGGGGTTGTAAGGATCGAGCGCAATGTGGCTGGAGACCGAATAGGGGGACAATTCGATGCCGTCTGCCTCGCCATTGACGCCGACCGACGTGGGTGAGGTGTTGCACGCCGTGCCGCTGGCGACGGTGCCCTGCGTGAGGGCGAAGACGCGCTGGCCATTCACGGCAGGGCCCACAATCGCTACGGGCGTATTGTTGACGGGAATGGCCAGCTTGAAGGCCTGGGGAAACCCGGTGAAAACATCCGCATCGTTCCCATTCAAATCCGCGGCGTAAAGGCCCACGGATGGGGTAAACAGGTTGACAGGCTGCGCGGTGGCGGGGAGCGTGGTGTAGGTTACGTTCTTGGCCTGCAGGTTGCTGGAGACTGGGAAATTGCTCAGGGTGCCGTCGCTGTTGACGGTGTAGCCGTTGGAGCCCGTCTCATCGATGGTGAAGGTGGTCGGTCCGGGACCGATAGGCGCCAGTGCCAGCACCGTATCGCCGGAGTAGTCGATGACGGTGGCAACTCCGGGCGATGTTGTGGACGGCGCCGAAACCACCACGGCGTAGGACGACGGTTGCGCCGGCGGCCCGCTGGGGGTAATGGGCGTAACAACGGGGCGATAGGCGGAGCCGCAGCCGACAACCAGGGCTGCGGCCGCAAGCGCCGCGCCCCCTTGAACCAACCGCATGCGCGCCTGGCCTACATTCATGGGAAAAAGCCTCATTCAGTTTGTTCCTGCTTACTGTGTGATTGTAAATCAGGCAGCCGGGGGTTAGACGCTGGCGGGACGCGTAAAGGTATCGGCGCAGACAAGGCGATACCATGAAGCGTGGATCAAGCGAGACTGGGCTGGCAATCGAAGGTTGTGCTGTTGCTGGTGGTCCCGTTTGCAGGGACCGGGCTGGTGCTCGAAACGCACTGGTGGGCCACGCAGGCGCTTCCGGTGGCCATCTGGACCATCGGGCTGAGCCTGCTGCTGGCGCTGGTGGTGCTCAAACTGCGCGCCGCTACGCCGCCTGGCGCGGCAGCCGGCACTGTGATCACTGCCAGCCTGATGTTTTCGACCGCGACATTTCCCTACCAGCCCTGGCACACGGCCCTGGCGCCTGTGCTGGCGGTCTCGCTGCTGGCCTGGGGCGCAACGCGGCTGGGGCGGGCGAAGAACGCGCTGGGCACGGCTGAGGAGCGCCACGGCCGCTCCGCAGCGCAGGTGACGGCCAACCTGGGCGTTGCGGCGGTGGCCTGCTCGGAGGTGGTGCAGTCGTGGCTGATCGATACGCATTGGTTCTCGCCGGGGACGCTGGCCCCCTTGCCTCTTTTCGCCCCCGGACTGGCGGCGCTGGCCGAGGCGGCGGCAGACACGGTTTCGTCGGAGATTGGACAGGTGCTTGGCGCCAGGCCACGGATGATTACCACGCTGCGGGCCGTCGATGCGGGCACGGATGGGGCTGTGAGCGTGGTGGGCACGTTGGCCGGCGCAATTGCCGCGGGGGGGGTGGCGGGGATCGGAACGCTGGCGCTACGCGGTGGGCTGGGGCTCTTCTGGGTCAGTGCGGCAGGCGGGGTTTTCGGGCTGTTCTCCGACAGCCTGCTTGGGGCGACGCTGGAGCGCCGGGGCTGGCTGAACAACGATGCGGTGAATTTTTTGTCGACGGCCAGCGCGGCGGGGTTTGCGCTGGGGGTGCTCTGTGTCCGATGACGGCAACCGCCTGGCAGGATCCACGCGCGAAGGATCAGTTCTTCTTTTCCGACACGAGGAATTTCCACATAGATTCCCGCTTTCCCGTCTCCTGCTCCCTGCTCTTGTCGAGCCAGGATGTCACCCCTCCGGAAGAGAACTGATTCTTCCCGGAAGGAAGGGAGGTTATTGTGTACATCTCGGTCCCTGCAACAATATTCGTCGCCTCTGCGATGCACGATCCAAGGCGCGGACTCCAGGTAACCCGCCCCAATTTTGTGTACCGATCCAAGCTTGTCTCGTATTTCTTTCCGAGAGCGACACACCCGTGGCCATCGCCCGCGGGTGATTGAGCTCGGCAATCGTGCAAAGCCGCCAAAGTGCAAAAAGCAAGGAGGCAGGCAAGGCGCAGCTTTTGAATTCTCATGGCGCCAATTCTACCGCGAAATCTCGATCCTCGCTCCGCTGCCGCCCTCAGTGCAGATGCAGGCGCCAGAGCGTGTAGCTGAGAATCTCGTGTTCGATGCGCTCGAATTGCCGCGACCCGTCTTCGACGGCGGCGTGAGGGCGCGGCGAGGTGAGCACGTCCAGCCCGTCGGCGGCGCAGATTTCGTGGATGCGAAAGAGATGCGTGCCGTCGCTGACGATGACCAGCCTTCTTAATCCATTGGCGCGGGCGATGACGGCGATGCGGCGGGCGGATTCCTCGGTGTTGCGGCTCTCGGTCTCGGCGATGATGGCTTCTTCCGGGACGCCCTGGCCCTCCAGGTATTCGCGGCCCACGGCTCCCTCGGAGTACTGGTCGCCGCCGTTGCCGCCCAGGGTGACGATGAGTGGCGCGATGCCGTGATGGTAGAGATCGAGGGCATGATCGAGGCGGGCGCGGTAGACGGGCGAGGGGCGGCCGTCGTACTCGGCAGCGCCGAAGACGCCGATGGCGTCGGAGGGCGCTGCCTGATCGTGGCCGGCATAGCTCTCAATCTGCACGTAGACCGAGCGGCACCAGGCGAGCAGCCCGGCAAGCAGCACGAGCAGGACGACCAGGGAGATCCGCAGCAGGAAACCGCGAGGGCGTGAGGAGCGCGGCTTCGAGTTTGACTGGCGCTTCATGCGCACCCTCTCCCCTAGCGCTGCAGGACCATGACGATCTCGTGCGTGGGGATGGCGCCCTCGCGCAGAATCTCAAAGCGCCCCGGCCCCAGGGAGAGATCGACAATCGTGGTGGGCTGCGCGTGGCCGGTCGGGCCTCCGTCGATGATGAGGGAGATGCGGTCGCCGATCTGGTCGCGGACGCAGGCCGCGTGGGTGCATTCGGACGCGCCCTGCAGGTTGGCCGAAGTGGCCGTGATGGGCAGCCCGAAGCGCTCGACCACCGCGCGGGGGATGGCCGCGTCCGGCACGCGCAGCGCCACGTTGCCGGTGTTGGCCGTGGAGCGCAGGGGCAGCTTGGTGCCAGCGCGCACGATGATGGTCAACGGGCCGGGCCAGAAGCGCTCGGCCAGCTTGTCCAGCTGGGCGTCGGAGTCGCGGGCCAGCTCGTAGGCCTGGGCCACCGAGGCGATAAGCAAGGAGAGCGGCTTGTGCTTCTGGCGCGTCTTGATCTGGTAGATCCGTTCCACCGCGTTCAGGTTCACCGGGTCGACGGCAAGGCCGTAAAAGGTGTCGGTGGGCAGGGCAACCACGTCGCCCTTGCGCAGACAGGAAACGATGTAATCGATTCGGTCTGCCTGGGGTTCATCGGGATGGACGCGCAAGATCTCCGCGGACAAGAAGGCTTACCTCGGTTCTCTGGGCTGTTTCCACCTGCACCGTTGGCCAAGGCGAACCGGCGGGTGGAAATGCTGGAATCGCAGACACCTTAAAGACGGAAACTAACACAGCCCGCCGCGACGGGCAAGTTGTGCAGTTGCAAAGGGCTGGCCCGCCGCCCAGGAAAACAAGCTTAGAATCGGCGTAGGCTTCAAGGTTTCCCGATCGATGCCACTTCGAATTGTACAGAGTAAACAGAATCCGCGCCTGAAACAACTGCGCCGTGCGCTGGCCCAGCCCCTGCGCGAAACCGGCCGCCAAGGGCGGGGGCTGGCCGGGATCGAGGGGCCGAACCTGCTGGAGGAAGCGGTGCGCGCAGGCCTGCGGATCGAATGCGTGTTTGTGGCGCAGGGCTTTGAGCATTTGCTTGAGGGGTTAGGTCTCAGCCGGGAAATCGATGTGCTTCTGCTGCCGAAGGATCTGCTTGACTCCGTGTTGACTACTGAGGCGCCTCAGCCAATTGCCGCGCTGGTGGAACCGCCCGACTGGACCTGGGCCCACTTTCTTGATGTGCATCGGAAAGCGACGCCGCTGGTGCTGGTGCTAGCCGGCCTGCAGGACCCGGGCAACCTGGGAGCCATTTTGCGCTCGGCCGAGGCCTTTGGCGCCGATGGCGTGATCAGCCTGCCGGGCACCGTAAGCGCCTGGAACCCCAAGGCGGTGCGAGCCTCGGCGGGGAGCGTCTTTCGCCTTCCTCTGGTGACGGCAAGCGTGGATGAATGCTTCATGCGTCTGCGGGAAGTGGGCGTGAAGGTCTGGACCACGACCGTGCATGCGGCCGAACCCGCGGATCTAGTGAACCTGGCCGGGCCTGTGGCGCTGCTGATTGGCAACGAGGGCAACGGTGTGCCCGAGGAACTGGCGGCAAAGGCCGACGGCGCGCTGACAATTCCCTGCCCCGGCCCAATCGAGAGCCTGAATGCGTCGGTCGCGGCCAGCGTCTTGCTCTATGAAGCGGCGCGGCAGCGGAGCGTACGGAGCGCGCCTGTAGATCTGCGTGGAGGGCGGAGATGAGTCTGTTTGACGGTGAGCCGGAAGGCCCCAAAGGCCCGTTGCGCACCGCGCCGCTGGCCGAGCGCATGAGGCCGCGCAGCCTGGAGGAGATGAGCGGGCAGGAACACCTGCTCGGCCCGGGCAAGCCACTCAGGGTGCAGATCGAGCGCGACAGTCTGGACGGATCAGGGTCGGGCTCGATGATCCTGTGGGGTCCGCCGGGGGTGGGTAAGACAACGCTGGCGAAGATCATTGCCGAGACCACCAAGGCCAACTTCATCGAGTTTTCCGCGGTGATGAGCGGCATCAAGGAGATCAAGCAGGTGATGGCGGCAGCCGCGCAGGCCGCGGAGCTGCACTCGCGAACGATTCTCTTTGTGGATGAGATTCACCGCTTCAACAAGGCGCAGCAAGATGCTTTTCTGCCGTATGTGGAGCGCGGGACCATCCGGCTGATCGGCGCGACGACGGAGAATCCGTCCTTCGAGATCATCTCCGCGCTGCTCTCGCGCTGCCGCGTGTATGTGCTGCAGCCGCTGAGCGACGATTGCATCGAGCGGCTCTTGCGGAGGGCATTGGACGATCCGGAGCGCGGGCTGGGCGCGCTGAAGCTGACGGCCGACAACGATGCGATCAAGGTCATCGCCGGCTACTCGAGCGGCGACTGCCGGAGCGCCTACAACACGCTCGAAGTCGCAGCGCAACTGGCCCAATCCGAAGCCAAGGGCGGGCACATCGACCGGGCGCTGGCCGTCGAGGCTGTGCAGCAGCGCGTGCTGATGTACGACAAGTCGGGCGAGGAGCACTACAACCTGATCTCCGCGCTGCACAAGAGCGTGCGCAACTCGGATCCCGACGCGGCGCTTTACTGGCTCGCCCGCATGTTTGCCGGCGGCGAGGACCCGCTCTACCTGGCGCGGCGCATTGTGCGCATGGCTGTGGAAGACATCGGCCTGGCCGCGCCCGAGGCGCTCAACCTCTGCCTCTCCGCCAAGGAAGCCATCGATTTCCTGGGCTCACCCGAAGGCGATTTGGCGCTGGCCGAGGCCGTGGTGTATCTTTCGCTGGCCCCCAAGTCGAATTCCGTCTACACCGCCTGGGGCGCGGTGCAGGAGGAGATCGAACACACCCGCCAGGAGCCGGTTCCGCTGCACCTGCGCAACGCGCCCACGCGGCTGATGAAGGAGCTCGACTACGGCAAGGGCTACCGCTATGCCCACGACGAAGAAGACCGCGTGGCCGACATGGACTGCCTGCCCGACTCGCTTCGCGGGCACAGCTATTACCAGCCCACGCAGGAGGGGCGGGAAAAGCTGCTCGCACAGCGGATGGAAGAGATTCGACGGATTCGCGCCCGCAAGCACGTCAGAGACTGAACCCGGTTTGGACCGTCACGGGCGGCTGAAATCGAGTCACCCAACATTCAACAACCCGTGGTAGACTCGCTTCGCGCGGTTCCCCACCCATCTACGCGCAGCTCTCGCGAAGAGACTTCCTGGAGGACAGACATGAGCAACCCGACCTTCATTCCCTACATCGTGGTCAGCAACGCGGCCGCGGCTATCGACTTTTACAAGGCGGCCTTTGGCGCGGTGGAACTGGCGCGCCACGCGGCGCCCAACAGCGACAAACTGATGCACGCCAGCATGAACATCAACGGCGGCGTGCTGATGATGAGCGACGACTTCTCCGCTTCCATGGGCGGTAAATCTCAAACTCCGGAGGCCCTGGGAGGCAGCCCGGTTACTTTCCATCTGCAGGTCGCGGATGCCGATGCCGTGTGGGCGCAGGCCGTGGCCGCAGGAGCCGAGGTGACCATGCCCCTCGCCGACCAGTTCTGGGGCGACCGTTATGGACAGTTGCGCGACCCCTTCGGCCACAGGTGGTCTATCGGGCAAACAGTTGCCAGGCCCACCAAAGAGGAAGTCGAGGAAGCGGCAAAAGCGGTCTTCAAATAATCAGAGTATGAAGCGGAAGACAAGAGCACACACCCCTTTGCTGGCTCCTCAATCCGGATACTTGACCGAACAGCCGTAGGGCCGCGTGAATGCGGGATTCACGGGCTTGCCGGCCATCGCCTCGGTCAGCGCGTCGGAGACGTAGTTGTCGGCGCCCTTGATATCTTCGGGATCGGGCGTGGGGCGGTCGTCGATGGCGCCGTCGTAAATCACCTTGCCCGCAGGATCAATGACGATCATCTGCGGCGTGGTTTTGGCGCTGTATAGGCGGCCGAGCTTGCCCTCGGGGTCCATCAGGACCGCGGTGGGAGCCGCGTGTACCTGAGAAATGTAGGCGTTTTCCTCGGCTGGCGTTACGTAGCCCTGCTTGCCGGGCGCCGAAGAGATCACCGTGAACCAGACCACGCCCTTTGCGGTCCACTCTTTCTGCAAAACCTGCATGTTCCCGGAGACATAATGCTTGCGGGTGTACGGGCAACCCTGGTTGTGCCACTCAAGCACAATGTACTTGCCGCGGTACTGGGCCAGCGTCTCGGTCTGGCCGCGGGAGTCGGTGGCAGTGAAGGCCGGAGCCGGTGCACCCACGCGGACCTCCTGGGCCACGGCTGGGAGAGGGAGCAGCGCGGCGGCCAGAACCGCACAGGCTGAAAGGCGGGCGAGTGAAACCATGAGAGTCAACCTCCTGAGGGGAAATCAGACGATCGACGTGCATTGGCTTACTTTGAATTTGACGTTGCTGCGGCTGCTTGAGTTGCGGCTTTGGGCAGTTTCGCGAGCGCATCGAGCACAATTCCCGGCGTGAGGGCTTCGGGCAGGAGCCGCGGGCTCGGTTCACCTGGGATATAGAGCGCGTAGGCAGGGACGCCGCTCCGGCCGAGCGCGGCGAGCGCCTGGGTGATGGCGTCATCGTGGCGCGTCCAGTCCGCGCGCAGCAACGCCACGTTCGAGTCGGAAAATGCCTTCTCCACGTCGGGCTGATTGAGCGCCACGCGCTCGTTGACTTGGCAGCTAAGACACCAACTGGCGGTAAAGTCCACGAGGACGGGGCGGCCCTGCGACAGGTAGCGGCTAACAGCCTCAGCCGACCATGGCTCCCATTGACCCGTAATTCCCACCGTCAGAACGTCGCGCGGATTGAACTTCCGAGCGGCCATCTTCCCTGGTGCAACTGTCAGCGCCGCGATCACCCCCAGCACGATCACCGCTGCTGTCACCGTGGACCAGCGCTTGGCCGGCCAGCGGCCGAGAAACCAGCCCGCAATCGCCAGCAGGAGGAAACTGGCCAGCAGGGCGGCCAGAAGGCCGGCGCCATAGGCCTGCGCGAGCACCCAGGCCAGCCAGATGACCGTGATAAAGATCGGTACCGCGACGGCCTGCTTCATGACTTCCATCCAGGCTCCGGGACGGGGCAGGAGACGCGTCCAGGCGGGTTGCAGGGTGAGCGCCACATACGGTGCAGCAAGGCCGAGCGCGAGGGCGGTGAAGACGGCAAAGGTGACCGCGGCGCTCTGCGCCAAGGCGTAGCCGAGGGCCGCGCCCATGAAGGGAGCCGTGCAGGGGGTGGCCACCACCACGGCCAGCACGCCGGTAAAGAAGCTTCCCGTGTAGCCCTGCTTGGCGGCGAGAGAACCACCGGCGCTGGTGAGGGTGAGGCCAATTTCGAATTGCCCGGCCAGCGAAAGGCCGAGGAAGAAGAGCAGGCCGGCCATCAGTTCCAGAAAGACCGGCGACTGGAACTGGAATCCCCAGCCGAGCGTGGCTCCGGCGGCGCGGAGCACAAGGAGCAGCGCCACCAGCGCCCAGAACGAAGCCAGAATGCCGGCGGCATAGACCAGGCCGTGCGCGCGGAGCTTGTGCCTCTCCTCGTTGCCGGAGTTGACCAGCGAGAGGCCCTTGAGGAACAGGACTGGAAACACGCAGGGCATGAGGTTGAGGAGCAGGCCGCCTAGGAAGGCGAGGCCGGCAGCGCGGAACAGGCCAACCCCTGCGGCCGGGACAGGAGCGCTCGGAATGGGTCCGGGAATGGAGATGGCGACCGCACGCCGCTCTTGGACCGGTTGAGTTGGAGCAGATCCTGCCGCCGGAGCAGTAGCGTCAGGGCCAGTGGAGGCCGGCGCCAACCGGGTGGGAGCAGCCGGTGGCGAAGAGAGCGCGGCAGGTCCGGCCTTCGGGCCAGGGCCAGGGACCGCCACGATCTCGTACGTCCGTCCGCCGGAAAGCTCAAGAACTCCTTTCAATTCAGCCGGATTTGCCTTAAGATTCGCGTCTATCTTGAGATCAAGAAGCAGCCCTGTGGCCGTAGAAGTGAGCTTTTGCGGGGCTGGATTATCGAGAATCTCCGCTTCCGAGGGGAAGAACACAGCCTGCGTCTCCCGTCTGCCCGTCTCCACCGTCAGCCGAAACCCCAGCTTTGTGGCCTCGAAGCCGACCCTGGAGGTGGGAGGCAACAGCTTGGGAATTTGATTGAGGAAGGTGCGGAAGGAGGGCGGAGGAACATAGGGGATCTCAAACATGCCGACCCATACATTTTTCTGCACTTCCAGATCGGCCTTGCCGGGAATGCAGCTGCTCTGGCAAACCAGCCAGTCAACCTTGGCATGCAGCGTGACAGGACCACCTTTGACGCTATCGGCCACATGCATTTTCAGCGGAAACAGGACCTCGTCTTCGTAGCCAAAATCCATCAGGGGGCCGAGGGGCAATCGCTTCGGCGCGGGAAACTGCATGGGCCCAGCGGTGATGCCTTCCGGCAACGTCCACTTGATGTGTGGCGGCTC